>RCMY010000070.1_pt1 | contig 87519 bp, 74 predicted proteins | sample 2041341 | NCBI WGS metagenome assembly RCMY01 (sample SAMN09708234, study PRJNA481090) | Marine sediment metagenome, whole genome shotgun sequencing project. | reverse complement strand
AATATCGCATATATGCCTGTGGTTAAATTCATCGAGCGCCTCTATTTAGAACAAAATATCTCATCTATGGACAGACACTCACTAGTTTCCATCCTGAAACGCGACATTTTTTTTCAATCGAGGCGTACGATAAATTTAACCACAGGCATATAATTGATATTCCGAGGATTAAATTTTGAGAACAACGAAGAGTTAAAGGAAAATGGCCGTTTAAGGACGGAAACTAACTACAAAAGTTCGTGAAGGCAAAAATGACGAAAGCATATCAAGCAGCGGCATTGTGCAACTTTTTTGATTTGAGCATTTCGGTAAAACTGCCGAGAGGAACAGGTTTGCTGAAATAGTATCCTTGATACACTTTACAACCTTTTATGTTGAGGTAATTGAGTTCCTGCTCGGTCTCTACACCCTCGGCAATAACCTCAAGGCCCAGATTGTGGGCCATCATAATTATAGTATCGACCAATACGATATCATGCCTTGCATCTTTGATATCATTGACAAAAGAACGATCGATTTTGAGCGTATTCAGCGGCAGGCTCTGCAGATAACTGAGTGATGAGTAACCGGTACCAAAATCGTCCACAGAAAATTTAATCCCCATCTGCTGAAGTCGCATTATCTTTTGGACAATATCGCTTCCGGTAGAAACCAAACTCCCTTCAGTAAGCTCGATCCCCAGGTGGTGAGGATCAGCTCCGGTTTCTTTGAGAACAGAGATGACCGTGGCAACAAAGTCAGGGACATCAATTTCTTTTCCACTGATATTGACGGAAATAGTCTGTGCCTCATCAAGCAGTCCGGCATCCGTCCATTTTCTGATATTCCGGCAGGCCTCTTGCAATACCCATTGACCTATCTCCAGCATAAGCCCGGTTTCCTCTGCTATCTCAAGAAATGCCCCTGGAGGGACAATTCCTCGCTCCGGATGATGCCAGCGCAGCAAAGCTTCTGCACCGATGAGTTTCGCAGATATATCGACCTGCGGCTGGTAATACAGGACAAACTGTTTCTCTTCCAGGGCTTTTCTGATCTCGGTATTAAGACGTAACCGTTCATCAGCCGCCTCCTGCATAGTAGGAAGAAAAAAGTGAATTGCGTTGCGACCGGCGGCTTTGGCCCGGTACATGGCTGTATCTGCCTGTTTGAGGATGTCATCAACTCCTGTATCGTCTTTTGGAAAAAGGGTGACGCCGACACTGGGAGTTATCTGCAGATCCTGCCCCTCTATCTTGCAGGGGGCAGAAACGCAGAGGCAAAGTTTTTCTGCAATGCTCCGTACCTTATGGGCTGCAAGTCCAATTGAACTATCCAGCTCAGTGAGAATGATAATAAATTCATCTCCGCCCATCCGGGCGGCGGTATCTTCACGCCGGATACATTCAGAAATTCTGGTTGCCACAACTTTGAGCACCTCATCGCCCACCGAATGACCAAGGGAATCGTTAATCGTTTTAAAATTATCCAGGTCAAGGAACAGCAGTGCACCATAATGACCGTGCCGCCTGGCTCGGGCTATTTCATTGTTCAGGTATTCGAGCAGCAGACGACGATTGGGCAGCCCGGTCAGGGAGTCATAAGAAGCATAATACTCGACCTGCTTTTCTGTCAGCTTTTTGTCAGTGAAATCTTCAACAATACCGACCCCGCCGATGGTAGCCTGTTTCAGCGAACGAATTGCTTTGAAAAAAGCCCGGATAGGCGTGGTTATATTGTCTGTAACAGAGGCATAATCGCCTTCATAATAGCCTTCACCGATGGTAAGGGAATCATGGACGGCACTGATCATTTTCTGCTCACGGAGCACATCAAGCATCTTTAGACCAATGAGCTCCATCCGGGAAGAACCGAGGATTCTGATTAACTCCTCATTACAGTCGACAATGACGCTGTCGGCATCAAAATGAACGATTCCTAGGGGGGCATTAATGAAAATATGCCGATATCGCTGTTCACTGACTTTGAGGATTCTTTCCCGATCTATACTCTCCAGTCGCAACTGTATGTTTTCCCGGAGAGTCCGATTGATTTTCAAAGCACCGATCAGAGTGATAACCCAGAAAAGGAAAATCACCACCCCCTTGAACACTCCTTCACCGGTGCCAAGGGTTAGCATCTTTATGGAGAGCGGCAGAAGCAGCCCGCTCACAAAGCCAATCGCAACCGGCACGCTCGGGCAGAGTGAAAAAACACCCGCGGAAGCAGTCCCGACCAGAACCAACATGAATATTATCTGATGGGATAAACTCTGCCCGGGAAACAAAAAAAACGACGCTGCGCCCCATACCGCAGCAATGGCATATGTCCCCACCAGAAAATAGCGGTGCCAGTATTCTTCATTGACAACTTTTGCCTTTTTTGTGCCAAAGAGAATAAGAAGGCTGAATCTTCCCGCAGAAATGGAGAAAAACAAGACAAACCAGGCAACAATAAGAGTGTGGTTGATGACGTTCCACAGCGAGCAACACAACAGTGCAGCACCCAGGACGGAAAAAATCATCGGCACCTTCGCATAGGCAAAGAGCAGCTGCACCTGTTCTCTAAATACTTTTGTTACTGCATTTTTCAATATTGGCATAAGGCCGACAAAAAAATAACTTCAATCATTCAATTGGCAAAAGCTTCTTTAAGATTACAACCCTGCTCATAGTTGTTTACCAACCAGGTAAACCATCCATTAATTGCATCGCTTTCCCAGGGCAAGCCACAAGCTTGCCATGTAGCTTGGATGTCGGGCAGAGAATTGTGAATTGCCATCATGACATCGTCATGGCTCATCGATGCCTGGTTGCAGCAATAAAATGATAAAAGATCAGCCAGCTGAATAATCGCAGCAACATCTTTTTCCGTGGTTGCCTTATCGGGGCAATGGTGCGCTTCAACAGCAGCAATGAGGTTTTCCGGAAAAAGCCATTTCCGCAGCAGATGCCCACCCACCTGATCATGAGTGAAAGAAAACATATACAGTTCATCATGGTGCATCTGCTCGCTGCTGAAAACAGTCATCCAATCCAGGGCATAGTCCTCAGCAAAAGTTTCCAGCATGATCAATTTGCCTATGTCGTGTATAAGTCCTCCCATAAAAGCGATGTCTTGGGAGATATTTAGCCCCTGAGCCATGACCCTGGCCACCATGCCACAGACAAAAGAATGCTCCCAGAACTTATCGATAGAGGTTGTATGCTTTTTGGCTACCTTGCTGAACGAATTAATGAGTGCCTTGGCCAGGGCAATTTTCTGCACTTCATTAAACCCAAGAATCGACACAGCCATCTTGATTGAATCAACCTTGTGGGGACGTCCGAACAGAACAGAATTTGAAATTTTCAGAACCGTCAGACACAAGGATTGATCGGTAAGAATAACATCCATAACGTCTTGCGCCGAACTTGCCGGATCACTGGTGACTGCCATTAACCGCATCACAGTTACAGGAAGAACAGGAAAAGAGTCGATATGCTGTTTGATCAGTTCATGTCTCGTTGTATCCATATTGTTTTTTATTGTTATAATTCCTCTTAACCAACAGTTAACAGCAGAAATTATTATCCGCATCAAATCTCACTATATCACGATGAGACTTTCTTTATCAAATTGGCAGTCGATAAAAATGTTGAATTTTTTTTCACAACAGGGATTTAACGCTACAGGAGAATCACGAGATAAAAAAGCTAGATACGCGGCAAGAACTGAAAATAGCAGATAAACAGCTACGGGCACCGCAACTGCAGAACAATTTGCAACTATTCACCAGCTCCGAATCGGTATTGTCATCGGCCATTAAACGTACCAAGAGTACAGTTCAATGAGTTCTTTCATGCATCTCCGGCACTGGTGAATGCTGACCATACGAAAGGTATTCAGGATTTAGCGGTTTTTAAGGTAAACAATTACGACAATATACCAGTGGAAATAGTCCCTTATTACCGCCAACTTTTACATAAATGACTGATTTTTTTTCAATCTGCCATCTGCAGCTCCGACCTCGGGGTGCCGTTTATCTGCACAACAGGGAAGCTGAGGACAAAGGTGGTTCCCACGTCTAGAGTTGACTGAACATCGATATAGCCCTGGTGGGCCTCAACGACCTCTTTAACAAGGGCCAGGCCGAGTCCGGAACCGGTAATATGACGAGTGGCCTTTCCCTTCACCCGGAAAAAGCGATCAAAGATATGCGGGATATCTTCTTTGCTGATTCCGATCCCTGAGTCTTTCACCGAAAAATTAACAAAGCCACCGGCTAGGGAGGTCGACAGAATCACCTGCCCACCATCCAGGGTATATTTTACGCTGTTGGAGACGATGTTCATCAACGCCGTACGCATATGGTCATAATCCACCTTAAACCACCAGTCCTCGCCGCACGGTTCGTAGCTGAATTGTATGCTTTTGCCATCCGCCTGTGGCTTGGTAATGTCGATTACTTCGCGGATCATATCCTCACCCTTCACCGGTTCAAGGTTAAAAATGACAGTGCCGCTTTCAAGTTTTGACAGGTTGAGCAGGTTATCAATGAGTCGCAGAAGATCCTTGGTCCGCGTGGTCATCCGCTTATGCAGTGCGTTGCAGGAGCCGGTCGCCTCATGTTCACACCCTACCTGCAGAGCGTAGATCATCTGCTCGATCGAGGCCAGAGGCGATTTCAGCTCATGAGCCACCATAGCGACGAAATCGGACTTCATCCGGTCGATTTCCTTATGGGCACTGACATCCTCAAAAGTCGTTACCGAGCCAATTACCTCTCCCTGTTCCGTTGTCACAGGAGAGCAGTAGGCACGAAGGTATTTGCGGGAAATAGATCCAGGGACGAACTCCCGGGTAACGACCACTGATTTACTCACCGCCTCTTTAACCATGGCTGCGGCTGCCTGATCCCGAATCGAAGCAGAAAGGGGTTTGCCGATTACCGGGTCGGTCTGTATTTCAAGAATCTTGATCGCCGCAGGATTATGTAATACGACAACACCCTCCGCATCTGTTATAAGGACCGCTTCGGCCATGCAGCTGAACACCGATTTCAAGCGACTCTGAGACTTGTCGATCGCCTCAAGCCCCCGTTTTTTCTCCTCGCGTAACTGTTCGGTCTCCGCGCGCATGGACAGTTTATCAATGGCCCGATCGACCACCACCCGGATATAATCAGGAGTAAACGGCTTGCCAACAAAGTCAAAGGCCCCCTGCTTCATAGCGGTGACCGCCTTGGTGACCGTAGCAAAACCGGTTATGACAATCACCTGCACCTGGGGTTGGTTTTCCCGTACCCAGTCCAGGACAGCAAAGCCGTCGAGACCCGGCATCATAAGATCGGTCAGCACGATATCGAACTCCTGTTCTTTTAGCAGGGCCAAGCCCCTATCCCCGTCTTCGGCCTTGATGATATTGTAGCCTCGATTCGCAAGGGCTCGTTCAACACCTTCCCGGATAACTTTTTCGTCATCGATGATTAGAATGCGCACAGTTTCCATAGCGTTTTCCCGGTTGCTGAGGGGACAAACAAGGTAAAGGTAATTTACCTACTTATTCCTGCTGTTTCTCATACAAAAGAGTGTGAGAAACAGCAGGATACCCGTTATTTTAGCCAGCTTTTAATCAGTTCGAGCAGTTCAGCCGGCTCGACCGGTTTCGGCATATAATCTTCCGCCTCACTTTCCAGCATATCCCGATGGGTATAGGTACTGGTTGTCACCCGGTCGGCGACGGCGGTCAACAGTATGATCGGGATTTTGGCGGTTTCTGCATTGCTTTTCAATTTAGCACACGTTTCATGGCCATTCATGACCGGCATCATCACATCGAGAACAATGAGATCCGGCTTTTCTTCAGCAACAGCCTCCAGGCCTTCCTTGCCGTCATAAGCCACCCTTACCTCATAACCACCACTTTCGACTATTACTTTGACAGCTTCAACAAAATCAGGATCGTCGTCAACCAGCAGAATCTTTTTTTTCTCGGACATGTCTTTCCTCCGTTATGAGTGCTCAATAATTATTTACGCTTTCCTCTTCTTTCTTTACGCCACTACAGGTCGGGGCAACAGTCCAGCGCCACCAACGATTTCCGCCAGTTTCTCCTCCCACTCAATGGCCATTACATGGACACCTGCTATCCCTTCCATTTCTTTTAATTCCTGGATCTGTTCAATGCACATCTCGATGCCTTTGGCTGCTTGTTTGTCTTTCGGCTCGGCAGCGATACGGTTGACCACCTCGTCGGGAATGTCCATGCCGGCAACCATCCTGCGCATGAATTTTGCCATACCGGCCGATTTCAATGGGGTGACTCCTGCGAGAATTTTTATCTTTTCGTGCAGGCCTTCTTTTTTTGCCAGCTCCATATATTTCTTAAATTTATCCATGTTATAGATACACTGGGTCTGGACAAAATCGGCACCGGCCTCCATCTTCAGCTTCAAGCGCGGCACCCGGATCTCAAAGGGATCAGCAAAAGGGTTCACAGCACAACCGATATAAAACATAGGCGCCCCCTGAAGCTTATCCCCGGACGGGAAGATGCCGTCGTCGCGCATGGTTTTAGCCAGATGAATGAGCTGCATCGAATCGATATCAAAAACATTTTTGGATTGTGGATCGTCGCCGAACTTCTGGTGATCGCCGGACAGACAGAGCAGATTGCGCACTCCCATAGCCGAGGCCCCGAGTAAATCCGACTGCAACGCGATCCGGTTACGATCCCGGACCACCATTTGGATGAGTGGCTCTATCCCTTCCTCTTTTATCAACAGGCAACCCGCCAGCGAACTCATGCGCACCACTGATGTCTGATTATCGGTAACATTACACGCATCAACGTTGCCTTTGACAAAGGCTGCCTTTTTCCGGACTATGTCCGGGTCGGCTCCACGGGGAGGTCCGCATTCCGCTGTGACTGAAAAATGTCCCGCCTCCAGTACCTTTTCCAGATTGCTTCCCGATTTCATTAGATCATATCCTCCCTGATAATTCGGCGTGGACCGCCATCTCTTGAGGAATTCCAGCCCTTATACGGCTTCAATTTGCCATAATTTTCCATCTGCCCCAGGGCCACCAGCCGGTCGATAATCAGCTGCCAGCCGCATTTAATATCTTTATCAACTTCACAAATTCCTCGTACCGAACCACCGCAGGGGCCATGGAATAGAGATTTGGCACAGCGGGTAACCGGACAGATGCCACCGGTCAGATGCAGCACACAATCGCCGCATCCCTGACATCTTTCCGACCATTCCCCCTGCCGCTCAGTCACCCCAAGAAAACCGGTATTGATGCCCGGCAAAAGCGGCGTGGTGGTAAATTTTTCGGCCAGAAACTGAATCCCGGCCCCACAGGCAATCGATAAAACCGCCTGATAATCGCCGACATAGGGACGCATCTGCTCGACATACTCGGGATCACACTGACGCTCAAGGCTCACCTCCCGGATATTGATGGTCCGGCCCGCAGCTTCTCTCGCCAGGCGCAGGGTCGAGGCCAGCACCTGCACCTCTTTTTCTCCGCCAACACGACAGACAGTCACACAACCATGACAACCGGCCAGGACGATGTTGTCATATGGCTCAAGCATCTCCATGATCTCTTCAATAGGTTTCGGTGTTCCTGTAATCATGTTGCCTCCTTCTCTGTTACTGCTTCAGTCTTTTTTGCGGCACGCACCAGATTGATGGGACTTGGCCCTAATTCCCTTATCTGCTCGACAAATTCATTGGCAAAAGCGGCAAATTTCGAACCTTCTCCGGCACTTAAATTGTACATTTTAATACGATTGACCCCGATTTTGATCTGCTCGAGAATTGCATGCACCCGTTCAACACGAGCTCGGGCCCGAATATTCCCCGAGACATAATGACAATCACCCTCCAGACAGCCGATCACCATCACACCATCTGCCCCATTTTCAAAGGCCTTTAATAGTAGCGACTCGTCAATTCGTCCGGTACAGGGCAGCATGACAATACTGATTGCCGGGGGATACGATCTTCTCTCCGAACCTGCCAGGTCCGCGGCAGAGTACGCTCAGTGGCGGCAGGCAAAAACAATGACATTGGGTGAAAAGTCATGCATGGTTTTTATTCCTCCAGATAATAAATACATCTCACAAAATCAAATGAACTCACAACGCACTATACGCTTCAATCTTCGCTCTTATGTTCCTGTCGTCATACCGGCCCATGGAAATGGTCTTCGCCGGACACTCGGCCACGCAGATACCGCAGCCCTGGCAAAGGGCCGGGTTGATCTCCGCCGAATGCTGATCATTGATAAACGGCACACCATATGGGCAGGCCCGCACACAGGTCAGACAGACCGCGCAGTTGGTCGGATCGACTTTGGAGACGATCCCCGACATCTTTAAGCTTTTTTTTGACAGGAGCGTTGCCACTCGTGCCACCGCCGCCTGGGCCTGGGCAATGGTCTCGGTGCTGCTTTTGGGTCCATGGGCCGTCCCGGCCATAAACAAGCCCTCACTCGGCAAATCAACCGGCCGCAGTTTGGCATGCGCCTCGATAAAGAAACCGGCTTCATTTCTTGGTACCCGCAGCATGGAGGCGAGCTCTTCGGTTTCTCTCGGTTTCATACCGGTTGACAGCACCAGCAGATCGGGATGCAGCCGAACCGGCAAGCGAATCGACGGATCGGTTACGGTAATATCAATCCCCGTCTCCAGAGCGTTGATCTTGACAGGATTTGTCTCTGGATCAAAACGGATGAAATTTATGCCCGCCTGCCGAGCCGCCCGGTAGTCAATTTCTCCCAGGCCATAACAGCGCATATCACGGTAGAGAACATCGACTCGTGCCTTGGGAAACAGCTCTTTAAAACGCAGGCCATTTTTTACCGCATGATTGCAGCAGACCCGCGAGCAATATGGCAAATGCTCCTCATCACGGGAACCGGCACATTGCAGCATGACCACACGGGAGTGCTGCCGTTCATCGAGACTGCCGTTTTCAAGGGCGGTGCCGAAATCGGTCTGGGTTATAACCGAAGCAAGCGTTCCCAGCCCCAAAATTTCCGGTCGATATTCCTCCGCTCCGGTGGCAACGAGAATCGCTCCGTGCTTCAGCGCTCTGGTGGCTCCTGAGGGCATGACAATCTCCGTCTGAAAAGAGCCGACAAAGCCGGACTGCTCCACTACCTCACTGCTGGTAAAGACTCTGATCCGCTCATCAGCATTGATTTTTGCTGTCAATGTCTGCAGAAAGTCAGCAAATTTCCGGCCATCAGCACTTCGCTCAAGGTTTAAGAGCTGACCGCCCAACTGCGCTTCCCGTTCAACCAGATAGACACCAAAACCCTGGCGGGCCGCTTCCACCGCCGCTGTCATCCCGGCGACCCCTCCGCCGACGATGAGCAGGCGGGAATCGACGGTAAACTCCGTCTCATCAAGAGGCACTCCGGCGGTGGCATTGGCAACTGCCATCCTGGTCAATCTTTTCGCTTTTTCGGTGGCCAGGGCCGGATCGTTGGGATGAACCCAGCTGCACTGGTCGCGGATATTGGCCATATCAAAAAAGTATTTATTCAGTCCAGCCTGCTGCAAGGTCGATTGGAAAAGCGGTTCATGGGTTGTCGGCGAACAGGCAGAGGTGACCACCCTGTTCAACCGGTGCTCCCCAATAATTTCCCGCATTCGCTCCTGGGAATCCTGCGAGCAGGTATAGAGAGGATGTTCCGCGTACACCACTCCGGGCAGCGTTCTGGCGTATTCGGTCACGGCATCGACGTCGACCACCGAGGCAATATTGGTACCGCAGTGGCAGATGAAGACCCCTATCCGCAACTCGTCGTCCGACCCCGGTGTCCTCTCGGGCGGAAGCGGTTCAACAGTAATCAGGCTCCCGCGGGCCTCAGCAAGACTGGCGGACGCCGCTTCGGCAGCAGCCGAGGCCTCGCAGACCGTCTCCGGGATATCCTTTGGCCCGCCCACGGCCCCGCTGACAAAGATCCCAGCTCGGGAAGTCGCCAATGGTTGGAAACAGTCGGTGACGGCAAAACCATAACGATCAAGCTCAATATCAAGTTTGCCGGCCAGTTTTTTGGTGGATTGCGAAACCTGGATACCGACCGAGAGCACCACCATATCAAAGACTTCCCTTTGTCTGTTGCCGGCTTCATCGACATAGCGCAACTCAAGATCACCGGTAAGCGGATCCTCAAAGATCCTGCTGATCATGGCCCTGACATAGCGAACATTATGTTCTTTGGCGCGGGTCACATATTGGTCAAAGTTCTTCCCGAAGGAGCGCATATCTATATAGAAGATGGTCGGCTCGATGGAGGAGTCATGTTCTCTTGCAATAAAAGCTTCCTTGGTCGCATACATGCAACAGACTGATGAGCAATAATCGCGGTCACAGGAATGATCACGGGAACCGACACACTGGATCCAGGCGATTTTCTGTGGGTGTTTTCCGTCACCCGGCCTGGCAACGGTTCCTGAGGTTGGACCCGAGGCGGAAAGAAGACGTTCAAACTCGATACTGGTCAGCACATTTTTATAGAGACCGTAACCAAACTCCCCTCGCAGCCGAGCATCAAAAACCTCGATCCCAGGAGAGAAAATGACCGAGCCGATATCTATTTTTGTTTCGGTTTCCAGATGGTCATAATGAATGGCCCCGACGCCGCAGATCGTCGCACAGGTGCCACAGGCCCCACTATTGAGCTGCACGCAGCTCTTCTCGTCGATAACGGGGACTCTTGGTACTGCCTGGGGATAGTGGATATTGACCGGTTTTCGCCCGTTCAGCCCTTCGTTAAAACGATTGAGCAGCGGTCGTGGCGTTCGGTTGGTCACCCGGTCGATGGTGAGATAGTCAACCGGACATAGAGACACACAGGCCCCGCAGACCTGACAGATATCGACACCGGCCTCAATGCCTTCTTCGACCATCTTCAACGCACCGATGTTCATCACTTTTTCGCAAGCAATGGCGCAGAGACCGCAACGGATGCAGTCTTTTGCTTCGGCCTCGGCAAACTCTTTCTTCAAGCTTACCGATCTGGCATAGAGAGCAGCACCAATGCTTTTTTCCAGCTCAGGTGCATCAGCAACCTTGATCGCCAGGAATTTTTCCGGACAGGCGACCAGGCACGCACCGCAGCCGGTACATTTGTCCTGATCGATGACCGCCTTTTGTTTTTTTTCCCAGTTGATCGCCCCATGCAGGCAGGCCCGGTGACAGATACCACACATGGCACAGGCTTCGTCATCGACGGTAAAGGTCCATTTATGCACGGAGGTCGGTTGTGGCAGCCCGACTCCTTTAATAACTCTTTTCTCTTGAGCTTTTGCCCGGCTCTTTTTTTCTCCTTCTGCCGGTACTTCTGGGAAATAGGACAACTGGGTAACCGGGCAGACAAATTCACAGAGCCCACAACCGGTACAGGCGGCAACATCAACATAGCGGGCACGACGGACGATGGTGGCGGTAAAGTTCCCGGCATCGCCGGTGAGCTCTTGCACCTCACTATGGGTAAAGAGCTGAATATTTTTATGGCGGCCTACCTCGACCAGTTTGGGGGAGACGATACACATGGAGCAGTCATTGGTGGGAAAAGTCTTATCCAGCTGGGCCATCTTGCCGCCGATAGCCGGGGAACTTTCCACCAAGTAGACCATGATCCCGGCATTGGCCAGATCAAGGGCCGACTGCATGCCGCTGATGCCGCCACCGATAACCATCACCGCACCGGTTGGAGCTTTACTGCTGCCTGAAAAAGTGTTGAGGTTTCCTGTCATGGCGAATCCTCCTTGCTGGTTGCTACTCCTCCGACACCTGCCATGGCCCGAGGCAATACAGCCGGGGAGATCAGATGGACCTTCTGCTGCCTGACGGGATAGTTGCCGCTGAGCGCCGCGGCGATGAGCTCCGTGGCGTAAAACACCGGCAAGCCGGCATCCTGTGACTGGCGACTCTCGACATTGGCCTGACACATCGGGCAGTCGGTCACCATTGCACCGGCACCCGCTCTTTTCGCCGCCGTGACGATATCTCCCACCAGTTTTTCGGCGATGTCGGGCCTGGCCATGGTCAGGCTGCCGGAGCAGCATTCGGTTCGGTGCGACCAGGCCACGGGTCTGGCACCAACGGCTGCGACAATCCGCTCCAGGGTTTGCGGCATCTCCCAGTCGACGGCATCGGTCACCCGCGGATTGCGCAATGAGAGACAGCCATAGTAACAGGCTATCGCCATTTCATCGAGTCTACAGACTACCTGCTCTTTTATGGCGGCAAGTATATCCGCTTCGGCCAGAAAAGTGCTGATATGGATGATCTCAAACGTTGGTGCATATTTTTTGGCATCGACATCCCAATAGGCCGGATTTTCCCGCAGTGCTTTGTCCGCCGCTTTCAACCTTTGAAAACAGGCGGCACAGGGGACAAGGATATCATGGCCCGCTTCAACTGCAAGCAGCAGGTTGCGCATGGGCAGACGAAGCCCTATTTCATGGTCGGTCATATGGGCGGACGATGCCCCACAGCAGTTCCAGTCGGGAATTTCAACCAGTTCAACAGCAAGTCTCGAGCAGATTTCGCGAACCGACTGATCATAATCAAGCGCCGTCCCTTCAAGAGAACAGCCTGGGTAGTAAGAGAGTTTCATCGGTCATACTCCTTGCCCTTGCCGGAAAAAATAGCTTTAATTTCGGCTTTATTGTCAATCGAGTGGGGTACCAGCTTGAGTTTGCCTTTTAAAAACATGTTCATGCCAAGTTTCATATCACCCAGCAGATCTCCGGATTTGATCTTGTAATGAGCGATCATCCCAATCTCATACGCCTTGCCCCACCTGGCCACTGAACCGAGAAACGATCGATGAAAGAGCGGAATTCGCGGCTCGGCAGGCGCTATGCCCTTTCTCAAGGCAAGCTCTCTTAAGACATCCATCAGATGCGCAATCTCAATTTCGTTCGGGCATCTGGTGGCACAGGTTTCGCAAGCCGCGCACAGCCAGATGGCATGGCTGGCCAGCAGCAGATCTTCCTGACCGTAGGCGGCGAGCCGGACGACCTCCATCACCTGCAGATCGAAATAATCGCCGATGGGACACCCGGCAGAACAGCGCCCGCACTGATAGCAGGCCTGCACATCGATACCTCGGGCCTGCAGTTTGCCGAGGAATTTTTCACTTCGTTCATCCGGGGAAATACAGTTATTATCCATGGTTTTCTCCAGTCAAAGTTTCCATGACCACCGGAAACCTGAGAGTGAAGGTGGTTCCCGTTTCAGGGGAAGAAGTTACCCTGATGGAACCTTTATGTTCCTTGACTATCGCATAGGAAACCGACAGCCCAAGCCCAGTTCCTTCGCCCGTTGCCTTGGTGGTAAAAAATGGATCGAAGATTTTTTCCAACAGCTCGTTGTCGATGCCAGGTCCCGAGTCCTGGATAGTAATCTCGTTGATATCCTGATTAGCCCTGGTCCTGCTGGTGATACGTAACCGACCGTTACCGTCCATTGCCTGTGCTGCGTTGACAACAATGTTCATCACCACCTGATTGAGCCTGATCGCGTTGCCATAGATAGGCGGAAGATTTGGACTCAGCTCTCGAATGATGCGCACATTTTGAAAAAGCGGCTGATGTTGCAGGATGGTCAGCGTTTTGACAATGACATCGTTGAAATCGACCGGCTCCATCTCGTATGTTGTCTGATGGGAAAATTCCAGAAGGTCGGCGACGATGACCTTACATCTCTCCGCCTCATGAATAATGGTCTGCAGATCACTTGCCAGCGGATGATCGGCCCCCAGATCCTCTTGCACCAGATTGGCATACAGCATGATTCCGGACATCGGATTGTTGATTTCATGGGCTACTCCGGCAGCTAGACGCCCCAGACCCGCCATTTTTTCGGACTGCATCAACATTCGGTGGCTCTGCTCAAGGTCTTCCTCGATCTGCTGCATGGCTCTAAGATCGGTGAACAGACCAAAAGTGGCAATTTCCTGGTCGCGGTCGTAAATAATCCCTCCGGAAAAACTAACCGGGATATCGCGGCCGTCCTTATGTTTAACGATCAGTTCGTGACGTAATAATTTGCCGATACCGCCATAATAACTGCTGCGCATCCTTTTGATCAGCTCAAAGGCGAATCCCTCACTATAGAGCTGGCTGACATGTAGGGTCTTTATATCCTCCTGGTTGTAGCCGAGCAGGAACTGAGCTCCCTGATTAAAGAGCATGATATTGCCCTGCATATCCGAGGCAATAATCCCATCGACGGAGCTGTCAATCAGGTTATGGAAGAAGGCGTTACGCCGTCTGAGTTTCCCCTCAAGATCTTTTTGCTGTGTGATATCTATGAGATAAACAAGATAATACGAAATGTCGACCGGGGGAAACACCGCCACCCCGCTCAATATTAAACGTTCAACGTTTCTGGTGAATTCTATTTCGTGACGAATCTTCTCGCCCTTTTCCTTACCGCGCTGTTCAAAATGATCTCTGATGCGGAGGAAAAAATCACCATTATCCTCTCCCAAGAGTTCTCGTAAGCTCTGACCATCAAACGTGCCGTAAGGGACTCCCAGGAATCGGCTGGCTGCCGGATTGGCATGGATTATTGCATGATCCAGCGAGACCACGATGACGCCATTCGGCGTCTCTTCAAGAATGGTATGCAGATAGTGATAGGGGCCAAGATCCTTGAGCAAGGAATCAGCGTCCCGGTTTGCTGTTGAAAGAAGAGCTACGGTATTCATGGCGCCCTAGCGACCGATAGAATCCAAGAATTCAGGTAACCTGTCCCTCCATCCCATAGCATGTAAAACAATACCCTTACCAAGCGGAGTCAGGTCTCTGATAAGATCGGCAGCCACCTGCATCCCGGCATCCTTTTTAACCGGAGCCTCCATCATTTTTTTTAGGAATTCCTGGGGAATAGACGGGACTCCCTGCAGATTATTAAGGTAACGGACCATGGTCACGGATTTTAAAAACATCACCGAGGTAAAAAGTCTGATGCCGGTCTGCTCGGCAAAAGGAATAAACTGCTCAATAATATTCAAGTCATAGGTTGGACCGAGAGTAACCGATTGCACCCCGTACTGCCCCAGCTGCTGAAAGAACTCGGCCCGTTCCCGGTTAAAATTGACATCATCGGAGAGATCGATCGCCACGCCGACATCAAAAGCGGTAGCCCCATCAAGATCCTCACCAGCAAGATCCTTGCCGCTATTGAGAGCGGAGACACACTGCAGCATCGACACCAGATTGAGATCGCCGCTTGACCTTACCACCGGCTGATCGCCTTCCGCCGGATCATGTCCTTGTTTGATAACAATTTTTTTAATACCAAGTGCGGCGGCAGAAAGGAGATCGGCCTGAAAGGAAATTCGGTTTCGGTCTCTACCGGTAATGATCATTTCCGGCTCAAAACCCTTTTCTTTAAGGGCCAGGCACGGAGCTATGGGTGACATGCGCATAATCGCATGTTCACTGTCGGTCACTCGTGCACCGTCCACCCGTCCTCTTATCTGCAAAGCGGTATCGAGAAAGGTGTCCAGCTTAACCCCTTTGGGCGGGTCAATCTCGGCAATAAGCACATACTTTTGTGGAGAATTTTTAGTGGCGGGAGTACTGGTTTTTTGTGCGGCGTCCATTGAACCTCCTGTAAGATAAGAATAATTAGTGTCTGAGCGATTTTTTCCTGGTTCTTTTTTCCAAGAAAATAACCGCTCAGACACTTATCCCAACTTATTTCCCGTTTATCGGGAATAACTACTTCTTAGGGAGAGTGGAGATTGCATATATCGATACCAAAAAGACCAGGCCACGTCATATACGAGGACAATGGACAAGCCCTTAAGTATCAATTTCATTTAACAAAGTATTCAGGGCAATTTCAAGACAAAAAATCATTCTTTAGCTGTCTTAAGATGAATAACAATTCAATTACTTAGCCAAAGCCCTCGAAGATGAGCCAATTGTCGTGCAGAAAAAAAAATGGCATTTTGAAATGATTCGGGTACGTTGGTGCGAAATAATTCTATATACTGAGAGAAGAGATGAGTACAGGAAAAGAACAGGTGTTTAAGACCTGCCCTATGTGTGGAAAAGATTGGCTCTGCCGGGATAGCTTTCTGGATGATCGGGAATTGAATTTCAACGGATACCAACCGGATTTTGACGCCATCGAGCAAGGTATATTTTACTTCACCCATGAGATCTCGCTGTGCGGATCAACCATGGCTCTGAAGGCGGAGTCATTTATCCCCCTCTTTCAAGGCAGAAAATATCAGGAGAACAAAAATCTTTCTGAAGAGTGTTCGAAAAAATGTCTCAACCAACAGGACCTCGATCGCTGCCCGGCACATTGTCTGTTAGCCTTTGTCCGTGAGGTATCGCAGATAATTCAAGACCGCTCACACAGGTTAAACTGAACTACTTTTTCAGATCGAGCGGGCGGCAAAAAATACTGCTATGCGGGATGAATACCTGTATTTTCTCGCCGACACCTGGCTTTTCCAGGTGATACTGTGCCATAGAAAGCACGAGAACCAGGTGAACCCCCACATCAATAACAACGCGTATCTGACCGCTGTCCTGCGCGAGATCTGTAATATGACCGCTCAACAGGTTTCCTTCGGCGGACGTGGTTGTTTGAGGATTAAAAATAATTCCTTTCGGATCGACATGAAGCTTGGCGACCTGTACCTCATCGGGCAAAATCTGTCGCGGCAGTGTTAGAAAAAACTGGCCGGTCAGTTGGCAGGTAATGCTGTCTTCTCGACGATTAATCACAGTCACCCGGTAGATATTCTCGCTGGTGACATCAGAGAGTTCCCCGTTTTGCAAAAGCAGGGTCTGATGAGCAAGTCGTTGTCCCTGGGCCAGGTAATGGGTAGAGAAAATGATGGACGCTTTGCGTTCCTGATTAATTTTTTCGATTATACTCAGAATAATCTCCTGATTCTCAGTATCCACATTGGCCGTCGGTTCGTCGCACAGCAATACTTCAGGCTGTAAAACCAAGGCCCTTGCCAGAGCGACACGTTTTGTCTCACCGCCGGAGAGTCCCCGCGCGTCATAGTCAGCAAAGTGCTCCATCCCAACCAGTTCCAGCGCCTCTGCAATCCTTTGCCGGCGTACCTTCTGGGCCACCTTGCGCACCTGCAGCCCAAATTCGACATTATGCCAGACCGAGCCGGTAAACATAATGGGGGTCTGATCGAGAAGAACCACCTGCCGACGCAAGGCATACAGATGTTTTTGATCAAAAGAGACCTCCTTGTCGAGAAAGGCCATTCTGCCACTACTCGGCTGATCAAGAAAAGCAAGAATCTGCAGCAGGCTTGTCTTGCCGGCACCATTTGGGCCAATCAGGGTATAAATCTGTTGTGAATTTATATCGAGTTTGTCGATATGCAACACCGTACGATCACCACGCCTTCTTGTAATATTTTCCAGTCTATACAGCATCGTCTCCGGCCCGGCCTTGCAAAAGATGAAACAGCATATTGATGACAAAGGCAATGGTCATAAGGGTTATGCCAAGGGCTACGGACAGCACAAATTCCCCCTTATCATATTCCAATGCCATGGCCGTTGTCATGGTTCTGGTGAACCCTTTGGCGTTGCCCCCCAGCATCATACTGATGCCCACCTCGGCGATGACCCGACCAAAGGCAGCGATGACCGCGGCGAGAATACCGTAACGGGCCTCTTTGATAATCACCAAGGCCATCTGATATCGCGTTGCACCTAGAGTCAGGGCAGTCATCCGATAACGCTTGTCAATACGGCTGATGGCGGCAATGGTGAGAGTCATGATCACTGGAACTATCAGAATAACCTGACCGATAACCATCGCCTTCTGGGTATAAAGAAGATCAAAAGAACCTAAAATGCCCCGCCTGGAAATAAAAGAATAGACCAAAAGCCCTATCACCACAGTCGGCAGGGCCAGCAGGGTGTTCAGAACTGTCAGCACCATCCGCTTCCCGGGGAAAACAGCGTGGGCGACAATAAAACCGCCCGGAATGCCGAAAATGGACGCGATTATGGTCGCTGCAAAACTCACTTTAAGCGACACCATAACGATAGCAAGCAGCTCCGCATCAAACGACATAAATAACAACAAAGCTGATCGCACACTGTCAAAGAGCATATCCATCGGCTGCGCACACTCCGTAACTCATTAAAATAAGAGGACTATGAATAACAAAGGAGGTCTATGCGAACATAGCCTCCCTCAACGTATCGAAATAACATAAGTACCTTGTAGATTATTTTCTTGTTTTTTTGCAAGAAAATAATCTACTTCTCGATACGTATACCCCTCTGGGGCCTTGAACAGAGCACCCGACAAGCGAGTATTAAAAAGAACCCCGGCTTTCTTCTTATTCGCCGGGATTCACGTACTGCAAACTTACATGGCATCCGGGAAAAAGAGCTGCTTGCCTTCAAGACGGTATCCGTCTATCAGCTTTTGTCCCTTCTCAGAAATGATCCAATTGACAAACTGCATGGCCAGATCATTCTGGACGTGGGGATGCTTTGCCGGATTGACGGGGATAATACCGTATGGGTTGGCCAGGGCATCACCGCCCTCACTGAGGATCTCGAGTTCAACTGCAGGGGTTTTGCCGTATTTATATTTAATATAGGTACCCCGATCAGTCATGGTATACGCTTGTTTTTCTTCGGCAAACGTAATGGTTTTGCCCATACCCTGACCAATCGACATATACCAGGCCTTGGAATCGGTGGGTGTCTTGAAACTAATTTCTTTCTCTTTACCTTTATTGACTATTTTTTGTGTCTGGGTAGTAAGAGGGATGCCGGAGGCTTCCCAGAGAGACTGTTCTTTAGTGTGCGTGCCACTATCGTCGCCACGGGAGATAAAGGTTGCCTGTGCAAGGGCAATCTTCTTGAAAGCCTGCGCACCATCGGCAACGCCCTTTATTGCAGCCTGGTCGGCAGCGGGACCGATAATGACAAAATCATTGTGCATCACAGGATATCTCTTGGTACCAAAACCATCGGCAACAAATTTGTCCTCCCGACTTTTGGCGTGGACAAAAATAACATCGACATTACCGTCTTCTCCGTCCCGTATGGCCGCGCCCGTTCCTTTAGCGATGACCTTAACCTGTATACCGGTATCTTTGGCAAACTCCGGTAAAAGCACATCCAGCAGGCCCGAAGACTGGGTGCTGGTCGTCGTCGACATCTTCAAAACCTTCTCGGCGGAAAAAACATTTCCTGCCAGACCACCCAGCAGAAAGAACACCCCTAACCACATTGCTATCTTTTTCTTCATATCTTACTCCTCAGTTTTAAAATTATCGGGAAAAAGCATTTTCCCACATAACGACACATCATATCCTTCAAATGTACCAGCCAACTGCCGGAAAGATTCCTCATGAAGCAGACCGATGAAACTCTGAATTGTCCGCTCAAAAAAACGTTCCCGCAGAATAAGCAGATCAAATCTTTCCCAGCGAAGTGGAACGAAGCCAAGCCCCAACAGACCGGCAACAGCTCGAATGGCTGGGGCGGCATCGGCATGACCGGAAAAGACCTCCAGACCAGCATCCAGATGGCGCGAAACCTCCTTGCTATATCCCGAAATCTGCCCGGAGGAGATCTCCGATTTAGCAATTTCGTAATCAAGCAACAGCCGGGTTCCCGTGCCGAGCGGACGATTAACAATCGTCACATCTTTTCTGGATAGGTCGGCTACTCCAGTAATTCCTTTTGGATTGCCTTTCTGAACCAGAAGCCCTTGCTGGCGACGACTAAAATTAACAAAGACCGGTGCCTTGTCAAGCTCTTGATGAGCAAAATCAAAATTATATTCTTCATTGTCGTCTTGAAGCAGGTGACACACGCCGATATGGCAGATCCCCCGCCGCAAACTTTTCAAGCCCCCCATACTGCCAAGATTGGCAAAAAAGCCCACGGTACTTGGATCTTTTGCATGGAAAAGCGACAGCGTCTTTTGAAAGAGCAAATCATCGCTGCCTGCCAGCAAGAGAATCCCCTCGTCCGAAGAGCTGCCGAACCCGGGCTTTCGATAATTCAGGATATGCGTTTCCAGCCAATCTTCTACAAGTCGTCGGGGGAAAAGCCACTTGCCGGTAATTTTTGTTGCCGGCAACCCCTTATCATTGACCAAAGAATAGACCATCTTGTCATTGACATGGAGAAGCTGCGCGACCTCTTTGGTGGTGAGGAATTTTGCGTTTTGGATACCAGTCATCGTACTTTTTGTTCTCCTTGAATACACAGTTCTTCTGCTGCAATCAATTACCCAAAGCAACCGTTTTTTTCCACCCTTAGCCGCCACCACTACCTATAATAACCAAAACCAACCGATACGGACAGCACGCAGTACATCATGCGCCAAGCGTTGCGTTTTTATAAAAAAATCCACAATTTCAAAGAGTAGTGCAATTTTCTTGTTTTTATAACAAAGTTCAATGTACAATTATGCATACATGTCCCACGAAAACACACAACTGGAGAAAACACCATTGTTCGTCTCTCTTGCCCAGGAGAGCAGGCATCAGTCGATCCTTATCGAAGTGCTGCAAGTTGCTCTTGAACCGAATCCGTTCAACAAAAAAATTGATCTCATACTGGAGTATCTCCTTTCTCTGCCGCACCTGCAATTTGCCGCGAAAGGTGCGCTTTTTTTTGTTGAGCAGGATTCGGCAACTCTGCCACTGAAAGTCTCCAAAGGATTTTCTCAAGTGGAAGCCAACACCTGCAGCACAATCCGATTCGGCGCCTGCCACTGCGGACAAACAGCAGAAAATGGTAAGATTCGCTTTTTTAACACCCCTCCCCCTTTGCAGGATATTGTCACATTATCACCAGCATTGCTCGGAAATTGGGCTGGAAATTATTGTGTACCTATCATTAAAGATGGTCAGTTACTTGGTATGTTCACCATCTATGTAAAAAAACAGCACCAACCATCACCGGAAATATACCAGCTCCTGGAGGCAGTGGCTCATATTCTGGCTATAATGGTCGAAAGCCTGCAAATGGAGCAGCAACTCACTCAATTGGTCAATGATCTCCGCGGCACGATTATCAGCCTGCGCGAAGAAAAAAAATTTTCCGAATCAATAATTCAGGGCTTGCATCATGGCCTTCTCGTTGCTGGTCTGGATGGTAGAGTGAGAAAGAGCAATGCAATTGCCCAATCTATTTTCAAACCAATTACATCGCATATTGACGGGCAGTTGCTTATGGATATTATCGGTCCAGCGCCGGCCGAACAGCTTCTGACAATTATGCCGTCGAATTCCGATCAATTTGATCGGGAGTTGCTTTTCACCACTGCCAGAGGGGAAAAAAAGATCCTTGGCTTCTCTAATGTTTATCAGGAAGATGCTGCGGGCAGGAAGATCGGTGTTATCATTTCGCTGGCGGATATTTCCGAAGTAAAATATGTCCGCCGGGAAATGGAAAAGATGAACCGGCTGGCAACGATTGCCGAAATTGCCTCGGCTGTGGCCCATGAAGTCCGCAATCCTCTCGCAGGCATAAAAATAATGGCCCAGTCAATAGAAGAAGAGGCCAAAGAGAATAGTGAGCAACTTGAATGCGCCCAAAGGATTACCCGACAAGTGGATCGACTCAATATCCTGCTCAGCGATTTTTTTTCGTATGCTCGACCGGCGGAACCAAATAAACGACCGACCTCCCTGGAAGCCGTCATTGTCGAGACGAAACCACTGATCAACAGCCGACTCACCAAAAACCATATTGAACTGCGTGTGGATATCAGTCGCGAACTGCCACCTATCATCGCCGACCCGCACCAACTCCAGCAGGTTTTTCTGAATCTTTTTCTCAACGGCATAGACGCCATAAAGCAACAAGGCCGCATTGACATACATGCCAGTTTACCTGACAGATGTCAGCTACATCAGTATAAAAAAAGGTATCCGGCTTTGTTGCAAGACTTCGCCTATGTCGTAGTCCATTTCACCGATAACGGGACCGGGATGACGCCGGCAACAGCCGAACAGGTATTCGAACCTTTCTTTACTACCAAAACATCCGGGGCCGGTCTTGGTCTCTCGATCGTATATCGAACCCTCAAGGAAAATGACGCCGCTATTGTGCTTGAGAGTAAAGAAGGCAAGGGAACGACCTTTACCCTCTTTCTAAGGGCGGATGTATAAATCAGTGTAAAATCCACCTCCGGGTATCTCGGTCTGGATACCGGACTTAATTGTAATTCTCAGCCCAACCACACAAAACCAGGTCGGGCCTCGGAGTAAAAAATGGTAAAAACTATGAAAAGAGTGCTGGTGGTTGATGACGAAGATGATATGCTCTGGATGCTGCAAAGAAATCTCAACAAGGGTATGGAGGAGGTCGAAATTCTCGCTGCCAAATCTGCCGAAGAAGCCCTGGCGATTCTAAGCGACAGCCCGGCAAATCTGGTTATCACCGACATTAACATGCCGGGGATGAACGGACTTGATCTCCTTATCGAAATAAACAACCGGTTTCCGGCGACAGGGGTTATTATCATGACGGCCTACCCGTCGAATGCCTATGAGAACAAAGCAATGATGAGCGGTAGCCTGCGTTTTATCGAAAAACCTTTCGATATCAACGAGGTTCGGGCAATAGTCAAAGAGGCTCTTAAGGTCAACGAAGGTTTCCAGGGAACTGTCGACGGTGTTGACTTGTTAGATATCGTCCAGTTCAACGCGCTCTCCAGGGCAACCGCCGCCCTGAAGGTCACTACCGGTGAGCGGGAAGGGATGATTTTTTTTAAGGATGGGGCGGTCGTCCATGCAATGTGCGGCGAGGAAACCGGTGAAAGCGCCTTTTTTACCATCCTCGGTTTTAACGGCGGGTCCCTGCAGAACATCAGGGGAGTGCAGCCTCCCATCGTTAGTATCCATAAAAACATAGAAGGTCTGCTTTTTGAGGCTGCGGTCAACAATGATGAAAAATTCGCTGCTGAAAACGGTTCTTCCGAAGAGACCCCTTTATCCGACTCAATCGCTCAGCTTTCAGATAATGAACAGCTGTCTGCTGCCGGATTAGAAGACCTTGTCACCGGCATTGACCCGGATACTCTTGATGCCATTAATGCATTTGTCCGAAATGATGCCGACAGCGGGGAGGACGAGCCAGCAGTTGCAACCAAGGATTTTGAAATGACAGAAATCCAGAGTATTTTAGCCGAATTTACCAACATTGAGGGCGTACATACTGCGTGCCTGATTGGTCGAGACGGTTTTTTACTGGACAGTCTCGCCCGCCCGGGTATTGATGCCGAAATGATTGCGGCCATCGCCTCCTCCGGCTTCGGTTCTGCCGAATCCATGGGCCATCAACTTGGCCAGGGTGAGCTCCGAATTACCCTATTCGAGTTTGAAAACGGCCCGGTCCTGTTCGCTCCGGTTGGTAAGGACGCCATTCTGGTGATCGTCGCCGATCAGGAAACCAACCTCGGTTGGATCAGGATCAGTATTAAGAAAAATTCTAAAAAAATCCAGGACGCAGCCTCACTGTGATATGCCATCCATGGCACAACAGTTTATTTTACTGGTAGTTTTTCGAAAAATAGCTGGCGAATCCGGCAAACTGGGTCTCATATTTTTTAATCAGCTGTCGCGACTTGGCAAGCCATTCCTCTTTTGAGGTCATCAGGAAAATAAAAAAAGGCTGCTTGGCGTCATGCCGGATGATAAAATGATAATTACTGGTAGTGATAAGAATATCTTCGACAAGTTCATCATCGGCCAGCAGGTTTATGGCCTTGACATTGGATTTTACGATGGATGCCAGATACGCTGCCGCGACAGCAGGCTCAACATCATCTCTCCGGCTGACTTCGGCGATGGACATTCCGTCTTCCACAGTAACCACGGCCACAGCCAGGATTCCGGGAAGTTCTCTCGACATCTGGTCAATGAGATTCTGCAGTAATTTTATCATGTTTTTCCCTGTATATATGCCAAATGAGCCAAAAACGGCTCTAGTGACGTAGAAATAAGTTGCTTGCGCTCTTTACAAGCAACTTATTTCGTTATGGAACTTACACCGGCTTTTTCCAGTTTACCGGGATAAGCTAGATTATATCATCTGGTTAAATCAATATGAAATAATTTCTCTTGCAAAGAGCGCAAGAGAATTGACAAATGGCCACTAATCCCGCCCAAAAGATTTGCGGGATAAGTTCCTTCACGAAATAATTCTCTTGCAAAGAGCGCAAGAGAATTATTTCTAAGTCACTAAAGGATAAAACATGCGGATTGTAGTACAAAGAGTTCGTCGGGCAGCTGTGACAATAGACGGCGTGGTCCATGGGGCAATTGCCCACGGCATGGTCGTTCTGCTCGGGATCCGGAGCAGCGACACGACATCGGATCTGCAATGGCTGGCGGAAAAAGCCGTCAATCTGCGTATATTTGACGACCAGCAGGGGAAAATGAACAGATCGCTTGCAGACATTGATGGTGAAATGCTTATCATCTCTCAATTCACACTATACGGTGATTGTCGAAAAGGCAGAAGACCAGGATTTTCCTCGGCAGCCCCTCCAAAAATGGCTGAACCACTGTACCATCAATTTGTAAAAGAAGTGCAAAACCTGGGTATCAGAGTAGCCACTGGTATCTTCCAGGCCACAATGGAGGTCGAGTTGGTCAATGACGGTCCGGTCACCTTACTGCTCGACTCCGAAAAACAATTTTGATGGCGTCGTAAAAATTACCCAAAGGGCATAGAAATCTTCATCTGTATCGTTGTTCGCTCGCATAGGAAATTTTTTACTTAGCCATCTTAAAATCGAACTTTTCACGAGTTTATCAATTTTAACAACTTCGCTTAAGGATCTTTCAATGACATTTACACCAGGTTCCACCTATTCAGGTTTTATCCTCAAGACACATAAATATATCCAGGAAATTGAATCGGATGTGTATGTATTTGAACACGCATCACTTAAATTCCCCCTGCTGGCGATCAAAAATAGCGATACCAATAAAACCTTTTCCGCAGCCTTTAACACCGTGCCCACCGACTCGACCGGAGTCGCGCATATTCTAGAACATTCCGTGCTTATGGGATCAAAAAAATATCCGGTTAAAGATGTTTTCGGCGAGATCAACAAGGGTGGGTTAACAACCTTTCTCAACGCCATGACTGGGGCCGATATCACCTATTACCCTTTTGCCACCCGCAACTTGAAAGAATATTTCAACATCATGGATGTCTACTGCGACGTGGTTTTTAATCCGCTGCTGGACCGCTCAACCTTTGAACAGGAAGGGTGGCATTATCACCAGGAAGGCCCGGATGAACCACTCAAATTTCAGGGTGTAGTGTATAACGAGATGAAAGGAGCTTTTTCCGATCCGATTCGTTTTCTTTTTCATCACATCTTTGGCGGGCTTATGCCCGGCTCGACCTACGCCCACGAATCAGGCGGTGATCCGAAAAACATTCCTGATCTGAGCTATGAGCAGTTTTGTGATTTCCATAAAAATCATTACCATCCATCTAACGGGTTCTTTTTTGTTTACGGTGATGCACCGCTTGCGGACGAACTCGAGTTTTTGCAGCATAGATTTTTTTCTACTTTCGATACCCCCGTTGCCCAGGCAGTCATAGAAAAAGGAAAGCTCCCAAAGCAACCAGTCTTTATTACCGACAGTTATGCAGTCGACTCTGTCGATACAGCTGGCAAGACCTTTCTGGCAGTTGGCACCAATATATCTACCGTTACCGATCGTGAGGTAAACAGCGCCTTCCAGATTATTGCCAACATCCTCTTCAATTCCGACGGCTCACCTCTGAAAAATGCAATCGTTTCCAGTGGCCTCTGCAAAGATTTCGGCGGCTTTTATTTAGCAACTTCATCTTTCAGGACCCTGATGGTGACCTATCTGGTCGGCAGCGAAGCCGAACATCGCGACAGCTTCCTTGAGCTTTACCGGAATTCTCTCTTAAAGATGGTCTCAGAGGGTCTTGATCAGGACCTGGTATTGGCTGAGCTGAACAAGTTCGAGTTCAATTACCGAGAGGAGGTAAGCAAACCCCAGCGAGGACTCGATCTTATCGGCAAAGCGATGATCGGACTGAAATACGAAACGGACCCGATAGCCAATTTGATGAGTGAAGAACTTGTCCAGACTCTGCGCCATAAAGCACTCAACGATGGCTATTTTGAAGAATTAATAAAAAAATTTCTGCTCGACAACCCATCAACCGTCACCGTGACACTGGTGCCCGATCCGGAAAAACAGCAAAGGACCCAGGCCGAAGAACAGCAGAGACTCTCGGCATACGATGCAACGGTGTCCGAGCAGCAAAAACAAGAGAGGATCGAGCGAACAAAACAGCTGATGCAGCAACAGCAGGAGCCAAACAGCTTAGAAACACTTGCCCTCCTGCCGCAGCTGAACCTTACCGACTTGTCGACAAAGATCGATTTCCACGCCGCAGTGCCGACAGAAATGTTTGGCCAGCAGGTGCTGGTAAGTGAACTGACCACCAACCATATTTCCTATATCGATGTTGGTTTTGATATGTCCTGTCTGCCCCCCGAACTTCTCCCCTGGCTCGATCTCTTCGGCACCATTGTCACAGAAATCGGTACCAAAAGGCTCAACTACCAGCATTTCGCCAAAGAAATTGCCACCTGCACCGGCTCTTTTTCCCATTCCCTGACGAGTTACTCCAAAAGACAGGATAAGGAAAAGACCCTGCCGGTTTTCTGGCTTCATATGAAATGCCTGCCGGAGTATCTTGAACAAGCCCTGCAGTTGCTGGCAGAGATCTTCTCCTCCATTTCATTCACAGACCGGGCCAGGATTCGTGAAATAGTCGGTCGGGAGTTTGCCTGGGCTGAGCATTCGGTCCAAAGTGAAGGGTACAGCCTCCCGGCCACCCGTGTCTTCGCCCATCTCAGTCTGACGGGCAGATATAATGAAATGTTCAATGGAATTACTGCTTATCTGGCAACAAAAGAGCTGGCCCTCAAATATGCCGACAAAGAGGAACAATTTCTGGCAGCTTTAAAAAACATAGCTGCTCTTCTCTTTAACAAAAACAACCTGTTGCTTGGCGTGACCGCGGACAGCCAGGAACTTGGTCACCTGGCAAAAACAGGCAGTTGCCTGGTCGACGCTCTGACCGACAGCCCGGTCACTAGATATCAACTCCCGGAGCTGAAACTTGCCGACCACGAAGCCTTCATCACCTCGGCGGAAGTAGTCTTTGCCGTGCAAGGAGGAAATCTGCTGCCAAATGGCCAGGGGTATAACGGCCACTTCGAGGTTCTAAAAACGTATCTCTCCCGGGATTATCTGTGGAACACTGTGCGTCAACTGGGCGGGGCATACGGCTGTTTTATCCAATTTGGTCAGCTCAGCGGTAATCTGGCCTTTGTCAGTTATCGCGATCCTCAGGTCAAAAAAACCTATGATGCCTACAACGGCATACCGGATGTCGTTGCCCGCTTGAATCTGCCAGATAAAGTAATGGAGCAACTAGTCATAGGCACGTATGGCAGCTTCGATCCCCTGCGCAGTGCTGCTGCCAATGGTGCAATCGCCAGAAACGACTACCTGAACGGCATCGATATCGAATTTAAACAGCAACGCTTGACGGAGATCACGTCCACCACTCTCGCCGACCTACGCAGTTTCGCCCCGGCTTTTGCCGACATGATCCCCAGAAGTTACCGATCCATTATCGGCAATCGCACCAAGATCGAAGCCGACCGATCTCTCTTTGACAACCTCACCGAACTATAACGCACGCTCTACCCACGCTCATCTTTACCTGGTCGAACCGCCTCGGTAAAGATGGGCTGTCTCTGTGGCTGTAGCACTTGAGCAGGCAGCCAGGTAAACAAAACAAGGAGATCGCCTGCTGAAAAGTAGCGATCTCCTTCCTCAGCAGATTATTTTTGCCGATCCGGTGCGGTCATTTCATGAACCTTGGCTTTGGCCGTTTCATACCATCTTTTTGTTGCTTCCTTGGTATTCTGCCAAAACCCTTTGCTCTTTTCGACAGTCCCCTCCGCCACATCTTCGGAGACTTTTGCCGTTTTTTCAGCCACTTCCGAACTTTCCTGTTTGGTCTTATCCCAGACTTCTGTCCCTTTTTCTTTGGCACCATGTACCGCCTCAGCGGTTGTTTCCTTGGTTTTCCGCCAACTTTCTTCGGATGCATTACCTACGGCTTGGGTCGCTTCACGCATCTCCTTGCCGGCTGTATCCCAGTTCCCCGACTCCTGTCCGCTCCAAACATTGGCCGAACTCAAGAGCAAGTAAGTGAGTAGAACGATTATTTTCAAAAGCATATGTTTTTTTCTCCCCATCAGAACACCATTTTTAGCACATTACATCCGTGTTACTCAAGCGGAGGCGCATACTGCAGCCCACCGCGCGTCCAGAGATTATTTAATCCCCGGTCTATCCGCAAAGCTGACAACGATCCAACATTTCGCTCAAAAACCTCTCCATAGTTGCCTACCTGGCGAATGATCTGCAAAGCCCAGTCATTTTTCAGGCCAATACTTTTTCCACCAGCCCCCTCTCGTCCCAACAATCTTTTAACAGCGAGTATATTGCTCAACTTCATTTCGTCGACGTTTTCGGAGCTCACTCCCAGCTCTTCCCCATTAATCATGGCATACAGTGACCATTTGACGATATTCAACCAGGTCTCATCACCCTGTCGGACAACCGGTCCGAGAGGATCTTTGGCGAAAACTTCAGGGAGAACCAAGGCACTGTCCGGGTCAGCAATACCCAGCCGGAGTCCATGCAGTTGTGACTGCTGCATCGTCAGCACATCGCAGTCCTCCCTTTCAAAGCCTTTAACCGCAAGGTCAAGGGTGCCATAGGGCACGATACTGTACTCAATATTATTTCTTGCAAAATAATCAATTATATTGGCCTCAAAATCGGTCTCGACAGGGCTGCATATTTTAACCTTATCCAGATCATTTAAATGCTGGACATTAAGCTTCTTAGAAATCAGCACGCCCTGGCCATCATAGTAACTGATACCGGCAAAGTGAACGGGAAGGGCTGAATCACGGGTAAAGGTCCAGGTAGAGTGGCGAGAAAGGATGTCTACCTCCCCAGCCAACAAAGCGGTGAAAGACTCACTTTCTGCAAGTGGAAAAAATTCAACCTTTTGGGCGTCACCCAGGGTCGCCGCCGCAACCGCCCGGCAAATATCCACGTCAAAACCGGTCCACTTACCATGGACATCGACACTGGAAAAACCGGGTGATCCGGCGGAGACACCGCACTGGACAAAACCACGTTTCACAACGTCTTCTTTGGTGTAGGCTTGTGCCATACTCACAAAATGAACAATTGCCAGCAAAGCCGCAAGCAAACTATATCTTGTCATAACAATACGGTAGTCAAATTTTTATATATTATAAATATGCGTGCAACATTGCGAAAACATACCAGCCAGCTGCGGGATTGTCCAATGAAAGCAAATATGCGGATAAACGACTTGCCCCGATACTGTCCTTTTTCCATTTCCCTTAAAAGAGATAGTTGCTACATTACCGGGAATCTCCCCATAAGGCTGGATGAGTCCCCTGACAACTGCAGCCATTTTGGCCGTGCTTGCCCGTAAATTAACTCCGGAAAAAAGATTTTGCCAAAAAAACAATCGAGAACTGCCCGCTTTGCCGCCATTGCAACACTCTGCAACCTGTATCGAAGCCAATCCCCTGTCAAGCCGCTCTTTGATCGGGTGGTGCAGAAATATAGTCTGCCAACCAATGAGCGCAACCTTGCCATGCAACTGGTCTACGGGGTCCTCCGTAATCGGCAGTTTCTGGATAGAATCCTGGAACTGCTCTCCCGCACGCCGCTGCGAAAATTAGACCCCTTCGTCCACCAGTCGCTGGCGGTCGGCCTGTACCAACTCTTCTTCCTGCACCGCATCCCTGAATCGGCCGCAGTCAATGAAGTCGTTGAAAGCTGCAAAGTAGCCAAAATTCCAGCAAGACTGCATGGATTTGTCAACGGTATTTTGCGCCAGGCCATTCGGCAAAAGAAGACTCTCGCCACCAAAGCTCTTACTGACAATACCGGCCGGCCAATCCTCAATCATCCGGAGTGGCTCGTCAATCGATGGCAACAACGCTTCGGCAACGCTGAAACGACGAGAATTTGTCGAGTCAACAATGTTGAACCAACGCTGGTGCTGCGAGTTAACACCGCCAATATTACAAGAGACGATTTCTGCCGAATACTGAACGAGGCCAGTATCCCAAACCGTCTGGGCAGCTATTCCCCGGATGCAGTATCTTTGCCCGAATTTCACGGTTCGATTGCCTCTCTACCAGGCTATAAGGAAGGTTTTTTTCAGGTTCAGGACGAAGCGGCCCAACTCGCCACCACTCTCCTTGGCCCTTTTTCCTCATCAGCCGAATACCTTGACGGCTGTGCCGGCCTTGGCGGCAAGACCTCGCACCTCCTCCAGCTGGCCAGGCAGCACGATCTCCGGATCACCGCGGTGGAACCGGAACCGCACCGGTTGAAAAAACTGCAGGAAAACATCACCCGCCTCTTTCCCGAAGACAGGCCAGTCGTCTATGAAGGCAATCTACAACAGTTCTCTACCTTGCAAGGTTCCCATTTTTTTAACGGAATCCTCATCGATGCACCTTGCACCGGCACCGGCGTCACCGGACGACACCCGGATATCCGCTGGAACCGGCGGCCGGAGGAGCTGATGCGCTACCAGCAGGAACAAAGAGCCCTTCTCTCACTCGCCGCCGCGCTCGTGCAGCAAAAAGGTCTCCTGGTATACGCCACCTGTTCTCTTGAACCGGAAGAAAACGAGCAGGTCGTCCATGCCTTTTTGCGAACACATCAGGAGTTCGCCCTTACCGATTGCGCCCCATACCTCCCGGAATCGGCCCACCAATTTATCGAAAATAAATTTTTCAATCCCCACCCCTCCGAAACAATTGACGGTTTTTTTGCAGCAAGAATGCAACGTACCTAGCCTTTCTTACTGGATTTTCTTTGCCAACAGTCATGGTCTGTTGTACATTCTGCACATTGATGGCGTCATAGATAAGCGTAGACTTCGAAAAGCCCGATCTCCTTCGTTGTACCCCAAGGGCACTTCCAGGAGGGCGTAGTTTTTGGCTGGCTCCCGACATACTAATTGTATAGTCGGAAACCAGCCAAAAACACTACGCCTTGTACCCCAAGGGCACTTCCTTTGGGCGTATATCAAACTTTCTATCTAGCCATCCCTCAAGCTTTCTTTGTCTTTTTAAGAGTTTATCTTTATTGATTACTGAGAACCCATAAATACTCTTTTCTCCAACAAACCTCCCCTGCAGCCCTCGCAGGTTTCCTCAACCAAGGACATATATAATGGCCGAAATTAAAAGTACAATGGACATGGTGCTGGAGCGTGCCGCAAAAATGGCCGCCACCGCACAACCGGAAGTCGACAATGAAGATCTCATCAAGACAGGCATGCGGCTTGCTGCCGAGTATCTCAATCAGCAGCAGACCGATCTTGCTCAGCTGCTCATTGCACAACCAGCGAAGGACCAGGTGGCAATACGAAAAGGAATGGCCCAGACCCTGCTGCGTAATATCGTTCTCCCCCGGGACGAGCAACTGCAGGCATCAGGTAAAATAGCCCTGCAGGGTGTTCTTTCCTTAGGTGGTAAAAGTGGGGATATCGCTCCGATCTGCCAGGAATTATCACAAATACTTGAGCAATATGGCCAACATAAGGAACAAATGACCAAGCAACTCGAAGACGCCATAAGAGCCCAGATGGAGCAGCAGACGGCCGAGGGCCAAAAAAGCCAGGCCCCCGTCAACCCGGCGATGCATCCACAGTACCGGGAGGAACTGACAAAAATGCTGACAAGCCTGAACAATCAATACAATGACGCCATGAAACAGCGCAAGGAAATGATTCTCGAACGTTTTTCTCCCGTTTCCCACTGACCCGGATACAGAAAACAGATGGATTATCAACAACGAATAAAGAAAATTCAAGAAAAACTGAGAAGAAAAAAAGTTGACGCTCTTCTGGTCAGTCAGCCGGAGAATCGACGGTATCTGTGCGGATATCGGGGGAGCGACCATGGTATAAGCGAATCCTCGGGCCTCCTGCTGGTGCCGGCCAGGGGCACGGTGCACCTGCTCACCGATTTTCGTTTCAAATTGCAGGCGCAAGAGGATGTTCCCTGGGCCGAAATAGTCATTTACCCCAAAGGCGTATTGAATCTGCTGGCTCAGCTGCTGCCCGATCTGGCAATTACCGCTCTTGCCTTTGAAAGCGGCTACACCCTGCATTCTTTTGCCGACAAAATGTCGACAACACTGGGCAAAAAAGGCATAAAGATTGTGCCGACCGAGGGCCTGGTGGAAACAATGCGAGAGATCAAGGATGAGGAAGAAATCAGCCTGATCGGCAATGCCGTTCGCCTCAACGAGGCTGTCTTTGCCGATATCCACAGCACGCTGCACACATATGCTACCGAAATCGATGTCGCTCTGGCCATTGAAACATCGATGCGCCGTAAAGGCGCCGAAAAACCAAGTTTTGCGACCATTGTTGCCAGTGGCGTTAACGGCGCCCTCCCCCACGCAGTGCCCGGCACAAGTCCATTAGCCCAAAATGGTTCGCTAACTATTGATATGGGGCTCATCCTTGATGGCTATTGTTCGGACATGACCCGCAATCTGGTGGTTGGCGAACCGGATCAACGGTATCGGGAACTCCACAGACTGGTACGCCGGGCCCAGCTGGCTGGTGCCGCTGCCATCCGGGCCGGCGCCAAGTGCTGTGCGGTGGATAAAGCCGCCCGCGATATCATTGCCGATGCCGGCTACGGCGAGTATTTCGGTCACTCCCTGGGCCACGGGGTCGGACTTGCCGTCCACGAGGAACCTCGGCTTTCCAGTCGCAGCAATGCCACCCTCAAAGCCGGAATGATCGTCACAGTTGAACCAGGAATCTATATTCCCGGCTGGGGAGGCATCAGACTGGAAAATATGTATGTCGTGCGCGAAGATAGCGGTGAAAATCTGAACAGCGATGCGACCTGGCTTGATATATAGAAGAAATCAACCTCGGTAAAAGGAAAAAAGTATGCGACAATTCGTCATCGATGAACTCTCGCCAATGGAGCGCGACAATATCGACTCGTATCTTAAAAGATCAATCAGACGCGGCCCGATGATCGGGCTGTATTGGCTCCAGCTGCCGGATGATCTGCTTTCGGAAACCCAGATGGAGCATAAAGAACAACATGGCCCCTATCATCTGGGTGTCGAACTGCTCAACACTGCTGTAAAATTTGAACTTCTGGTCCGCAGCCAGGTCAATCTGCACTGCCATTGCATCGCTCACGCAACTCCTGCTCAACGGCAGTTTGTCCTCGATTTTATCGATCAAATGGTCACAGAGGAGTTTATAAAATCGTAAAGATCAGCAGTGCCGTAGAAAACCGCTTTGCCTGAATTGCTTATGCAGCAATTACCCCCTGAAATGAGCCGGTAAGAAATTATCCAGATATCCTTGTTATCCTGTAACTGTTCTCAATGGTCGCAGTCAAAGAGTCAGAACCAGATAACCAAAGGGAGAAAATGGATGTTTTCCCGATATAAGAACGGGCAGGGGGTAATGACGACAATAGTCTTGGTGCTGTTGTACTGCGGATTAGTCTTAACAACAGCCTCTCACGCCGTCGAACCGATGCTGCCGGAGATTTATAGCGAACAAATTGATGTGTCCGGCTGGCTGATGAGTGAAAAACTCGATGGAATACGAGGCTACTGGGACGGCAAAAGGCTGCTGTCGAAAAATGGCAATGCCTTTTCTCCCCCGGCGGCATTTGTTAAAGACCTGCCACCTTTTCCGGTAGAAGGAGAAATCTGGGGTGGACGGAGTAGTTTTGAGCAGACTGTTGCAATCGTCAAGAAAAAAAAATCGCATAACGGCTGGCTGCAACTCCGCCTCGCCATCTTCGATGTACCGGAAGCGCCCGGTGGTTTTACCCAGCGAATTGCCAAAGCCCAAAAGTGGTTTACCGACCATCCCTCCGCCTATGCCTTCGTCATCTTGCAAACCACTGTTGGCGATTCTGCAGACTTGCAAAAGCGGTTGGCGGAGATCGAGACACTTGGCGGTGAAGGGTTGATTGTCCGCAAACCTGATGCCCTCTACACTGCTGGACGCAGTACCGAAATTCTAAAGGTAAAAAATTATCAAGACAGCGAAGCGGTGGTCATAGCCCACCTGCCCGGCAAAGGAAGAAACGCAGGGCGACTCGGCGCCCTGCTGGTGGAGCTTGACAACGGCCGACAATGCAAGATCGGCGGCGGCTTCAGTGATGCAGAAAGAGAATCGCCACCGCCTATCGGTGCAGTCATCACCTTCAAATACTATGGTAAATACCAGTCCGGGCTGCCCAAATTTCCATCTTTTCTGCGCATTCGTCTGGATCACAATCCTGGTAAAACTTCCAACAAACAGCCACCGCCGGTCAAGCTCCTCTGGCGTTAATTATCTGACCGCGTCTTGTACATACTGTATCGTGCTCTATAGTAACGCTAATCAAACTGTCGAGACAAGGCAACATCACAGCTGTTTATTCATCGAAGAAAACATCCAATGGGAGAACGATTATGGCAGGATTCACTGATATTCTGGGATCGCTGATTCAGGGCGGTATGTCACAATCCAGCACTCGAAGGGCAACGCATGCTTTTGGCGCAGCTGGTGGAAGCTCACTCAACGATATCGTCGGTGGACTTGGAAAAATGCTCAGCGGTGGCCAGTCGCAGACAGGTGAGCTGGGCGGCATATTCGGAAAAGTGTTGGGAAACATTGGCAACAACCCAGGGGCTCTTGGTGGACTCGGGGCACTGGGAGGCGCCCTGCTTGGTGGTGGCCGTGCGTCAGCCAAAGGAGCAATTGGCGGTGGCGCCCTGGCAATGATTGCATCGCTTGCTTTTTCCGCTCTGAAAAACTCGGGGCAAAAGCCAACCGAGGTACCTTCGGCTCTTTCCGATCCTGAGACACCTGAGCAGGCCGAAAGACTCGAAGCAGATGCGCATATCCTCGTTAAAGCAATGATCAATGCGGCAAAAGCCGATGGGGCCATAGATCAGAAAGAACTGAAAAAAATTATTGGCAAGTTCGAAGAAAACGGTCTAACCGAAAACGAAAAAGATTTTTTTATTGCAGAATCTGTACGCCCACTTGATATCCAAGGGGTAATCGCCTCCGCAGCTGGTCGCCCGGATATGGCTGCCCAGATTTATGCGGCATCACTCCTTGCCATCGAAGTCGATACACCACTTGAAGAACAGTATATGCAAAATCTGGCCGAAGGATTGCAGCTGCCTCCGGAAACCGTCAACTATATTGAGCAAAGCCTGGGAAAATAACCTGTCAAGCTTGTCTCTCAGGTACTGCTGTTCCAGGAGCAGTTTAAAAAGGGTGAAAAAGACGTCTCACTCGAGTTGATTGAATTCCTCAAAGACTGGTTGCTCAACCATATCAAGAAAACCGAAATGCAGTATAGTTCCTCTTTACTGAGTAAAGGAGTCGTTTAACGTTTGACACAATGCAGAGGAAGGATGCGTACACCGTGACACCGGTACAGACCTTCCTCTGCACAACACTCAGCCCGGCAATAATTTACCGCAGGTATCACTTTTGCCGTTAAGACCTTCGGCAAAAGAAATCGTTTTACCCGTCTCCACCCCTTCATTGTAGGTGCTTTTATATACCTTGGCACCGCTCCTTGCTGCCTTTCTGAGTCGGGGAAAACGCATTTCGACAAAATCCCCCAGCCTTTTTTCATCGGCAACAACCAGCTCGCCCAGGTGCGGTTGACTGTGCAGATTCTTTTTCGTTTTTTTCTGCTGCTGCAGTTTCTCGGAAAAGCCGCGGAGTAACCCAAGATAATAGCTATTTTTTTCGGTTCTGACCGATCCTTTAAAGCGGGTCTTGTGCAAAGACCACAGCGAAGCGAGCCGATTTTCCAGGAAAAAATAGCAATATTCGGCAATGACCACATTTTCTTTCGTGCCCAGAAGTTCAATAGTTTTAAAGGTATCGTTGCGCAAGGGATCATAGAGGCTGGCCAGAACGACTCTGACAAAGAAAAAATCATGCAGAATCGTACAGATTCGCCGTTGATAACTCTCTATCCGTTTTCTTTTCCGGTCAATTATACCAAAACCATAACGATACTCGACATCATTGCCAAGTTCTTCGATATGGTATTTTTCAATCAGATCGTTCGCCTTCTGCACAGCCAGCGCCGCCTCATGCTCATTGGCGGATTGAGACAGTGCCAGAAGTTTTGCCACCTTTGCCATGCAGGCCTGTCCTCGACTGGAGATTTTTGATCCGATTGCTGCCTGCTCCACCATCTCGACCATAGCCGCCCCGGCGCGACGATATTCCGGCAGGACTCCCAGAAGCGCACATGCCCGTTGAAAATCTTCACCATGGGGCGTACCAACACTCTGAAAAATCTCAGCACAGAGCTGATGCGCCATCTCATGTTTTAGAACCTGCACGGTCACCGACCAGGAATAATTAAGGATCAAATAACGGCTGATCCGCAGGGTTCTCGTGTCCGACTGCCAGGCCCCAAGCTCTTTTTGAGCCTCGGTGATCTCAAAGACCGGTGGCTTGAGTAAAAGAGTATAGGTCATGCAGATTTCTGCGAATTCAAGCTGCAACTGTTGCAGCCAGAGATGCTGCAGTTTATCAATATTACTGTTTCTGGTCATTGTTGCCTAATTCAGCTGCTATAATTCTTTGGTATCAGCAAACGCGATCCTGCCCCCGATTCTATGTCGTGGTACGTGCAGTAATGCTGTTTAATAGTCAGAAGCTTGCATTCCCCTTGTCGCATGAATATTTTAAATGCTATAATTCGCTTCTGGTCGACTGATCCAGTATCAGTCATTCTCTCATCTCTACTCTTTACCATACCTTATTTTCTGGAAAAGGATCCACAATGAAAAAACTTTTCATCCTCCTGGCTCTGTTCACCTTGTCGGCCTGCGCCACCAGCCCCACCGGACGATCACAGTTCATGATCGTGTCGCCGGAACAGGCCATCAGCTCATCTCGTGAAGCGTATGTACAGACCCTTCTCCCCCTGCAGAAAGAAGGTAAGATCGATGCCAACCCTGCAACTTCCAAACGGGTCAGGCTTATTACCGGCCGAATTATCGCTCAGGCCATACAACGTTATCCGAATACCAGGAACTGGGAATGGACTGTCAAGGTCATCGATGATCCGGAGACAGTCAACGCCTGGTGCATGGCGGGTGGTAAGATGGCCATATATACAGGACTGATCAACAAATTGCATGCCACCGATGATGAGATCGCCCAGGTCATGGGCCACGAGATTTCCCATGCTCTGGCCAACCATACCGCAGAACGGATGTCCATGGCCCTGGCCACACAACTCGGTCTGTCCGGGGTAGCCATTGCCGCAGGAGACAGTGTATACAAAGGTGCCATCCTGAGCGGCAGCTCTCTGGCCGCCGCAACCGCCATAACCTTGCCAAACAGCAGAACATCTGAAACAGAAGCCGATCAAATGGGCATTGAACTAGCCGCAAAGGCGGGATATGACCCCAGGGCGGCGGTAACACTCTGGCAAAAAATGGCCAAGGTGGGTGGCAGCAGCCCACCGCAATTTCTCAGCACCCATCCCTCTCCAGCCAATCGCCAGCAAACATTGAGCGCTCTTGCAGAGCAGATGATGGTCTACTATCGCGATACCTCGAGACGTCCAGTCTATCAACTCCAGTAATTGGACAGTATTTTGGGTTTCGGCTGTAGATTGCAGATTTTTCTCATATTTCACTAGCCAGCACAATGCTTATAGCAACGACGCACAAGAACACCGACTTCGATGGCCTCGCTTCAGTTATTGCTGCGACTCTCCTCTACCCGGGCTGCATCGGCGTGGTCCCGAGAATGACCAACAGGAATGTCGAGCAGTTTCTGTCAACCCATAAGACGGCTTTTAACCTCATCCTGCCCCACGAGGTTCCACACGATGAAGTGAAAAAACTGATCGTCCTTGACACGGACCAGTGGCAGCGGCTGGACCGCCTGGGAGACCTGGCAACCAGGAAAGATCTGGAAATTGATCTGTGGGATCACCATATGATAGGAAGCGGCGACATCGTACCGACCTGGTCCTGCAAGGAGCAGGTCGGTTCTACGGTGACACTCCTCGTACGGGAGATGAGGAAACGCCGGATAGAGCTGACGCCACTCGATTCCACTGTCATGTTGATAGGGCTCTATGAAGACACCGGACATCTCTCCTACCCCTCAACTACAGCGGAAGACGCCCGGGCAGCCGCCTATCTGCTCGATCAAAAAGCGGATCTCAATGTGGCTGCGTTTTTTCTCAATCCGCCATACGAAGAGAATCAAAAAGAGATTCTCTTTGAAATGATGAAGGAGACGGAAAAATTCACCATCAACAGCAACACTATCGGTTTCAACACCATAAACCTGGACAAAAAAGTAACCAACCTGGCGGCAGTGGTGAATATGTACCGAAAGATAGTCAATGTCGATGCTCTTTTTGTAATTTTTGCCAGTGAAGGCAGAAATACCGTCATTGGTCGCAGCGGGGCAGAAAATATCCATATCGGCAAGGCTCTGGCAGTTCTCGGTGGTGGCGGACACGCCGGAGCGGGTTCAGCAACGATCAAAAGCAGCGAAATGTCACCACGACGGATTAAGAAAACAATTATTGCCGGACTGACATCGGACAAGACCGAGAGCGCCCGTATCTCCGACATTATGTCCTTTCCGGTGATCTCCGTGGTCCCTGCAACGCCCATGCGTGACATCCAGACCTTGATGGCCACCGAAAAGGTCAGAGGCATCATGGTCATGGAAGATGATGTAATTCATGGAATCATCGTCTTATGGGATCTCAAGCGGGTAAAGAAAAAACAGCACTGGAACAGTCCGGTCAAGGCTTTCATGGCCAGAAACATTGTTACCATTGATCCAGGCGCAGCACCGTCGGTTGCTGCCGGCATAATGATTGAAAAAGATATCGGCTACCTTCCGGTGGTCGAAAATGGCAAAGTAATAGGTATTGTTACCCGGACCGATATCCTCACCTACTATTACGATCTCCTGCCGGAATAGGAGGTGGTCGATGCAAGAACAATGAGCAGGACATAAAAAAAACATTGACTTCAGTTTGGCGTTCTGATAAAAAAAGCGTCCTTTCACCAAAAATGAGCGGGAATAACTCAGTGGTAGAGTGCAACCTTGCCAAGGTTGACGTCGCGAGTTCGAATCTCGTTTCCCGCTCCATTTTTTTTATGTCTGCTTTTTCGAGTACAATCAACTCCCCTGTTTGAAACAGATCCGTTTGACTTCATCGAAGGTCGAAACAAAATAGGGAGTTATACCTTCTTTGATATGATCCGGCAGCATTTCAAAATCTTCCTCATTATCTTTTGGCAAAATGACCTCCTGCACTTTCGCCCTCTTTGAAGCGATCATCTTTTCCTTCACCCCGCCAATAGGCATGACCAGGCCGGTGAGTGTCAGCTCTCCCGTCATGGCAAGATTTGGGCGGATCGGTTGATTCATAACAATCGAATAAATCGAGCAGGCCATAGTTATCCCGGCTGACGGCCCATCCTTAGGCGTTGCTCCGGCCGGTACATGCAGATGCACAAGATTATTGTTGAAAAACTCCGTCCCCGCATTATTGCCCCGCATCAAAGAACGAACATAACTATAAGCAATCTCTGATGATTCAACCATCACCTTGCCAAGCTGCCCGGTTTGTTTAAAACCAGCCTGACCAGTGGGAATGGGCACGGATTCAATATGCAGGGTAGTTCCGCCCATGCTGGTATAGGCAAGGCCGGTAATGACCCCGACCCGGGGCTTTTTGAAGGCCTGGTCTTCGGTAAAATATCGTTTTCCGAGCAACTCCTTCAGTTCGTCTTTCTTAATGCGGATATTCTGGTCTGGATTTTCAATGATCTTATTTACCGATTTTCTGAGAATTTTCTTGATACAATTTTCCAGGCCACGCACACCAGCCTCGCGGGCATAGCCATCGGCAATCTCTCCGACCACGGCTTTTGACAATGTGATCTGTTTTGCAGTCAACCCATGCGCCTTCAGCTGTTTCGGGATCAAATGTCTTCTGGCAATCTCAACTTTTTCCTCAAGAATATAGCCAGGCAATTGGATGGTCTCCATCCTGTCCATAAGCGGACTGGGTATCGTGTCTAACTGGTTGGCCGTACAGATAAAAAATATTTTTGACAGATCAAAACGAACGTCCAGATAATGATCAAGAAAATCCCTGTTCTGCTCCGGATCGAGTACTTCAAGCAGAGCGGAGGCAGGATCGCCGTGAAAACTGGCCCCAATTTTATCGATCTCATCGAGCATAATCACTGGATTAGACGTCTTGCAGGTTTTAATCGCCTGAATGAATTTTCCAGGCATTGCTCCGATATAGGTTCGGCGATGACCTTTGATTTCCGCCTCATCGCGCATCCCGCCTAGAGAGAAGCGATAAAACTCCCGACCCAGGCTCTCTGCCACCGATCTACCTATCGAGGTCTTACCAACCCCCGGCGGGCCTTGCAGGAGCAGGATGGTGCCGCTCAGGTCACCTTTGATTACGCCGACGGAAATCAGTTCCAAAATCCTATTTTTGACGTCCTCAAGACCGTAATGGTCCCGGTCGAGAACCCTCGCCGCCTTCTTCTGATCGTAGCTGTCTTTGGAATAGACCCCCCATGGAAGTATAGTCAACCAATCGAGATACGTCCGAGTTACATTGAATTCAGGAGAAGAAGCCCCAAGAAGCTTGAGTTTCTCCATCTCCTCGGCAACCTTCTCCCTGGCTTCGTCGGAGAGAACTAGTTTTTTCAACCTCTCCTGATATTTTTCTATCTCTGTCTGGGTATCGTCTTTAGCCAAACCCAACTCTTTTTTAATTTCCTGCAATTGCTGCTTGAGAAAAAATTCCCTTTGCTGTTTGGACAGTTGTTCCTCTATCCGTTTAGAAATCTTGGCTTTGAGCTTAGAAATTTCTACTTCATTTTTAAGCAGTATCAGGACCATCTCCAGCCGTTTTCGGACATCGAAGGTTTCCAACACCTTCTGAATTTCTGTGCCGGAAGAGGTCGTCATGGAGGCTGCAAAATCGGCGAGAGAACCGGGATCGCTCAGGTTGATCCGCTCGATGAGAAGACTCAAACCTTCCTTAAACAAGGGATTCATATTGACAAGTTCTTTGATGCAATCGATAATAGCTACCGAATAGGCTTTCAGTTCTTCAGTATTCTCCTGGATATTCTCATACCAGTATTTCACATCGGCAGTAAAAATGGAGTCTTTTTTTAATAAATCAAGGACATCAAACCGCTCCAGGGCCTGTACCAACACCTGTAAAGGTTCACCCGGCTTAAAGGGCGACACTTGGATTACCCGGGCGACGGAGCCCACTTTAAAGAATTCTTCAGCACTTTTTGCTGCATGAGCGAGCCCATCTTCTCTGGGTTTCTGCAGGATAAGGCCAAAGTAAAGGGGTGCATTCTGGTTGACATGTTTCATGATTGCCTGTTGCAGAATACTATCGTCGACAATAATCGGTCCCATCATTTTGGGGAACATCGGTCGATCGTGCAGAGGTATCACCATAAGGCTATCTGGCAATAAGTCCTTTGCTACCACGAGTGATTTACCGGATTCTTTTTTCTTGGCATCCTCAGGAGATTCAATTCCATCAGGGGTTAAGACGGTGGTTTCTTCGGCCATTCTTTTTCTCCTATCGACTTTTAGCTGGAATGCAAATTTTTCTTCTGCTCATTTTATTTTTGGCACTGGTAAACGTTTACAGCTCTGAAGTTCCGGGGGCTTGTTATGTTCTCCGGCGAAAGGTTTCTCATCGCCTGAACAGAAAACCTAACCTTACCCCTGTATCACAATATGTCCAATACAGATAACCATTTGCATCTAAAAACAAACATTTTTTTCAGTTCCCCTGGTAAATTTCTCATTCAACAGAGCAGTCTAGCGGATCATCTTCCATTTCTGACGTTGATCTCTTCTTGACAATCCTTATTTTCTTACATGATACTGCTACCAGGTTGCCAGGAATAAATCCACAATCTCCTATGAAATCAATTCTTACCCATAAAAATTATGAATATTATTGAAGCACTCTGCGAACGAAAATCAGTGCGCGCCTTCCTCGACAAAGCTGTTGATCGGGAAAAGATAGTCAATATTTTGCAGGCTGCACGCCATGCCCCCTCCGGGACCAACGCCCAACCCTGGCAGGTTGCGGTAGTTACCGGAGAAAAAAAAGATGCTCTGACCGAGGCAATGGTAAGCTCTTTTCGCATAGATGGCATCGGCACCATGGATTACACATACTATCCTTTGGAATGGAATGAACCTTACAAAAAGCGGCGTGTTTCCTGTGGCGCCCAGCTGTACGCAGCCCTCAACATCGAGCGAAGGGACAAACACCGCAGGCTCGAGCAGTGGATAGCCAATTATCGGGCTTTCGATGCACCGGTCATTCTCTTATTCTTTATTGATCAGGTAATGGAAAAGGGTTCCTTTCTCGATTATGGTATGTTTATTCAATCCGTTATGCTGGCAGCCCTCGAAGAGGGGCTTGCCACCTGTCCACAGGCAGCCCTCGGCCAGTACCCAGCCCTGATTAAAGAGGCCCTTGGCTACAGCCCGGAGACTCTCCTTGTCTGCGGTATGGCACTTGGCTATGAGGATAAGGAGGCACCAGTAAATAACTATCGGACCCCGCGCGAGGATGTGGAAATCTTCACCAGATTCTTCGAATAAAAAGAGTGTCAGAATTGCTGGAGTAAGGCACGAAAACCCTGTACAATGCGCAGTGCAATAGCCTCATCAGCGGTAGATTATCTCTTATACAGGAGGAGTTAATGTTCACTCTAGGTGATATTCGCAACATAGCCATACAAATTGAAAAAAATGGGGAAGAGACATACCGCAAGGCCAGTAAAGCCGCCAAAGACCCCCAGGTGGCAGAAATGCTCGCCTGGATGGCCGATGAAGAAAAGTGCCATGCCAACTGGTTTACCAGTCTCGAATCGAACACCCCTCTGACCGCAGAACAGCGGGAGATCGAGCGAATGGGCCGCACCCTGCTCCAGGATATGATCAAAGACAACAACTTCTTACTCGATGAAGATGAGCTTATAAAGGCTAAAAATGTTGCAGAGGTAATAGCAAAATCGAAAAATTTTGAGTTGGATACCATCTTGTTCTATGAATTTCTTATAGAATTTCTCGATGATCAAGAAGCTATTGGCCAACTGCGAAAAATTATTAAAGAAGAACGCAAACATATCGAGAAACTTGAACAGATAGAAAACCCGAAAGGCTGTAAATGCAGTGAATCAGGCTCCTGTCGTTGAAACCACTTCAGTTAGTGAATTAGAAATAATTTTCTTGTGCTGTCTGCAAGAAAATTATTTCGTGAATGAACTTATCCCGCAAATCTTTTGGGCGGGATTACTCTTATTAATCCGTACGTCGAATGGCGGACATTAAGTTAACAATAAAAGTATTAATTTCAGCAATATAACCGTTTTTCGCTGGACCAGCCATGTACGGCAATCACCTTACGGACCAATATACACAATCATATGATTATGTCTCAGCCAAAATATTCGCAACTTTTTATACTGGTCTTTTTCCTGGTACTGCTTTTTCTGGCACCATCTCTTTGGGCAGCGGAAGCGCCGCCGCTGACTAAAGGACAGGTGGTTTATATTCCGGCCTATTCACATATTTACCATGGCAACAAAGAGACCCCTCTGCTCCTGTCTGTCACCCTTAGTATCCGAAATGTCGATCCGAAATATGCACTGACCGTTACCGCTGTGAACTACCATGAGACCGAGGGACCTCTCGTTAAAGAATATATAACAAAACCCATTGTACTCGGGCCACTCGGTTCGGAGCGTTTCATTGTTCCTCAAAGAGACAACACCGGGGGGTCCGGAGCTAATTTTATTGTGGAATGGCATGCAGACAAAGCTATTAATCCGCCGATTATGGAATCGGTCATGATCGGCACCCAATCTCAACTCGGCATCTCGTTTACTTCGAGAGGACAGGCAATTCAGTGATCGCCTCTGACCACTCTTTTTCGGGGACAGTCAGTGGTTCGTAACTATTATACATGTCGCTACAATTGATGAACTGGAAATAAGTCAAATGAACCCTCAGAGATGGCTAGATAAAAAATTTGATATACAAGGCGTAGTGTTTTTGGCTGGTTTCCGACTATACAAGTAGTATGTCGGGAGCCAGCCAAAAACACTACAACGAAGGAGATCGGACTTTTTACGACGCCATCATCCATAATGGCCCTAAATAACGTGAGGAAAACATGATCAACAATCAGGACTTCGTAAAACAGATGCAGGTAGATGGCGTCTCCTACAGTTTCTTTGACATACGGGAGCTTGCAAAAAACGGGATTGGGACAATTGACCGACTGCCTTACTCCATCCGCATCCTGGTGGAAAATCTCCTTCGAAAACTTGATGGCAAAATTGTTACGGAAAAAGATCTGCGAGCCATAACCACATGGCAGAAAAGCTACGATACCCCCGTTGAGATACCCTATCATCCCGCCCGGGTATTAATGCAGGATTTTACCGGTGTCCCCGCCGTGGTGGATCTGGCAGCTATGCGGGATGCCGTGAAAAAACTCGGCGGCGACCCGGCTAAAGTCAATCCCCGCGTACCGGTTGAACTGGTTGCCGACCATTCGGTTCAAGTTGATTTTTCCGGAACCAGCCTCAGTCTGACCAAAAATGTGGCAATGGAATATGAGCGGAACAGTGAACGATACTCCCTGTTGAAATGGGCTCAAAAATGTTTTGATAACTTTCGGGTTGTACCGCCCAACTCCGGTATCTGCCATCAGGTCAATCTTGAGCATCTGGGCCGGGTAACCATCACCGAAGATATTGATGCTCTACATTACGCCTATCCGGACACCGTGGTAGGTCTGGATTCACACACGCCGATGATCAATGGTATCGGTGTCATGGGCTGGGGCGTCGGAGGCATTGAAGCCGAAGCCGTTATGCTCGGTCAGCCTTATTATATGTCAATTCCTGAAGTAATCGGGGTGCGGCTCACCGGCACAATGCAGGCAGGAATTACTGCTACCGACCTGGTTTTGACCCTGACAGAACTCCTGAGAAAGCACAAAGTGGTGGAAAAATTCGTCGAATATTTCGGCCCCGGCATGCAAAGTCTGTCCATCCCCGACCGGGCCACCATCTCAAACATGACGCCGGAATATGGCGCAACCCTTGGATTTTTTCCCATCGACGATAAGACAATCCAATATCTTAAACTGACCGGCCGCGTAAAAGAGGCGAACATAACCGAGGCTGTCTCCAAAGCAAATGGGCTTTTCTACAGTGAAACTGAAAACATCGAGTACACCACAATTATCGACTTTGATCTGGCAACAGTAGAACCATCTCTCGCCGGACCCGCACGGCCTCAGGACAGGATTCCTCTGGCCAAGATGCGATCCGCTTTTGCCGATATCCTCGGCTGTAAATACGAACGTGACAGCAGCCCGGCAGAAGTCTCCACCTTTATAGACGAATCGGGCTGTGAGACACACCGCGATGACTCCTGTCATGCCGCCGGGAAAAGGGATATTGAGATTATTTTCAACGGCAAACCGGTCAAAATCAGTGACGGTAGCGTGGTGATCGCCGCCATCACGTCCTGCACCAATACCTCCAATCCGAATGTGCTCATCGGTGCCGGCCTGATGGCTAAAGAAGCCATCAAACGAGGGATAAAAATTCCCGGCTTCGTTAAAACTTCTTTTGCGCCCGGCTCAAAAGCCGTCAGCAGATATCTCGGCGAAACGGGGTTGATGCCGTACTTTGAAGCACTGGGCTTTCATATAACCGCTTTTGGCTGCACCACCTGTATTGGCAACAGCGGACCTTTGAAACCGGCACTTGAGAAAATCATTAAAGAAAATGACTTAAACGTTGCCGCGGTTCTTTCCGGCAACAGAAATTTCGAGGCTCGTATCCACCAGCAGATTAAATCCAACTTTCTTGCCTCACCGATGCTCGTCTTAGCTTTTGCCCTCGCAGGAAGGGTGGATATTGACTTGACTTCCGAGCCACTTTCTTTCGATCCCAACGGTGAACCCGTTTACCTAAAAGATATCTGGCCTACCAATGAAGCCATAGATTCCCTGGTGAAGCAGTATGTCACCCAGGAAGCCTTCACCCGTGAGTATGCCCATATCTTTGAAGGTGACGATTTTTGGAAAGGACTCAAAGTCTCGGAAAGTACCACCTACAATTGGGAGGAGAAATCAACATATATCAAAAATCCACCCTATTTCGACAAGTTCACTGATCTCCCTATCCCACCCGAAAATATTAACGGAGCGAGGGCATTCCTGGTCCTTGGTGACTCCGTCACCACCGATCATATCTCCCCCGCCGGCGCTATTCCAAAAGAGTATCCGGCCGGTCGTTACCTCATCGAGCAAGGCATTAATCCCGCCCAGTTCAATTCCTATGGTTCCAGAAGAGGCAACCATGAGGTAATGATGCGAGGCACTTTCGGCAATATCCGCATTAAAAATAAAATGGTGGCGCCAAAAGAAGGCGCCTTTACCGTCAAATTGCCGGAAAATACCGAAATGTACAACTACGAGGCGGCCATGAAGTATCTGGAAGAGGGTACGCCTCTTATCGTCCTTGGCGGTAAGGAATATGGGACCGGCTCTTCACGCGACTGGGCGGCAAAAGGGACCAACCTTCTTGGCATCAAAGCAGTTATTGCCGAGTCCTTTGAACGGATTCACCGCAACAATCTGGTGGGAATGGGGGCATTGCCTCTCGTTTTCAAGGAGGGAGAAAATATCGGCTCGCTGGGTCTTGATGGTACTGAAATATATTCAATTGAAGGATTGAGTGACATAACGCCGGGAAAAGCATTGAAAGTCACGGCAGAAAAGCAGAATGGCGACACATTTAGTTTCGAGGTCATCGCCCGCCTCGATACGGAAGTGGATGTCACCTATTTCCAGCATGGTGGCATTTTACCCTATGTTCTGCGCCAGATGATGAAAGAAAAGTAGAGACAGTGCTGTATTCCCCCGAATCAAACACGTTGATTCGGGGGATGTAGAGCAAAAGGAAAATCAGGGGTTGATGTCAAAGAGCTTCTTCAACTCAGGTTTACGTTCAATAATCAGCTTCCTTATCTCGGCAACTTTGACATGGCCGGGATGCATTTTGACAAAATCGTACGCTTTCACATAATTATTTTCGACCAATACCTCTATCATTTTAGAAGCTTGAGGGTGGTCGGGCGCCACATCCAGAATGAAGATTATGGCATTTGGGGTCAACTTCTTAATATCAGATTTTTGGGTTATGTTATAAATTCCATCAAAAATACTGGTTACCTGGGGATGGTCCAGTTTTTCCTGAAGCAGCAGTAAGGCAATATTGGGATCTCTGTCGAACATTGCCTTGATAATTTTTTTTGAATAGACATTGTCCGGATTGGCAGTGACAAAATCGTAGGCATTGGTGAGGTTTTTTACGGCCAGGGCTGTGGTTAATTCCTCAGTCAGGGGGTGGTCCGGAATAATCTTGAGCATATGGGCAATAACATCCGATTTCAGTTCCTGGATGAAATCTTTTTCAAGCGCATACATCCCCTTGATAATTGACTGACTGCCCGCATGACCCGGCATCCGCTCCAGCACCTTCACGGCACTCGCATAACTCAAACCCTTCAGCGCCTGCCCGGAAGTCGCGTACATCTGGCCAATGAGTATTTCCGACTGGGGGGTATCCGGATATCTTTCAATAAACTCAAAGGCGCGGTCGAAATCCCAGCCCGTCAATTGACCCGGGTTTTTTTTCACGGCATCGAATTCTTCCATCATCTGCTGCATGGCATCTTTGGGTATCGGCTCTTGTGTCGCCTCGTGTACAACCTCCCCACCGGACATTTTTGTCCTAATTTTTCGAAAAAGCCCACCACTTGATTTTGCCTTTTTTGTTTGCATATACTCCACCTGCTTCAGAGAGTTACCTTGTCGACAACGTACCAATCCCGGGGAGAAGACATCCCCACAGAACCACTCGATCCACTACCAGTCACTGTATACTATATACGGAGTTGAGTTGCAAACCAGCGTTGGCCAGGAATTGCATATGATGGTGGTATTTTATTGAACATTGACAAACAGCCGTCTTCCGGTCACTATATTTACTCTAGCTTGCTCTTCCGGAAAGGGCCGGCAGGGTCTTGAATCTTCCCTCATATTCTAAGCAAAACAGCTATGGCAAATAAAAAGCTTTTCGATTTATTGCAGGCGTATGCCCACCAACGCTCTCGCCCGGACGCATCCTTATATCAGGCAATTTTCATGGGCGATACATGTACAATAGCGGAAATAACCGGCCTGCCACTGTTAGAAGTAGAATGTGCCGCCCTGGAGACGGGGATTATCCCGGAGCGGTACAGCCGTAATCAAAAGTCACTTGCAAACACCGACCAGATTCGATTGTTGCGCTCCCATGTGGCTGTCATCGGGCTTGGCGGCCTGGGTGGAAATGTGACGGAACTCCTGGCACGAATCGGCATCGGCCGACTTACTCTTGTGGATGGGGACTGTTTCGAGGAAAGCAATTTAAACAGACAACTTCTGAGCAGTACTGCCACTATCGGTAAATCAAAGGCGGAGGCGGCACAAGTCCGGGTACAGCAGATAAATCCTGCAGTTGAAGTTCGCATCGTCCCTGAGTTCTTCAGGGCAGATAATGGACAGGCTATTCTGCGCGATGCACAGCTGGCGATCGACTGTCTTGACACCATTACCGACCGTTTCCTCCTGGAAGAGGCGTGCCTGAATGCATCAATTCCACTTATTTCAGCCGCTATCGGGGGGAGCAGCGGTCGCGCGACAGTCATTTTTCCAGGCGACCCCGGACTCAAAGCACTCTACGGAGAACCAGAAAAAGCACCGAATAAAGGCATCGAAGCTACAGCAGGTACCTTGCCATTCACCGCTATGTATATGGCTGCAGTTGAATGTGCCGAGGCAACAACCATCTTGCTCGGCAAGCCGTCAGAACTGAAAAATAAGCTTTTTCTGGCTGAAATAACCGACCATATCACAGAACTCTTCAGCGTACCTGGATCCGCCGAAGAGTCTGTCGATTAACCCGCATTTCTCTTAAACATTGTGTCAATTTTATAAAATTGCCTTCATTACAAAAGGTTGCCCCATACGCTTTGATGCGAAAGTTCACACAATGCTCACCGAAGGCCAGCAGACATGAGCACATCTTCCGCGTCGCTCCCCTAGTAAACGTAGAGTACTATCGAAGTCGGAGTTTATGCCCTGTTTTGCAGGGTGCTTATCTGCTCACTGGGGTGCTTCTGGAATATGCACTCAGCTTTGCTGGTGAGAAATCCGCGCTAAGCTCGCCACCCTGACTTATTTTCCGCACGCCAGCGATAAGCGACAACATTCGAAGGGCAATCTGTTATTTGATGTCCAAATTGTAAAAAGGCTGGATATGATCTTTTCTCGACTGAACGGGTTTAGCGAACACCACATCTTTTATGCCATATGTCTCAATAAGCTTCGCCGCTGTTTTTCGGCGCAACTCCCCGTCATGTTTCAGACCACCAGAAAGGTTACCGAGAGTAACCACCCTCTCGTCGTTAATGTCAACCATAGCCTGAGGCGAGTAGTTCACAATTTTGGCATGGATATTGGCGAGTAAGGCCTGAGTCTGCAGCAATTCGTTCGACTCCGGTGTCGCAGTAAATCTTCCCTTTTCAACCAGTCCGGCCAGAACATCGACAACATCCGCAACCGTCAGGGTATCGATATGCAGAATCATATCATACAGGTTGCAGTTCAAGGTATCTCTGCCATGAAGAGACAGGCTCCATTTTTGCCGTTCGGCATCGTCTTTTTTCAGCAAGTACCGCGCTTCCTCCGCTGAACAGTTTTCCCGTTTCATCTCTTCTCTGACCCGATCTTCCAGATTGGCGATGATCCTCGCCTTGAGCACATGAGAGATTTCCTGCAGGAGAAAATGGCCGGCCAAGCCATGGTAGACAACATTATCTTTCACCATATGATTGAGAAATGCGGCACGAAAATAGCTCATATACCGTTCTTTACCATGGCTGAAACGTTCAAGGACAGAAGGCGCATCGTGAAGAGCTTTTACCAGCTTTATTTCGGGAATGGAGAATTCTTCACAAGCTTCGAGAAGGATATCTCTGGAAACGCAGGAATATCCAAGACGCTTCGCCAGGGCTTCAGCTACCTCCTTGCCTCGGCTATAGGATCCTCTAGATATAGTTATGATTGCCACATTAAACTCCCTAAAATGTATAAATTGGTAAATGATACTTGGATTGACGAACAACCACCGCAGTATGCCTCGCGAGGAATTACAAAAAAAAACTCCAAAAGGAAGCGGTAGCCTCTGAAAAAGAATAATAGTGTTCAGCGGTCTCTAAAAGCCGTGGTCATCAGAACATGTTGTACACTTTTTTAACAGAAGTAAACACAACCATTGAAATTTTATTTAAAATAATTCAACAAGGCATGCAACGTTGTCAATGGATGGGGAGGACATCCCGGAATATAGAGATCGACGGGGATGATGCTGTTCAAATCGCCAAGAATCTCACTGCTGCCGTAAAATGGTCCGCCTGATATAGAGCAGCTGCCGCTGGCAATGACGACCTTGGGTGAGGGTACCGCTTCGTAGGTGGTTATGAGGGCCGCTTTCATGTTTTTTGAAATGGGGCCGGTAACATGTATGCCATCTGCATGTCGCGGTGAAGCAACAAAATCAATACCGAATCTGGCCAGATCGAAAAAGGGAGTACCGAGTACATTGGTATCCGCTTCGCAGGCATTGCAACCACCGGCTGAGACCTGGCGCAGTTGGAGTGATCTACCGAACAGCTTGCGAAAATGTTTTTTTGCATGATCGGCGAGTGCCGGCAAAGAACCATCACAGAGCAACGCTTCACGAGAGGCAGTCCCCATGCCGAAATCCTGGCTAAAGGTGACAAAGGCTCCTTCCGACACATTTTCACACTGTCCGCAGAAAGTACATTTGCCCAAATCAATCTTTTTTTCGTCAACGAGAATCGCATCTTGCGGGCAGACATTCGCACAGAGACGGACTATCGATGGATCGCAGCCATTGTTTATCTGAGGAAGGCCTCTAAAGCGTTTATAGAGATGAATCGGTTCTTTCGGGTATTTACTTGTCTTGCACCCCTGTTCGATCCTGTTCCTGATGACTTTTAACATATAATTTTACCTTGGTTCTTCCTGATGCTGGTTTATGCACGGATTCTTGTAAAAACTTACAAATTTGGATGGCTAAGTAAAAAGTTTGATATGCGAGGCGTAGTGTTTTTCGCTGGTTTCCGACTACACAAAAAGTATGTCGGGAGCCAGCCAAAAACACTACAACGAAGGAGATCGAGCTTTTTACAACGCCATCATAGATCAAAGCCGCAGTAAGAGAGATTAAAACTCTTATTACACAGAGGAAAGTCGGAGATCTCCTGATTTCTGAGCGACATGGCCAGCCCTGTCCAGTTGTGAAAAGAAGGATCCTTCACCTTGTACCGCACAATCTGACCATTCTCATCAGTTAAGAGACAATGCGATAGCTCGCCTCGCCATCCCTCATTTATGGTCACCACAAAAGTATCTGGTTGCAGGGAAATTTCCTGCATTACCGTCTTGGAACTGGTCTCACCTGATCTGCTCAGCAACATTCTAATCAGGTGGATCGAGTGCATAATTTCTTCCCGACGCACCGTGGCTCGACTGTTCACATCCCCTTGAGTCATTTCGTTTCGGTTGGCAGGGAGCGATGCATAGACTTCGGTAGGGAAAGATACCCGTGCATCATAAGCAATTCCCGAGGCTCGACCACTATAGCCGACCAGTCCAAGGTCCTCAGCCATCTGCTTTGAAACCGTACCAGTATGCTCAAACCGTGCCTGAACTGTCTGGGAAGAGAAAATCAGGTCGCAGACATGTCGTATCTCCGGTTCTAACTCTTTCAGCTTATCCTCGATTATTGTTACCTGCTCCGGGTTCATCAGCTTAGAGACACCACCCGGTAAAACCAGACTTTTACCGAACCGATTGCCACACAATACCTGTAAAAGATTGAGAAATTCCCCCCGTATTCTACCGAAATAAGCCGCCGGCGGATTAAATGCGACATCGCCGCTCAAAGCGCCAAGATCACCTATATGATTGGCGATACGTTCCAGTTCGAGAGCGATCGAGCGAACAACCTTGGCACCGGGATCGACCGAAAGCCCGGCCAAGGACTCCAAGGCCTGACAACAGCAGAGGTTATGGCCAACGCTGGTATCACCGGCAATGCCCTCACAAATTATCGGCAACCGTTTCATGGGAACCTGGGTCAACAGTTTCTCCACACCACGATGCTGATATCCCAGCTGGATCTCAAGAGAAAAAACTTCTTCGCCAGCACACTGAAAGCGAAAGTGTCCCGGCTCGATGATTCCCGCATGGACCGGGCCAACAGCGACTTCATGGACAGCTTCACCTTCTACTTGAAAAAAGGGGTAGTTACCCGGAATATTTTTTGCATAATCATTACCGAAAACATCCGGGACTTGGCGATAATTGGCATGATAGCGGACCATTTTCAACCAGGGGTGATTCATCGGGGTAATGCCGTACTGCTCGGCAATTTCCCGTTCGAACATATGAAATTTTTCGCTGCAGGAGGCGGTAAAAGACGGGAAATCCTCGTCTACTTCGGTACCGAGCACGTAGAGATTGTTATTACGAACAACGGCCAGCAGCTTGTTGGTATCGCCTTCAACATAGGCAAAAAACTGGACGATGTAGCCGTCTTTTCTGATAAATTCGGTCAGTACTTTAGCAAAACGGTCAAACGAAACCAGCGGGACATCGGATCGCTTTATTGCTTCCCCGTTTTCTATCTGCAGGAGGTTATCCATGAATAGCGCCTCCAACTATTTTGATGGTATTGAGTATCGTGGTGTTCATCGCCGCAGGCATCCAGACACAGAGAATGATAGACGTAAGCAATAACACATAGGGTGGGACTATGCGCAGCATCTTTTCCCGGCCAAACGTCTGCTGCCCGGTATCCTCGACAAAGGACATATCGGTGACAATCTGTGCCGCTCCGGCCAGAACCAGCAACACGCTGAAGATGAAAAGTACGGCAGCAAGCCAATGCCCGGTCTGGAAGGCGCCGATCAGGATAAACAGCTCGCTGATAAAGATACCAAACGGCGGTAAACCGGAGATCCCTACAAAACCTGCAAAAAATGACAGAAATGTTTTTGGAAAAAATTTGATCAAGCCACCGATCTGATCAACAATTTTGGTATTATATCCAAGCAGAATATTGCCGGCGGAGAGAAAAAGCGATGATTTAATGAGCGAATGATGGATCATATGCAGAATTGCTCCATACAGGGCAAATCCACCTATACCGACCCCGACGGCGATGATGCCCATATTCTCGATGCTTGAATAGGCCAGCATTCTTTTATAATCCGGTTGCTTTAAAATGAAAATCCCCGCGACAAACATGGACAACAGACCAAAGCCGATCAGGATGTTGCCGGAGAATTCCCCAAGCCCTGCCAGATACATAAGAGTGTGGACCTTATAGATGCCAAGAAAAGCGCAGTTGAGCAAGGCCCCCGACAACAGGGCCGAGGCCGGACTCGGCGCCTGACTGTGGGCATCGGGCAACCAGGTATGCATGGGAGCAAGGCCCATTTTGGTGCCAAAACCTATCACCACGAAGATGAATCCCACCTTCAGCCACATAGGATCCAGCTGCATTGCCACCTGGTTTAGCGAGGTAAAACTAAGAGATATATCAACTTCGGCGATATCAATCGACAGAGTGATAAAGAAGCAGCCGAGCAAAGCCAAAGCAATCCCAACAGAGCAGACCAGGACATATTTCCAGGTCGCTTCGAGTGCCTCTTTCGATCGGTGCATAAAGATAAGCGGTGCACTGACCAGCGTGGTCGCCTCGATGGCTATCCACAGGACAATAGGATGATCGGCGAGCGTAACCATGCTCATGGTACCGAGAAAAAGCAGCATGCAACCGGGAAAGACCTGTTCGTTGCTCATCTCGGTCTCCTGCATGTAGCTTATAGCGTAGATGGAGATGCAGAAAAAGATAAATGAGGTCACCAGGAGCACCAGCATCCCTTCAGGCGTTTGTGCGAAAAACCGCTCGGCATACACCGGCAACTTGCCAAGCCAGGCCATAACAGTCAGTTGCAGGTGGAGTATCGCCGCGACGATCAGCACTCCCCGCCCAAGGTATGCGGGTACAACCAAGGTCACAAGACCGGTCAACATCGGCAGCAAAAAAATGAGTTCTAACATTCTTCAGTCCTTTAATCGATTGAGAAGATCGGTATCTATATCATCGAAAGCATGATTGATATTGTGCAGAATAATCCCCATGACCATGACTCCGACGAGCAGATCGAGCAGTACCCCGAATTCGACTACATACACGGTATGCGAATGCTTGGTCAAAGCCGTTCCAATCAGATAGATGCCGTTCTCCAGCATCAGGTAGCCGATGACCTGGGTAATGGCCTTTCTTCGACTCATCATCAGAAAAAAACCAGCCGACATGGTGGTAATGGCTGTCATCAACAACAGATCGTGTCCGCTGGGCAAGGATTGATGCAGCTTATCGGTAATGAACACCGATAATAAAATGATGATCAGGCCGACAAACAGCGAGGCGTGGTAGCCGATGATCGGCTCTATCTCTCTGCGGATTGAAATACGTTGGAGAGCTATATACAGTAAGCCCGGAATAAGAACGCCTTTGATCAGGATCATGACCTGAAAAAAAATCAGGCCCCCACTGCCCATGCTGCTGTGATGTTCGAGCAGCAGTGGAAGGAGGGAGACCATAATGCCCTGTACCGCCATGATCTTCACTAAGGTGCCAAGACTGTTCGTTGCCAGCGACAAAAGCACGGAAAGCAGGATCACGACTAGAAGTATGTCATTCATATTTTTCATTTGATAAATCCCATGGTAAGAATTGCCGCAAAGACCACCAGGATACTGGAAGTCAATACAAACTTGGGCACCAGGTTCATTTTAAACCTGGCCATTACCGACTCTACCAGGCCAATAGCCATATACACCAGCACCAGGATGCCATAAAAAACCGGCAGATTCAGCAAACCACCGGAGGGACTCAGCGGACAGACAATCATGGTAAGAAAAGCTGCATAAAAAAACAGTTTATAAAAAGAACCAAGCTCTATAAGCGCAAGATCAGGACCGCTGTGGTCAAGGACCATCACCTCATGAATCATGGTCAGTTCCAGATGGGTGGCAGGGTCATCAACCGGCACCCGCGAATTTTCGGTAAGCAGCACGATAAAAAGGGCGACGATCACCAGCAGCAAAAGAGCTCCGGCAGGACCCGTCAGAGAGATCGGTGTGGACCCGGTGAAATATTCCCCAAAACTGAGCGAGTGGGTCATCCGATAGAAAAGAATCAGGATTGCAAAAATAGAGGCTTCGGCGAGGGTACCAAAAAATGCCTCGCGGGCGGCCCCCATGCCCTCAAAGGGCGATCCGGTATCGAGCGCCGCGGCAATGGTAAAGAATCTTCCGGTGGCCAATACATAAAACAGCACCAGAACATCGCCATGGAAAGACAATACCGGGGCAATAGCCCCCAGGGGAAAGAACAGCAGGATCATGATTCCCCCGGCACAGGAGACGATAGGCCCCATTTTAAAGACGAAACTGGTGGTCGTACTATACACCGATCCTTTTTTACAAAGTTTCATCAAAGTGTAATACTTGATAAACAGCGGTGGGCCTTTTTTCCCCGCAAAGAACGCCTTCACCTTTAAAATAATGCCGGGGAAAAGTGGCGCTGATAAAAGTGCAATAGCGATTGATACAAATGATTCCATACTCGTTCCTTTCTACATCAAATCATGATTATTCGAGACTATAAACTCTTTAAAAGAGTTGATTAATCATCAGAGATGGCTAGATAAAAAGTTTGATATACGCCCAAAGGAAGTGCCCTTGGGGTACAAGGCGTAGAGTTTTTGGCTGGTTTCCGACTATACAAGTAGTATGTCGGAAACCAGCCAAAAACCTACAACGAAGGAGATCAGATTGCTATGCCCCTTGGGTACTTTTTACGACGCCATCAGATAAATAAAATCAGCAACAGAACTAATATCGCAAAAATGATATAGCCGATATAGAGCTGCACATTACCGTGCTGAATCCATCGGAATTTATCAAGAAACGATAAAAGAGGCAGGACCAGGCCTTGTCTCATGCCGAGTTCGGCCACATCTTCAATCCAACTTGCATATCGTGTTCGTTCGGGAAAGATCTTTTTCAACCGGACTTCCGTCTCTCTTGGGAGGGCAAAGGGGCGGGAAAAATCGATCACGCTGCGGGAAAACGACGCCCCGGTATACTGAATTCTGGTGCTGGGCTCAGAAAAACCGCAGCCCCAGGTAGGCCCCGCAGTAATTTCTTTACGCCAATACAAGAACTTTCTGCAGAGAGCAACAACAAAGAAAATCACGAGAAAGAGGCGGGAAGCAAAGCCAAGATTGGTACCAAGGGTTGTCACCAGCTGAGGATCGACCTGACTGACGAAAGAGACATCTTGCAGACTGCTAAAAGCGAGTTTAATAAAGGGTGCAGGAAAGATACCGATACCCAGACAAGCGATCGCCATAAGAGAAATGGGCAGAGTCAGAGCCCAGCCACCATCAGTTGCCTGTCGGACCTTTTCGGAACGAGGCTCACCAAGGAAGACAATACCTACGACCTTGGTGAAGCAAAAGGTGGCCAACCCTCCTATGGCAGCCAGAGAGAGGATCGCAATAATAGACAGCAACAAATTTACGTGATTGTATTTCAAACCTTGGAAGGCGGCAAAATAAATCAAAAATTCGCTGACAAAACCGCTAAAAGGGGGAAGCCCTGAGATTGACAAAGAACCGACCAGAAAAGTTTTTCCGGTAAGGGGCATTCTCTTCATCAGCCCACCCAGCAGATCGACACGGTTGATGCCCGTTGTTTTGATGACTGCTCCCGCGCCGAGAAACAGCAGTGATTTGAATACCGAATGATTCAGCACATGGAGAAGACACCCGGCAAAACCGAAACCGGCCATCAAGCTGTTCCCTTTAGCGATGCCGATCATACCGAATCCGATCCCCATAAGAATGATCCCGATATTTTCCACACTGGAATAGGCAAGAATTCGTTTAATGTTTCGTTTCCCCAAGGCATACAACACCCCGAGCAACCCTGAAATCATACCCAGTACAAGCACCGCCTGGCCAAGGCGAATGTCTGTTACACCAAGCGCGAAATACATTCTCAGGATCCCATAGATACCCATTTTAATCATAACCCCCGACATGATTGCCGAGACATGACTGGGTGCGGCGGGATGTGCATGGGGAAGCCAGATATGCAGGGGAAAAACCCCTGCCTTGGAACCAAATCCAAGAAAGGCCAGAGAAAACACTAACAGCTTGGCACTTTCCGGAATGCCAACAAAATGGATGAAGCCAAAACTGCCGTTATGACTGAAGATCACCCCGAAGGCGGCAAATATGAGTAAGGCACCACCCTGGGCAAACAGAAAATACAGATAGCCCGCCGTTCTGGCCTCCTCCTTCTTGTAATCATACATCACTAGAAAATAGGAAGAAATGGACATAAGCTCCCAGACCAGGGCAAAGGCGAGAATATTCGAAGCGGCTGTCACCAGGGCCATTGAGACAATAAGAATATTTGTAAAAAAGTAGCTGACAGCCGTCTTTAAGGAGTTCTCGGCGCTCTCGAAATAGAAAAAGCTATACATGGCGGCCAGAGGACAGATTAGAAAAATAGGCAGGAGAAAAAAGAAGGTGAGTGAGTCAAAGGAAAAAGACAGAGTAAACATATGCTGCCACGCCCAGGACCAGGCTAGATTTTTCGGGGAAGAAGTGGCGGAGAGTATAGCATACAAGCCGGTGATACAGCCAACTGCGGTGAGGGTTATATAGATGCACTTGGTTAGCAAAAACTGCCGAAACGTCAGAAGGGGTATTGCTCCCCCGGCGACGATTATGGCCAGAGATAGTAGAAAAAAATTCATCAGTTCTCAATAGTATTTTTCTTGTTGTCCGCTCTCGCAGCCAAATCGGTTCTCACCGACTTGTCTTTCTCAGGCGGGCTTTCACGTCGGGCCTGATGCCCCCTCCCCTGTCAATGCGTCATCCTGTCACCGACCAGGCAACCTATAATAAATAACTCTACTCTCCCTGAGCCATCAAAGCGACAAACAGATCGTCCTGTTGCAACTGATTACGGCTGTCGTTTTCTTGTCCTGTGCCCTGCTGCCAGTACGCGGCCCATGGCACGAAATAACGTTCACCTCTGCCCTTGAAAGATGCCACATCAATATCCAAACCGGCAATGCACAGCAGATTTGTTGATTTTTTCTCCCCCTGAGTGTGGAGTATCTCATCGACTAACCGGGCAAATTCGTTTTTCAAATAGAGAATCGCTGCCCGCAACTGAGGATTAGCATGGGTTACAATGCGATTCATAACAGGAAGCAGTGTCTTGACAAAGGCGCTTTTGCTGCCATCTTTGCAACTCTTGCCATTACCGGAACCTGGCTGCTGGATTTCTTTAAAAGCGAATAGTTCAGCCGTTAGCAATGCACCGATTCGCTGAAATTTACCAGCCTTCCAGGAGAATTGGTTATCACGGAGATAAAGCAAAAACTGTTCTGAAAGCGGGAATGAAATGAAAGAGTCGGCAACCATAACCGGAACGAAGTTGCCGTTCTCATCGGGTTCGGTAAATTTATCCAAACGGATTTTCAGGTTTTTCCCACCCCTTTTGGTCCCTTCGCCGATAAGGTCCGCCGGCAGGGTGACGAGATATTTGCCTGGTTCTTTACAGGTGAGATATATATGATTCCGGGCAAAATGATACTGCACCAGATAAGGGGCTATAAAGTGTGATACCGTGCCCTCGGTCCGACAGTCCGTCCTTTCGTGAATGAGCGGACGCGGTAAACCGCCATACACTCCCCAGCTCGGCTCATAAGGCACCCTGGTCGACAGAATGAGAACCGAATCCTGTTCGGCAGTACCGGGAAGATTTTGATCGCCAGAAGGATCAAGGCAGGCTCGAGTCGGCGAGGATTGCGGAGTCATGGAAATGGCCTTTTTAAAGCCAAGAGATAGACAAAATTTTTTCAGACGGGGGATGAATTCTTCATAGGGAATCAATCGCCCATTAATCGCACATGATGTCGGTCTTGGATAAGAAAAGACAGGGGAAAGAGACGTATTTGCAGAAAAGTACGATGACATTTCAACTCCCATGTTAAACTCCCATGTTAGATAGTGTTTGTTCGTAAATGGCTACTTTTCACTAAATATTTCATTCCTGAACAGACTCTAGAGGTGAGGATCTCGCTCACTCCTCAAAGGTAAATCCATACCATTTCAGTTTCGTATCACCACTCTCGGGAATATGGGCGACTTCACTGTTACCAATTTGGCTGTGCAATTCTTTCATCCAGGAAAGTGCCTGATTTTTCGAAAAAAACGGCCCAACTTCCGTAAGCGAAGAAATATCGAGCATCCGATATTTATAGAATCTGGTCACGTCCTCTTTATTCTGAAAAATTCCAATTATAATTTTCACAGTCGATATCCTGGAGAATAATTTTATCTCTGTTTTTGCTGTTCCCAGGCCTTTGCTCCTTGCTTATTACAAGCATATGTCATGCCATTTTCCCCACAACACATATCAACATAATATTATTGTATTTTTAATATTTGAAAGGGTGTGCGGGACAGGTTTGGCGGAGGTACAAGGTGGGGCATAATGTCCCAACCAGGCATTGTGCCCCACAATAAGCAGAGTCCACCTGGCGGCAAGACGATAAGCGGGGAGGGGTTACTCTGTCAGCTTTTGCAGCTTCCGGTAGAGTGTTTTGCGATCGATTTGCAGAATTTGGGCAGCAACAGACTGGTTACCCTTGACAGTTTTCAGGACATGGGCGATGTAGCGCCAGCTCATCTCCTCCAGAGAAATCAATTCTACCGGGTTGTCAGTTTCCAGAAAAATACCACTGCCGGTATGACGGCGGATTTTCTGCGGCAGATCTTCCGGCACAATCTTATCGAACAGGGTCATGGCCACACCATGTTCCATGGCATTACGAAGTTCCCTGACGTTCCCCGGCCATTCATAGCCGAGCAGTCTTTTGGCGGTCGATTCGGCAAGCCCGGTTACCTTTTTACCCTGCTTGGCAGCAAAATCCCTGACAAACTTTCCGGCGAGCAGCAGGATATCCGTGCCCCGCATGCGCAATGGAGGAATGTCCACGGCTATGACATTGAGTCGATAGTAGAGATCTTCACGGAATCCCCCTTCGGCAACAGCCCGGTCGATGTCAATATTGGTGGCGGCTATCACACGAACATCGACTTTTATCTCATCGTTGCCGCCCACCGGTCGTACCGTTCGTTCTTCAAGGACCCGCAACAATTTAGGCTGCAGAGACAGTGGAATATCGCCGATCTCATCGAGGAAGAGCGTGCCGCCATCCGCCTCCTGCAGTAAGCCTTTGCGATCCTGCCAAGCATCGGTAAAGGCCCCTTTAACATGACCAAAGAGTTCACTTTCCAAGAGGTTATCAGGAAGCGCCGAACAGTTTATCGCCACAAAAGGAGCATCTTTTCGCCGACTGTCTTCGTGCAGCGCCCTGGCGGTGATTTCCTTACCCGCCCCGCTCTCTCCGGTAATGAGGACAGAGGTCTCCGTGTCGGCAATGCGCGCCAGACGGGAAAACAGATCTTTCATAACCTTGCTTTCACCGAGCAGCCCGGAAAAAGAGTGAATCCGGGCAAAGGCTTCACTCAGCACCTGCACCTGCTGCTTCAGCTTGCGGTGATCAACCGCTCGCTGCAGCGCAACGGCGAGGATATCAAGATCCAGCGGCTTGGTGATGAAATCATAGGCACCGACCCGAAGTGCCTCGACGGCCGTTTCCATAGAGCCAAACGCAGTCATCATTATTACCGGGATTTCCTGCCATTTGGCCGCCACCTCGCGACAGACCTGCATCCCGCTGACATCCGGCAGATTGATATCCGTCAGAATCACATCCGGATGCTCGAGTTCGATCGCCGCCACTCCTTCCAGCCCCCTCACAAAGGAGCAGGTGGTGAACCCGCGTCTCGAGAGACCAACATCGAGCATCTCACACATATCTTTATCGTCTTCGATGATGAGGATGTGGCCAATCATTGTTCCGTCTCCTCAAGTAAAAGATAGATGGAGAAGCGGGCCCCCTTTGGCCGACGGTTCTCGACTTCGATCCAGCCATTATGCTCTTCAAGAAGTTCCCGGGCGATAGACAAGCCGAGCCCTGTTCCCAGGCCAATCTTTTTCGTCGTGAAAAAAGGGGTGAAAATTTCCTGCAGCTGCTCTTCGGGAATACCCTCCCCGTCATCGAGCACGTCGACGCGAATCAGTTTCTTCATCTGATCGTCGGTATGCAGCATTGACTTGAGGGAGGCATTGGCGATCTGGATCACCACTCCTTTTCCTTGCGGTGTTGCCTGAATTGAGTTCATGATGACATTCATGAACACCTGTTGCATCTGTTGCGCATCCATACGACAAACCAGCTGTGTTTCGGCAGCAATATGTAAGGTGAGCGTAATGCCCTGTTTCGATGCCATAGGTGAGAGCAGGTGGAAAACCTGACGAACGACCGTTTCCACATTATCCAGGGTTTTTGGGTGGGATTTTTTCTTTCGCGAATAATCGAGCAACTGCCGGATAATCAGCGTCATCCGTTCAGCCTGGTTCTTGATGATCCTGGCACAATTGACTATCTCTTCCGGCTCCAGCGGTTCGGATATGATCATTTTTGCTCTGCCATCAACCACATTGAGCGGCGTTCCAATTTCATGGGCTATGCCGGCGGCTATCTGACCGACCGTCGATAATTTTTCCGTATGGCGCAGCTGTTCCAGAGTTTTCAATCGGGCAAGATGCTCAAAATGAATTTTTTCTTTCGCTATCAATAACCTGGTACACATATCGTTCATAATTCTAGCCAAACCGACCAACTCGTCCTCACCCTTTATTACCAAATCCGGCATCAGGTTGCCCTTGCCTATCTCAAGCGCTTTCCTGGACAGTTTCTCTAAGGGGCCCCTGATCTTTATATGGATAAAAAAATAAATTATAATTCCACTGACAAGCGCAAGCAGGGTGGTAATTAACAGCGACCGGATGAGCATTCTCTGGATAAACTTTTCCCGTGGCACAAGAGACTGGGTGAGTTGAATTGCTCCGGACCGATCCCCGGGAATATCCACAGCCCAAAAAGTATAACGTTGTTCCCGGCGCTGTTCATTGTACCCGGTAAAGGAAAAATGCCCTGATAATTCGGTGTCACTAAAGGCTTCCAGCTCAGGAATCACCCGGCCATGCACTGCATTGAGTTCATCCAGCCAGACCCAGCGAATGGTTATTAAATGATCGGCACGGTTGGCATCGTCAATGAGCTGGATCGCTTTTTCAGGACCACTTTCCTTCCAGGTATGCGAAATCATGCTTGATACTATCCCGCCGATCTGGCGGGCGTTGTCGGCCATACCGAGATCAAATTGTTTTAATTCCGCCTCATAATTTAAATTACCATCGATGATCAACATGCCGACGATACCTAAGAGCAGGAAGGTGTATATCTTCGAGAACAGTTTCATGATGAAAAGCTCAGGTGGTTTGCGGAAATCGACAAGGTATCAGGAGACTTTGCACTCCAGGCTCTTTTTGATCTTAGGATAAATATTTGCCAGCAGATCTTCCCGTTCGAGATAGGGACAGTGGACATCGTACGGAAAATCTCGACACTGCTGCGGCCGCGCCGTATGGATTAAACAACGCTTGCTCACCTTTCCGTTCAACAGAAAAAGACAGGAACCATCATCTTTAACCTTGAAGGTATTCCTTTTTTCAATAAATCTCCTGCGCACCTCCCCATCGCTGAGCTGGAAGTGACGGCCAATCCTGTTGATGTCTGTTGCGGTAACAAAGAGAATCGAACCTGGCAGCCGATAACAACAAAAACCAGGACAATAATTGCAAAATGCCCGGTTTGATGTTTCTGCTATTTTTTGCGGTATGCCCATCATGCAACCCCCTGTTGTTTTTGACAATAATCTGCCCTCCCCTGATAACGTCGTAAAAAGCCATCTCTGAAAGTTAGCAGATTCGTTCCTTTTCCCTCCAGAGGCCTCGCTATCGGCCACTTTGGTAACAATTTTTCCGGGGTTGTCCGCGCCTCGGCTGCAAGCGACGGAAGAGGTGCCTGTACTCTTCTTGTGCTCAGATGGGTGCCTCAATTTTGACAACACTCTGATCAGCAGGCTGCAGATGTCCGTGCCATCTTTTTTCCAACCGCCTGATGAGGAAAACGAAGGTAAAAGTAATCATCAGATAAAAAGCCGCAGCGGTGAGAAACGCTTCATAAGGACTGTAAAATCTTGAATTAATAATCCTTGCCGCCCCGGTTATATCAATGATGGTAATAACACTGGCAAGAGCGCTACCATGAAGCATAAATATAATTTCATTGGAATAGGCAGGCAGAGCACGCCTGAATGCACTGGGCAAAACAATCCTGCGCAGCATCAACAGTGTTGACATGCCCGCCGCTCGGGCGGCTTCAATCTCACCATGGGGCGTTGCCACGATGGCCCCACGGAAAATCTCGGTGGTGTAGGCACAGGTATTAAGAGAAAAAGTAAAAAGGGCGCAAAAATACGCCTCTTTAAAAAGAGGCCAGAGAAAACTCTCTCTCATTAAATCGAACTGGCCGAATCCATAATAGACGAGAAACATCTGGACAAGGAGTGGTGTTCCCCTAAAAAAAAAGACAAAAGCCCTGATGGGCAGCTGTATATAAAAATTCCCGGAAGTCCTGAGCACCGCCAGGGGAATGGCAAAAACAAGGCCGAACGTAAGAGAGATAGTCACCAGAATCAGAGTATTTTTCAAACCTTCCAGATAAATATCAATATTTCCGGCAATAATTGAGAAATCCATAGATTATTCCCTCCTGACACCAACACTGTAACGCTCCTCAAGATACTTGAGGAGATAAATAGATACCGAAGTAATGAGTAAATAATTGATGGCAACCACGACATAAAAAGTAAACGGCATACGAGTTGCTCCAGCAGCCATCCCCGCCTTTCGCACCATATCGTCTAAGCCAATAATGGAAACCAAAGCAGTGGTTTTGATCAGTACCAGCCAATTATTGCCAAAACCCGGGAGTGCATGGCGAACCATCTGCGGCAGCAGGATTCGACCGAAAACCTGGATACTGCTCATACCGTAGGCATATCCTGCCTCCAACTGACCTGGATTAACGGCGATAATGGCTCCCCGAAAGGTCTCGGTCATATAGGCCCCGAAGATAAAACCGATGGTCGAAACTCCGGCAATGAAAGGGTTGATATCAATATACTCGTTATAACCGGCGAGGAGGGCCAGTCTGTTGACCAGGACCTGGCCGCCAAAATAAACCAGCAGCATCAAGACAAGATCGGGAATGCCGCGTATGACGGTGGTATAGATTTTGGCGATGCTGCTCAGCACCACGGAGCGCGACAACTTGGCCATCGCACCGAAAACGCCGAGGATGACCGCCAAAAAAAGAGAGGCAAGCGAGACCTCAAGGGTCAGAAGGGTTCCCTCAAATATACTTGGCCCGTAGCCGTGCAGCGAGAACATAGGCTAGGCCGCGAAAAAAAAGTAAGATGTCGTTCCCTGCCGGACCGAGCGGACAGGGAGCAAGGAGCTTGGAGACCTATTCACCGTAGACATTGAAGTCAAAATATTTATCCTGGACAGCTTTGTATGCTCCGTTGGCTCGGATGGTGTCAATGGCTTTATTAAACATTTCGGCCAAGTCTTTATCTTCTTTGCGAATGGCAATACCGACACCGTCGCCAAACCACTTGGGGTCATTAAAATCGGGTCCGATGAACATATAATTCTTGCCATCAGGCTTTTTCAAAAAACCGTCCGACAGCGCCACACTGTCGGCCAGCAGCATATCCACGCGACCTGCGATGAGATCAAGATAGGCCTCGTCCAGAGTGCCGTAACGCTTGACAGTAACTTCTTTTCCGTAATTATCGGTGAGATATTTATCATGAATGGTGGCCCTTTGGACACCAATGGATTTGCCTTTAATCGCCTCGCGCGAGAAACTCTCCATCGTCCCTTTCTTAACGATAAATTTGGCCGGAATCTGATAGTATTTATTGCTGAAGCCAACCTTTTTCAGCCGTTCTTCAGTGATCGACATCGAGGCAATAATTGCATCATATTTTTTTGCGAGCAGCCCGGGAATCATGCCATCCCAATCCTGGGCAACCAGAGTCACTTCCACGTTCATTGCTTTGCCGAGAGCCTGAGCAATGTCGATATCAAAACCGGCCAACTGGCCATCGGGCTGCACAAAACTAAATGGAGGATAGGCCCCTTCCACACCGATTCGTACCTTTGTCCAATCTTTTGCCAGAGCCGAACCACTCGCGGCAAGAAACAGGCACACTGACACAACAGCAAGTATCCTTTTCATTTTTATCTCTCCCCATTAATTTTTAAAAAGAAAATGATTGATGGCGTCGTAAAAACTACCCAAAGGGCATAGCAATCTTCACATCATGGCAGCTACAAACATCTGAAAGCGTTCCGTCTTTGGAGCATCAAAGACCTCAGCCGGCGTGCCGCTTTCGATAATCAGTCCCTGATCAAGAAAAATAATCCGGGAGCTGACTTCTCTGGCAAAACCCATCTCATGGGTCACAACGATCATGGTTCGTCCCTCAAGAGCCAGATCCCGCATAACCTGCAATACCTCTCCTACCAGCTCCGGGTCAAGTGCGGAGGTTGGTTCATCAAAGAGGATAACCTCCGGTTCCATAGCCAGAGCTCTTGCGATTGCAGCTCGCTGCTGCTGGCCACCGGAGAGATGGACAGGATAGGCATCGATTTTATCGCCGATTCCCACCTTCTCAAGATAGTGGATGGCCCTCTCCCTGGCCTTCTTACGCTCCTGTTTTAGCACATGTACAGGCGCTTCCATAACATTTTCGAGAATGGTCATATGCGACCAGAGGTTGAACTGCTGAAACACCATGGCCAGTTTAGCTCGGATTCGTTCGACCTGTCTCTTGTCCGCGGGTTGATTCTCTCCCTGTCGATTTTTTTTCATCAGGACCTCTTCTCCAGCCACCCTGATGATGCCGCTGTTGGGAATCTCGAGCAGGTTTATACAGCGCAAAAGGGTACTCTTACCCGATCCGGATGAACCGAGAACGGAAATAACCTCACCTTGAGAAGCAGTAAGATGAACACCTTTAAGAACCTCATTTTCGCCAAAACTTTTATGGAGATTTTCAACTGAGATCGCCTGTCGACTGCTATTCATAAGGCCCTTTGCGATACGCTGTTTGGAAGAAAGATGCGACTGTATTATTTTTCTCGTTGATATAATAAACAATTGTCTGAGTTGTCAAATCGAAAGCGCCGCTACCATAAAGATTAACCCGGACTTCAAAACCGGTACTCGCAAAAAAATTCTAAATGAGACGATGACGCAGCAGATAAGCGCAGCCTTGGTAACGCCGTCTCTGCAAGGTGCAGGCTTTTTCGATTATTTCAGCCTATTAGAGTACTTTGTAAGCAGAGAGAACGCAACACCCCGAAGCTGGGTGAACGTGGCAGACGATGCAAAATGAAATATTTTCACAACGACAGCAAAAAAACTTTTACTCCTGGTGCAATTTGATCCATAATAAACGAATAAGGCCCATTGACATTGTGCTCGAGAGACCCACAATATAGCGCAGTATCGATACCCCGCCGAGGTAATGCAAGCTACTGTCGGGACAGTGTTTTTTTATGATACAAAGTAAGAGGAAATACTCCTATTATTGTCCGTTCAGCGACCACAAAAAAAAAGCATTGCTCAAGTTCTCTAAATAATGTATGAACGCAAACATAAATTCACTGATATGCAATTGCCGGATAACACGTTCAACGGCACAGATACCTGATCAAATCGTAACAATTTAATTTATATTTTTCACAACGAGGAAAAAAACGATGAAAGCACAAGAAGTATTGGTTGAGGAGCAAGACGAGCCTCCAGACGGTAGACAGAAAACAAGCCCTCTCCCTTCTGCACAACAAGAAGTTCACTCCTTTCGCCAACGCTGGTTCCCTCATACAACAGAAGAAAACTGGAACGACTGGCACTGGCAGCTCCGCCACCGCATAACCACTCTCAAGCAACTGGAAACAATGTTCAAGCTGTCTGATAATGAACGTAAAGGTTTCCTGTTTCAGGATGTGACTCTGCCGCTGGCTATTACTCCCTATTATGCCAGCCTTATCGATCCTGACAACCCGGAGCAGGCGATCAGACGAGGAATGGTGCCGGTAGCAAATGAACTTCTGATTTCCCCAGGAGAAGCTCGGGACCCCTTGGGAGAGGATGGCCATAGCCCGGTTAAAGGGATAGTCCACCGCTACCCGGACCGGGTGCTCTTTCTGGTCACCGACTACTGCTCAAGCTATTGCCGCTACTGCACCCGTTCTCGCATGGTCGGCAGACGTAAAAAAGGCGGGATGAAACAGTGGCAGACGGCGATTAATTACATAGCCAGTCACCAGGAAATAAGGGACGTCCTTATCTCAGGCGGCGACCCGCTTACCCTTGCCGATGAGCAACTGGACTGGATATTGAGTAAACTTAGGCAGATAGAACATGTCGAAGTGATCCGTATCGGCACCAAAGCACCTATGGTCCTGCCCCAGCGAATTACCGCCGAGTTGGTTGATATGTTGAAAAAACACCACCCTCTCTGGATAAGCATTCACTGCATGCATCCCGATGAACTGACGGTAGAATCACGTCGAGCCTGCACCATGCTGGCCGATGCCGGAATTCCGCTTGGCAGCCAGACGGTTCTCCTGGCAGGCATCAATGATTCTGTTGCCACGATGCGCAGCCTGATGCACGGACTCATGAAAATACGGGTCAAGCCGTATTACCTTTATCAATGTGACCCGATTATAGGCTCATCGCATTTCAGGACTCCGGTCTCTAAAGGTCTGGAGATATACCAAGGATTACGAGGCCATACCACAGGCTACGCCGTTCCAACGTATGTGATCGATGCCCCTGGTGGTGGAGGAAAGATTCCGCTTATTCCAGAGACAGTGGTTGGACGCGACGGTGACGACCTGCTGATCCGCAATTACGAAGGCAACATATATAGGTATCCTGATATGTCAGGGCGCAGCACGCAGCCGGAACAGTGTGGAGAGTCCCGATGCGAATAGGTATGACCTATGATCTGCGCGACGATTATCTTGCCGCAGGCATGAGTGAAGAAGAGACCGCGGAATTCGATAAGATCGACACCATAGAGGCGATTGACAATGCCATCAGGACAGCGGGCCATGAAACGGTACGAATTGGCAATGTGACGAGCCTTGTCCAGTGCCTCGCTCAAAACGAAAGCTGGGATCTGGTCTTTAATATTGCCGAAGGATTGCATGGTTTCGGCCGGGAAGCGCAGGTCCCGGCCCTGCTCGATGCCTATCAGATTCCTTACGTCTTCTCCGGTCCCCTTGTGCAGGCAGTAACTCTGCATAAGGGCATCGCCAAGCACGTGGTGCGCGACAGCGGATTGCCTACACCGGCCTTTGCGGTGATCAATTGCCCAGACGAGATTACCGGCGTCGACCTGCCGTATCCGCTTTTTGCCAAGCCAGTTGCCGAAGGGACAGGAAAAGGGGTGACCGCGGCCTCCAAAATAACTGACAGTAAGATGCTGCAGACGACCTGCAAAAACCTGCTGACAACATTTAAACAGCCGGTTCTGGTGGAAACATTTCTGCCGGGCAGAGAATTTACCGTGGGCATTGTCGGCAATGGCAGCGACGCCCGGTCTCTCGGCGTGTTAGAAGTAGTACTGCTTGCAGATTCCGAGCCGGATGTATACTCTTATCATAACAAAGCAAATTTTGAAAACCTGGTAAAATATCATGCAGTGGATGATGCCGAGGCCCAAAAAGCTGCAGAAGTGGCCCTGGCCTGTTATAGGGTCCTTGGCTGCAATGATGCGGGTCGGGTTGATCTGCGCTCAGATGGCAACGGTCTGCCCAATTTTATCGAGATTAACTCCCTGGCAGGACTGCACCCGGAAATTTCCGATCTGACCATCCTGGCAGGAAAACACGGCGTCAACTATCAACAGTTGATCAGCAGCATCATTGAGGCCGCCATGAAACGATTGGGGCTAGAGTGAAAAAGTGAAAAAAACCATAGGCCTGATCCATAACCAGCCGATCTCCGAGGGGCAGACCAACTGGGAATCATCTGCCGATGTTATGGCCCAGGTCGAGGCGATTGAAACATCCCTTATCGATCTTGGGCACACAGCCATCCGCATCCCCTTTACCAGAGACCTTGGTCACCTTGTCCACCAGATTGAAGACGCCAGGATTTCCATGGCGTTCAACCTCTGCGAGTCGGTGGATGATAATCCGCAATTTGCCGCCCACCCGGCGGCAGTTCTGGAATTACTGAATATTCCCTTTACCGGCTCCCCGGCTGCGGCCTTAATGGCAACGACGGATAAGCATCTGGTCAAACTCGTTCTACAGGCTGCCGGCTTGAACACCCCAAGGTCTTTTCTCTATTCCGGAGGTGAGTCTATTGATTTCAGTCATATGCAATTTCCGGTGATCTTGAAGCCGCAGTTTCAGGACGCAAGCATCGGCATCGACCAGGAATCGGTAATAACTATTCCCAGTCAATTGGCGACCACATTACTGAAATTCTACGAGCTCTATGGGCCGATTGTGGTTGAAGAGTATATTGACGGACAAGAATTCAATCTCTCCCTGATGGGCTCAGCCCACCCCGAGGTCATGCCTGTTGCCGAAATCGATTTTACCGGTTTCCCCGACGACTTGTTCAAAATTGTCGGGTATCGAGCCAAATGGGAACCTGAATCGATCGAATACCGGCAATCAAAGAGAACGTTCCCGGCTCTCCCGGCAGACATGGCAAAAAACATGGCATCGGTTGCAACAGAGTGCTACCGACTCTTTGGCCTACGCGATTATGGTCGGGTCGATCTTCGTCTTGACGCAAACTGCAAGGTATATATCCTTGAAATCAATGCCAATCCTTGTCTCAGCCCAGATGCCGGATTCCCGGCGGCGGTACAGCAGAGCGGGCTTGATTACACGGCTATGGTCGAGAAATTCGTTTCGTTTGTCAGTACCAGGAGTAAATAACTATGCTGATCCGCTCCATCGCCCCCGAAGACCGGGAGCAGCTTATACAAATTATTATAAAGCAAAAAAATTTTCTCCAATGCGAGATCGATATAGCCACTGAAGTGATTGACGAAACGTTCAACCCGGCAGAGGATTACCAGGCCCTGGCCGCCTTCGATAATGACCGGCACCTTCTTGGATTTATCAGTTTTGGCCCGATCCCACTGACCGTCAATCGTTTTGATATCTACTGGATTGCCGTCGACCCGGACAACGGCAGGCACGGGACAGGCACCGTGCTGCTTCAAGAAATGGAAAAGATGCTGGAAAAATCTGGCAACGGCCATATCTATGTTGAGACTTCGTCGACGGAAGGCTACCTGCCTGCGAGGTTGTTTTATGAAAAAAACAACTACCAGCTGGTGAGCCACATAAAGGATTTTTATCGAGATGGTGATGATAGAATGATCTACAGGAAAATGTACTGACATGTTTAGAATCAGACGGATATATGACAACGCCCTGGCCATCGACCAGGATGCGATCACCGAGGTGCAGCGAATCCTCCGGCTGCAGTTTTCCGATGCACCCGAAGAAGCTGGCTCCAGCCTGTTACAGAAACTGGCTGACCCGCTCAAATACCGGATGCGGACCATCCTGTTTGTGGCCAATGACCATCGCGGCCGGATTAAAGGTTTTGCCATCGTCAATCATGCTCCGGACCTGCATTTTTGCTATCTGGATTTTATTTCCGTCGATCTAATAACCTCGGGTGGTATTGGTGGCGCTCTCTATGCCAGGGTACAGGATGAGGCCAGACGCCTCAAGAGCGTAGGCATTTTCCTTGAATGTCTGCCAGATGATCCGGCGTTATGCAGTGACAAAGCGATCCTAAAGCAAAATAAAGCCCGCCTGCGTTTTTATGAGCGTTTTAGCGTTCAGGTCATTAGCAATACAGCCTATGAAACGCCCCTGAAAGAAGGGGAAGAATGCCCGCCATACCTGCTATTTGACGGACTTGGCAAGACCAAGACACTGGACTGCGAGTATGCTAAAAAAGTAGTGTATGCGATACTCACCAGGAAATACGGCAAGCTCTGTTCGGACGAATACAATACCAGGGTGATAGACTCCTTTCGTGACGATCCGGTTCAATTTCGAGCTCCCCGCTACATAAAAGCAGTCGAAAATTTTGAATTTCCCGAAGCCATTTCCATCGACAAGCGCATTGCCCTGATCATCAATGAGAGACACGACATCCATCATATCCATGAGCGCGGCTATGTCGAGGCTCCGGTACGTATTTCATCCATTCAGAAAGGCATCATGCCGACCGGGTTGTTTGACATCTCTCCCGCACGCGAATTTCCGGAAAAGCATATTAAAGCAGTGCATAAAGGAGATTTTGTCGAATACCTCAAGCGGATGTGCCAGACCCTGGAACATGGCAAATCAGTTTATCCATATGTATTCCCGATTAGAAACGCCGCCAAACCACCGAAAGAAATGCCGGTCCGCGCGGGGTACTACTGCATCGACACCTTTACGCCCCTTAACCGGAATGCCTACCCGGCCGCAAAAGGAGCCGTTAATTGTGCTTTGAGTGCGGCACACAAGATTTTAACAGGATACCGCATCAGCTACGCTCTGGTCCGGCCGCCCGGGCACCACGCCGAGAGCAAGGTGTTTGGCGGTTTCTGTTATTTGAACTCAAGCGCCATAGCGGCGCATTACCTGAGTGTATACGGACGGGTCGCGGTCCTTGATGTGGATTACCACCATGGCAATGGAACCCAGGATATCTTTTACCAGCGTGACGACGTGCTGACCGTCTCAATTCATGGCCATCCGAGTTTTGCGTATCCCTACTTCAGCGGGTTTTCCGATGAGACCGGAGAAGGTAAGGGAATCGGTTTTAATCGGAATTATCCCATGCCGGAGACCCTCGACGGTGAAGGCTACCGCCATGTTTTGGAACGGGCCTTGAAACGCATAGCGAAATTCAAGCCACAGTTTCTGGTAGTGGCCCTTGGCTTAGATACGGTACGTAAAGACCCGACCGGAACCTGGTCCCTGTCTGCTGCCGACTTGAAGTTGAACGGCCAGATGATTGGAGCTCTGCAGCTGCCAACAGTGGTCGTGCAGGAAGGCGGCTATCGCTCCAGGTCACTCGGCGCCAATGCCCGCAATTTTTTCCTCGGTCTCTGGACAGGCATGCATGAAACTCATTAAGGCAAGAATACGGGGCACGGGGAAACTCAGGGAAAGTGAGTGGTTCGAGGTGAGCCCTCGACTGAATCTATTCCAGTTTTCAGGTGAACAGGGCCCTCTGAATGGCAGGGATTTTCTGCGAATCCTGCAGACCATCAACCCAACCTATGGTGTTCGAACCCGCAAACCTTTTGGTGACTTGCCCACCCATATTGACCAAAATGGCCATACCAGACGGATAAATCCGGCTAAAAAAACAATTGTTCTCGCCGTCTTCAGCGCCACGCCCGAACTGGTGCAGGAACTCGTATCCTTCGGTGAATGGTTCTATGAAACGGATCGCATTGAGGTGGGCAGGCGCTTCGATTACTCGAGGTGGATCAATTTCGTTGAACTCGCTTCCTCAACCCGCTGGAGCGAAGTCTCCGCCGATATTGAAAATTTATCAGCGCAGGCTTGCCGGATGGCCCCTTCACGTGCGACTCCGCCAAGCGACATGCACAGCTTGAAACCAGCAGACCGGATAATCGACCCATTGCAGGACGACTTGCTGCAATGGCTGCACAGGTTGCCGCCTGAACTGCACCAAAATTGTCGGCAACTCATTGAAAGGGCCAAAACAGCCGTGATGCGAGCGACACATTTCCAGACTGCCCGCAATCTTGTGCGTACCCGGCTGCCACTTTTTGTTGTCCTTGGCACCGAGCCTGAACTACTCTCTATGCATAATCTGCTGCATTTGATCTCCGAGAAAGCAAATTCTGCCGGAGAACGATCAAAAGACGACGCCCGGATATTTCTCAATACGCTGAACGATCAGCTGACGACAATGCAATTTTCCGACATGGTTCTCCAACTCGAACCAACGCCGGCCGGAGTTTTGTTAAAGAGAAATGGGAAGCCAGTTCATATGCCGGTTGCAGAGACGAACGATTCTCTTGTTTTACTCAAACAGATGCAGATAAAAGCCGCCTTGGCCATTGCCTACAGCCGAATTGCCTGCCAATCCGAGCCTATATTGCTGTTTGCCGGACCTGAGCGGAAACTGTCCACCGCACTGCATCCTGAACTTGCTCATTTCATAATAAATATTTCAGGCACTTGCCAATGTTTGTACAGCTTTAGCGATGTCGATATTTTCCCGGATGATGCGGCACAGAGGCGATACAATATTGCGCAGGACTCCCTCGTACCGATGCCGGTGGACGAACACCAGTGAACTTTGTATAGTAACAAGTGTAATTCGAGCCAAACCACTTGCCAACCTTCCATCCAGGGTCAACATCAGATGTCCGATTTCCTTCTCTCCCAGATCCTTATCGGAATTGCCATCTGCACGGATACGATCTCCTTTCAATTCAAGGAACGAAAAAAGATCGTGGCATGCCTGCTTGTGTCCTGCACCTTAATCTCTGCCCATTTCATGCTGCTCGGCCATTGGACCGCAGCCGGTCTCGGTTTGATTGCCGCACTGCGCTTCACCACCAGTCTGTTTTCCACTTCCAAAAAACTGATGGTTCTTTTTATTATTGCCACAATTGTTATCTCAATCGTCACCTATGAAGGATTACTGTCCATCCTCGGCTGCTCCGGCGGCCTTTTTGGGACCGTTGCCTCCTTTTGTAAAGAAGATAAACTTCTCAGGCAGTTACTGTTGATAGGGACATGTCTGTGGATCGTGCATAATTTTCTTGCCGGATCGCCGGCGGCTGTGCTGATGGAAGCCCTTTTTATCAGCAGCAACCTTGTCGGATATTTTCGGTTTTATATTCGTCCAAAAGGTCAGGTACTTTAGTGACTTAGAAATAACTACCTCGTGCTTTTTACGAGTTAGTTATTTCGTGAAGGAACTTATCCCGCAGTGCTTTTGGGCGGGATTAGTGACTTAGAAATAATCATCTTGTACTTTTTACAAGAGAATTATTTCGTGAAGGAACTTACCCCCGCACAGCACGGGGACTGAACTGAGTACCCGTCAAGCGAGTACTGAAAAGAGTCCCGCAAAGCTTTTGGGCGGGATTCTTGACCAATTTCCTTCCCGTTTACCGGGGCTAGGCCGACACCTTTTTTTTAAACGCACAATAGCCTGAACGGGGCCCAACCTGCGGATGCTTTCGACACGTCTCGGGCCGCTGGGCATAAAGAGTACAGCGCCTATTCCAGGGCTCTAAAAAATGCAACAGTATTGCATCGTTACTTTCCATCAAGTATTGAATGTCAGGGGAAAGAGCAACGATTGACCAGACACTCTCGACGGATTGAAATGGATCGATTTATACGAACGAAACGATTGCTTGGTGAAGAACGGTTTCACCACCTGCAAACAAAAATGGTGACGGTGGTAGGTCTTGGGGCAGTGGGCGGTCACGTAGTGGAAGGACTGGTGCGGGCCGGAATCAGCCACCTGCGGCTCGTCGACCACGACATAATAGAGCCGAGTAATTTGAATCGCCAGATTTTCGCGCTGGAAACAACCCTTGGCAGACCTAAAGCCGAGGTTGCCAGAGAAAGGGTGCTGGCCATCAATTCCGATTGCCGGGTCGAGGCATTGCAGCTGTTTGCCTGTGACGATACCCTGAGTCAGATCCTCGATCCCGAACCGGACCTGCTGATCGACGCCATCGACTCGCTTAATCCCAAGACCCAATTGTTATGCGAAGCGTATCGGCGGAAGATTCCTGTCATCAGTTCGATGGGGGCAGCCCTGCACACCGACCCGATGTCAATTCGCTCCGGAGATATTTTTTCCACTTCCAACTGCCCTCTGGCCAGGCATCTGCGCAAACGATTGAGGAGAAGAGGTGTCGGCGAGGGTATTTCCTGCGTCTATTCAATTGGAAAAATTGATTTTGATTTCCAAGAAGCAGAAGAGCAGGCTGACGATGCAGATGCGCCGTCCACAGGCAGAGGCAGGCAACGAAACGTGCTGGGTAGTCTACCGACAATTACCGGAATTTTTGGCCTGATAATAGCCAATATGGCTATTCTACGACTTTCCCAAGGCAGATAAAAAGACCCACATGCTGTGTATTAAAAAAAGACGAAGGAAAAAACAATGACTGGCGGATTTTTTGCCATATTAGACGATATCGCAGCACTCCTCGACGATGCCGCTGTAATGAGTAAAGTGGCTGCCAAAAAGACAGCAGGCATCTTAGGCGATGACCTGGCGGTCAATGCGGAAAAGGCTACCGGCTTTCTCGCATCCCGGGAATTACCGGTGCTCTGGGCTATAACCAAGGGTTCGTTTATCAACAAGTTGATCATTCTACCGATAGCATTTTTGCTGAGTGCGTATGCAGCGTGGCTCATTGTGCCGATCCTGCTGCTTGGTGGGGCGTATCTGAGTTACGAGGGCATAGAGAAAATTTATCATGCCTTCGCGCATAAGAGCTCAAAGAAAATACCGGCGGCAGAGATAGTCAGCGATAAAGCTGAACTGCTCAGGATTGAAAAAGCGAAGATCCAATCAGCGGTGCTTACCGACTTTATCCTGTCAATTGAGATCGTCATGATTGCCCTTGGCACAGTGATGGAGCAACAACTGCTCCTGCAGATACTGGTGGTCAGTCTGATCGCTCTGCTCGCGACAGTCGGCGTGTACGGGGTAGTGGCAATCCTGGTGCGCATGGACGATACCGGTTTTTATCTGATTACCCGCGGCAAGAAGATGCACGGTTGGCTGGCGCACCTGTTGCACGGGACAGGATCGCTGCTGGTTGCCTCCTTGCCCAAAATAATCCGTGCCCTGGGCATCATCGGCACGATAGCCATGCTGCTGGTCGGGGGCGGCATCTTCACCCATAATATTCAGTTGCTCCATCACGCCGTCAGCAATATCCCGTCAATGCTTGCTAATCTGGGAATTGGTCTGGCAGTTGGGGGAGTAGTACTGGCTATCCAGTTGGGAGTGAAAAAAATTATATCGAAGACCTCTATGCATTCCTGAGAAAATCTTTCAGCTCCTGCATATCATAGAAAGCTCTCTCAAAGAACAGACCGGCCGGCGGTGCGGTATGATTGGACGGCAACGTTGAAGAAGTGTGCAATACGCTACGGACGTCATCATCTGTCAGCCGGTGACAGCCGACTTCAACCAGCACACCGACCATCCGGCGCACCATCCGCCAGAGAAAATGCGAACCAACCACCCTGAGCGTGAGCCCATCCTCATTTTCAACCAGCTGCACCAAATGAATCAGAACTTTAGTCGATTTTTTCAGCTCCTGTTTTTCGGCAAAGGCAACAAAATCGTGCATTCCGACCAGTATCCCGGCAGCATTCTGCATGGCAGTAACATCAAGCTCTTCGCGTATCCACCAGTTATAGCGTTTAGCAAAGGCCGACTTGCGCCTTTTCAGCTGGTAGATATAACTTCTGGCGACACAGGTATGCCTGGCATGAAAACGCGGATCAACCGATTCCACCGACAATACGGCAATATCTTTGGGCAGGGTATCGTTTAACATCGAAAGTACAATTCCCGGTTCCAGCGCACTTGCCACCTCAAGGTGGGCGGCATATGCCAGAGCATGGACTCCGCTATCGGTGCGGCCACAGCCCTGCACATCCATGGCAACCGAGCCAAAAACCCGTTCGGCACCCTTAAGCAAATCGCCCTGGATGGTTCGGGCATCATTTTGTTTCTGCCAGCCGCTGAAATTGGTCCCATCATATTCGAGGATGAGCTTATAGCGGCGTGGTACCGTTTTCCAGATCATGATATATTCTTTTCCCTGCTTTCTTTTATGATGCTTTTTTTTGCCAGACTGTCACCTGGCTGATGGAATGTTGGAATTTTCGACTCGTCTCCCGGATAACGAACTCTACGTCACGCGGGTCCGCTACCATCTTAAAATGCGGCCGCAGATAATCCCGCAAGCCATCCAGAGTCGTATACGGTTCCCCGTCCTTTCTATATCCCCCTATCCAGTTTTCCCGGCGGGTAAATTCTTCCAGCCAGGTATAGGGGGAGGCTATGATCAGGAGGCCGCCATCGCCCAGACGTTCATGGATAGTAGTAAGGAATTTGGCGGGGTTCGACAAGCGGTCAAGCAGATTTGCAGCGAGTATCAAATCGTATCTAGTAAACTGCGACTTCAGATTCTGCGCATCGGCCTGATAAAATTCCACCCGAGCTGCGGTTTCTGCAAGACCGAAGTCAGCGAGCCTTCTCTCGTGGTAGGAAACAATCTCGCCCTCTTCGGGCAACTCATAGCGCAGGACTCCTTTTTCCTGCATCTGATACGCATTCCTGATGAATCTGGCGGAAAAATCAAGACCATGGACCAGGCAAAATTCCCTGGCCAGTTCAAAGCTGGCACGACCCACGGAGCATCCCAGATCAAGCGCTCTGTTCTTCGGTCTGCCCTGCATATGCTCCAGACAGATGGCAGCGCATGCAGCGGCGAAAGAATTCACCTTAAAAAATGTCCGACCATAATGGGCCTCGCAATACTGTGAAACTACATCATCGGTCTCGTACATCGCCAGGGCAACCTCCAATGGCTGCGTTGCCTCAACATAGCGAAAGCCCGCATGCTGGAAAAAATGGCGACGAAAGGCATATCGGGCATCTCTGGTAGCCTCGTTACCTGTTGAAATCCACGATCCTCCTTTGATAAGATTATGCTGGGTATCGAAGGTGGGGGTGGAAAAATCATCATAACAGGGATGCACCTCAAAACCGTCAAAACCGGTGATAGGCGTCTCCGTCCACTGCCAGACATTGCCGATAATATCGTAGAATTCTCCGAACCGGAAGTGGTCAACCGGACACGATGAAGCCCAGTGTTCCAGATTGATATTGCCCGGTGCCTGTGGCCAGAATGGTTGATCCGGTATGGTGTGCAGCCCACGCAGCCGGTACCATTCATCTTCGGTCGGCAGCCGGATTGGTGCACCTTTTTTCTCCGCCAGCCAGTTGCAGAAAGCCTTCGCCTCCAGATAATTGACCTCAACCGGCCAGTTCCAAGGCATATCTATATGAGTGGAAAGTGTTCTGAGTCGGTAGCCGCCTGACTCTTTCAACCAGAATAACGGATGCTGCACCTTACTGAAGGTAACCCATTTCCGCCCCTCTTCTGTCCAGTATCGCTCCTTCTGGTAGCCGTTATCTTCGACAAACTCGCGAAATTCTCCATTGGAGACAAGAAATTGTGCCGCTTTAAAATCTTTTACCTCGAATTGATGATGGCCGAACTCATTATCCCAGCCATACAGCGGATGTTCTTTTGTTTTACCGAGAATAACCTTCCCCCCCGACACAAGGCGCAACAGATTTTCCGGGGCGTCTCCGTGAAGCGGACAGATGTCCCAACCGTCCAGAGAGCGTACCTCACCAATCGGCAGTCGGCGGATAATGACCGAGGAGGTTTCAAAATGAATGCGTTGGTGCTCAATACCCATCATGATCACCCAGAATGGGCTTTCCCAGGTGATCGGCATTGCAAGAGGCAGCTCTGCAATCACCTGAGCCACATATTCCCGTACTTCTTGCCGATAGGCCCGAACCGCATCGACCGTCGGCCAGTCGTAGTTCCGTTCATCCAGATCGTCCCACGACATCTCATCCACCCCGATGGCGAACATCGACTCGTAGACAGGATTAATCCGCCGATCAATAAGCCGGGCAGTATGTAATTTGTTGAGATAAAAAGTAGCCGTATGGCCGAAATAAAAAATCAGCGGGTGCCTGAGTGGTTCAGGCCGCAGATAAAAGGCAGCATCACCGGCCAGATGATCATAGAGTTGCCCATCAATATCGAAGGTCTTATGAAAATAGTGCAGAATCTCCTGCCGTTTTTCCTCTGCACTTCCTTCATTGAGAATTATAGTCCGGCTCTTTTTCAGCTCCATTATTTCTTCCTTATTGGCAAACGGGTCTGTGGTAGTTACTTTTAGTTGAAAAGAAGACACTTCCGAGAAAACGTAGGCAACCTGAGGCACTGTGTCAATGATGCGCTTATTCATCGCCATAGACATCCCCGAAACTGTTCGAGCGGAGGTGGAGGGAATAGGCAGATCAATACCTCATACACTACCTGTTCCTGCAGACCAACTCCATTTCACCCTAAAATTCATAGGCGAGGTGGAGGGCAGCATATTTCTTGATATTCGCGATGCCCTCAAAGGAATTCTTCTGCCGAAATTCTCACTGGCATTAAAAGGATTAGGCACCTTCCCACCCCGCGGTACACCACGTATTCTCTGGGCAGGAGTTGAACCCATGGATGAGATCGTCGCACTTCGTAACTCCATAGAAAGAACACTTGCTGCAATCGACATCGCCAGAGATAAAAAAAAATTCACTCCTCATTTAACCCTGGCCCGGCTGAAGAACTGCCCAATAAGTCGACTGCACCAAGTTCTGGCTGGTAACGCTTTTTTACAGACCCCAGACTTTCCGGTGGAAAGCTTCCAGCTCTATAGCAGCCAGCTCACTAAAAAAGGCGCACTGCATACTCTTGAGAGCTCGTATCAGCTTGACTAGATCTTGTCTGCCACTTCCGTCCCTTGCGCAATAGCCCGCTTCGCGTCCAATTCGCCGGCTTTGAGGGCACCACCGATGAGGTGATAGGGGATACCCAGCATATCAAGCTCACCGGCTAACTCCAGCTCTGCAAGCTGACCGGCGCAGATAACCACATTGTCCACTTCCAGCAATTGTTCCTGATTGTTATGCCGGATGAGCAGGCCTTTGTCGTTTACAGCGAGATACTCGACTCCGTTCAGCATTTTGACATGGTTTTTTTTCAGCACCGACCGATGTATCCAGCCGGTCGTTTTGCCTAAGCCTGCGCCCGGCTTGGTTTTTTTGCGTTGGAGGAGATATATCTGTCTCGCCGGTTTCGCCATCTGAACTTCTCCCAACCCGCCATCGGCTGCGTAGTCCATATCAACGCCCCATTCGGCCATAAATTTTTCAATACTATCAGGCCCGGATGAGCCGTGCAGCAGGTAAGTGGCCATGTCAAAACCGATACCACCGGCGCCGATGACAGCGACCCTTTTACCAATTTGTTTCTCACCGGTGAGGACTTCATTATATAAAGACACGTTGTCCCTCTCGCCACCCTCGATTTGAATCTTTCTCGGCACCACTCCGGTACTGAGCACAATCTCATCAAAAGCACGCAGTTCTGACGGTTGCGGCTTCGTGTTCAGCCGTACAGCAACGCCATGCAGCTGCAGTTGATTCTGGTAATATCTGAGGGTCTCTTCGAATTCATCTTTGCCGGGAATCTGTCTCGCCAGCCGAAACTGACCGCCGATCTCTCCATTTGCTTCAAAAAGTGTCACCTCATGCCCTCTTGCCGCAGCCGTAATGGCACAGGCAAGACCCGCCGGACCACCGCCAACTACAGCAACTCTTTTTTTATGTTCTGCTTTGACAAAGGGCTTTATCGTTTCATTGCAGGCTCTTGGGTTTACCAGACACGTCGCCGTCTGCCGGGCAAAAATCTGGTCCAGACAGGCCTGGTTACAGCCGATACAGGTATTGATCTCTTCTACTCGTCCTTCTTGTGTTTTGTTCACCCAGTCGGGATCGGCAAGAAATGGTCGGGCCATACTGACCATATCGCAGCACCCGTCAGCCAGAACTGACTCCGCCACCCGGGGCATATTGATTCGATTGGTTGTTATCAGCGGTAGCTGAACCTCGCCCATCAACCGTTTAGTCACCCAGGCAAAACCAGCCCTCGGAACCATGGTGGCAATAGTCGGTACCCTCGCCTCGTGCCAGCCTATTCCGGTATTGATAATGCTCGCCCCAGCCCGTTCAATCTCCTGCGCTAGCTGGACAATCTCATCCCAGGTTGAGCCACCCTTGACAAGATCAAGCATGGACAACCGGAAGATGATGATGAAATCCTCCCCGACAGCCTTTCTCACCTCTCTGATAATCGCTAAAGGAAATCTGATTCGATTGGTAAAACAACCACCCCATTCGTCTTCGCGGTGGTTGGTCTTTCGGGCGATAAACTGATTGATGAGATAGCCTTCAGAACCCATTATCTCGACCCCGTCGTAGCCTGCTTCCTGTGCAAGGCTGGCACATTTGACGAAATCGTTGATGGTCGAGCGAATTCCCCGCCGGCTCAACTCTCTTGGTTTAAACCGGTTTATCGGTGCCTTAATCGATGTCGGAGCCACACACAGGGGATGATACCCATATCGTCCGGCATGGAGAATCTGCAGGCAGATTCGGCCGTCTGCCCCATGGACTGCATCGGTTATAATCCTATGGTCTTTCACCTGCGATCGACTGGCCAGACGAAGAGAAAAGGGCGCAACCCACCCAGCCCTGTTTGGCGCCACCCCACCGGTGACAATCAAGCCGACTCCTCCTGCCGCACGAGCAGCATAGTAGGCGGCCATACGGAGAAAACCGTCTTTTTCTTCCTCGAGACCGGTATGCATGGACCCCATCAGGACTCGGTTTTTCAAGGTCATAAACCCCAGATCGAGGGGCTGCAACAGATGCGGATACAGCGAATGCGAATCTATCATTGTCAAAGTAACCCGTTATTGAGTATTGTTACTGTTTGGAATTTTCTGTTGGGTCGTATCTTATCAACCACCATCCACAATCAGACTATGCATTATCAAGGAAATATCTTCCGCCCACCGAGTGAGGCGAACTCCATTTTATTACAGATTACCACCGGCTGTTCCCACAACAAATGCACCTTCTGCGGTATGTATAAAGAAAGCCGATTTTCCATAAAGGACGACCGGACCATCATGGCGGATATCGATTTTGCCGCCACCCACTGCAGGCGTCAGAACAGACTCTTTCTCTGTGACGGAGACGCTCTCATTATTTCTCAGGATCGGCTTATAAACATCCTGTCCGCCATCCGCACCAAATTGCCCTGGGTAAACAGAATCGGCACCTATGCCAATACCAAAAGCATCAGGCGCAAGAGCCCGGAGGAACTCCGGGAGCTTCGTGACAACGGGCTGCAAATCGCCTATATGGGACTGGAATCCGGCGACGATGTCACCCTGGACAAGATAAACAAGGGTGCAGATGCCGCGCGAATGATCGATATGGGCAAGAAGGTCCGCGCCGCAGGGATAAAACTGTCCATCACCGTCCTGCTCGGCATTGCCGGGAAAGAGCGTTCCCATATCCATGCCCGGGAGACCGGCCGCGTACTCAGTGCAATCGATCCAGAATATGTTGGCGCCCTGAGCCTGATGCTCACGCCCGGCACCCCTCTTTTCGATGCAGCCGACAGAGGAAATTTCCTCCTGCCATCGCCACACGAGATGCTTGAAGAACTTGCCATCATGCTGGCCAATACCGAACTTACAGATGGCTATTTCCATGCCAACCATGCTTCAAACTATCTGCCGATTAAGGCCAAATTACCCCAGGATAAAGCGGCAACCCTTGACCTGATTGCAAAAGCCCTACAAGGTAAAGTCAATCTGAAGCCGGAATATCTCCGTGGATTATAGTTGGCTCTGAACCCTGGTAACCAATAAGAAAGCCGGGATTCTCTTTAATACTCGCTTAACGGGTATAAGTTCCTTCACGAAATAACCTTTTTGTAAAAAACACAAAAAGATTATTTCTAAGTCACTAAACAACAAAACCCCTTCTTGACGTCCACGCAACAAGGGGTTCACGTTAGCTTACAACCACTCTCTTAAAAACGGTAATTCATACCAACAGTAAGAAGAAACGCCGCAGCATCGGTAAATTCACCGTCAATAAAACCTTTTGCATCTTTGGCCGTTCGCGACTCTTTATAATCATAGAGTGCGGCTATACCGACATCCATGTTGTCGCTTACTGCATACTGCGCCCCCAGGGAATAGATCCAGGCGTCGGAATCAGGCAGCTCAAAACTTATATTCTCGGTCGGGACCGGATTTTCATCGTAGGCAAAACCGCCCATTAGTGTCAGGTAATCTGTAAGCGCGTACGTCAGACCGATACGAAAGGCATTGGTATCGTCCCAATATTTATCCACAGGTGCTTCGAAGGGATTTCCCGGAATAGCCGGCGAATAATTAAAATCGAGGTTTTCATATTCGGACCAGAAAGTCCTATCCCAGGTCAACTCCACGTTGAGGTTGTCCAAGACATCGTAGGCAACCGAGAAGGCCAGGACCGCTGGCAGGGGTACGGAGACATTGGCATCGAAAATACGATTTACGGGCCCAAAGCTCAATGCCATATCGTCTTCGAAATCAAGATCGACATGGGATCGATAGGTCGCAGAAATATTCAGTTTCTCCACTGGTTTGACGGCAACAGCAACATTCCAGCCCCACTCCGTTGTGTCTCCGTCTACATCCCGTGAAATATCAGGAAAAAAGGGAGTATCGCTACCATTACTCGTTACCGTCGCCGAGGAATAGATAAATCGTGGACCGGCGGCGACCGATATCATGTCGCCAAAACTATACGCTACCGTTGGATTTACTTCTATTACCTTGAGGGAAAATTCTTCGGAAAAAGATTTCGGATATGGATCGTTCCACTGTTTCGACAAACCTCCCGGTGCAGTAATGGCAAGGCCGAAACGAGCGTCACCAACAGAGGGGGTAACGACAAAACCGGTGGGTACAAAAAAGTGTTCCCCGTCAGAATTACCACTCAAGGTGGCACTGCGAGAATCCGCATAATCAATTTCAGTAAGATAAATGTATGTCGCATCAGCTTCCAGATGCCAGGTATCGGACATCCAGACCATATTGGCGGGGTTAAAATAGGCGGTATCGGCCCTGGTCGACGAAGCGATGTTGGCCCCGGCCTTTGCTGTTGAATCAACCGACTGCTCCGGGATGCGCCATCCGGAAGCCATTGCAGAGCTCGCAGCAAACATTGATACCAGGGCCAAAACAGAAATCTTTTTTTTCATACTTCTCTCCCCTCGCTCTTGAAATTACCCAAGTCTGTCAATACTTGCGACAGACTCTCATTTCCGTCTACCCGCGAGAATCCCAGCAGAATAAACGGCACCCCCTCGCACTCACTAAATCTCCCTTTACGTTCAAGTCAATCTGCCGACAAAAGGTTATCCGTACACATATTATCGTTTGCGACATATAACCGCAACGAATATTAATCATAAATTATACTGACTGTATTGTGCGCAGTTTTTCAATTTCCTGCAGCATCTCACCATCCATGGCTACCGCTCTGCCAGTTTTGTCGGTTATAACAAAAGTAATAAGGGCATCGGCGGCCACTTTCCTTGATTCTTTAAGCATTATTTTCTGATCGAGAACGACACTTCTGTTGCCGATCTTTTCGACATTGGTGGTCACGATCAGCGTCTCACCAACCGGTACGGCCAGGCGATAATTGACATTGATATTGACCACCAGAAAGATAATGCCCTGCTTTGCCCATTTTTTAAGATCGATTTTCGATTCCAGATGCGCCCAACGGTCTTCCTCAAAAAACTCCAGATATCTGGCATTATTCACATGACCGTAAAAATCGGCATGGTAGCCCCGCACCTTTATTTCTGTCAAATATTCCATAACATCCACCCCTGATTGTTAATCATCCACCATCTTTGCCAAAACAGCGTAAAAACAGCTGAAGAGCGCTAGGATTATTAGACTTGATAGTTCCCGCCATGGAATCTTTCATGCCCGGGCGATACTTTTCCTGCCAGATCTTTAAGAAAAAATCCGGACTGGTTTTGCAGAAGCAGTCGGCTTTGAAAAAGTTTCAGCAACAAAACTCTCCGGCAGTTTGCTAAAAAGTGTGTCCAGTATATCCCTCTCCCTTTGCTTACAGAGCCAGAATCTTCGCTGTAAGAGCGGGCACAAACTGCTTTAGATCTGCGACGACCAAAACATCAGCGACATCGCCGATAGGTGCATCTTTATCGGTATTGACCGCGACGATAAATTCCGACTTCTTCATCCCTGCAAGATGCTGGATTGCTCCCGAGATACCACAGGCAACATACAGTTTTGGGGCTACGGTCTGGCCCGTCGTGCCAACCTGCCGATTATGCTCAACCCATTCAGAATCTACCACCGGCCGACTGGCACCGTATTCTCCACCCAAGGCCTTGGCCAGATCAGCGATCATCGCCACATTTTCCGGCTTGCCGATACCCCGACCTGCGCTGACAATAATTTTCGCTTTACCCAGGTCAACACCACCGCTCTCCGCCTGCTCATAACCGGTAAACGTAATTTTTCCAGCAGGTTCGCCGGTTACCTTTTCGACTGTCGGCGCAGCACTCGGCACCTCAGTGAGACCGAAGGCCCCGGCCTGCAGGGTCACCACCGTTTTGGCGGTCTTCGGGGCAACATCACGCCGCAGTTTGGAATTACAGACCGGCACAACCATCGTGTCACCCGCTACATCAACCACCTCAGAAATCTGCGCCGCCTTCAATGCAAAAGCGACCCGCGGAGCGAGATCCCAGCCATAGGAAGAATGGGAGAACACCACCATATCCGGTTGCTCTTTGGCAACCACATCCAGAATCAATTGTTTATGTCCATCCGGGTTATATTCCCCTGCAGAAGAAGCATCGGCAAGATAGAGTTTTCCGCCATATTGAGGCAATACGCTCTCACTGCCGACCAGAAACATGGCACTCTCAGCAGACATTTTCTCAGCAAACGCCATCAACTCATAACAACTGCCAAGCAATTTTCCTTCTCGACTTTCAGCAATTAGCAATACTTTCATCGTCGTCACCTCTCCTATCCCAGAACAGCAGTTTTTTCTTTTAATATCTTGATCAACTGATCAACCAGAGCTGCAGTATCTCCTTCAAGAACCAGCCCGCCACCTTTCTTTTCGGGGAAGTACATTTTGGCGGTTTCCTGGCGAGATTCGACCTTGAGCACATCAGCCACTGGAATGGACAGCAGTTCTTTCTTCTTGGCCTTCATGATATTTGGCAGGGTGGGATACCGCGGCGTATTCAACCCCAGTTGACAGGTAATAACTGCAGGCGCCGCCATGTTAACACAGGCCTTGACCCCGCCTTCGAGTTCACGCTTGCCTTCTATGACACCCTCTTTATAGGCGAAACGAACAACGGTTGTAACACCCGGCATACCGAGCATCTCGGCGACTAAAATGCCCACCTGGCCGCTGCCGCGATCCTGAGACTGCATGCCGGTGAAGATCATATCGAATTTTTTATCTTTGGCGTATTCAGCAATGATTCCGGCAATTTGATATGGTTCTTTTTGATCGGCCTCCTCGTCGGCAATATGGGCACCTCGGTCACAGCCCATCGCCAGCGCTTTTTTCATGGTCTCCTTGACCTTCTCGGAACCGATGCACAACACGGTCAAATCGGCGTCTTTTTCCTGCTCTTTCAACTGCACCGCCTGCTCAACGGCGTATTCATCGTATTCATTCATGCGCCAGGCAAGATCGGTTTTCGCATACCAGGTACCACCGGCATCGACCTTGAATTTAGATTCCATATCAGGAACCTGTTTTATACAAACCAGAATTTTCATAGTTTCTCCTCCAGTTTAGTGACTTAGAAAATCTTTTCCCGCTTTTGGGAAAAGATTTTCGTTAAGGAACTTATCCCCGTGCTGTGCTGGGATCCTTGCCTCCTTAAGAGGGTATGAAAAAGAATCCCAACTTGTTTGTAACTATTCAGCAGCACCCCATCTGTGCACAAGCAGTCCGCCCAGCATACAAGTGTATAGCTGATCGACCTGCTTGTGCACACCTGGAACACTGC
>RCMY010000472.1_pt1 | contig 87956 bp, 81 predicted proteins | sample 2041341 | NCBI WGS metagenome assembly RCMY01 (sample SAMN09708234, study PRJNA481090) | Marine sediment metagenome, whole genome shotgun sequencing project. | reverse complement strand
CCTCTCGCTGACTCGCATCCGGGTTGTGTGCTCGTGGCGAGCCTCCTCTGTCGGCGTCGCTTGGCTTGGCCGCGGTTGGTCGGCTGTCGGCAATAGTCGGGGAGTGAACGAACGGATCCACGACGACGAACCGGACACGAGCCAGCCGATTGTCTCGGCGCTCCTAGAGGCCGAGTGTCCGCAGTGGTCGACGTCTCCGCTCGAGTATCTGACGACATCTGGCACGGACAACGCCATGTGGAGGGTGCGGCTCGATGACGAACCGGACCTTCTCGTCCGACTTCCGCGACGTCCGCACGCCGCGGCCGGTGTGGAACAGGAGATCTCGGTGCTGCGGCTGATCAAGCATGCTCGCATCGGATCGATGGTCAAGACACCGACGGTGCGGCACGTCGGACTGCCGCACGAGGTGTTTGCGCATCGTTGGTCGATTCTGCAGTGGATCGAAGGATCGGACGCATGGACGGCTCGCCTCGATCTGGACGCCCGTCCGCTCGACCAGTTGGCAAGCGACCTCGGCGAGGCGGTCGTCGCCATCAGTGAGATCACCGATGTTGCCGTCCGGCAACGTTCACCCGGAAGTCGAGGTGGTCCGCTTCGGCCTCTCCTCGACCGCCTGGACGGTTGGCTGGACAGCGCAGACTCGACCGGAGCGGGTCTGGTCGACATCGCCGCTGTCAGGCGGCTGGCCGACGAAGCACGGGAGCTCGTGGACGAACCCGTGGCCGAGAGTTTCGTCCACGGCGACCTGATCCCGGGCAACCTGCTCGTCGAGCAAGGTCGCCTCGCCGCCATCATCGACTGGGGCGGCGTCGGCCACGGCGATGCGGCACAGGACTTCGCACCTGCGTGGTCAGTTCTCACGAAGGCCGAACGGCCGGCCTTCCGTGAGGCGGTCGGTGCAGATGAATCCGCATGGATCCGGGCAAGGACGTTCGAGCTCGAACACGCAGTCGGCGGTGTTCTCTACTACCGGCCGAAACGACACCCGTTGGGCGACATCATGGGTCGAACGCTCGAACGAATTCTGAGCGACGCTTAGGTTCTGAGGTCCGCGACGGAGATCCGCTGTCACACCTCCTGAGCACTGTTGTCTGTATGGCTTTGGCGGAAGCACCGACACAACCGGAGGGGCGGATTGCCCCTCCCGGATCGACGAGATCGGGAACCGAATGGCGCTCGTTGCGCGACGTTCGTATGACTGGTCTGGCTTCATTGCGAAAGCTGGCCGACGCGGAACGTCTCCGAGCCGAAGCCATCTCCGGCCTCGTCGACTTCGAAGCCATCAACGGCCACATCACCGAGGGATATCTCACTCCGCAACGCCAGTTGATCGACGCCGCCGGCCTGTCCGAGGCTGAAGCCAACCGAATGGTGCGTCTCATCAGTTTCTGCACCATCCACCCCTTGATCGCTGACCAACTCGCTCGAGGAATGATCTCGGTCGATCACGCCGACGCACTGATGAAACTCGCCGCCAACGTTGATCGTGGCGGAGTACGGCTGGCGTGATCACTACGCCGACCTCTTCGTGACGGGCTGACGACTGATCAGTTGCCGTTGGCGTGAGGTCGCTCGTTGTACGCCGTGTAGACCTCGACCGGCCAGTAGCGCACGGGCTCGATGCCGTCAGCCTCGACGAGTTCCCTCTTCGTTCGGTCGTAGTCGTAACAGTTGAGCTCGTACTGGTTGCCCCAGGGATCGCAGAGGTCGAACGCCCAGCACATGTCGAAGTCGACGAGATCACTTGGCACCAGCGGCGAACCGCTCGGATTCTTGATCTCGCTTGGGAGCGATCGGGTGAACGAGGCGAAGGCGTCGGCATCGACGCTGAAGGCAACACCGGTTTTCTGAGGGATCATCGGGTGCCCCTCGCTCGTCTCGAACAGCGCCAACATCGTGTCGCCCCCATCGGCGGAGATCTGCAGGGGACCACCGTCGAATCCGCTGGCCCAGAAGTCGAACCTGGCGACCGGTTCGAAACCGAGATGGGCCGCATACCACTCGGCGGCCTCGGCCCGATTCGGGACCCGAATGTGGACATGGTCGAGGCGGCCCATTCGAAAATCGCTTCGTTTCCCCATTGGCAGAACATAGACCGGGATGAGGCCCGAGGTTCCGGCCGCTGTCACACCCCACCGTCATGATGCGGGACATGAGCATCTCCATCGATTGCGGCACGTGTGTCCGCCAACACACCGACACCTGCGACGACTGTGTCGTCAGCTTCATCACCAACCGCGAGCCAGACGAGGCCGTCGTGATCGACGTGATGGAGTTCGCTGCGCTGAAACGGCTGCACCAGGCCGGAATGGTCCCAGGACTCCGCCACGAGGTCATCTGACGGCCTCGGTCCGGACGATGTCGGACGGGCGTACGGCCGTGGCAGGCTGACTGCATGGTCGACCAGGCAACGGCGCCGCTCTGGGAGCGCATCGAGGGGCTCGCCAGCGCGAGCGGAATCGCAGCGATCGGTGCCACGACCGCCGAGCCGCTCGAGCCGGCTCGATCCGTTTTGCCGCTTCGCAAGGCGCAGGGACTCTCGTCGACGATGCAATTCACGTATCGCAACCCGGATCGCTCCACCGAACCGCGTCGTTCGATGCCCGCTGCCGAGTCGATCATCGCTGCGGCCTGGCCATACGCACGTGTCGCTCCTTCGGCTGGGTCTGCCAGCGGTGGGTCGCCGATCGCAGCCGTGGCGGAGTACGCCTGGCGTGATCACTACGCCGACCTTCGGACCGCGCTCGAACCCATCGCCTCCCTGCTCGTCGACCAAGGTTTCACCGCCCACATCCACCTGGATGACAACCACCTCGTCGACCGAAACGTGGCGTACCGGGCCGGCATCGGCTGGTACGGCAAGAACGCCAATCTCTTGTTGCCCGGCCGAGGAAGCCTGTTCGTGCTCGGATCGATTCTCACCGACGCCGAGCTCGCGTCGACCGGCCCACCGCTGGCAGACGGATGCGGTCCGTGTCGTCGGTGCATCGACGATTGCCCGACGGGCGCCATCGTGGCACCTGGGGTGGTCGATGCCGGACGCTGTATTGCCTGGCTGGTGCAGGGGCCGGGCGACATCCCGCTCGAACATCGGGACGCCATCGGCGATCGTATCTACGGCTGCGACGACTGCCAGACCGTCTGCCCTCCCAACCAATCGCAACCGTCCGGCCCGCCGCTCGAGGCAGATGGCGACTCCGCCATCGACGTCTGTTGGCTCCTCTGCGCCGATGACGAGCAACTGATGGCCCGAGTCGGCCGCTGGTACATTGCCGGCCGAGATCCCGACATTGTTCGCCGAACGGCGCTGGTCGTCCTCGGCAACACCGGCTCCGCCGACGACCCGGAACAGACGGCTCTCATCGCCCGCTACCGCCAGTCGGAGAACCCAATGCTCGCCGAGCATGCCGAGTGGGCCGCCACCAAACTCGGTGTCGGGGCATCCTGATCCCGTGCGGCGCCACCTCTTGGTCACCAACGACTTCCCTCCGAAGGTCGGCGGCATCCAGTCATACCTCTGGGAGTTGTGGCGCCGGCTGCCGCCCGAGGACACCGTCGTGTACTGCACGCCCTACGCAGACTCGGCTGCGTTCGACGCTTCGCAGCCCTTTCGGATCGAACGATCGCCAGAACCGGTTCTTGTGCCATACCCGTGGCTGGCCGACCGAGTTCGCCGCCTCGCCGACGAGGTCGGAGCCGAGCTGATCTTGCTCGACCCGGCGGTGCCGCTCGGCATGATCGGCCCGTGGCTCGGTCGGCCATACGGCGTCGTGCTGCACGGAGCCGAGGTCACGATTCCCGGACGTGTCCCCGGCCTGAACCTGGCGCTCCGCCACGTCCTGCGCGAAGCCTCGCTCGTGATTGCCGCCGGAAACTACGCATTGGTGGAAGCAGAGCGATGTGCGGGTCGAGCGCTTCCAGCGGTTGTTGTTCCGCCAGGCGTCGACACCGGGCGGTTCCGGCCACTCGACCAGGCGGCCCGGATGAGAGCTCGGCGACACTTCGGGATCGAACCGGATGACATCGTCGTTGCGTCGGTCAATCGGCTCGTGCCCCGCAAAGGCATGGAGATGCTGATCGACGCCGTGGACGATCTGAGCGTTCGTCATCCGGACGTCCGGCTCCTCATCGGGGGGACCGGGCGTTCCGAAGACCATCTGCGGTCCAAGGCTGCGGCATCGAGTGCACGCATCGAGATGCTCGGACGGATCGACGACGATGAGGTCCCCCGTCTCTACGGTGCTGCGGACATCATGGCCATGCTCTGTCACGATCGCTGGATGGGCCTCGAACAGGAAGGTTTCGGCATCGTCTTCCTGGAAGCCGCAGCCTGCGGACTGCCGCAGGTGGCCGGTCGCAGCGGGGGCGCGGCGGAGGCGGTCGAGCACGACCGAACCGGCCTCGTCGTCGATGAGCCAACGTCTCGGGCAGCTGTCGTTGATGCGTTGGAGCGACTCGTCGTCGATGGCGACCTCCGACAGCGCCTCGGGACGGTGGCCCGAGACCGTGTTTGTGAAGCGTTCGACTACGACGTGCTCGCCGCCCGGCTCGAACGAGCCATCGACGACTGGAACCCGGAGTTCTCGTGAGTTCGAAGAAGCGACGCAAGAGTCCGCCGACGATCCCCGTCCATCCCGCCACGCGGGTGCTGCCCATCGCTCGCCTGCGGCGAGCCGATGAACTCGTCACTGTTGTCCAGGTGATCGCCCTCACGGTGGCCTGGTTCTCCGGCGATGAGGTGAGGGGAGCCGTCGCCATCGGTTGCATCGTGGTCTTCATGGCCGGTGCCGCCCTCTTCAGCTGGGCGTTCCTCGTGGCCGCGGGCCGCAGCCGGCACGAGAACGTCAGTGTGATCGGAGCGTTCTTCCTCGGCGACCAATCGACCCCGTCTGCCGACCGCAGGTGGGCATACGGACTGGCCGCAGCCCAGAGCGTGGTCGGCATTGCTGCGGCCTCGGCCGATCCGTACACAGCGATGGCGTTCGGGATCCTCGTTCCGATGTTCGGCCTCGGGGTGATCGCCTTTCTCGGTGCCGCCCACGGCATGTTTCCAGTCCGTGAGCCGATCAAGTAGCCTTACAGCGTGACCGCACCGTCGAGTACACCGAGCCGCCCCATGGAGTCAGCTGAAGTCAGCACCTTGGTGAACGCTCGACCGGACGAGTGCTACGCCGTGGCGATCGACATCGCCAGCTATCCCGGTTGGGCTCACGCCATCTCGGCCGTCGAGATCCTCGACTACGACGACCGTGGGCGCGTTTCGTCTGCCCGGTTCACCGCCGAGGCCATCGGACGTCGCACTCAGTACGTCCTGCTCTACGACTACAGCGGCGAGCCACTTCGCCTGGCATGGAGCCAGATATCCGGGGACCTCACGTCGAGTGTCGACGGCGCATATTCGTTCGCGCCTTCGCCAGACGATCCCAGTGCCACCCTCGTTAGCTATGAGCTCGCGATCGGACTCGTGCTTCCGCTGCCCGGTTTCGTCAAGCGCCGGGCCGAGGCAAAGATCGTTGAAGCGGCCCTCGGGAAGTTCCGTCGGCGGGTCGAGGAATTCTCTGCAGATTTGTCTTGAGTGAGGCCATGTTTGGGCCGTAGATCCTCACATGCGAATCCTCCGACTCGATCTCAATACCGGCGCAGGCTCGGTTGATCTCCATCCCTTCATTTCCATCGTGCAGGGCCTCAACGCAGCCGAGACCGCCGACCTCGTCGAAGCGATCCGTGGCTTGGTCCGCGGCGCCGACACCGGACACGGTGGGCTCGTCGAATCCAACGGTGAACTCATCGAACTCCGATCGAGTCCCGGTCCCGTCGGACCGCTCACGCTCGAGGACATCTACGTCGCCCTGGTCGACGACGAGAACAGCGACGACCCGGTTGTGCTGATCGCCGATCGCGACCGCGTCAAGCGTGCGTCCACGATCGCTCGTGTCAAGCTCGAAGAAGCTCGGGCCAACATCGACGCCGGTGCCGCTCACCGGGTGCAGATCATCCAGAACCGGCTGGCCGGCTTCGAGCCGGCTGGTGAAGTGGAAGATCCAACGCCGGTTGTTCGTCAACTGATCGAACGAGTGCAGTCGATGCCGGCGACGCTTCGCCACATGCCGGACGACATCCTCGAGATGTTGACCGAATGGGAACGCTACGAAACTGCTCGGCTGGACGCCCAGCCCGAGCTGGATGCGCTGAACCAGCGGGTCCAGTCGTGTCTCCAGCAGCGCGAGGAAGCGCAGCGCCGAGTGGAGGATGCGACGGCCCGGGCCATTCCCGTCGTCCTCACCCGAGAAGAGGACCGTCGAGTCGAGGAGTTGGCGAACCCGGAAGCCACCGGCAAGAAGGCCCGCCGCACCGACGACGGCGACCACCTGGAGCTCCAGCGTCTGATGGCACAGGTCGGACAGACGTCGTATCTCGACTATGTGATGTATCGACTGGCTCCCGTTCCCTCGGCCGAGTCTCTCGCCGACCTCGATGGGGCGCGCACCAATCTGGAACAGGTCGAAACTCGTCTCGGCGAGGCTCGTTTCGAGATGCAGTTCGGTCCGGTTCCGAGCCGACTCAACGAGGTCCTCGAATCGGTGAAGGCGACGGCTCGTGTCCACCTTGGTCCGATGCTGCCCTCCGACCTCGGCGCTGCGCTTCGACTCCAGGTGATCGAGCAGGAGAACCCAGAGCACAGCGATGCGCTGAGGGATCTCTACGACGAGCTGAAGCGAGCTGGTGCCGCGGTACCGGACTCGATGCAGCCAGCCCAGCTCGTGAGCTGGGCGGAGGCCTGGGCCGATGAGCTCGACCGCCCCGCCGACGACGAAGACACGGGACCGAGCCGGGCTGAGCTCTTCGGGGCGCTCACCCTGGCCGAGCAAAATCTCGAGAGCCACGACCGGGCGATGGCCCGGATCGAGGGCCTGGAAGCCGAGGCGGAGGCGGCGATCGCCGCCCTCGGCAACGCAACGGAACGCCTGAACTCCTCGATTGGCGATGTCGGAACATCAGCTGATCGGGCGTTGGCACTCATTCGGCCGCTGGCCGATCGGGTCCGAGCCGAGGCAGGTGGGTCCGTTCCCCTCATCCTCGATGGTGACTTCTCCGATCTTGATGCCGCAGCGCTCGACGAGCTCTTCGACCAACTCGAGGTTCTGGCTCAGGATCTCCAGCTGATCGTGCTCTGTGATCGCCCGGATGCGGTCGCTTGGGCCGGTGGCGTCGGCCTTCGGCGGGCACTGGGGTCGCAGGTCAATTACGCCAGCGCCTGACCTTCTGTAGTCTCGCTCCATGTCGACAACAGGTGGGGCGTCGGAGGGGGCGAATGGATGCACGGTCGGAATCGACCTAGGCGGCACGAAGATCCTCGGGGTCGCCCTCGATCTGGCGACGGGCGAGGTGCTCGCCGAATCCAAGGTCGCCAACCCTCGGACCGGTGAGTCCGACCTGTTGACTGCGTTCGAGGCACTGGTTTCCGATCTCGTCGCCGACGGGCCGCCAATCAGAGGAATCGGCATCGGACTGGCTGGTCTGGTCGACCTCGATGGTGTGCTTCGGTACGGGCCGAACGTTCCCGGCGTCGTGGACTTTGCCGTTCGAGAACCACTCGAGTCGGCGTTTGGCGTTCCGGTCGTGGTCGACAACGATGCGGCGATGGCGGCCAGAGCCGAACTCGACAGAGGCGCCGCCGTCGGATCGAGAAACGTCGTGTTGGTCACGCAGGGCACGGGAATCGGCGGTGCGCTCATCGTCGATGGCGCCATCGTCACCGGTGCCAACGGCTTCGCCGGCGAACCAGGGCACATGCTGGTGCAGAGGGCTGGGCATCGATGTGCCTGTGGCCAGCTTGGTTGCTGGGAGGCGTATGCGTCCGGGGCCGGTCTGGTCAACCTGTGGCACGACCTTCGGGTCGAGGGGCGCGGCCTGCGAATCCTCGAGCGGGCCGGCGGGTCAGCGGCAGCCGTTCGCGGAGAACATGTGTCGGCTGCCGCATCGGATGGTGATCGGGATGCGATCGAGATCTTCGAGCGCTTCGCCGGTTGGGTGGCCCAGGGGCTCGGAAGCCTGGTGACGCTCCTCGACCCCGACCTGATCGTGCTCGGCGGCGGTCTGGCCAAGGCCAACGCCCTCTTCCTGTCGGACGTGCAGCAGCAGATGCGGCTGTTTGTCCTGGGCGCCGATCATCGACCGGTCGTGCCCGTCGTCGGCGCCGCCCTCGGCGAGGCCGCAGGAGCGGTTGGTGGTGCGCTCGCAGCCGCCGGGGTCGTCGATCGGGACCTTGCCGATCAACCGCCGATCAAGCAGTGACACGATTCGCGCCGATCACGCAGTGACATCCGCCCAGCGCAGAAAGTTCGCGATGATCTGGCGGCCCGCCGGGTGCTCATCGGTGTAGTACTCGGGGTGGAACTGCGTTCCGACCAGACGCCGATCGTCGTCCACCGCCATCTGGATCTGGGTGATCTCCGATGATGCCAGCCGCTCGAAACCCGTCGGGAGTGTCGGGACCTGCAAATAGTGGGCGTGCCGCACGACGGGACGAGGCTCGATGCGGTCGAGGAGCGGGTGATCTGACAGCAGGTCGATCGGGTGATAGCCGGCCTCGCCCTGGCGGCCCCCACCGAACGGGCGGAGGAGGTCACTCGGAGAATCCGGCGTGACATCGATGGGTCGAAGATCGACTCCGAGGGCTTCGGCCATGCACTGGAACCCGCCGCAGAACCCGAAAATCGGCAGGTCGGCTGTGGCGATGATCGAGTGGAGGGACGCTCGAGCGACCGGGTCGTAGCGTGACGGGTCCGTTCCGTTGCCGCTGATGAACATCGCTCGTGCACCAAGCCGGGTGAGCAGCTCGGGACTCAGACGGTCGTAGCGAACAAGATGGCAGGGGAGACCGGCTTCGTCCTCGAGCCGATACGTGATCCAGGTCCGGGCCGCCAGAACCTTCTCACCCCACGTCTGCGTTCGGCCCTCCTCGTGCTCGTAGTCGACGAAGACGATCACCGACGAGGTCAGTTCGATCCGACGATGCCGTGTAGGCACATGTCGACGGCGAACTGCTCCAGTTCGTCATCGAGCGAACGCCCGCCGAACGCCATCGATCTTCCCAATTCGTCGATCACGCCGATGATGCCGGTGGCGGCGAGGATCGAGTCGCAAGGCGCAATCAGCTTCATCTCAATGGCGTCCTCGACGTGCCTGGCGACGTCGGCCGCACTCACGCGTCGACCCTTCAGGAGCGCCCTGGCAAACCGTTCCTCGGTGAAGCAGAACAACGTGACCCGCAGGAGATCCTGATTCGTGGAATACCACCGGACCGACGCCCGGATGCCCTTCTCGATCCGTTCCAGCGGGTTCTCGGTGTCACCGATGTGCCGTTCCTGGGTGGTTCTCAGGTCGAACAGCGATGCGCGGAGAATCTCGCTGAGGAGATCGTCCTTCGATGGGAAGTACCAGTAGAAGACCCCTTTGCCGACCCCGAGGGCGTCGACGATGTCCTGCACCGAGGTCGGGTGGTAGCCCTGCTGAGCGAAGAGCTCGGTCGCTTTCGCGATGAGTGCCGACCGCCGATTCCGACCGCGTGAGGTCAGCTTTCGCCCTCCGTCGAGCGTTGGTGTCGCGCCGTTGTCCGACGAGTCATGGGGTGCCACGGCTTTGAGAGTAGGCAGAAACTTGACCAGCTGGTCAAGGTGCGGCCCATCCAAATCGCCCCTCAGTCGTTACGAGCCCACCCCATGGAGCGTTCGACCGCCTGGCCCCAGCGGGCGTAACGGCGGTCGGCGCCGCTTCGATCTTCGTTCGGCTCCACGGTGACGTCGACCTTCCATGCCGCCGTGATGTCGTCGAGCGATGCCCAGACGCCCTCGGCCAGGCCGGCCAGGTAGGCGGCACCCAGTGCTGTGGTCTCCTGCATCGTCGGTCGCGTCACCGGTACGCCCAGTTGGTCGGCCTGCAGTTGGAGGAGGAGAGGCATCACCGACGCTCCTCCGTCGACCCTCAGCTCGGCGAGCGGCAGCCCAGATCCGGCCGCCATCGCGGCGACGACATCCCGTACCTGATACGCCATCGATTCGACCGTCGCTCTCGCCAGCTCGGCCCGGCCGGTTCCACGAGTGATCCCGACGATGGTTCCCCGCGCATACGGATCCCACCGCGGGCTCCCGAGCCCTGCGAACGCAGGTACCAGATACACATCTCCCGTATCGTCGACGCTCTCGGCCAGCGGGCCGATCTCGGACGCGTCCGAGATGATGCCGAGGCCGTCCCGAAGCCATTGGATCGCGGCACCGGTGACGAAGATCGAGCCTTCGTACGCGTAGGTCGCCGGCTGACCTTCGCCCAGCGTCCAGGCAACGGTGGTCAGCAACCCGTCGACCGGCTCGGGGCACTTCTCGCCGACATTCATGAGCAGGAAGCTGCCCGTTCCGTACGTGTTCTTGGTCATTCCCGGCTCGAAACAGGCTTGCCCGAAGAGTGCTGCCTGCTGATCTCCCGCCACACCACTGATCGGAACACCGGCGCCGAGCGCCGTGGTGTCCGCTGTCAAACCGAAACGACCGCTGCTCGGTCGCACCTCCGGAAGGGCAGTGATCGGAACGCCGATGATGTCGCACAGTTCCTGCGACCAGGCGAGCTCGCGGATGTCGAACAGCAACGTTCTGCAGGCGTTCGATGGCTCCGTGACGTGCGACGTGCCAGCGGTCAGCTTCCAGATCAGCCATGAGTCGATCGTGCCGAGGGCCAGGTTCTCGTCATTCGGTACCCCGCCCTCATCGAGGAGCCATGCGATCTTTGTTCCTGAGAAGTAGGGATCGAGGCCGAGGCCGGTTCGCTCGCGCACCAGGGGGAGGTGGCCCGCTGCTTCGAGTTCATCGCATCGTGCGGCGGTTCGGCGGTCCTGCCAGACGATGGCCCGGTGTAGTGGCTCGCCGGTGCGCCGGTCCCAGGCAACGATGGTCTCCCGTTGGTCGGTGATCCCGATCGCCGTGACCGGCTGATCGAGTGTGGGTACCAGCTCGGCGATCACGGTCCGAATCGCCTCCCAGATCTCGGTTGCGTCGTGCTCGACCCAGCCAGGCTCAGGGAAGAATTGCGTGAACTCCCGATAGGCCCAGCCAACGATGTTGCTGTCGCCATCGACGGCGAGTGCGCGAACACCGGTCGTGCCGGCATCGAGGGAAATGACCAGTGCCATCGTGACTCCTGATGTGAGGGGTGAAAATCCATCAACCGTGTGGGCGAACCCGCACCTTAGGCTGTCGGCCATGCGCGTTGGCATCCTCACCGGTGGCGGTGATTGTCCAGGTCTGAACGCAGTGATCCGCGGGATCGTGCGTCGAGGAGAGCGGGAGTTCGGCGACGAACTCTTCGGCTTCCACGATGGATGGCGGGGAGTGATCGAGAACGACTTCCAGATGCTGGACATCCTGATGCTGCGAGGCACCCTGCCTCGAGGAGGAACCATCCTCGGCACCAGTCGTGTCCAGCCGTACATGTTCGCCGATGGCGTCGACCGTGTCCGTGAGACGGTCGAGGCGAACAAGCTCGATGCCATCATCGCCATCGGCGGAGAGGGCACACTCGCGTGTGCTCGTGAGTTGGGGAAGGAGGGCATCCCGATCGTCGGTGTGCCGAAAACGATCGACAACGACATCGGACTCACAGAGCGCACCTTCGGATTCGACACGGCTGTCCAGATCGCCACTGACGCCATCGACCGGCTCCACACGACCGCAGAGAGCCACAACCGAGTAATGGTGGTCGAGGTCATGGGCCGCCACGTCGGCCACATCGCCACCTGGGCCGGTATCGCCGGCGGCGCCACGCTCACGCTCATCCCGGAAGAACCCTTCGACATCGCCGATGTGTGTGAGTCGATTGCGCGCCGCCACGAGCGCGGGCGTTACGCGTCCATCGTGGTCGTCGCGGAGGGAGCCAAGCCGGCCGAGGGCTCGTTCGACATCAAGCCGGACGAGTTCGACGAATACGGCCACATCCGACTCGGGGGGATCGGGAATCTCGTGGCCCGCGAGATCGAGACACGAACCGGTTTCGAGACTCGTGTCACCATCCTCGGTCATGTCCAGCGGGGCGGCACCCCCACGGCGTATGACCGCGTGCTCAGCACGTGGTTCGGGGTGGAGGCGATCGACGCCGTGCACGACCACGCGTGGGGTCAGATGGTTGCCCTTCAGGCAGATCGTGTCGTGCGAGTGCCGCTGGCCGACGCGGTACGCGAACTCAAATACGTGAATCCGCAACGTCGCCCAACAGTTCTTCGCATGAAGAGCCATGTGCGGGCCTTCGCTCCCGGGAGAGTCAATCTGATCGGTGAGCACACCGACTACACGGGCGGCCTCGTTCTCCCGATGGCGCTCGACATGGGAATCACGATGACGGGTGTCCGATCGGGCACGACATTGGATCTGCATTCCGAGCAGCTCGGGTCGTCACTGACCGTCGATCTGCCGATCGGCGTCGATCTGCCGAACGACCCGTCATGGGGTCGTTACGTCGCTGCCGTGGCTCGTTCGATGGACTCCCACGTGGGGTTGGTCGGCACCGTTTCCAGCACGCTCCCTGCCGGCGGCACGGGACTCTCGTCGAGCTCGGCGCTCACGATTGCAGCGTTCCTGGCGCTCGGAGCCCTCGATGAGGACTCCTTGGAGCGACGGAAAGAAGTGGCAGAGCTCGCTCGGGTCGCCGAGGCCGAGGCATCCGGCGTGTTGTCCGGGATCATGGATCAACTGATATCGAGGGTCATGCATCAATGATCGATTGCCACACGCTCGACATCACCCCGGTTCGCGTTCCCGATGCGGTCGAGGTGGTTGTGTTCCACTCCGGTCAGCCTCGGATGCTCGCCGATTCCGAGTACAACGAGCGGAGGGCGTCCTGTGCGGCGATCGAGTCCGAGATCGGCCCTCTTCGAGAGGCGTCGTTGTCAGATCTCGATCGGCTGGCCGATCCGGTGTTGAGGCGCCGGGGTCGTCACGTGATCAGCGAAAACCAGCGGGTTCTCGATTTCGTTGCGGCGCTGGAGCGTGGCGATCTCTCCGCATGCGGTGAGCTGCTCGAGGAGGGGCATCGGAGCCTCTCGGAGGACTACGAGACCAGTACCGAGCTGGTGGATGCGATCCAGGCACGGGTCGCGGTGATGCCGGGGGTGTTCGGTGTCCGCATGGTGGGTGGCGGCTTCGGGGGAGCGCTGGTGGCACTCGTCGAGCCGGGAACCAAGCTCGACGTGGACACCTGGACCATCCGAGCCAGGCCGGGGCCGGGCGCGAGCATCGAACTCGATCGGGATGGGGACTGAGATCAGCTGGTTGTGGTCGTCGTCGAATCTTCGCCATCAGCGGGCGGAACAGTTTCGACGCAGTCGCCGAAGTCTGCCGGGCGTGCCGGCCCGACGATCGCGACGGCACCCACGCCAGACAGGCTGAACGGGGTGTCTTCCGCATCGACGATGATCACCGAAGCAATCGTCTCGAACTGTGTGATCGTGCACACGATCTCGGCGGCCTGATCCGTGGTGAGTGCTTCCTCAGGCGACCGCTGGATCCGAATTCGGTACAGACCCTGATCGTCCGGACCGAAGAGCTCTGGTTCCATCGACGGGTCGAGCCGACTCTGCAGATCGGGATTGGCTTCGACTTCGGCTGTGGTTGGCCCTGCGGCGAGGTCCAGGAGGGTTTGACCTGGCAACGCTTCGGACTCCCGACCGCGCACGACCTTGCGGAGATCGCTGGTACCGGCAGTGTGCCAGTAGAGCGAGACAGCGAACATCGGCTCGTCGACAACGGTCGTTGATGTGGTCGATGACGTCGTGCCCAGGAGTTCGTAGTCGACATTCTCGGCTGCGATGAGCTCGGCGCTCTCCTGACCGGAGACCCCGCACGACATCGACAAGACCGCCGCGGCGACGAGCGCCATGCCCATCCGAGTCGATCGTGCGTTCACAACGCCATCTCCTCGTCGAGGATCGAGAGGTCGCCGACCGGCAACTCCACGATGAAACGTGCGCCCGGTGTGCCATCCGGTCGGTCGGTCACCCAGACCCGCCCGGCGTGCAAACGCACGTGCTCGGCAACCAAGGACAGGCCCAGACCCACACCTTTGGCGACGTCACGTCGGCCGGCATCTCCGCCGGCGCGGGTGAAGCGATCGAAGATCCGCTCCCGGTCGGCAGGTGGAACACCGGGCCCGGCGTCATCGACGTAGATCTGGATGGTGTCGCCGACGGAGTCGAAGCCGACGGACGTTGCGCCGTCTGCGTATTTGGCAGCATTGTCGACCAAGTTCTGGATCACCTGGGCGAGGCGCCGCTTGTCGGCGACGATCACCGTCGACCGGTCGTCGATGTCGACGACGATCGGGACGTCCGGTGTTCTTGACTGACGGACGGCGAAGGTGAGGAACTCGGCCAACACGATGGGGTCTTGATCCGGCTGGACGCCGCCTCCGTCGATTCTGGAGATCTCGAGTAGATCTTCGACCAGGCGGGTGAATCGTCGTAGATCCTTGCCGAGCAGGTCGACGGCCTGGCCGGCCTCGGGGGAGAGTTCGTCGCGGCGGTGCTCGAGCACTCCGATCGATGCCGAGAGCGTCATGAGCGGAGAACGGAGCTCGTGACTGACGTCTGAAGCGAATCGTTCATCCCGCTCGATACGAGATTCGAGCGCGCCGACCATGTCGTTGAACGACGCCGTCAGCGGAGCGAGATCGGGGTCGCCTGACGGGTCGAGTCTGGTACCGAAATCTCCGCTCGAGATGGCCTGTGCTGCCCGCGCCACACGAACCACTGGCTGCAATGCGCGGCGTGTCGAGTAGTAGCCGAGCGCTGCGCCGGCGAGCCCGGCGCCCAGCGCCACGCCGATAAGCGTGTTACGCAGGCTGACCAGCGTGTCCTGGAGCGGTTGGAGGCTCGATACCTCGAAATAGTCGGCGCCGAGCTGGGCGATGTGTACGCCTACCGTCAGGCGAGGTTGGTCGCCAACCACCGTGCGCTGCTGCGCCGCCCCGCCCGCCGCCACCGAGGCTCGAACGTCCTCGGGAATGTCACGCCGCTGCAGGCCGGCTGAGGAGCGGCCCTGTTCCAGGATGATGAGAAGGTCTCTCGCATTGTTGCGGTTGAGCAGACCGCCCAACACGTTGTTCAGGTCGAGGGCCGGCCCGTCACCGATGTCGGTCGGGTCGGCCAGACCCTGATCGGCGAGAGCTGCCGAGATCGCTTCGGCGGTCTGGTTCTGGAGCGCGCCCCGTACGAAACGGGCGTTGACGTAGACCTGAGAACGGGCCGCCTCCTCAGCATCGAGCAGCAGCTCGCGTTGAACCAAGGCGAAACCGACGACCGCGACCGTGGAGGAGACGAGGAGCGCCCCGAGGGCATACATCGCGGTGATCCGGGCGCGAAGGCCCAGCCGCATCCAGCCGGTCACGGCTGCAGCTTGTATCCGAGACCTCGCGCCGTCACGACGTAGCGGGGGTTCGCAGCGTCGAGCTCGACCTTGGTGCGCAGCCGACGGACATGGACGTCGACGAGACGGCCGTCGCCGAAGTAGTCGTATCCCCAGACTCGTTCGAGCAGGACCTCTCGGCTGAAGACCTTGCCTGGCTGCGATGCGAGCTCCACCAGAAGCTTGAACTCGGTCTTGGTGAGATGGAGCTGCTCTCCTGACTTGGTGACCGTGCCCTCGTCCGGGCTGATCTCGAGGTCGCCAACCGTGACGCGTTCCATGACGCCGCCGTCGCTGTTCCTGGCTCGGCGGAGCAATGCCCGGATGCGGGCAGACAACTCCTTCGGAGCGAACGGCTTCGTCAAGTAATCGTCGGCTCCGGCCTCGAGTCCGGCAACGACGTCGTGGGTGTCGTTGCGGGCCGTCACCATGATGACGGGAACGTCGCTCTGGCGACGAATCGACCGGCACACCTCGAAGCCGTCGATGCCAGGGAGCATGATGTCGATGAGCACGACGTCGGCCGGTTGATCGCGAAAGCGCTCGAGCGCGACCTCACCGGTCTCGGCCTCGTCGACGTCCCAACCCTCGTCCTGGAGCGCGAGCTTGACGGCCTGGCGGATGCGATCGTCGTCTTCAACGGTCAAGATTCGGGTTCCCACGACCTGCATGGTGCCCGATTTAGGACCCTGTTGTCAGTCACCCACGACCCTTTTTGTGGGGTGTTGAACGAAAAGTGCCTGCAAATCAGGGTTTCTGGTCGGCTCCACATGCGGCAAGGATCGGTCGCAGGGAGTCGAACAGGGCCGGATTGGCAGCAAGCGTGAAGTTCTCGCTCGGTGGGCCGCCGCGGAGATCACCGACCGTCGCTCCTGCCGCCCGAGCGATCACGGCACCTGCAGCGAGATCCCACATGTTGAGTCCACGCTCGTAGTACGCGTCGATCATGCCCTCTGCGACGAAACACAGGTCGAGGGCGGCTGAGCCGAACCGGCGGATGTCGCGGACTTGCGGAAGCAGCTCGAGCAGCACCTCAGCCTGGCCCCGTCGACGATCGGCGATGTACCCGAACCCCGTACCGACGAGCGCCGTCTCGACTGACGGATCGTGGTTGACCGCGATCGGGGCACCGTTCTTGGTGGCCGGCCCACCACGTCGAGCTGTGTAGCACCGTTCGAAGACCGGCTCATACACCACGCCGACGGCGAGCTCGCCGTCGACCTCGGCTGCGATGGAAACGGCGTACGCCGGGACACCGTAGATGTAGTTGGTCGTGCCGTCGATGGGATCGATGATCCAGCGGATGCCGGTGGTTCCCGACGATGCGGTGCCCTCCTCGCCGATGATGGCGTCGAGGGGTCGCAGTTGGGTGATCCGGCCGACGATCATTGCCTCGGCGGCGACATCGGCAGCGGTGACGAGATCGACCGACGACGACTTGGCGTCTCCGGTGAGATCGACCGAGTCGCGCATCGACTGCACCAGCTCGCCGGCGTCGACGGCGATCGATCGTGCCAACTCGAGGAGATCGTCGAGGGACGGTGCTGCGTCACCCGTCGAGCCGGTCACCGTTGCTCACCGATGACGTCGCTGGATCGATCAGCTTCGGGATGGTGTACGGCGTTCCACTCGTTCATGGCCCGCAGGGTGAGGGAGACGACCACCCCGACTCCGATGGCACAGAAAGCTGCACCGAACATGGCCCCGGCCGCAGCCCAGACGTCGCTTCCGCCCAGGACATCGCCCGTGCCCCATCCGATGATGGCTCCGAGCCCACCGCCAAGCAGGATCCCGGCAAATCCGAGCCACCGAGCCTTCGTTGGCGGCGCTGATCGCAGGGGGAGCGGAGCGTCGAGCGACTCGAACGGCAGATCATTCGACGCCACGAGCGGTCCTCGCGTGAGGCTGGGCTCGATGCCGGCCGCCTTCGTCGGGCCGCTGTCCCGATACGGAGGTTCGTTGTCGATCGGTCCGCCGTTCGCCGGGGTCGGGTCGTCAGCCACGAGGCGAGGGTAGTGGTGGTGTTCGCATCACGGGCGATCATCCGGCAAGCTGAGCCGATGTCCATCTCGTCGTCGTCGAGTGGTCCGGCCATGCCCGGGCTGCGGAACTGGAAGGTTGCCGGCGGCGTCCTGCGCCGCGGCGACGACCACGTGCTGCTGGTCGAGAACGAACGCAAGGATCGCTCCATCGACTGGAGCACTCCCGGTGGCGTGGTCGACGCCGGCGAGACCTTCGTGGAGGCGGTGCGCCGTGAAGTCCGAGAGGAAACCGGTCTCGACGTCGTCGTGTGGAAGGGCCCGTTGTATCGGGTCGAGGTCACAGCTCCGGATCTCGGGTTCTTCCTCGAGGTCGAGGCCCACGGTGCCGCTGAAGTGGCCGGTGAGATCACGATCGATGACCCGGATGGCATCGTGCTGTCGGCATCATTCCACTCACTCGAGCATGCCGACCGACGACTGGGAAGCGCCGCCCGCTTCGTGCGCGAACCGCTCATGGCCCACCTCATCGACGGCGTCGACGACGGTCGCACGTTCGCCTACCGCATCGTCGGAAGCGGATCGGATCGGGTCGTCGAGCGAATCGATGATTGACGCCGCGCCTCGGTCGATCCTCCACGCCGACATGAACGCCTTCTATGTGTCGGTGGAGGTGCGGGAAGATCCGTCCCTCGTCGGAAAGCCGGTCGTGGTCGGAGGCACCGGCGGACGCGGCGTTGTCGCCGCCGCCAACTACGAAGCCCGGGTTTTCGGCATCCGATCAGCAATGCCATCGAGTCGTGCCCGTCAATTGTGTCCCCACGCGGTGTTCCTGCCTGGCAATCACCGGCTGTACGGAGCGGTCAGCGCCGAGATCATGTCCATCTTTCGGGACCTGACGCCGCTGGTGGAACCGCTCTCCCTCGACGAGGCTTTCCTCGATGTGACCGGCGCCGTCCGACTCTTGGGTTCTCCCGCCGCCATCGGAAGCGAGATCCGGCGCCGAGTCTGGCAGCGCGAGCGCCTGCACGTCTCGGTGGGAGGGGCAACCAACAAGCTTGTGGCGAAACTGGCCACCGAGCATGCCAAGCCTCAGGTCGTAGGTCAGCGAGTCGAGGCCGGTCGTGGTGTCGTCATCGTCGAACCGGGGGAGGAGAGGGCGTTCGTCGAGCCCTTGCCGATCCGAGCCATGTGGGGTGTCGGGCCGAAGACGGCAGAACGACTCGACCGATTCGGGATCTCGACGGTGGGCGAACTCGCAGAACTCTCGCTCGACCTCCTCATCGGCGCAGTCGGCGAGGCCAGCGGTCGACACCTCCATGCCGTCAGTCGGGGGATCGACGATCGCCCGGTCGAACCCCATCGGCCGACCAAGTCCATCAGCCACGAAGAGACGTTCTCGTCCGACGTCTTCGACCGGTCCGTCCTCCAGCGCGAGCTGGTGAGGATGAGTGACTCGGTGAGCGCCCGTCTGCGAGCTGCGGGCCTCCGAGGTCGAACTGTTTCGATCAAGGTCAGGTCGCCGGATTTCTCGACGATCACCAGGTCGAGGACGCTCGATCGGCCGACCGACATCAGCGCGGTGGTCCTCGGCGAGGCAACACAACTGCTCGATGCCGTCGACGTCGGTGACGGGGTGCGGTTGCTCGGCGTCGCCACATCTGCGCTCACTGATGTGTTCGCCGACCAGCTGACATTCGACGACATCGTCACCGAACCGGCGCCAGGCGGTCAGCGCCACGGCGTCGAGGATCCTGCCGCAATCGATCAACGTTCCGGTGCCGCGGCCGATGCTGCCATTGATGAGATTCGCGCTCGATTCGGACCAACATCGATCGGCCCCGCCACGTTGGTCGGCCGACGCGGGCTCGAACGCAAAGAATTCGGACAGCATCAGTGGGGGCCGGACGCACCGGTTGCACCGGACGAACCTGGCTCGGCGTTCGATTCAGACGGCTCGGAACCACGCGAATGAGCTTCGCTGTTCCAGCCCCGGACCAGGGAGAACATCGGTAGATCGACGTGCGGCAGGAAACGATTTTCCGCTCGCGTTGTCTGCGGCCGTTTACTGCGCGAAACTGTCCGGTGCCGAACGCTTTTCTCACCCGGGGTAGAGGATCGTCAATGCCGCTGTCAGAGAACGAGCAAAATATCTTGAACGAGATCGAGCGGCAGCTCGAAGAGTCTGATCCGCGTCTCGCCCGAGAGGTCTCCGAGACAACGGTCTATCGACATGCGTTGGGTTCCATGAAATGGATCGCTGCGGCATTCATCGTCGGACTCGGCGTGATGATCTCGGGCCTCACCATTCACTTCATGCTCGGGTTCCTCGGGTTCCTTCTCATGCTGATCGCCGCCCTCGGCTTCGAGCGCAATCTGCGGCTCATGGGTCGAGCCGGTCTCCATTCGGTGTCCACCGCCTTCAAGGCTGCCAATCCGAACATGCGGCGACCGTCCGACGTCGACCCTGACAGCGACAGCGCCTGATTCGAGCTGACGACGTCAGCCGGTGGCGCTGACGAGTCTCGCGACCCGGCGACGCGGTCGGAACAGACGTCGGGGATCGCTCAAACTCTTCCAGCGATGGAACCGCGTCGTGCGGAGCTCCACGGCCGAGCGGATCATCGCCGCCGCTGATATCGCATCCGCCTCGAGGAGATCGACGGGGCCGCCGTAGTGAGCAACTGTTGCCGCCTCGGCCAGTGTCGAGAGCGCTCCGTCCGGAAGTCGCTGGTCGCCGTGTAGGCGGGTGGCGAACTCGGTACGAGTCTCCGAGGCCCCGCGGGCGATGCCGAACACGTCGAGCAGATCGTCGGCGGTGTCGGCCCAGAGAACAGCGATGCGATCGGCGGGGGTCACTGCCGTTGCCGCCCGCCGGCGTCGTTTGACCTGATGAGCGAGCGGACCCACCGCCGATGCGGCGACGCCGATGGCGAGACCGATCCACATCCAGCGCGGGCCAGGTAGCCCGCCTCCGGAGTCATCGCCGATTCCACCGGCAGCTGCGCTCTGCTCGTCCCGGAAATCAGGGATCACGTCTTCGAGGTTCGGCGTCTGATCGAGGGGGTCGGCGATTGGGGAGGAGCCATCGACCTCGGATTCGAGTGTCTCCTGTACGAGTGAATCCTGTTGCTCGCCGATTCCGGTGTAGTCAGCATTCGGAGCCCCTCGGCCCGGCGTCGGCTCGAATGCCACCCAACCGAAGTCCTCGAACCACACCTCAGGCCAGGCGTGAGTGTGGCGGCCCGTGATCTGATAGGTGTTCTCCTCGCCCGGCACGGGATCGCCCCAGGTGAACCCGACAGCGACCCGAGTCGGCATCCCGAGCGATCGAGCCATGATGGCGAACGTGCCCGAGAACTGCTGGCAGAACCCGACCCGCTCGTCGAGGAACTGCTCGATCGGATCACCCGTCCGCTGGGACAGCGACAGGCTGTAGTCGAACCCTCTGAAGTAGTTCTGCAGCGCAATCGCCCGGTCGTAATTCGTGTCGGCACCGGCCGTGACCTCCAGTGCCTCATTGATGACTCTGGTGCTCAGCGACGCGGGAACGTCGAGGTAGCGATCGGCAATGGCGGCCGGCACGAACGGGCTGGCGCCACGCAGCGCGTCCGGCTCGAAGATCGGGAGCACCGACTCGACTGTGTAGCTCAATCCATCTGAGTTCCGATCGGCATCGTCCTCTCCTCGACTGATGGCGAGCGACGCAGTGTCGGTGTTCCACGTCACATCCTCGTCCGAGGCGAGAATTCGCGATGGGGCGAAGGCGGCGGGCAGCCAGATCGCGCTCAGGTTCTCGATCGTGATGTCCTGGGTGACGATGATCGAACTCTCCGTGGCGCTCCGCTCACCGGGCAGCGGGCCATCGGCATTCTCGAAGGTCAGTCTGGTCGACCAGGCAGCGTTTTCTTCGTCGAAGGTGTCCAGCCCGGCGACCCGCCAGTATGAGGGCCGGTCGGCGGTGACGGTGAAGAGCTTGGTGTCCTTCTGCTCGACGAGGCGGTCGCCGATCTCGACGAATGGGCTGACGACGGTCCGGGTGGGATCGCTCTGGCCACGCCAGTAGAAGAGCTCGTCAGCATCGGCCCCGGGCAGTCGCGGGCCGGCCGTCAGGCCGACGAGCAACGCCACTGCTGCGACAGCAGAGGCGTTGCGAGCAATGGTGGCGGGACCGCGGCGTTGATCGCTGTTGAGCCACGCGGACCCGATGGCGAGGTGCTCTGTTCGCTGCACGACGGCCCACGCCATTGTGGCCCCGGCAAAAACGAGTGTCGCCACGATGCGGCGATCTCCGGATCCGAGAACGGCCGAGAACACGAACAGAAGACCGCCCGGCAGCACGGGTTCGAAGGCCAATCTGAGACGCTGTGCTCCCCAATCGGTGAGGAACGCCATTGCCCACGCACCGATCATGGCGAACGCCACGAACGATGGGAGGTCGGGAACCGGGGCCCGGAGCTCTCGGAATTGTTCGACGCCTTGACGCACGAGCTCTTCGAGCGGGAGTCTTGAGTCGGCGGTCGGAACGACGCCGAGCACGGTGGTTCCCGGCGCGTAGCGCAGCACCACCACCGCGACGAGTACGGCCAAGGAGATCAGCCCGGCCAGGGGAAGTGGCACTCGCCGACGCCGGAGGACGGCGGCCACGAATGTCGACAGCAGGCTCGCCCCGATGATCGGCACGACTGCGCCCGGTTGGTCGAACACACGAACGAATCCGAAGATGCCCGCCGGCACCAGCGCGGCGGCAGTGATCTCCCTGAGAGCGGATGGGGATTTCACGCCATCACCTGGCCGCATTCTGAAGGAGGCGATCTCGCCACTGAGTGGCGAACGCCACCGGATCGGTGAAGACGATCGCACCAGGCGGTGTCTCGGGAGAGTGGGGGGCACACACCACGGTGAGCACGGTGCCGAACCACCGTTGCGCCGCATCGACGGACTTCCCGAGGTCGCGCGACGAGCGACCGGTGACGACCACAAGCGTCCCTCCATGGCCGATCCTTCCGAGCTCGTCGATCGCCGTGATGAGCGATGCGTTCTCGGTCGGGGCGATCAAAGCCAGTTGTTCGTCGATGGCGTCCAGTTCGCTGCGGCTACGAATGTCGGCGAAACGAGACGTTCCGCTGGTCGCAAACCGAAGCGCATCGTCGCTCCGCCACGCAGCGTGGAGGCAACTCAGCGCCGCTGACACGGCTCGTTCGAAACTGTCGTCCGGGTAGGTGTGCGCCTGGCGGTCGAGGAGGACGGTGACCCGGCCCGTTCGCGGCCGTTCCTCCTGCTTGACCACGAGATCACCCGTGCGGGCGGAGGCCCGCCAGTGCACCCGTCTGAGCTCGTCGCCACTGACATAGGGCCGGAGGGCGAAGAACTCGTCGCCACCGCTCGCCAGCGTTCGTCGTTTCTGATGGTCGGCGGTCGGATCGCGGCCGGCAAGTGCCTGCAGCGGTTCGAGATCGAGGAGCTCGGCGTGCACCGTGAGCGTGATGGCACGCGATGCACGAACCACCGAGCGAGTCAGCCCGAAGGGGTCCTCGAACGACAGGTCGAGCGGTCCGACGGCGAGATGTCCGCGGCGCCAGGTGGGGAGCCGATACGCGATGGTGGCCTCGGCCCCTGGTTGTATGGGGGCAAGCATGAGTGTGGCCGCCCGTGTCCCCTCCACCTCGTCCCGGAGCCGCAACACGGGGGTGGATCGCTTGGACTGGTTGAGCAACCTCAGGTCGACCCGAGCAGGCGTCCCAACCCGCAGACGCACCGGAGTGGCCGTTCGGCTGATGCCGATGGCGAGCTTGGTGCTCGACGTGGTGAGCAAGGCAATGAGCAGGGATACTGCGGCGATCGCTCCCAGGAGGTAGAGCTCGAGAGTTCCGAAGATCCGGCCGGCAGCGATGCAACCGACAACGACGATGACGATCGCCAGACCACTGCGGGTCAGTCGCATCAGAGCCGATCAGCGGGCACCGGAATGGCTCGCAGGATGTCGGCGACGACTTGGTCGGCGTTCTGACCCTTGATCGTGGCGTCGGGAGTGAGGAGGAGGCGGTGGGCGATCACGCTGGAGGCGGAGACCTTGATGTCGTCGTCGACCACGAACGTGCGCGAGTTCGACGCAGCGCGGGCCTTCGCCACACGCTGGAGGCTCAGCGTCGCCCTTGGTGACATCCCGAGGGAAATCGACGGATGACGGCGGGTGGCCTCGGCGATGTCGACGAGATAGCTCTGCAACTCGGGGGCGATCGTGATCATGGCCGCAATCTGGGTCATCGTGATCACATCGCTGAGATTGACGATCGGTGTGAGAAGGTCGACCGCGCCGTCGACGGCGTGCGTGTTGAGGATGTTGAGCTCGTCGCTTCGCAGTGGGTAGCCGACTGAGAGTCGCATGAGGAAGCGGTCGAGCTGGCTCTCGGGGAGGGGATAGGTGCCCTCTTGCTCGATCGGGTTCTGGGTCGCCATGACCATGAACGGCCGCGGCAGCTGATGCGTGGTGCCGTCGACAGTGACCTGGCGCTCGGCCATGGCCTCGAGCAGCGCCGCCTGGGTCTTGGGCGACGCACGGTTGATCTCGTCTGCGAGCACGATCCCGGCGAAGATGGGGCCGGCCCGGAATTCGAACGTTGCGTCGTTGCGGTTCCAGATGCTGACACCGGTGACGTCGGCGGGGAGGAGGTCAGGGGTGAACTGAACACGTCCGAGCTGCGCGCCGACGGTCACGGCGATTGCCTTCGCCAACGTGGTCTTGCCCACGCCGGGCACGTCCTCGATCAGGAGGTGACCTCCGGACAGGAGGCAAAGGAGCGACTGGTCGATCACGGAGCGCTTGCCCTGGACGACTCGTTCGATGTTGTCGCCCATGGCGGTGAACGCTCCGGCGAACTGTCTGACTCTGCCATCGTCGGCGGCGCCGTTCCGGTGCGTCGGCTCCGCGTCGTGTGCGTTCGCTTGATTCGTCTCGGTCAAGTCGTGTCCTCGGTCGGCTCCGAAAGCGAACACTCTAGTGGGATTCTCAGCCTGGCTCCCGTCGGGGCAGTGACCGCCTTCGAGTCCGTCGCGCTCGACTAGAACTGTGCCGGTCGGTCGGCGGATTCGGACTCACGGAGAGACCTCCACCCAGACGTCCAGGGCTACCGTTCGGCGCATGCGCTCGACCGTCCCGGACTTGTTCGTTCCACTCGAATCAGCGGATCCGGCGCGTCCGATCCTGGCCGTTGACGTTGGGGGAACAAAGCTGGCGGTCGGGGTTGTCGACCAGGAGGGTGTCCTGGTCGACCGAGCGCAGGTGGCGACACCTTCGGCCGGCTCGAGCGGTGCCGCTGAGGCTGGCGACGATCTCTTCAGGGTGCTGGCGGAGTTGATTGGTCGGTTTGCTCCCTTTCAACGGTTCGATCGATGCGGAATCGGATGCGGCGGTCCGATGTCCGCAGACGGTGAGTTGGTGTCGACGCTGAACATGCCGGCATGGCGAGGGTTTCCGCTCGCAACGCGAGTCCGCGAACTCACCGGATTGACCGTGGGGCTCGAGAACGATGCGAAGGCGCTCGCAGTGGCTGAGGGATGGGTGGGGGCGGCCGTGGGGTGTGCCAACTATCTGGCCATGGTGGTGTCGACCGGCGTGGGCGGTGGGATCGTGCTCGACGGCCGGCTTCTCGCCGGCGTCGCCGGCAACGCGGGCCACATCGGCCACATCGTCGTCGAGCCGGAGGGAAGCGAGCTTGCCGGTCACGTGCGGGGTGTGTTGGAGAGCGAAGCGTCCGGCACCGGGATCGCAGCCCGAATCGGTCGCCCTTCCTACGAGGCGGATACCGAGGAGATCGAGCGCGCGGGGCGGCTGGTCGGGCGAGCGGTTGGATCGGTGGTCAACCTGCTCGACCTCGAGCGATGCCTCGTCGGCGGGTCAGTGGCGCTCGGGTTCGGCGAACCGTTCTTCGCGGCAGCGCAGACGGAGATGGACCGGATCTGTCAGCTCGACTACAGCCGGGGCCGACGAATCGAACCCGTTGGTTGTGGCGACAGCGGCCCCCTGATCGGCGCCGCAGGTGTCGCCCGGTTCGTGCGTTGTCGCTGAGCAACCGCGGCTCAGTTGGTGTGCTTCCAGTCGAGCCAGGTGATCAGTTCGTGCGGACGCATCGGCAACGAGCCGTCGCCGCCATAGGCCGTGACGGCTCGAAAGTGGGTCCACTCAGGATCGGGGAGCGGGAGGAAAGGTTTGCGTTTCCACCAACCCTTGGGCGCCAGTTCGATGCCGGCCTTGACAGCGGTCGACCACAGCCGAGGTCGAATGGCCACCGCCGCCACCATCGGCCACGTGATCCCGCTGCTCATGGCCCGAGCAACCCCAGCATCATCTCGGAATGTCCTGCGATTGCCTGCTGAGAAGGACGGGGTCCGAGCAACCCCAGCATCATCTCGGAATGTCCTTCCAGGGACCCTTGTCGGCCTTTGGCTCCTTGGGAAGACCGAGCACCATCTCGCCGATGATGTTGCGCTGGACTTGACTGGTTCCGGCGTAGATCGTGCCGGCGCGGGCATTGAGGAACGTGCCCAGCCAGCTGCCGGAGTCGTTGGGTGCGCCGTTGGAGTCGGTCGAAAATGCACTCGATGGGAGCTTTCCCACGAAGTGCATACCATCGGCACCGAGGATGTCGACGGCGAGTTCGGTCGCGACCTGGTGATACTCGCTCCAGTAGAGCTTGAAGATCGAGGCGTCTGGCCCGGGGTGCTCGCCGGCCAGAAACTTGGTCAGGGTCCGCATCCCGAGGAAACGCATGATCTCGACCTGCGAATAGCACGAGGCCAAGCGTTGGCGAATGATCGGATCGTCTGACCGTCCCCGTTCCTTCGCCAACTGGAGTAGTCGATCGATCTCGGTCTTGAAGGCCACCGGCGTGGTGGCCGCAGCTTCGCCTCGCTCGTAACCGAGGAGGGTCATTGCCACGGCCCAGCCACCGTTGATCTCGCCGATCACGTTCTCCTTCGGCGCCTTGGCGTCCGAGAAGAAGACCTCGTTGAACTCGGCCTCGCCGCTGATCATCTTGATCGGGCGAACCTCGACGCCGGGCTGGTCCATCGGGACGAGCAGGAATGTGATCCCGCGGTGCTTTGGTGCGTCAGCGTCGGTGCGGGTGAGAACGAAGATCCAGTCAGCCAGATGGCCGGCCGAAGTCCAGATCTTCTGACCGTTGATCCTCCACTCGTCGCCGTCGAGCTCGGCCTTGCATCCCAGGTTCCCGAGATCGGAGCCGGCATTCGGCTCGGAGTATCCCTGGCACCAGAGGTCTTCGCCGGAGATGATCCGGGGGAGGAAGTGCTTCTTCTGCTCCTCGGTGCCCCACTGGATGATCGTGTTGCCCACCATCTGGATGCCGAACGTGTCGTTGGCTGTGCCGGTCGGGACGCCGGCCTTGGCGAACTCCTCGGCCATGATCACGCCCTCGAGCTCGGTGAGCCCGGCGCCCCCGTACTCGGTCGGCCATGACGCGGCCAGGAGCTGGTTGTCCCGAAGGATCTCGCGCCACTCGGTACTGAATCGGTGCGCGGCTTCGGCATCGAGCGAGCCGATGCCCTTCCAGTTGGCCGGGAGATGCTCGGCGAGAAACGCCTGGGTCTTCTCGCGGAATGTGTCGGCTTCAGCGGTGTAGGTCGGCTGCATGGAGCCAAGACTAGACCGACTGGTCAAGTTTTGGGAATCTCGGCGAGTGCGTCGCGCGTGGCCGACGGAGGAGGCACGCTCCGCCGACAAGAGGCGATCGGCCGGAGGCCCTGAGGCGACAGCTGAAGAAGGCAGCAGAGTGGGTCACGCGTGGCCGACGGAGGAGGCACGCTCCGCCGACAAGAGGCGATCGGCCGGAGGCCCTGAGGCGACAGCTGAAGAAGGCAGCAGAGCTCGTCAGGCGGCGGCGGGGAGATAGTCGGCCCAGGCGGCCGGCACCGTGCCGGCAGCGACTCGGATCCAGCTGTGGCCGCCGGGTGCGGTCGGGGCATTCCGTAACCGGTGGCTGCATTCGGTGAGGAGGCGGTCGCCCTTGGTCGTGTTGCAGCGCCGGCAGGATGCGACGACATTGGCCCACTCGTGGCGCCCACCCCGCGACCGGGGATGGACGTGATCGATGCTCTCGGCCGGCCGGCCGCAGTACTGACAGGTGTGGTTGTCGCGAGTGAAGATGGCGCGGCGGTTCAGTGGAACGGTCCGCTGGTACGGAACCCGCACGAAATAGCGCAACCGCACCACAGAAGGGAACGCCACTTCGAGTTGTTCGCTGTGGACGATCTCGTCCGAAGCAGCGAGGACGTCGACCTTGCCCGCAAGGCTCAGGACGAGCGCACGCCGAGCCGCTACGACACCGATGGGTTCGAAGGTTGCATTCAGCACGAGCGCTCGAGCCATCGGGGAAACATACAACCCAGCCACCAACAATGAGGTGAATTGTGAGTGAACGAGCGGTGCTAGTCCGTGGGTAGAGCAGCGGTGAACGAGTCGGCCAAACGTTCGAGGTCCAGGGGGACGCCGACGGCGAGTGAGTCGAACTCCTGGTCGAGATCGACCGGGAGCGCCCCGGGCGCGAGGTGGGCTCGCAACACGTCGGCATGAAGGTTGGTGACGGCGAGTCCTTGGAAGCGTGCGGCGTCGTGGGTTCGTCGTTGGGAGAGCCCGACCACCTTCCGCCCACCGACCAGCACCTCGCCGGGCCCGATGCCGGCGAAGCAGATGATGCGACCCAGATCCGGGTGGAGCAGGCGACCGCGGTGGACGGCGATCGTGCCGGTCACCCCTGACGCAGCGAGCGCCTCTGACCAGGTCTGGCCGAGCCAGTCGAAGGCGAGTCCGACGTCATCGCTCCACAGTTCGTGGCCGCGGGGGACGATCACGTCGATCCACAACGACGTCTGCGGGTCGACGAACACGAGGCCGCCACCGCTGCGGCGCTGACAGACCTCGATCCCGTTCGCTGCGGCGCGTTCGGTGTCGATCAGTGGCTCACGCTGGGTCGAACCCAGGACGAGCGCCGGTCGATCGACTCGGTGGATCCACACGGTGGGGCGAAGTGGGTGCGGGGGAGGCCTGTGGTGGAACGCTCCGGCGGGCCCGGTTGACGTTTCGACCGCCCATTGCTGCTCCCCCATGAGGGCACAGCGTAGGAGTTGACGGCGGGCATACGGGGCGTACCGATGTCTCTCGGTTCTGCACCCGCGCCCGGGTCTGGGCGTGAAGCTCCTGGTCAGGCTTGTGGTGGCAGTCACCCTCGGTGGCCGATCGAACACGTGTTCACGCGCGGTGGCAGAAAAACCGCGGAATGTCAGGTGAAACGCTTGTGTTGTGGGGGGAAGTGTCATACGGTGGGTCGAAGAGGGGCAAGCACCCATCCAGGGTGGCTTGCTCCCGAAGCCGAAAGGCTTCACCTGTCAAGGGGTTCAATTGTTTGTTGGTCAGTACGAGCATTCGCTCGACAACAAGGGGCGAGTCGTGCTGCCGGCACCATTTCGTTCCTACGTTGCGGAGCGGGGATACGTCACCCAACTCGATGGATGCATTGGCTTGTGGAGCGCTGAAGGGTTCAAGGCTGTTGCCGAGCGATGGAAGTCAGAGCTCGACAGCGGCAGCATCACGGCCGGAGTGTTTCGCCGGCTGATGGGGCGAGTGTTGGAAGTGAAGGTCGACGGAGCAGGGCGAATCACTCTCTCCAAGGAGCTGCTCGACGCACTCGACTTCGAATCGAAAGTAATTGTCTCGGGGCGCTACGACCGGGCCGAGATCTGGCCGCTCGAACGGTTCGCCGCCGAGCAGAACGAAGAAGAAGAACAAGAGTTCAACGAGACGGTTCGCCGGCTCGGTATCTGACACACAGCAACTGGCGACAGCTGCGAGCAGGGAGAGGAGCAAAGGGCGAATCCAAGGAAAATCGAATCGATCATCGGTTGCCTCTCGGGCAGCGGAGAAGGGTACTTCTGCCCCACAACTCCGCCCGTTACCCCTCTAGTACGTATCGGGGGACAAATCCCGACGTGCGCCCGCTTCCCGGGGGGTTACCGATGACCGGATCGAGACTTGTCTCTCGCCGTCACCACCATGTCTGATGCTCCGCGTCCTGAAACGGGCCGTCTGTTCGAACACGAGCCCGTCATGGTCGACGAGATCGTCGACATCTTCGGTCAGTCACCGGCCGGCGTCGTGCTCGACGCCACGCTGGGAGGTGCCGGACACGCCAGAGCCGTGCTCGACGCATGGGACCACCTCGAGATCGTCGGCATCGACCGCGACCCTGAAGCCCTCGCTGTCGCAGACGAACGCCTGGCCGGCTACTTCGAGCGGGCCCGTACCGCTCGAGCCCGCTTCGACCAACTCGACATGGTCCTCGACGATCTCGGTGTCGACGAACTTGCCGGCTTCCTCTTCGACCTCGGTGTGAGTTCTCCACAGTTGGACTGGGAAGATCGCGGTTTCAGTTTCCGCAACGAGGGCCCGCTCGACATGCGAATGGACCCAGACGGCCCCCGCTCGGCGGCCGACTTCGTGAACGAAGCCACCGAACGAGACATCGCCAACGTGCTGCAACGCAATGGCGACGAGCGATTCGCCCGTCGAATTGCCAAAGCGATCGTGACTGCCCGTCCGATACACACGACCACCGAACTGTCTGACGTGGTGGTCGCAGCGATTCCGGCTGCAGCCCGGCGGACGGGCGGTCATCCCGCAAAACGAACCTTCCAGGCCATTCGTATCGAGATCAATGAGGAACTGTCGATGCTCGGGCCCGCGCTCGATGCTGCCATCGATCGTCTCGCTCCCGGCGGCCAGGGGCTCGTCCTGACCTACCACTCCGGTGAGGACAAGATCGTGAAACGAGCGTTCCGCGCCAGGACCGAAGTCGATACGCCCCCCGGCCTCCCCGTCGCGCCCGAACCGACCGACCATGTCGCACTCCGGCCCATGGCCAGGACTGCGTCCGCAGAAGAGATTGCCAGGAACCGCCGAGCCTCCAGCGCGAGGTTGCGCGGCATCCGACGTCGGTCGACTGCCGCCGTTGCTGCCACAGGAGTCACATCATGAGTGTCGCGACCGCACCGAAGCATGCGCGGAGATCGGCGAACGGCAGCGCTGCCGCACGGCCCGGCCCGCAGGCAAGAACCAAGACCGCATCGAAGAAGCCGAAATTGCGCGTCGTCGACAAGGCGGCGATGCGGCGCCGTACCAGGCAGCGGACACTCCTCACGTTCGCCGCCACTGTCGTCACCACTGCGCTGTTCGGCGTCGCCTTCCTCTACGGCCAGTTGGTCGAGGGACAGCAGGAGGTCGACACGATGCGGGCCGAGATCGCCCAGGCCGAAGCTGAACGGGCCCGCCTCGAACGCGACGTCGCCGTTGCATCGACCCCAGACGCCATCGTCCAGCGGGCCATTGCACTCGGCATGGTTCGCGCCGTTGATCCCCAGTACCTGATCGCGGTTCGTCCCCTCGAGGCCGGTCAGTGACGACCACGACTCGTCGTTCCGGTCCGCCACGCCGTCCGGCACGTTCGACCCAGGCGCGTTCGACCCGGCGACGCACCACGCCGGAGCCGGACGTTCGCCGACGGCTCCTCGCGCTGTTGGGGGCCTTCATCCTCGTCGCCGGCGCGCTGGTCGCAGTCCTCTTCGACCTCCAGATGCTCCGGCCCGATCGCTACCGGGCGTTGGGTGAGGATCAGCGAATCCGGACCCGTGAGCTCGCCGGTTACCGAGGATCGTTCCTCGATCGCAATGGTTTCGTCCTCGCGTCGTCGACACCTGGCCGTGAGATCGTCGCAGACCCGACAATGATTCCCGACCCGGCAGCGGCGGCAGCGTTGCTCGCACCGGTGCTCGGAATGGACCCAGCCGACCTGGCGGTTCGTCTCACGCCGAGCAGCGAGACCGATCGCTACGAGCTGCTCATGCGCACGTCGGACGACGCAACGATCGAACACATCGCTGACACCATCGACGCCGACAACGACCTCGGCACCGATCGCCGACTCTCCGGAGTGTTCATGCAATCCGAGGAGGCTCGGGTGTACCCCGCAGGGACGCTCGCCCGCACCGTGGTCGGTCGGGTCGACGACTACGAACAGGGCATATTCGGGCTCGAGTCGGAGTTCAACGATCTCCTTCAGGGCACGCCAGGACTGGAGACCACCGAGCGCGGCATCTTCGGATCGATCGCCGGTGGGTTCTGGCAGATCGACCCCGCCGAAAAGGGCTTCGACCTGGTCCTCACCATCGATCACCGCATCCAGTTCATCACCGAACAGGCGCTCATCAAACACTGTCGGGACACCGAGGCCAACGCCGCACAGGCTGTGGTGAGTCACCCGTCGTCTGGCGACATCCTGGCGATGGCCAACGTGATCCGTCAGGACGACGGCACCTGCACCGTGCCCGGATACAACGCCTCGATCCAGGACACGTACGAGCCCGGGTCCGTGCTCAAGATCATCGCCGCTGCAGCGGCGATCGAGGAACTGGGTTGGAGCCCGGACACCTCGATCGACGTCCCGGACTCGATCCTTGTGGGCGATTACGTCTTCAACGAGCACGCAGGTCACGTTCCGGCGCCATATCCAATGAGCGATGTAATCGCCAAGTCGATGAACGTCGGCACGATCCAGATCGCCATGGCCGTCGGCCCGGAGACCCTGCACGAATACTACGAACGCTTCGGTTTCGGTCAGTTCACCGGGCTCGGTCTCGACGCGGAAGCGCGGGGTCGTCTGTACGACTGGGAAGACTGGAACGGGTCCGACCTCGGGTCGATTGCCATCGGCCAGGGCGTCACAGCGAATACTGTTCAGATCATGGCGGCGTACAACACCCTGGCAAATGACGGGCTCTACGTCGCGCCGCGACTGGTGCGTGAGGTCGTCGGGGCTGACGGTGAGAGCAGCGAACTCGCCCCGCAAGAGGCACGTCGCGTCGTGAGTCCTGAAACGGCCAATGCGGTCACCGAGATGCTGGTCGGCACCGTTGATTACGGCACCGGTCAGAGCGCTGCCATCCCCCAGTACCGGGTGGCAGGCAAGACTGGCACGGCATGGAAGGTGTTCGAGAATGGCGCCGGAGCATTCACATACGGAAGCGACGGGAACCGTCGGTACGTGATGAGTTTCGCCGGATTCCTCCCGGCCGACGATCCCCAGATCTCCATCGTGGTCACCGTCGACGAACCAAACTCGGGGCGGACCGCCGCCACGGTGGCAGCTCCCGTGTTCGAGGAAATCGCTCAGTACGCACTCCGTATCTTGGCCGTTCCGCCAGCCGTGTCGATCGAAGGCGGCGAGCTCGTGCGGGGTACGCCGGCCGAAGGCCCTGGGTTCACGGTCGCTGACCCACCACTCGAGACCGAGTCGGCCGAGGTCGCCGAATGACAGTGACCGTTGCGGCACTGGCTGCTGAGCTGGCCGATCGTTTCGCCATCCGGACCGTCCTCGCCGAGGACGGTTCGCTCGCGTCGGAGCTCCTCGACGCCACCCACGATTCGCGAGACGTGTCGCCTGCGAGTCTGTTCTGCTGCGTCCCCGGCACGGGGTTCGATGGCCACGACTTCGCACCCGTCGCAGTCGCCGCCGGCGCAGCAGCGTTGCTGGTCGAGCGACAGCTGGCGACGCCGCCCGAGGTCGCTTCCACTCCGCAGATCATGGTCGACTCGGTCCGCTCCGCCATGGGACCCGCAGCATCGATCATCCACGACCGACCGTCCGAACACCTCGAAGTGCTCGGCGTGACCGGCACCACCGGGAAGACGTCCGTCGTGCACCTTCTCGACGTGGTCCTCTCCAGACTCGGTCGCCGGGTTGACACCATCGGCACGCTGTCCGGCGCTCGCACCACACCTGAGGGGCCCGATCTCCAGCGCCAGCTCGCTGCGGCTCGAGGCCGAGCCCGAGAGGTGGTCGCCTTGGAAGTGTCGTCACACGCCCTCGACATGCACCGAGTGGACGGCACCCGATTTGCCGCTGCGATCTTCACCAACCTCGGACACGACCACCTCGACTTCCATGGAACCATGGATGCCTACTTCGAGGCGAAGGCTCGGCTGTTCAGTTCCGAGTTCACTGATGTGTCTGTGATCAATCTCGACGACCCTCGGGGCAGAGAACTCGCCGACCGCACGGACATCGAGGTCATCGGGTATCGCATGTCAGACGTCACCGACCTCGTCGTTGACGGTCCATCCACCCGCTTCCGCTGGCAGGGTCTCCCCGTCGAACTGCGGCTTGCCGGCGTGCACAACGTGTCGAACGCTCTCGCGGTTGCCGCTGTGGCTCGGCACCTCGGCTCTGATACGGCGGACATAGCCGACGCACTCTGCGCTGTTGATGCCCCGCGAGGTCGGTTCGAGTTCGTCAACGTCGGTCAGCCCTTCCACGTCGTTGTCGACTATGCGCACAAGCCCGAAGCACTTGCGGCGGTCCTCGATGCCGCTAGGAGTGTCGCGGGCGCGGCGCGGGTACTTCTCGTCGTCGGCTGTGGCGGCGATCGAGATCGCGAGAAGCGCCCGATGATGGCGGCGATCGGAGAGGTCAAGGCCGATGTCGTCGTGCTCACCTCGGACAATCCCCGGACCGAGGATCCGGATTCGATCATCGCCGAAATGGCAGCCGGACTCACGAACCCGGCGAACGCGCACATCGAGCCGGATCGGGCCGAGGCGATCGCCTACGCCGTCCGAACCGCAGCTCGAGGAGATGTGGTGCTCATCGCCGGCAAGGGTCACGAGGACTACCAGATCATCGGCGACGAGGTCATCGACTTCGACGACCGGCTCGTTGCGGCGGCCGTGTTGAGCGAGGTCATCCGATGATCCGATTGCTCATGGCCGCCTTCCTTGGGTTCGCGTTCAGCGCCCTTGGTACACGCGTGTTGATCGACCTGCTGACTCGCCGCCGTATCGGTCAGCCCATCCGCAAGGATGGTCCCGAGGGGCATCAGGTGAAGGCCGGAACTCCCACGATGGGTGGCCTGGCCATCGTCGGAGGCGCAGTCACCGGCTACGTGTTGTCAGATCTGATCGCCGGTGGCGTCTTCACCCGCAGCGGTTTGCTCGTGATGGCTGCGATCTGCGGAGCCGGTTTCGTCGGCTTCCTCGACGACTGGATCAAGGTCAGTCGAGAGCGCAACCTGGGGCTGAACGCCCGTTTGAAGACGGCTGGTCTGCTCACCGTGGCCGTCGGCTTCGCAGTCGCGACCGGCCAGCTCACGAATGTGAGCACCGAGTTGTCGTTCGCTCGCCCCGGGACATTCGGTCTCGACTTCGGCCCGGTCGGCTGGGTCCTCTGGGCCGTGGTGTTGGTGTACGCCACGTCCAACGCCGTCAATCTCACCGATGGTCTCGATGGGCTCGCCGCTGGGGCCGGTGTCTTCAGTTTCGCGGCCTATGCGATCGTGGCATTCTGGATGTTCCGCCAGTCCCAGTCTGCCGGCGATGCATCGATCTACGCCGTGTCCCATGCGCTCGATCTCGCGGTTGTCGCCATCGCCATGCTCGGTGCGTGTGCCGGGTTCCTCTGGTTCAACGCCGCACCGGCAGAGATCTTCATGGGAGACACCGGATCCCTGGCCATCGGAACGGGCCTCGCCGCCCTCGCTCTCACGACCAACACCCAACTGCTCCTTCCGATCATCGGAGGCATCTATGTCGCCGAGACCGTCTCGGTGATGCTCCAAGTCGGCTACTTCAAATTCACTGGTGGCAAACGACTGTTCCGGATGGCGCCGATTCACCACCACTTCGAACTGCTCGGCTGGCGCGAGACCAAGATCATCATCCGCTTCTGGCTGATCGCAGGCGCCCTGACCGCCGCCGCCCTGGGGCTCTTCTACGCCGACTGGGCTCGAGCCACGGAGCTGGTGCGTTGAGCGCGGTACCGGCAGCGACTCTCGGCTCGGATGAGATCGATCTTTCGTCAGCCTTGATCCTCGGGTTCGGCATCACGGGTCAAGCGGTCGCCGAGGCGCTCGTCGAGCGCGGGCACCATCCACTCGTCGTCGACGACCGTCCGACGGCGGCCGCCAAACAAAAGGCTGCGTTGCTCGGGCTCGAGATCATCTCCGTCCCGTCTGCAGCCTGCCTTGGCGACGTCATCCGCTCAGCCACCGTCTTCTTGCCGAGCCCCGGCGTTCCCGACCACCATCCCGCGTTCGCCTTGGCCGCAGGGCGGGGTCTGCCCGTTCGTTCCGAATTCGATCTCGCCGGCCTGTGGGACGACCGTCCGATCGTGGCGATCACGGGCACGAACGGAAAGACTTCGGTCACGATGCTCGTGACCGAAGCTCTCGTTTCCTCGGGCATCGAGGCCGTAGCCGTCGGTAACACGCCGACGCCGCTGGTTGCGGCCCTCGCCGACGAATCGATCGAGGTGTTCGTCGTCGAAGCGTCGTCATTCCGTCTGGCCCACAGCCATGGATTCGCACCGACCGTTGCCACCTGGCTCAACTTTGCCCCCGACCATCTCGATGCCCACGCCGATCTGGAGACCTATCGCAGGGCAAAAGCGTCGATCTGGGCTCATCTGTCTCCCGGCGCCATCGTCGTCGCCAATGCCGAGGACGCCGTCGTGATGGCGGCCGCTCCGGCCAATGCCGAGGTCGTCACCTTCGGTCTCGAGGTCGGCGACTGGCGTGTCGTCGATGGCCAGTTGGTCGGTCCGGGCGGGCCGCTGATCGCCATTGATCAGCTGTCGAGGAATCGTCCTCACGACCTCGCCAATGCTGCGTGTGCGGCGGCGACTGCCATCGCTGCCGGTGCTTCCGAAGCCGGCGTGGCGGCAGCGCTGAGATCCTTCGTCGGGCTTCCGCACCGCGTTGCTCCAGTCGGCTCCTGGCATGGTGTCGCCTGGTTCAACGACTCGAAGGCGACCGTCCCACAAGCAACACTGGCTGCAGTCGGCGGATTCGACTCCGTTGTCCTGATCGCCGGTGGTGCGAACAAGGGACTCGATCTCTCCGAGCTCGCTGCCACCGTTCCGCCAGTTCACACCGTCGTCGCGATCGGTACGGCGGCGGCGGAGATCACCGCAGCGTTCGACGGCACGGCGGCGCACGTGGTCGCGGCGCTCTCGATGGCCGAAGCGATCGCAGCCGCGGATGCCGCTGCCTCAGCGGGTGACACCGTCTTGCTCTCGCCTGCATGTACATCATTCGATTGGTACGACAACTACGGCCAGCGGGGCGATGACTTCGTCGCACTGGTCAACGAGAGGTTTGCACAATGACCACGGCTGGTACGCGCCGTCCGGCATCGACGCAGCGTCGTGGGAAGGCTTCGGGCTCGAGGGCATCGACCCGATCCACCTCGTCGCGGCCGGTTTCGGCCAGCCAGGTCACGACCCACGCCGGTCGTCGCAACGCGAGCATTCTCACTGCAGCCTTTCTGTCGCTGACGCTGTTCGGATTGGTCATGGTGCTCTCGGCGTCGCAGGTGACGAGTCTCTACGACAGCGCTTCCCCATACTCGCTGTTCCAGCGCCAAGCCGTGTGGGCCGCCGTCGGTGCGGTCGCCTTCGTCGTCGCCAGTCGCATCGACTACCGCTGGCTTCGCCCCGTCGCCGTTCCCTTCCTGGTGTTGACTGTCATCCTTCTCGTTGCGGTGCTCATCCCCGGTGTCGGACGCCGCATCAACGGTTCGTCTCGATGGCTCGGCGTCGGACCGTTCGTCGTACAGCCTGGCGAGTTCGCCAAGCTGGCCATCGTGCTGTTCAGTGCCGATCTGCTCGGTCGACGAAGTAAGCAGATGCACCGACCCGACATCACGATCAAACCCGTGATGCTGATTGTCGCCGGTCTCTCCGCACTCCTCCTTCTCCAGCCGAAGCTCGGCACCACGATCGTGATCGCCGCCGTGGGAGTGATCATGCTCTTCATCGCTGGCGCTCGGCTCCCGCACCTCTTCCTCTGGACCGTCAGCGGAGCCGTGGCAGCGTCCATCGCCGCATTCGGTTCCGACTACCGCCGCGCCCGGCTGCTCTCGTTCCGCGATCCGTGGGCCGATCCGCTCGGGGCCGGCCTGCAGACCATCCAGAGCTGGATCGGCATCGCGTCCGGTGGTTGGGCCGGAGTAGGGCTGGGTGCGGGTCGAGCGAAGTGGGGCTTTCTTCCCTACGCCCACTCGGACTTCATCTTCGCCATCGTTGCGGAGGAACTTGGTCTGCTCGGTGCCGGCGCACTCGTGTTGACCTTCGCATTGGTCGGATATCTCGGCATCCGAGCGGCCATGAACGCCCCCGACCGATTCGGCATGCTCCTCGCGGCCGGTCTCACGTCGTGGCTTCTCGTCCAGGCGTTCATGAACATCGCCATGGCGATCGGGTTGATGCCGATCACCGGCGAGCCGCTTCCGTTCGTCTCTGCCGGGGGCTCGAGCCTGGTCACCACTTTGGCCGCCGCTGGCGTCCTGACCAACATCGCAAAACGATCCAAGGCCTGACCCGTGGCGCGCGTCATCATCACCGGCGGAGGCACCGCGGGACACACCAACCCGGGCATCGCAACGGCCCAGGCACTCGTCAGCCGCGGGCTCGACACGTCTGATGTGCACTTCATCGGGGGTCGGCGCGGGAACGAAGGAACTCTTGTGCCGGCGGCCGGCTTCACCATCGACCTCCTCCCCGGTCGGGGGATCAAACGATCGCTCTCGGTGGACAACGTCGGGGCCATCGTCGATCTCTTTCGAGGTGCAATCCAGGCCTTCCGCCTCGTCCGCCACCACCGGCCGGATGTCGTTCTGTGTCTCGGCGGCTATGCAGCGTTCGGAACATCGCTCGCAGCGCTGCTGCTGCGAATCCCCGTCGTCGTCACCGAGCAGAACGCTCGGGCCAGCGCCGTGAACCGATTGGTCGGCCGCTTCGCGCGGGCCTGCGCCATCCCCTTTCCCGATACCGATCTGCCGTCATCGGTCCTCACGGGCAATCCGGTGCGGCCCGCCGTGGTCGAAGCTGTTGCCAACGCCGACCGAGAGACGATTCGGGCCATCCGTGGATTCAAGAAGGACAGCACCGTGGTGATGGTGCTGTCCGGATCGCTCGGTGCCACTAGCGTCAATCGGGCGGTGCGGGCGCTGGCCTCCGACTGGAGCCAGCGACCGGACCTCACGATCCACCACATCATCGGACGACGCGACTGGGCTGAGTTCGGAAGCACCATCGTCGAAGGGCCGATCGACTATCGCACGATCGAATACGAAGACGACGTGCCGAGTTTGCTGGTCGCAGCCGACGTTGCCGTGTGCCGATCCGGCGCATCGACTGTCACAGAACTCGCCATCGCCGGGATTCCAGCGGTGCTCGTGCCTCTGCCTGGTGCGCCCCGTGATCACCAACGAGCGAACAGCCGCGAAATCGTCGAGGCCGGGGGAGCGGTGCTGGTCGACGACAGCGACCTCTCGGCGGCAACATTGGCCGCTGCGCTCGCACCGATGATCGACGATCTCGATCGCCGTCGAGCGATGGCAGCTGCGGCCCGGTCGGTCGCTCGACCGGACGCGGCAGACGCCGTCGCCGCACTCGTGCTGGAGGTCGCCGAGTTCGGCCGCAAGAAGGGCACGCCGTGAACGACGACATGAGCACCATCCAGCAGGTCGATCTCAAGCACCCTCGACGGGTGCACATCGTTGGTCTGGGCGGCGCCGGCATGAGCGCGATCGCCGAGATCCTCGTCGGGACCGGGCATCGAGTGTCCGGTTCGGACCTCGTCATGTCCGCTCCGCTCGAGCGGCTGGCTGATGCGGGCGTCGAAGCCTTCGTGGGGCACCGCGCCGAGCAGATCGGCGATGCAGAGCTCGTCGCGATCTCGACCGCCATTCCCGACAGCAACCCGGAAGTGATTGAGGCCCGCGAACGAGGTATTCCCGTTCTTCGTCGCGCCGAGATTCTCACGGCGATCACGCGGGCGTGGCGAACGATTGCTGTCGCGGGGACCCATGGGAAGACAACGACGTCTGCCATGCTGACCATCGCTCTGCGAGGGGCTGGGCTCGATCCGGCGTTCATCGTTGGCGGTGACCTCGTCGACCTCGACCGTGGCGCTGCGGTCGGAAGCGGTGAGTTCCTCGTGGTCGAGGCGGACGAAAGCGATGGGACCTTCGTCGAGCTGGTATCCGAGGCCGTGATCGTCACGAACGTCGAACCGGACCACCTCGAGTTCTACGGCGGATTCGGTCCCCTGCAGCAAGCGTTCATTCGCTTCGTCGACCAGGCTGACGGGCCATGTGTGATCTGCCTCGATGATCCAGGGGCCGGTGAACTGCTCGCCGAACGCCCTGGCGTCATCACCTACGGACTCGCCGAGCGGGCAGATTGGCGGATAGTCGACCCGTTGCCGACCCCCATGGGCGTGACCTTCGACGTCGTCAGCGGTAGGGGTCGGTATCACATCGCCCTCCGTCAGCCTGGCCTGCACAATGCGAGGAACGCCACGGCCGCCCTCGCGATGGCCGTCTCACTCGGTGGAGATGGCGAGGCCGTCGCCGCATCGTTGTCGGCGTTCGGCGGAGTGGGGCGACGCTTCGAGCTTCGTGGGACCGCCGCCGGCGTCACCCTCGTCGATGACTACGCCCATCTCCCGACCGAGGTCGAAGCAGCGTTGCAGGGTGCTGCAAGTACGTCGCCGCAGCGACTGGTGGCCGTCTTCCAGCCGCATCGCTACAGCCGAACCGAGCAGCTCTGGTCGACGTTCAAAGACGCGTTTCGAGCCGCCGATCTCTTGATAGTCACCGGGATCTATTCGTCCGGCGAGGCACCTCGTCCCGGCATCGTCGGCTCGCTGATCTCCGACGACGTCGCTGCTGCCCATCCGAACGCAGACGTGCGCTACGTCGAACAGCTCGACGACGTCGTTGCAGTGCTGGTCGATGAACTCCGCTCTGGTGATCTCTGCATGACCCTCGGTGCCGGCGATCTCACGACCATCCCGGATCGCGTGCTCGTCGCGCTCGAGGAGCGAGCGTGACCCACCAGCCCATCGATGAGGTTGTCCGTCAGCTCGGTTCGCTGGTCCAACCGGACGCTCCCACGGGACCGCTCTGCAGCTACAAGGTCGGCGGAGTGTGTGCGGGCCTGGTCGACGTCAGCGACGTCGAGACGCTCGAGACCGTCCGTCAGGTCTTGCTCGACGTCGGGGCCGATGTCCCGATCCTCGTGGTTGGTCGAGGTTCGAACCTGCTTGTGTCTGACGCCGGATTCGCCGGATTGGTGCTGCGCCTGAGCGGTTCCTTCGAGGAGATCGAGATCGACCGATCGGCCGCCACCGTCGTCGCTGGCGGCGCAGCGCTTCTCCCGGTGGTCGCCCGAAAGACTGCGGCCGCCGGCCTGACCGGGTTCGAATGGGCGGTTGGTGTTCCCGGTTCGATCGGGGGAGCGGTCCGGATGAACGCCGGCGGGCACGGGGCGGACATGGCGGCTTCTCTGGTCGCGGTCAGCACGTTCGATCTCCACGAGGGGGGACCGACGCAACGAGCGGCGGACGATCTCGAGCTCGCGTACCGACACTCGGTGATCGGAGCGAACGAGATCGTTCTTCTTGCCAGTCTCCAGCTCGCCGAAGGGGATCGGGTGACCGCCGAGTCGACGATCAGCGAGATCGTGCGGTGGCGTCGGACCAATCAGCCGGGCGGACAGAATGCGGGCAGTGTCTTCGCCAACCCACCCGGGGATTCGGCCGGGCGCCTGATCGACGCGGCTGGCCTCAAGGGATTTCGTATCGGTAGTGCCGAAGTCTCCGAGAAACATGCGAACTTCATCCAGGCCGATCCGGACGGCAAGGCTGATGACGTCTTCGCCCTCATCCGCGAAGTCCAGCGTCGAGTGCGCAACACTTTCGACGTCGAACTACGGCCGGAGAATGTGCTGGTCGGTTTCGAGTTGGACCCGGCGGGAGGCGAACACACATGAGTGGAACCTCGACCCGGACGCGCCGCCGCACGCCGCAACGACCACCGCAGAAGCCGGCCCGGCGCTCCGCAGCCGATCCCCGAATCGAAGCAAGGCGGCGAGACGTCGCGCGATCCGAAGGACGAAAGCGTCTTCGGTTGCTGATCGCGCTGTCGCTGATCACGCTGGTGTCCATCGGCTGTCTGGTGTTGCTGCAGAGCAGCTGGCTCGACATCGACGAGGTCGTGGTCGTCGGCGGTGACCGGACTGACCCGGACGTTGTACGTTCTGCATCCGGCATCGCCGTTGCCACGCCATTGGTCGACCTCGACCTGATGGCATCGAGGGTGGCGGTGGAAGCCCTGCCCTGGGTGGCGACGGCCGAGGTGGCCAAGAAGTGGAACGGGACGGTGACCATCACCCTCACCGAACGGATCCCGGTCTTGGCTCTGCCGACCGGCGAGGGATTCGTGTTGGTCGACGCCGGGGGTCGTCAGTTGGCGCCGCTACCGGAGCGTCCTGATTGGTCCCATGTGGTCAACGGAGTGGTGGCCAGCGGAGTGCCGGGCCAACCTGCACCCACCGAAGTCCACGGCGTGATCCGGCTCCTCGGTCTGCTCACCGCCGATCAGCTCGCCGAGATCGAGTCTGTGAGCGTGATCGATCGTCGCCTCGTCCTCGACCGCGTCGACGGCTCGCTGGTGGATCTCGGCAACGACAGCGGATTGTCGGAAAAGCTGGTGAGCTATGACACGATCCGAGCCGAAGTCGACCTCCGATGTGTCCACCGAATCGATCTCCGAGTCCCTGCTGCGCCCGCGATCACACGCATCAGTGCGACAGGCGAAACTCGACAAGCGTTGTCCGATCTGTCCAACTGCACCTAGCCTCACCGGGCGGCGCGCGAAACACCATCAGCCGCGCGCGTCTAACTGGAAAGAAACTGATTCCGAATGAATACCCAGAACTACGTGGCGGTCATCAAGGTCGTAGGTGTCGGTGGCGGCGGCTGCAACGCCATCAATCGCATGATCGATGCGGGTCTGCGCGGCGTCGAGTTCATCGCGGTGAACACCGACGCCCAGGCACTGTTGATGAACGATGCCGAGACCAAGATCCACATCGGTCGTGATCTCACCAGGGGTCTCGGTGCCGGCAGCGATCCCGAGATCGGGCAGCAGGCCGCCGAGGATCATGCTGACGAGATCTCTGCTGCTCTCGACGGCTCGGACATGGTGTTCATCACCGCAGGTGAGGGCGGCGGCACGGGTACGGGCGCTGCGCCGGTCATCGCCGAGATCGCGAAGAGCCAAGGTGCACTGACCATCGCTGTCGTCACCCGTCCGTTCGGCTTCGAGGGTCGGCGTCGCGCCAGCCAGGCCGAGAACGGCATCAGCCGTCTCAAGGACAAGGTCGACACGCAGATCGTCATCCCCAACGATCGGCTCCTGTCCATCGCCGACGAGAAGACCACCATGGTCAACGCGTTCGGCATGGCAGACGAGATCCTGCTGTCGGGCGTCGCCGGCATCACTGATCTGATCACGACACCTGGACTCATCAACACTGACTTCGCCGACGTGCGCATGATCATGCACAACGCAGGTTCTGCTTTGATGGGCATCGGCAAGGCGAGTGGCGAAGGCAGGGCCCTCGCTGCCGCTCGAGCCGCCATCGCGAGCCCTCTCCTCGAGGCCTCCATCGAGGGAGCCCGCGGCATCCTGCTGTCCATCGCCGGGTCGAGCGAACTCGGTCTCTTCGAGGTCAACGAGGCAGCCGAGATCATCCACGACGTTGCTCATCCCGATGCGAACATCATCTTCGGCACAGTCGTCGACGAGGGCATGGACGATGAGATCCGGGTCACCGTGATCGCTGCCGGTTTTGATCGATGGGACGCCGACGGGGAAACGCAGCGAGCAGGCGATCCACTCGGCGACATGATCGACGATGAACCCGGCAGGAGCGCTGCGGTCGACATCTTCGCCTCCGACGACGATGACGACGACGGGTTCGACGTCCCGTCGTTCCTGAAGTAACACCCGCTGGACAACCCGAGCGAGGAGGTCGACTGTCGGATGGAACACCACCGGATCGATCTCGAACGCTCGATCGTGCACATCGTCACGACCGATCGTTCTGATGGCAGCTTTGCCCTGAATGAGCAGCGTTCGGCGCTCGACGGGCGGCGTGCCGCGGTGACCGATCGTCCGTGGCTGGCGCTCCGCCAGGTCCACGGGAGCCGCGTGATCGATGGTGACGCGCTCGACGGTGACGCGATCGTCAACGATGATCGGAGCTCGCCTGCGCCCACTGGTGACGCGTTGATCATTTCCGAAGCGGGGGTCGCCGTGTCGGTGCTCACCGCCGACTGTGCGCCGATCGTCCTCGTGAGCACCAACGGGGTCGCCGTCGTGCACGCGGGATGGAAGGGTGCAGTTGCAGGTGTCATCGATGCTGCCGCCTCGGCGCTGGTCGAACGCGGCGGTGTTCCCGTGCTGAGCTTGCTCGGCCCCTGCATCCAGCCAAGTGCGTACGAGTTCGGAGAAGCAGATCTTGCGTCGATCGTTGATGAGTTCGGTGTCGACGTGATTGGCTCGACCTCGTCTGGGGCACCCGCCCTCGACATGACGAACGTGGTCCAGATCGCATGTGTTCGCAGTGGTTGGCCCGCGCCCGATCGATCTTCATGTACCAGCGACCCGCGGTACTTCAGCCACCGGACCCGGCGAGATGTCGGTCGCCAGGCAACCGTCGCCTGGATCGAGAAGCGAGACGACGGCCAGGTCAGCAGCAGCTCATGAGTCGATCGATGGCCGAGGATTCGGCCCGGAGCCTTCCGGATCTGGCCACTCTCATTGATCGCCGAAACGCCTTGCGAGACAGAATCGCAACAGCCGGCGGTGATCCGGACCGTGTCGAGATCGTCGCCGTCACCAAACGCTTCCATCCCCGTGCCGTCGAGTTGGCGGTAGCGGCGGGTTTCACGTCGGTGGGGGAGAACTACGCCCAAGAACTCGTGGAGAAGGCGGCCTCGATCGACCTCGCGGATCGGCCGGCACCTTCGTGGCACATGATCGGCGGCCTACAACGCAACAAGATCAAGCGGCTCGTCCGGCTCCTCACCGACGAGGCAACCGCGAGTTCGGTGGCCCAGATCGTCTATCAGACCATCGATCGGGCCGAGCTGGCCTCCGAGGTCGCCAAGCGATCGCCCGGAGCGACCGTCTACATCCAGGTCAACACGACCGGGGAACATCAGAAGTCGGGCTGCGACCCCGACGATCTTGCACCGCTGGTCGATCACATCGGAACCCTCGAGCTCGAGCTTGCAGGACTGATGACAATCGGCCCCACCGATGGAGCCGACCCGACGCCGGCGTTCGAGCTGCTGCGTGCACGCGCTGACCAGCATGGTCTTCGTGGGTGTTCGATGGGGATGAGCGGTGACCTCGAGGCTGCGGTCAGGTCTGGCTCGACGATGATTCGGGTGGGTACTGCTCTCTTCGGTTCTCGGCCGACTAACCTCTGACCAGGCATCTCGACCCTCGAGGTGCCCACGATGAGAATCTCACTCGGCTGATGGGATCGCAATGTTCAAGAACGTGATGGTGGCGCTGGGCCTCGGACCAGACGAAGACTACGAAGACCGGTACTTCGACGACGATGCGGTCGAGCCAGACGATGACGGTCGCCGTGGCGAACCGGTCGCTGCGTCGCACGGTCCCATCGGTGCCGTCGAGCCCGAGCCGGCACCTCGCAGCACGACCGGAACGGTCGGAGCGGTGCGCCCGATCCGATCGATCAGCGCAGACGACGAGCCGTCGTTCACCGTGCGACCGATTTCTCGCAGTGACTCGGATGTGACGCACTCCGTCACACCCGTCGTCGCATCGAAGCCGCGGAGCATCGCCCCGCAGTCCTTCGGCGATGCAAAGGTCCTTGCCGACGAATTCAAGCGATCGACGCCGGTCATCATGCAGCTCACCGATGTCGATCGCGAACTCGCCAGGCGTCTCATCGACTTTGCCAGCGGCGTCTGCTACTCCCTCGGGGGTTCGATGGAGAAGCTGGCCACCAACGTCTTCCTCCTTCTGCCGAAGGGAACGGAAGTGTCGGCCGACGAGCGGCGACGAATCGACGAACGCGGCTTCGATCGCTGACTCGTGAATGATCGGCTTCGGGTCGATCGGCTCGGGCGTTTCGGGGAGTAGTCTCACGCCATGCCTGGTTCGAATGAAAAGCTTCGCGTCCTGCGCCGGATTCCAGAGATCCGCTTCGATGAGGAGCTCCGCGGTTACAACAAGCATCAGGTCGACCGAGTGCTGGAGAACCTGGCGCCGTTGGCCGATGAAGTCGACACGCTCGTCGACAAGCTGAGCGAGGCCGAGCGTCGAGCGGCCGCAGCGGAAGCTCGCGTCATGGAAGGGGGAGGTCCGGCGCCGACTCCCGCCGCCCCTGTCGCCCCCGTGATCGCACCGCCGACAGCCGAGAACTTCGACGAGACACTGAGTAAGACTCTTTTGCTGGCGCAGCGCACCGCTGATGCCACGGTGAAAGAGGCCGAGGAGACAGCGGCGAGGATCAAGAACGAAGCCGAAGCCGACGCTGTCTCGGCCCGTGAGGCGATGGAGCGTGAAGCGGCCGAGATGCGGGCGGGTGCCGAAGCCACACGAGCAGAATCGATCGACCAGGCCAACCGTGATGTCGCTGCGATGGTCGACACGGCCCGCACCACCATCGACGGCAAGATCGCCGAAGCTGAGGCCGAGCTGTCCGAGACCCATGCGACCACGCGGGACGATCTGATTGCCCAGATCGAGTCGCTGCAGGTTGCTCGCGATGCGCTGGCCGGCGATGTCGAGAACTTCGAAGGCCATCTCGCTGAGCGTCGAGAGGTCATTCGTTCGGCCATCGCCGAGCTGTCCGAGGTGGTCGAAGACCCGGAGCGCCTCCGCACCGTCATGCCTCCCACGCCCCTCGCTGATCTCCCCGATGTCGGCTCCGCTGATCCGGTCTCGATCACGGTCACGTCGCTGGACACGTTGGCGGCCGAGGTCGCCGACTCCGCCGAGGCCGAGGGTGTGCTCGCCCCCGATCTGGCTGTTGGCGCCTTAGCGGTCGAGGATGGCTCCTCCGACGGCGCCACGGACGAAACCGGACCGTGGGCCGAGGACGAAACCGAAACCGAAACCGATACCGAAACGGCGATCTCGGCGGCGGGCGACGACACCGAGACCTCCTGGGCCAACGGTCAGACGACATGGGCGGACGAGCCCGGCATCGACGAGGCCCGCTCGGTCGGACTCTTGGTCGATCAGCCTGGCGAGGAGTCACCCCATCACGACGACGTGGGCGAACCAACGCTCGCCCACCCCGTGGTCGATGTCGACGCAGGCACGCCTGCGGGGCAAGAACGCCGCACGATGCGAGATCTTGCGCCGATGGCGGACCGTGCGAACAGCGAGGAGGCTACGAGCGACCCCTTCCTCGATGAGCTTCGCCGCGTGACGTCGGATGACGACGACGACGAAGCGCTCAGCAAGTTCCTTGGTGACTCCGAAGCCGACGACGATGGCAAGGGCGGCTGGTTCGGTCGACGCAAGTAGCGCTCAGCTCGAGCGTTGCAACCGGATGTGCATCGGTGAGCCGTCGAGTTTCACGTCTGTTCTGAACACGCCGTCCTGGCTCGCTGCGGTCGTTTCGGGCGCGTCGGACGACGAGATCTGAAGTGAGGTCGCCAGCACGGCGCCAGCCAGGAAATCCTCGTGATGCGTGAGGGCAGAGGCTGCCGCTGGGTCGACCTCGAGAACGAGATCGATGCGATCGGTCACGTCGAGGTCGGCGTCCTTGCGGGCCTGCTGAATGAGGCGAACGGCGTCTCGGGCCAAACCCTCTGCCTCGAGTTCCGGCGTGACATCGATGTCGATCGCCACCAGCGCATCGTTGCCGGGAAGAGGGGCTGCGGCGACACCCTCGATCGGATCGAGCTTGAGTGTGAACTCGTCTGCCTCGAGACGATGCCCGGACACGGTGGCGGTTCCGTCGTCGTTGGTCGACCAGTCTCCGTTCTTGGCGCCCTGCAAGACGGTCTTCATGTCGGGCCCGAGCTTCGGTCCCAGCACCCGCCCGTCTGGTTGGAGCCGGAACGTTCCGAACTCGGTCACGTCGTCGGAGAAGCGGATCTCTTTCACGTTGATCTCGTCTGCCAGGAGATCGACGAACGGTGTGATGGAGGCTGCTCCGTGGCCAGCCACCGTGGCCGAGGCCAATGGAAGGCGAACTCGCAGGCCGCGGTCCTCGCGCAGCGACAATGCCGCTGACGCTGCATCGCGCAAACGGTCCATGGATGCGACGAGGTCCGGATCAACCCCGAGGTCGTCGGCCGAGGGCCAGTCCTGGAGGTGGACAGACGGCTGATCTGAGCCGGTCGGAGCGATCCCGAGCCAGATTTCTTCTGAGATCATGGGGAGATACGGGGCGATGACTCGCGTGAGCGTGTGGAGAACGGTGTACAGCGTGTCGATCGCTACTTCGGTGTCGGTGGCAGCAGTGTCGGTTCCCCAGAACCGATCGCGTGACCGGCGGATGTACCAGTTGTTCAGCGCGTCGAGGAAACTCTGGATCGCCGTCGCTCCGCCAGCCAGATCGTACGCGTCGAGTCGCTCCGTCGCGGTCTCGACCAGATCAGCAGTCTTGGCGAGGATGTACCGGTCGAGCACGTTCGACGAGTCGGTTCGGAGCTGCGCGGTGTGGCCACTGGCGTTGGCGTACAGCACGAAGAACGAATAGGCGTTCCACAGTGGCAGGAGGACCTGTCTGGTGACTTCGTCGATGGCTTGATCGCTGATGCGAGCATCACCGCCTCTGACGATGTTGCTCGACATGAAGTACCAGCGCAGAGCATCGGAACCCTGCTTGTCGAACACCTCGCTCGGCTCGGTGTAGTTGCGAAGCTTCTTCGAGAGTTTTGCCCCGTCCTCGGCGAGGAGGATCCCGTGGCAGATCACGTTCTGGAACGCCGGTCGATCGAAGAGGGCGCCGGCCAGGACATGCAATGTGTAGAACCAGCCGCGGGTCTGGTTGATGTACTCGACGATGAAGTCGGCGGGGAAATGTTCCTCGAACCACTGGGCGTTCTCGAACGGGTAGTGCACCTGGGCGAACGGCATCGAGCCGCTCTCGAACCAACAATCGAGGACTTCGTCGACGCGACGCATCGTGGACTTCCCGGTCGGGTCGTCCGGGTTCGGCCTGGTCAGTTCGTCGATGAACGGGCGGTGGAGATCGTCCGGGCGAACGCCGAAGTCGGCCTCGAGTTCATCGAGGCTCCCGTAGACATCGATTCGCGGATAGTCGGGGTCGTCGCTCCTCCAGACCGGAATCGGCGAACCCCAGAAACGGTTTCGGCTGATGGACCAGTCGCGTGCGCCGGCCAACCACTGGCCGAATCGGCCCTGCTGGACGTGATCTGGCACCCAATTGATCTCGCGATTGAGCTCGATCAGCCGATCGCGGATCGCAGTGACCTCGACGTACCAAGATGAGATCGCCTTGTAGATGATCGGGGTGTCTGTCCGCCAGCAGTGCGGATAGTTGTGCTCGTAGGTGTCGTGGCGCACGATGCGCCCGAGCTCCTTGAGGTGCCGGATGATCAGGGGGTTGGCGTCGAACACGTTGGTCCCGAGCCAGTCGACGACGGGAGCGGTGAACCGTCCCTGGTCGTCAACGGGTACGGCATCGCCGATCTCGATGCCGTTGGCCTCACAGACCTGCTGATCGTCTTCGCCGAATCCCGGTGCCATGTGGACGATTCCGGTGCCATCGCTGGTGTCGACGAAGTCGGCGGAAAGGACTCGGAAGGCGGGGGAGGAGTGGTCGGCTGCAGCCCTGTCGGCGAAATACGGGAAAAGCGGCGCGTAGGTCCGACCGACGAATTCGGAGCCCTTCAGCGTCGCGACGATCTCGGCTGTTCCCAGCTGTGCTCGATACGTGTCGACGGCGGCCGCCCCGATGACGACGGTCTTGCCGTTGAGTTCCTCAGCTCCGTCGGTGACGTGGAGGAGCGCGTAATCGATGTCGGGGCCGACGGCGAGCGCCAGATTGCTCGGCAGCGTCCACGGCGTGGTTGTCCATGCGAGGATCACCAAACCATTCGATTCGTCTGGGTCGCCCGGATTCGCGGCGAGGTCGAAGGCCACGGTGACGGCGGGGTCCTGGCGGGGGCGCGTGGCATCGTCGAGCCTGATCTCGAAATTGGACAGCGGAGTCTCGGCCCCCCATGAGTAGGGCATGACCCGGTAGGCCTCGTAGATCAGCCCCTTCTCGTGGAGCTGTTTGAAGGCCCACATGACGGACTCCATGTAGCTCGAGTCCATCGTCTTGTAGGTGTTGTCGAAGTCGACCCAGCGGGCCTGGCGGTTCACTGTTGATTCCCACTCGCCCGCGTAGCGCATCACCGAGGACCGGCACTGGTCATTGAATTTACCGATGCCGTAGTCGGTGATCGCCGCCCGACCTGTGACGCCGAGTTGCTTCTCCGTCTCCATCTCCGCAGGGAGCCCATGGCAGTCCCACCCGAATCGGCGTTCGACCCGGCGGCCCTTCATGGTCTGGTATCGGGGTACGAGATCCTTCACGTAGCCGGTGAAGAGGTGCCCGTGGTGGGGAAGACCGTTTGCGAACGGTGGTCCGTCGTAGAACACGAACTCGTCATCGACGGGTCGCTGGTCGACCGAGGCCTGAAAGGTCGAGTCCCGATCCCAGCGCTCGAGAATTCGGCGCTCGATGGCGGGGAAATCCGCTCGAGCAGGAACCTCGGGATAGGGAAGCGACAGCGGCTCAGACATGACGGGCAATCGTAGCGGTGAGCCGAGCTGGAGAGCCGCTGATTCCGAGCCGGGGCCGCCACTGCCTCGACGTCGCGGAGGGTGCGTCATGTTGGGCGCCGGTCGACCTACACTCTGCCGCCCGAGTGGTTCGAGTATTCCTCGAACGTCGGCATGACATCGCCCGTGGGCGGCAGATCAGTGAACGGGGGCCACGCGGTGGCGAAGTCGAAAGCGGCATCAAAGCGGAAAGCGCCGGCCAAGAAGGCGCCGGCCAAGGGCGCCGGCCAAGAAGGCGGTGGCGAAGAAGGCGCCGGCCAAGAAGGCGGTGGCGAAGAAGGCGCCGGCCAAGAAGGCGGTGGCGAAGAGCGCGCCGGCCACGAAGGGCCCCAGCGCCGGCACGACGACCAAGAAGGCAGGAAGAACCTCGGTGGCAAAAAAGGCAGCGACGACACTCGAAATTCCGTCCTGGATCAAGGACAAGAAGTGGTTGAAGCAGCAGCGAGCGGCGCTCCTCGAGGAGCGTGCAAAGCAGACGAGTCACGCCGAAGTGCGTGAAGCCGAGGCCGCGGCGTTGATGGCGGACCGTGACCCGGGCGACGTCCAGTTCGACGAGGAATCGGGCGAGGGTGACACGCTGGCAGTCGAACGAGACCGTGATCTCGCTCTGTCGGCGAAGGCGCGAGAGATCGTCAACGACGTCGATGCTGCGATCCAGCGAATCGATCAGGGCCGGTACGGAATCTGCGCAAGCGGCGAGGACATCATTCCCAAGGAGCGGCTGGAGTTCCTGCCGATGGCCAAGAAGTGCGTGCGTCACCAGACGTCGATGTTCTGATCGGTCGTCGTCGCCGCCTGCTCGTCGCGCTGACGATCGCGGGCGGCGTCATCGCCGTCGATCAGGTGACCAAGGCCTGGGCGGTGCGAAATCTCAGTCGATCCTCGTGTTCGGTCCCCGACGCCTGCATCGACGTGATCGGCTCATTGCGCTTTCGATTGTCCTTCAACCCCGGCGCCGCCTTCAGCAGCTTCGCCGGCGGCGGACCCGTTCTCGGGGTCATCGCATTCTTCATGTCGATCTATCTCATCTACTTGACCTTGACCACCACCGATCGATGGTTGGCGATCGCCTTCCCCGTGGTGGCCGGTGGTGCGGTCGGCAACCTTGTCGATCGGGTGACGCGGGCAGATGACGGGTTCCTGAGCGGCAAGGTCGTCGATTTCATCGATCTCCAGTTCTGGCCCATCTTCAATGTCGCCGACATCGCCGTCGTCGGCGGCGTCGCAACCGTTGCGATGCTTCTCTGGCGCCAACCGCCGAACGATCGGGCCGCCAATGTCGCCGACACCTCAACCAAGGCCGCCGATGTCTGAGATCGAAACAGTCACCGAGACGCTCCCGCCGGCACTGGCGGGGCAGCGCATCGACCGAGTCGTGGCACTCGTGGCCGACGTCAGCCGAAGCGATGCCGCCGCGCTCCTGGTCGACGGCCACGTCACGATCAATGACCGGGTGCCTTCCAAGCCGTCCGAACGTGTGGTTGAAGGCGATGTCGTGGTGGTGGTGGTCGAGCGTTTCGACGGTCAACTGGAGGCCGACTCGTCAGTCGAAGTGCCAGTCGTCTTCCACGACGATCACGTCATCGTCGTCGACAAACCGGCGGGGCTGGTCGTCCATCCCGGCGCCGGCACTCTGCATGGCACCATGGCCCACGGGCTGCTCAGCATGTTCCCCGATCTGCGGGGCGTCGGCCCCGACGTACGGCCCGGCATCGTTCACCGGCTCGACAAGGGCACATCAGGCTTGCTCGTGGTGGCCAAGTCAGTCGAAGCGCTCGAGGTGTTGAAACAGCAGCTCGTCGTTCGGTCGATGCTCCGGCAGTACCGCACGCTGGTCGATGGTCGTGTCGGATCGAGCGAAGGTGTGATCGATGCACCACTCGGACGCTCACCTCGAGACCCCACCCGTCATGCCGTCGTGTTGTCGGGGCGAGATGCTCGCACCCGCTACGAGGTGATCGAGCGTTTCGAACATCCGCTGGTGACGCACATGCGCTGCCGTCTCGAGACCGGACGAACCCACCAGATTCGAGTCCACCTCGAAGCCATCGACCATCCGGTGATCGGCGACGATCGCTACGGGGGATCTCAACCGAACCTCGGACTCGATCGCCCGTTCCTGCATGCCGAGACGCTCGGGTTCACCCATCCCGGCAGCGGCGAATGGATGTTGTTCGAGAGCCCCCTTCCCGCAGACCTCGCGAACCTCCTCAGTCGGTGTCAGGACGGGACGATCGAGGCCTCCAATGACCACGATGCGTGACCGCGTCCAGCTCGGGTCGGCTCCGTCCCGCTGAGCGGCCGGCCTGGTCCGATGCATCCGGTTCACCGATGGCGATCGTGCACACCAGACGTCGGTCGCGCGGGACGTCGAAGGTGGCCTTGACGTCATCCTCGTGATCGAAGAGCCCGAAGAGGCAGGCTCCCAGCCCACGGTCGTTCACTGCGAGGAGGAGGTTCTGCGCCACCATTCCGGCGTCGATCCACCAGAACGGCTGTCGCCACGCCTGGGTGTTGCTCCCGAGCTGTGGTCGAGCCTTGTCCGCCTCGGCGTAGCGCTCGACGTAGGCACCCGGTCTGGTCACGACCACCACCAGTACCGGCGCACGGAGTAGACCCTGCCATCGGAATCCGATTCGCCGTTCCTCTGACATCGTGGTCGCCCAGTACGCAGAAACCGAGTCGAGCGTGTCGAGCACGAGGTACTCGACAGCGCCGGTGTTGCCCGCTGACGGTGCTCGCCTGGCCAGATCCAGGATGTCGTCGATCATCTGCCGATCGATCGGGCGGTCGGTGAACGACCGAACCATGCGGCGCGACCGGATGGTTCGATCCAGATGTCGGTCGTTCACGTCGTGGCGGACTCCTGGCTCGGCCACTCGGCGACCCCGTTCGCCATGTTGCCGATGTCGGCGAGGCTGAACCCTTCGAGCATCGAGCGCATCGCGCTGCCCACGTTGTTCCACACGGCCAGCAGCACGCACTGGCCCTCGTGATCGCATGCTCCAGCGGTGTGAGGCTCACCGAAGTCACCGAGCGTGATCGGCCCGTCGACGGCTCGTACGATCTCGGCCAAGGTGATCTCCGCGGGATCGCGGGCCAAAAGATAACCACCGCCGACACCCCGCTTCGAGCGCACGATGCCGGCACCCTTCAGCGCCAGCAGAATCTGTTCGAGGTAGGGCTGGGGGAGACCGGTCCGATCGGCGATCTCGCGAACGGTCGTGGGTTGGACCGTCTCGGAGTGCAGCGCCAAGGACAGGAGTGCTCGTGCTGCGTAGTCACCCCGGGTCGAGACCTTCACGACATCTGACCCTAGTTGCACGGCGAGTCAGACGGTGTATGCCCCTTCGAACGGCTGCCGAGATTGCGCTCTAGGGTTTCTGTTCATGCGTCCAGCTCCTGTCCCTCCTGCGCACGGTCGTGGCTGCCTCACCGACCTGGTACCGGCCATGCTCGGTCCTGCCGGAGCTCAGCTTCCGGTCGAGATCGACCATCGGCGTCCGATCGTCATGCTGGTGCTGGACGGGCTGGGCTGGGAACAGCTCAGGGAACGCCCGTCGCTCACGCCGGTCCTCCACCAGATGCAGGGACAGCACATCACCAGCGTCGCTCCCTCCACGACGGCGACGGCGCTCACCTCGATCACCACCGGTCTGACGCCCGGCGAGCACGGCGTCGTCGGTTATCGCATGGTGGTCGACGACCAGATCATGAACTCGCTTCGGTGGTGGTCATCAGAGCGCGGCGACCTCCGCCGCGAAGTCCCGCCGGACACCGTGCAGCCCTACGAGCCGTTCCTCGGTCAGCGCGTCGACTACGTGTCGAAGGCCGAGTTCGCCAAGACCGGGTTCACCGGGGCGCACCTGCGCGGGGCCCACCTGCACGGCTATCGCACCACGGCGGTCATGGTCTGCGAGATCGCGCGCGTGCTCCGAGGGAACGCGCCGTTCGTGTACGCGTACTACGACGGTGTCGACAAGGTGGCCCACGAGTACGGGCTCGACGAGCGATACGACGCAGAGGTCGGTTTCGTCGACCGGCTGGTCGGCGATGTGATCGCTGCTGCCCCTTCCGGCACTCAGGTATTCGTCACCGCCGACCACGGCCAGGTCGACTGCGGCAACGATCTACGACCGATCGCCGCCGAGGTTCTGGAGCTCACCAACGGTCTGTCCGGCGAGGCACGATTCCGATGGCTCCACGCGACCCCTGGGGCAGAAGACGATCTCCTCCAGGCCGCGGTCGACGCGCACGGATCCGATACATGGGTGCGCAGTCTCGAGGAAATGATCGACGACCACTGGTTCGGTCCATCGGTGCGCAACGAAGTGCGCGGTCGGTACGGCTCCGTCGCGCTGCTGCCCTTCGAGCCTTTCGGCTTCGACGATCCCGACGACACCGGCCCCTTCCCGCTGATCAGCCGGCACGGATCGCTGACCTCGGCCGAGATGCTCGTCCCGTTGCTGGTCGCAGAGTCGTGAGGTCGACCTTCCGATCGACTACAAACAGGCCATGACCGACTTCGAGGCAACGATCCCGGCCGATCAGACCAGCGACGGCGAATCGGCCGGGGGTGCACACCCATCGAGCGACGATGCCGAGGTGCTGGCGCCAACCGATGTCGCCGATCCGGGAGCGCACCACGACGAGGAGACGGCACCGCGTGGAGCGGTCTCGGAACCGGCCAAGGTCATGCGAATCGGTTCGATGATCAAGCAGCTTCTCGAGGAGGTTCGAACCACCGACCTCGACATTGCGGGCCGAAATCGACTTCGCGAGATCTATGACACCAGTATCGAGGAGCTTTCCGCTGCCCTCTCACCAGACCTGCAGACCGAATTGGCGAGTTTGGTGATGCCGTTCGGGGAGAACGAAGTCCCTTCCGAATCCGAGCTGCGGATCGCCCAGGCTCAGCTGGTCGGTTGGCTCGAAGGGCTCTTCCATGGGATCCAGGCCACCCTCTTCGCTCAGCAGATGGCGGCTCAGCAACAGCTCGAACAAATCAAGGCTGCGCAGGCTCTCCCGCCCGGCGGAGGACAACCCGAGCCGGGCAGTGGCGGTGTGTACCTGTGAGGTGAAGTTGCGTTCAGTTTGACGAACGCCGGTCGAGAGCGGAAAACTCTTGTGTGCTGGTCCGGGGACCGACCAGCTACGGGCACAGATCGAACCGAGTCCGGGTCGGTCGAGAGGCATGGGGGTTATGACGTGATCGAGGTCTACACCAAGGATTGCACCGCTCTGAGCGATGCCGAGCTCGGCGACATGGCCGATATGACCGTCGCCGGCGAGGGCTGGGAAGCCGGTCTGTTGTCGAAACAGGCCGAAGAGTGGGTGCTGACGAGTCAGGCCTTCAACCGCGGGCGGCTCGAAGGCTTCATGATGAGCACGCTCGAGCGGATCGGGGGCACGCCGTCACTCCTCATCGGTGTCGGGTGTGTCGCGCGCAAGCGGAGCCGGTCGTCGGTTTTGAAGTCGCTGATGCATGAGCAACTCCACAAGACCCTCATGGCCTTTCCGGACGAAGACGTCGTGATCGCCACGAGGGCGAACCACCCAGGACCCTTTGAGGCGCTCGTTGGTCTGGCCGACGTTCGCCCGTGGCCCGAGACCAGGGCGAATGGCGAGGAGCGCGCGTGGGGTCGACGGTTGGCGAAGAGATTCGGTGCCACCTCATTCGACGACCGCTCGATGGTCGCAGTCGGCGAAGGCGACAATCTCGTGCTCGATCACGAGTCGTTGAAGGCGAGCGATTTGGGACCCCTGTTCGAGTCGTGCGTGCGCAACGCTGATCAGCACGTCGTGGCCTGGGGTTGGGCGATGGCTGAGTACCTCGAGCACTTCCACGCACCGGCGACTGCCTGAACCGCTCACAGCCCTCGGCAGCCCTCGTGTGGTTCGGGTGGCCTACGCCTGAGGCGGACGGCCCTTCGTCGCGTCATGCCTCGAATGCCCGGTGCGCATGCCGAACGATGTCGAATGGAATGCATTCCCGCGGCTGCTGAGGTTCTCACGCACGGTGAGCCGCGATCCCTTGACATTTCATTTGCGTTGCGTCATGGTTACGAACGCATGACAGACACAGCACAGCTGCAACGGGCAACCTATCCGTCCCAGGACCCGTCGTCCAACACCCTGACGAGAAGTCGGGGATCTCGAGTGCTCACCGCCCTCATCGTCGTCCTCGGCACATTGGTGTCGCTGATGGTTTCGGTATCGCCCGCCGGTGCGACCATGAACTCCGGCGAGGGTTTGCTGGCTGCCGAGTTGTTCGCTCAGCTCAACGGCGAGCGCTCTGCCCGAGGCCTGCCGGCGTTCACGCTCGACAACTCGATGAACAGCGCAACCGTTCGCTGGGCAGACCGGATCGAGGGCGACGGCGCCCTCTCACACTCGAGCGATGGTCGCGCCGAGATCGTTGCGTACGGCGGCAACACTGGTCAGGTCACCGATGCCTGGATGCGATCAGCCGGTCACCGCAACCTGATCACCGACCCGAACCTCGTTCCCGCTTCGGTCGCCGTCACGTGCGATCGTGACGGTCGCATGTGGGCCGTGGTGCAGTTCCGCCGGCTCGACACTTCGAAGCCGGTCCAGGGTTCATCAACGACGTCGCCCCGAAAGACGCCGGCGAACGTCGGTGGTACCTGTTCCAATCCGCCGGGGAACGTTTCCGGTGAGACACTCAACAGCATCAAGCGGCTTTACAAGGCCTACTACTTGCGGGCCCCTGATGCCGGCGGCCTGCAGTACTGGCGCAACGAAGCAGCGGCCGGCATGAGCATCTGGCGAATCTCGGACCACTTCGCTTCGGCGAACGAGTTCCAGGACACCTACGGACGCCTCAGCGACCGAGAGTTCGTTCAGCTCGTGTACCGGAACGTGATGGGGCGTGGCTCAGACGCAAGCGGCGAGCGGTACTGGCTCGACCGTCTTCGAAGCGGCACGAGCCGAGGCCAGCTGATGACATCCTTCAGCGACAGCCCCGAGTACCGCCAGCGCTCCGGCATCAGCTGAGACTCCGGCCGAGGTTCGCCGAAGGCGTGAGCCACGGTGGGAAGAGTTGGCCGTGATCGCCGAAGGCGTGAGGCGTTTGTCGCTTGTGGCGGCAGCGGAGCCACGGTGGGGAGAGTTGGCCGTGATCGCCGAAGGCGTGAGGCGTTCGCCGAACCAATGTTACAGTCGTGTCATTCGATCGTCCCCGGCGTGAGGGGGTCGAGCCAAACGTCGTCGTCTACACCCGGCGGTACAGGAAGCGGTTCGTGGGGTCCTCGTTCACTCATCTGCATGTCCACACCGAGTATTCGATGCTCGACGGCGCATCCCGGCTCGACGAACTCGTCGCTGCCGCAGCGGCCGATGGGCAGCCGGCTCTCGGCATCACCGATCACGGCAACATGTACGGGGTGCTCGACTTCTACAAGGCGTGTCGATCGCACGGCATCAACCCCATCATCGGGACTGAGCTGTATCAAGCGCACGATTCCCGGTTCGAACGGCCGAGCCGCCGGGGTCGCATCGACGACTCTGGCGGAAACACCGACGGCGGCAAGAAGCTCTACTACCACCTGATTGCCCTGGCGGAGAACAACACGGGGTATCAGAACCTCATCGAGTTGTCCTCCGACGCGTTCATGACCGGCTTCCACTACAAGCCTCGGTGCGACTGGGAGCTCCTCGAGAAGTATTCCGAGGGCGTCATCGCCACGACCGGTTGTCTCGGAGGCCACGTTCTGCAGTCCCTCCTCCAGGGAAATGAGCAGCAGGCAATCGAGCGAGCTGCCCGCCTGCAGGACATCTTCGGTCGCGACAACCTCTTCATCGAGCTCCAAGACCACGGCATCCCCGAACAGCGCAAGACCAACCCGCAGCTGATCGAGATCGCCAGGAAGATCAACGCGCCGCTCCTCGCCACCAACGACTCGCACTACACCAAGCGAGTCGATCACGACGCGCACGATGCGCTGCTCTGCGTCCAAACCGGTTCGCTGATGAGCGACCCCGATCGATTCAAGTTCAGCGGCGACGAGCACTACCTGAAGACTGCTCAGGAGATGCGGCATCAGTGGGCCGAGCTCCCCGAAGCATGCGACAACTCCCTTTGGATCGCAGAGCGATGCAACGTCGAGATCGAGTTCGGCAAGCCGCAGCTCCCCGATTTTCCAATTCCGAGCGGCTTCGAAGGCTCGGACGACTACCTCTACCACCTCACGATGGAAGGGGCGAAGAAGCGCTGGGGATCGTCGATTCCGCAGGCGACGATCGATCGCATCGAGTTCGAGCTGGACACGATCAAGAGCATGGGGTTCTCGTCCTACTTCCTGATCACGTGGGACATGATCCGTTACGCACGGGAGGTCGGCATCAGGGTCGGACCCGGTCGTGGTTCCGCGGCCGGCTGTGCCGTGGCGTACAGCCTCTGGATCACCGATCTCGACCCAATCAAGTACGACCTGCTCTTCGAACGGTTCCTGAATCCTTCCCGGATCTCCATGCCGGACATCGACATGGACTTCGACTCCCGCTACCGGGATCAGATGATCCGCTATTGCGCCGAGAAGTACGGACGTGATCACGTCGCTCAGATCGTCACCTTCGGCCAGATCAAGGCGAGGGCCGCCGTTCGCGACGCCGCACGCGTGCTCGGTTATCCGTATGCAGTCGGTGACAAGGTGGCCAAGGCCATGCCGCCGCTGATCATGGGGCGCGACACCCCGCTGAAGTACTGCTTCGAAAAGTCCGAGAAGTACGCAGACGGCTACAACATGGCCACCGAGCTTCGCTCGATGGTCGATACCGATGCCGATGTCGCCAAGGTCATCGAAGTGGCGAAGGGGCTCGAGGGACTGCGTCGCTCCGACGGCATCCACGCTGCCGCCGTGGTGATCACCAAGGATCCACTCACCACGTACCTGCCGATCCAGCGCAAGCCCGAGTCCGGCAAGCCGATCGAAGAGTCGCCGGTCGTCACGCAGTACGAGATGAACGGCGTGGAAGAGCTCGGTCTGCTCAAGATGGACTTCTTGGGGCTTCGCAACCTCGACGTCATCACCGACACGATTGCCCTGGTGGAGGAAGTGCACGGCGTCGCCGTCGACATCGACCACGTCGATCTCGAGGACACAAAGACCTACGAGCTGCTCCAGGCTGGCCAGACCATCGGTGTGTTCCAGTTGGAGTCACCGCCAATGCGAGCGCTGATGCGTTCGATGGCCCCGACCGCCTTCGAGGATGTTGCCGCACTCGTCGCCCTGTATCGGCCCGGGCCGATGGCAGCGAACATGCACAACGACTACGCCGATCGAAAGAACGCTCGACAAGACGTCACCTACGTGCATCCCGATGCCGAGGAGATCATGGGTGAGAGCTACGGCCTCATGATCTACCAGGAGCAGATGATGCGGGCGAGTCAGAAGTTCGCCGGCTACTCGCTGGCCGAGGCGGACAACCTCCGCAAGGCGGCCGGTAAGAAGAACCGCGAGCTCATGGCGAAGGAGCGCGAGAAGTTCATCGCCGGTTGCGACACCAACGGATACGGGGTCAAGTTCGGCGAGGAGCTGTTCACAACGATCGAGGGTTTCGCCGACTACGCCTTCAACAAGAGCCACTCGTACGGCTACGGATACGTCAGCTTCCAGACGGCGTTCCTGAAAGCCAACTATCCCGCCGAGTACTTCGCCTCGCTCCTCACCAGTGTGAAGTCGAATCTCGACAAGGCTGGCATCTACCTGAACGAGTGCCGCCAGCTCGGCATCTCCGTGCTCGTGCCTGATGTAAATCGTTCTGAGATCAACTTCGGCTCGATCCCGAATCCCGACCCGACAGCGCCCGAGGGAGGAATCAACGCCATCACCTTCGGCTTGTCGGCGGTGCGAAACGTCGGAGAGGCGCTGGTGGAGTTGATCGTGGCCGAGCGGCGCAAGGGCGGCCCCTTCATTGATTTCGTCGACTTCTGCGAACGAGTCGACTACTCGGTGCTGAACAAGCGGGCCATCGAGTCACTGATCAAAGCTGGTGGCTTCGATTCACTCGGCCATCCCCGCCAGGGTCTGCTCCTCACGTTCGAGGAGATCATCGACAAGACCGCGTCCACTCGCAAGGAACACGACATGGGCGTCATGACGTTGTTCGGAGCAGCGGAGGACGGTCCCGCGTACGACGACCGCCCGGCGATTCCCGACACCGAGTTCGACAAGTCCCGCAGGCTCGCCTTCGAGAAAGAAATGCTCGGTCTCTACGTGTCCGATCACCCGTTGATGGGTCTCGAAGGTGCCCTTCGTCGGCGGACGGAGCACGCACTGGCTGATCTCGAAGCCATGGACGACGGTGCCCTCGTCATCATCGGGGGAGTCGTCACCCAGCTCCAACGCAAGTGGACCAAGAAGGGCGACCTCATGGGGATCTTCGTCCTCGAGGATCTGTCCGACTCCGTGGAGTGCATGGTCTTCCCTCGCACCTTCACCGATTGCGGCCATCTGCTCGATGACGACCGGGTCGTCATCGCTCGGGCGCGGGTGCAGAAGCGAGACGAAGAATCAAAGCTGATGATCCAGTCGATCGAGGTGTTCGAGGTCGAAAACTTGGGCTCAGCGGCACCGGTTCGGCTCGAGATTCGCCCTGACCAGTTGTCGGAGCTCATGATCGAGGACCTCAAGCGAGTCCTCACCGAGCACCCGGGCGAGTCGTCGGTCTACATCCATCTGAGCGACTCCCAAGTGATCAAGCTGGCCGACGATTTCAACGTGTCCAATGCAAAAGGCCTCATTCCTGAGCTGCGCGTGTTGCTCGGAGCCGACGCCGTTGTCCTGTAGTCAGAGGGACGTCCCGATGATCGTCAGCGCAGGGTTCCTGCCACACCGGAGGCGCCTCACAATCAGAGCCTGTGTGCCGACCGGAATTCGATGACTCGAATCGCCGTCTACGTGTGCACGTACAAGCGCAATGAGCCGCTGGCTCGTCTACTGGGCACGTTGCAGATCGCCGCCGATGCGGTCGCGTCGCAGGCCGAGGTCGGTGTAGTGATCGTCGACGACAACCCTGATGGTCGGGCAGCCGAGGTCGTCGATCAGTTCGACCACCATTTCGCGCTCGGTCTGCACTACCGCCATGCCGGCTCCCAGAACATCTCGATCGCCCGGAACACGGGTCTCGATGCTGCGAGTCAGATGGGGGACTGGGTCGCCATGACCGACGACGACATCATGGTCCCCGAGGATTGGTTCGTCGAGCATCTTGCGCTGCAGGAGCGGACGTCGGCCGACGCCACAACGGGCCCGTTGCTGCTGCAGTTCCCCGAGGATGCGTCGTCCTGGATCCACGACGAGCCCTTCGATCGGTTCGGGCTCCTCGACTTCGAGGAGGACGCGAGCGTCCCGATCTGCGCCACGGGCAACTCGATGTTGCGGGCGTCGTTCCTTCTCGACAATCCCGACATCCGCTTCGACCCAGAGCTCGGTGTGCTCGGCGGCGAGGACATGGTCTTCTACCGGGCAGCGGTCGGGCGGGGGCTGAAGTGTCACTTCTCGACGCGGACAGCCGTGTTCGAAGTCGAGCCTCATGAACGGTCGACGTTGAAGTATCAACTCGGTCGGGCCATGTGGATGGGCAACACCCAGTACTTGACCAACCAGCGGTCAGGCGATGCCACGAAGAACCGTCTGTTCCTTCGGGGTGGGCGCCAACTGGCCAGAGCGTTGATGCGGCCGGTGTCGCGCCTGATCTCGCGGGAGGCGCCCCAACTGCGATTCTCAGCAGCGCTGGCGTGTGAGGGCGTCGGCCTGATGGCCGGCCGGTTCGGCATCGAACTCGACCACCACGAGATCTGACGACTCGCAAACCGGAGGCCATGACCCCCGGAAATGGGGGCCCCAAACCTCGGGTTTGAGCCCCACGGAATCGGGGGTCATAGCCTCAGGTTGGGACAGGGGAGGTGCCGCCGGCGACTCGTCCCAGGTGCGCCTCGTCTGCCGCCCGCTGGAACCGCAAGAGCAACAACCAGCCGGCCCACGTCACGAACAGGTCGGAGATGACCGTGCCGATCGCCGCACCTCGCCACGACATCACCGGGACCAGGGTCAGATACATCACAAGGCTCAGCGCGGCTGACGACAGGATCAACGCGGCGCGGACCTTTGTCTGACCCAGACCGAGCAGGCCGTTGAGCGGCGACCGGCTCACTGCCAGGAGCGGAACACTGATCAACAGCCACCGCACGATCGTCACCGCCTCAGAGAACTTCTCGCCGACCAGGAAGGTCAGCGCCGGCGCAACGAAGAACAGGACCGCGGCGATCACCAAACTCAAACCGAACGAGACCGTGCTGAACCGCTTGGCCCGCCGAACATGCTGACCAATGTCTCCCTCGTTGTCCGGGAGAAATCGTTGGAAGAGCGCTTGGTTCATTGTGCGAATGGGAAGCTGTGACAGCGAAATGATGCGGTAGGCCGCTCCGTAGAGGCCGGCATCTGCCTCGAGCCCGAAGCCGTTCATCACGACCTTGTCGCCGTTCTGCTGCAACGTACTGGCGGTGAGAGGGAGCGACAGTTCGACGTTGCTCTGGACATACGTCTTGTTCGGACGGCCAAGGGTGAACCGGATGCCGACACTCGGCGTGGCGATGAGTACCGAGATGAGCGCCACGAGTGCGAAACCGATCAGCCACGACATGGCGAGACTGCGCACGGTCAGGATCCCCAACGAGTATGGGATCAGCAGCGACGTCAACCGTACGGCCGGAAGGAAGAGGCGCAGCTTGGCCGCGGCGGCGAAACCGCGGGTTGCTTGGATCAGGGTGGCTGAGGCCTGGGTGATCGGGAAGAAGAGCAGTTCGGCGACAGCGATGATCAGAATCGTGCTCGGGCGGATGTTCGAGATGAATGTCGAGCCGAGGATCGTGGCGAGCGCCACGGCAACGATGCCCTGGGTGATCGCGAGCGTGTAGGCCCGGCTGGCAACGGTCTGCGGATCGTCGTTCTCACGAATGACCCGCTGCAGGATCAGCAGTGACAGCCCTGACCACGTGAAGGCGCCGAGCGGAGCGATCACGCCGTAGGTGCCGACGTAGCCGCCGTAGGTGGTGAGGGCCAGCGTCCGCCCGAGCAGCAGGAAGGACAGCAGATTTGCCATGAGGTTGAACAGGTCGCTGATGCCGCTCCAGGCGACGTCGGTCGCCATCTCGCGATATCGGTGGACGAGCCCCCGCAGCCTGCTCATCGTGTGATCCTCACGTGGGGGCCGGGTACTCGGCGAGCACCGAGTCGTCCCAGCGCACATCAGCGAGGTCGCGTGTGACGTCGACGAAACTGGCGACGGCCAGTTCCACGCCGAGCCAGGTGCCGAGGACGGCGAGGTCGGTGTCGAAGACCTCCGTCAGGCGGTCGAGCTGCGTCTGGCTGAGTTCGGGACGCTCCGAGGCCCGCCACCGCTCACGCAAGCGGTCGACGGTCTCTTCCGAAACGAGGCTTCGGACGGCCTCGTAGCCTGGAACCTTCTTCAGTGTCGTGCGGACCGCGCTCTGTTGCAGACGTTCCGAACTGACGTTGTTGGCCCCGAGATCATCGTTCCATTCCACCCGATCGGCCAGGTCCGGATCGAGGCCTACGAATCGGGCAACGCGACGTAGCTCTTCGGTGCCGTGGGAACGCAGCCGGTCGAAGAACACCGGAAGCACCCGATCGGCGCCGAATCGTTCGAAGAACGGCTCCAACTGGTAGCTGTAGCGGCTGTAGTCGACCAACTCGGGCACGGCGCCGTCGATCGCCTCGCTGAATGGCACGTCGAGTTCGCGTTCCAGCCACATGTGGGTGAACTGCGACTGGAGTCGAGTGATCGGGTGCCTCATCACATAGACGAACCGAGGATTCTCGATCTGATCTGCGATGCGATCGATCGTGTGCGGGTAGGTCGGACGCTTTGCGTAGTGCGTCGTGGACTCCCCACAGATGTCACTGGAGGCGGCCTGCTCGAAATGAGCTGCGTACCAGTCGAGACCGCGAGCGAACACCGGGTCGTCGCTGAAGAAGTAGAGCTCTTTCGGGTCGCTCATGAAGAGCCCGTCGATCACAGCCAGTTGATCGTGCAGTGACGACGTTGCGGCTTTCATGGCGCCGATGATGAAGAAGTTCGGGAGACGGTTCATGTGGTCGTGACGCAGTGGTGGCGGGAGCCGTCACGGCGCCCTGGGAGAGTTCGATGTGAGGGTGTTCCATCGGCGTGAGAGAGTTCCATCGGCCGGTGAGAGGGGAGAGGTGAGGAGTCGCGCTCCTTGCTCGGAGTTTTCTCGTCTGCGACACTCAGCCGGTGACGGACTCAACCGATGGTAACGGCGTGCCAGATACATCTCGCCCTGTCTTCCTCGTCGGTGCTGAACGCTCCGGATCGACCCTGCTGAGGCTCATGCTCGACTCTCATCCGGATATCACCTGTTGCGAAGGGTTCGAGTTCATGGTCGAACGAGTCGGCGACGACGGCACCCGTCCGCCGATCAAGGCGTACCACGACCACTTGTCGACGCAGTCCATCTTTGGCAGCTCGAAGCTGACCATCGATCCGTCACTCGACTACGACGAACTCGTCAACGATTTCTTCGCGCAACGGCTTCGGGCGTCCGGCAAGAGCACCGTCGCCGCGATGGTGCACATGGACATCGACCGCATTCTGTACATCTGGCCCGAAGCCCGCTTCATCCACCTCATCCGCGATCCTCGCGATGTGGCGTTGTCGGTGATCGCCATGGGTTGGTTCGGCAACGTCTACAGCGCGATCGACAAGTGGATCCACGCCGAACGAGGGTGGGACAAGCTGCGCCCGAAGCTCGAAGATAACCGCTGGATCGAGGTCCAGTTCGCCGACCTGATCTCCGACCACGAGTCGCAACTCCAGCGCGTCTGTGAGTTCCTCGGGGTCGAGTACACCGAAGAGATGCTGTCGTACGCAGACGAGACCGACTATGGACTCCCGAACCCCGGCAGGATCGGGAGCTGGAAAGGCAAGATGTCCGACCGAGACACGCGAATCCTCGAGGGCAAGGTTGGTTCGCTGCTGACAGATCGCGGCTTCGAGCCGAGCGGGCTCGAACCTCTCGTTCCCACCGGACTCGACTTACAGCGCGTCGAGCTCGAGGCGCGCCTGCTCATGTGGAAGAGTCGCATCAACCGGTTCGGTCTTCGGCTCTTCATCGAGCGCGGCATCGCTCGTGTGGTGCCGTTCGACGGCTATCGCAAGTCGGTGCAGCTGCGGTTCAACGAGATCGAGCGCGGGAATCGCAAGCGTTCCTGGCGTGACTCTGGTCTCGAGTTCACCGTGAAGGACGACAGCGAAGCCTGACCTGTCGGCTCTGAGGCTTCGTGCTCGGGGCGCCGAGCAGAGGGCTGATCAGCCGGGGTGTTGCTCGAGCTCGGCTCTTTTGGCCGGGCTGTAGGAGAACTCGCGCCCTGGCTCGCGCCAGGACCGCTTCCGTCCCTGTCGTTCCTTTGCGTTCATCTGCTTCTTCAGCTTCACCTGGAGGTCGTCGAGGCCGGCTTTGCGGGCAACGAGCTCGCCGATGCCTGCCCATCCGAAGAATCCGAGTTTGTGCTTCCACTTGAGGATGCGGATGCGGCTCTTCATCTTGGCGATGTCGGCCGGGCCGACCTGGATCGACGGCAAGGAGCTCGCTTCGTATCCCTTTGCCGAGAGGCGATCGCCCACGCGAGCCTCGATCTCCTGCATTTCCCGATCGGTGATCAGCGACTGCCATTCTGTCGCCTTGCCGGGAATCGGCAGCTCGTAGTCGGTCTCGGACGCGTACTCGAGCATGTCCGGGCTGTAGTTGCGCCCCATGAATGCGCAGACTGCGGACAGCGTTGCCACGTGATCGGTGACGAGGTCCTCGAAGCGAATCTCCATGAAGCGATCGGCGGGCAGGGTCGCCGTGACGCGATCCCATTCGTCCATGAGGTCGGCCCACCGTGCAATGCCGAAGTAGACGGCGGTTCCCCACTCGAACGCTTTCGCCGACAGGGCGACGCCCCGGGGATCGCGGACGATGTGGACGAACCGGGCATCGGGCCAGATGCGAAGGATGGCATCCATCTTGTCGTGGACCATCACAGCGACATCGGTCTTGCCCGAAGCGACGAGGCGCTGGGCGATGAAGTCGTTGGCGACGGCGGCGAGATCCGGAAGATCGGTGTCGAGCGTGAACCCGCTGGTCGAATAGACGGTTTCGGTCTCGAGGCGCTGGGCGTAGTCGACCAACGACGGGAACGAGCCGTCTGGCTCGACGGCGTTGATCACGTAGTCGAGGTTCTCGATGCACGTGATCTCGGGGTGTGAGTCGACCATCAGGCGGAAGAGAGTCGTGCCGGATCGTTCGGCGCCGATCAGGAAGGTGGGGCTGGAAGACATCGGGCTCCTGTGTGCAAAGTCGTTGAGAGTCAGTATGGACGGGCGCCTGACTGCACTCCTGTGAGCCGGTGAACCTATGCTGCTGAGCGATAGATCCCACTGAACCCGAGCCAGGCGGCGCGTGCGGCAGGATGGGATGACCCAACCGGGTCATGAGAGACAAGGCGTGATGATCGAGAAGCAAGCGGTGAGGGGAGAGCGGGACGTTGCACGACAACGACCCCGCGCTCGCACGGACACGCGGCGTTATGTCGTCACGAGCTCCTTGTTCGACTTTTTGTCTTTCCGTGAACGACGACACTCCGACCGAGGTCCAGGCCACGCGCTCGACGCATTGGCCACCGGGCTGAACGCCGAGATCCGTCAACCGGGCGAGGCGGTTGTGAAGCGGATCGATCACCTCCTGGCCCGCATTGCCGGGGCCCCCGAAAACTGGGCGCTCGCTCGTGAGCTCGTCGCAGACCTGCAGCCAGGGGACTTTGTCTACGCAGCCGGCGACGACGTTGGCCTCCCCATCGGGCTCCTTGCCGGCATGAAGCGTCGCTCACTCAAATTGGCGATCTTCTATTCGGCTCCAGCGCGATTGCGGCCCCGCATGTTGAGCCGCCTGGTCTCGAAGCTCGGCGTGGATCTTCTGCCGGTCGCCGGTGCTGACGACAAGGTGCACTATCTCGATTCGCTTGGACTGGGACGGAGTGCGCTCCTCGCACCGGAACAGACCGACACGGGTTTCTTTCACCCCGCCGACGCATCGCAGCCCGCCACACAGACCACGACTGCGGTGCCGCTGGTGACGAGCTGCGGGCTCGAACAGCGCGACTACGCAACATTGACCGACGCCATCGGTCCGCTTGGCGTGCAGGTGAAGATCTGTGCGGTATCGCCGAACTTCACGTCGACGACGGTCGTGGCCATGCCAGACGTGCTCCCCGACAACGTGGAGATGCGGCGTTTCGAGTTCGCCGAGCTTCGAAGGCTCTACCAGGACGCCGCTGTGACGGTCATCCCGTTGCTTGCGAATCACTATTCGGCCGGTATGACCACGATGATGGAAGCGATCGCCTGTGGTTCGCCGGTCATCATCACCGCGAACCCCGGTCTCGCAGCTGACTTCGCGAAGCGCGATCTCGTCATCGGTGTGACGGCCGGCGACCCGAGGGCTCTCGAGCAGGCCATCAAGAGCGTGCTCGATCATCCTGAAGTGGCCGCTGAGCGGGCGAGTCGGGCGCGGGCTCACGTACTCGAACATCATTCGAGCACTCGGTACGTGGAAGACCTCTGCCGAAGCCTGTCTTCGTTTCATCGCAGTTGATTCAGATCTGTTCCGGTCGAGCCGATAAGAAAGGACACCGAGTCGTCGGTGGCAGGGGGGAGAAACGACACTATGACCAGCATCAAGCCAGTATCGAGACGTCGAGAACCGACCCCGACCTCTGAGTCGTACTTCCCGTGGGCCGTCGCTGCCCCGTTCCTGGACGATCCCGATGCTCAGTGGATCAGCGATTTCGTCATGACAGATCGCCACCGCTTCACGAAGATCGCCCACGATGCTGGCGACTCCGACTGGCACGCGAAGAAGTCGAAGGGGACTGGTCTCAACGAGTGGCGTGGATTCTCGGCGACCGCCGGCGAATTGATCGACACCGCCATCGAACAACGTGGAGGCGCCATCACCGTTTTCCCTCAGTTGGCAGCCTCTGCCGCCTGGAAGAAGCGCTCACGACGACTCGATCTACCGCTGGTTGCATGGTTCTTCAACACGACGTTCGGTCGGGACGCCAAGTCGCTCCTTGCTCGGCCCGTACTCAACGCGGTCGACCGATTCGTCGTGCACTCGTCGAACGAGATCGAGGCGTATGCCTCCCACTTGCGTCTCCCGGTTGATCGTTTCTCGTTCGCCTTCGTGCAGTACGGCGGGCAGATCCAGACCGACGAGATCAACCACGAGGAACCGTTCGTCTTCGCGACCGGATCGGGGTTTCGCGACTACGCCACCTTCTTCGACGCCGTCGGCGAGCTCGGTGTGCCGACCAAGGTGGTCGCCGGACAGCGAGTCCTCGCCGGACTCACACCGCCGCCGAACGTCGAGATCATCGAGGGAATCGACCGCAGCGGTATCCACCGACTCGTTCGGCAAGCGACGGTCAACGTGCTGCCGATGAACAACGAGGGGCTGACGGCAGGTTTGATCACGATGGCCGAGGCGTTCCGACATGGTCGCGCGCTCGTCGTCTCCGATCGCCCAGGAATCGACGACTACGTGCAGCACGAGGAGAACTCGCTGCTGGTCCCGGTCAATGACTCGTCTGCCATGGCAGAGTCCATTCAGGCGCTCCTCGAGGACAGTCAGCTCCGAGAGCGGCTCGACAAGGGAGCGCAGGACAGCGGCGACCGGAACCACACCGACGAAGCGGCGGGCCAACGGCTCGCCGAGGTGCTGAACGCCGTGCTCGACTCCTCGCCCGTCTAGGGCTCGTCGTGCTCCGCTCGGGCTAGGAGGCGCCGACTCGGCGACAACATCAGGTCGCGTCGAGACTCCAGAACATTGTCCAGAGCCTGCTCTGAGTCCTGACGTGCGAGGTCGTTCAACTCGCGTTGAGCAATGCCCCGGGCCAGTCCGACGTAGACGACGAACGCGCCGAGGAAGACGTTCTCGGAGAGCCCCATCAGCAACTGCGCGGCGAGCAGCGTCAACAAGAACTCGGCCGTCTCAGGGCGTCGTCGAAGAAGTCGTACGCCCTTGGAGACGCCGGTCATGTAGACGACGATGAAGAGCACCAGGCCGACGAGCCCGTAGTTGAGCCACACGTCCAGGGTGCCGCTGTGTGAATGTGGAATGTGGAACCCGACGTCGCGCCAGATCGACCGGGTGATCTCGCTCGTCGGATCCCAGAACACGCCACCGACGCCGTAACCCAGGAGGGGCCGGTCCTGGATGGCGTTGATCACTCCGCCCCAGATGTAGGTGCGGCCGGAGAAGGTGAGGTCCTTGCCGGCGGCGTTCGTCAGCAGACTCAGCGATGCAGTTGCTCCCATGATGCCGACGAGAAAGACGGCGAACGACGACACCACGTACGCAGTGGATCGACGGCCGGAGCCGCTTCGATGAAGGAATCGGAACCACACGTACATCGCGGCGACGAAGATGGCGGCAGACATGCCTGTTGCCGAATCACTGCCGATCAAGAGTACGGCGAGGACTGCGAGCGACACGGCTCGACGAAGTCTGTCGTTCTCGAAGTTGAGGACCAGGATGACGGCGAAGATCAGGAAGGGCGCAAGGATGTTCTTGTGCACGAAGAAGCCGTGCCAACCGGGAACGTCGTCCAGATATATGCCATTGGATTCGTCCTGGCGCGTTTCCGGGAACAACAGGAGGCCGACCATGGTGATGCCGATCGCGATCACGAGGCCCCGCTTGATGGCGTCGAGTACGTCCTTCTTCGGCAGGAGACTGCCCATGAGCGACGCAGAAATCCACAACGGGAGATCTCGACGGATGCTGAACAGCCCGAATTCGGTGTTGAAGCTCCAGAGGAGGGACAAACCAACCCACGCGATGAGCACCATCAAGGGGCCATCGAAGACCACGCGGCGCGACTGGCTCCGGGGAGCAAGCAACAGCGCCCCAATGGGGAAGGCCAGCGTGAGGGTCCACACGTACGGCTCGAACGAGTAGGCCGGACCGGCAAGAACGACGGCGATCGTGATGTAGATGCTCGCGAAGCCGAAGGCGAAGGGTCCGAGAGGAACCTCGGCCTCGCCGGGGGTCAGCGCTTGCTTTGCCCGCTGGGCTTCGGGGGCGGAGAGGATTCGCCGAGGTGATGGTCGAGTTGCGGTCATACGAGACAGGTGTTCCCAGTGGCGTGGTCGATCCACGCCCGTAGCGTTTCAGTCGGCTGACAGGCCCGGAAACCAAAGAGTTTCCCTTGAGTCGAAACCGACCAGTCCGAAAGTACACCCATGATGTCACCTTCACGCGGGCAGACCCCGGTCTCGAATGAGCAAACCCGCCCCGCGGACCGCGAAGGAACGGGCAGTTCACAGCGCCCGCTTCGGGCGGCCGTCATCGGTGCAGGTGCCATCTCGCTCGAACACCTTCCCTTCCTACGCGACAGCAGCCGAGCCGATCTGGTTGGAATCTGTGATCTCTCGCCCGTGTCAGCCCGCATCGCCGCTCGTCGCTTCGATGCTGCGGCCGGCTACACCAACGTCGCAGAGATGCTGGCGGCATCGTCGCCAGATGTGGTCCATGTCCTGACGCCGCCGCATACCCACGGTTCGCTCGTTCGGATGTCCCTGGATGCAGGAGCACACGTCTTCTGCGAGAAGCCGATGTCGCCCACAGGCGCGGAAGCTCGCGAGCTGCTGGCTTTCGCCTCCGAGCGTGGTCTCCACCTCATGGAGAACCACAACTATCGATTCAATGACGAGATCTTGGCCATTCGTCGCTTGATCGACCGCGGCGATCTCGGTGTGATCGCCGAGGTAGATGTGCGGATGGCGCTCCAGATCCGGGGTGAGGAGAGCCGCTTCGCCGACGAGAATCAACCCAACGCGATCCATCAGATGCCGGCCGGCGTCATCCATGACTTCATCACCCACTTCTCGTATCTGATGAACACGTTGAGTGGTGATCCCGAATGGTCGACCATCTCGGCCCACTGGAACAACCACGGTGGCGGTGACCTCTTCACCTTCGACGATCTCGACGCGCTGCTCATCGGCGATGCCGGTGGGTCTCCGGTGCACGGTCGACTCCGCTTCTCCTGCCGAACCAGCCCGGACCTGTTCTCGGTGACGGTGCGGGGGAGTGAGGGGCAGGCAGCCACCGATCTGTTCCATCCGCACCTCGAAGTGTTGGGTCCACGGCCGGGCGGCCCGCAGCTGACACCGATCGTCAATCATCTGGTCAACGGAACCAAGCTCGCCGGAGCAGGTCTGCGAAACTTCGGTCAGAAGCTCCTGCAACACGGGCCGTATCACGGTCTGGCTCGGCTTCTCGATGAAACGTACGCCGCACTCCAGGCCGGCGATGAGCCTCCGGTGACGCCTGATCAGATCCAGCGTGCCGCCGATCTCGTCGACTCGTTGCTGGCACCGGAGGCACGACGATGACCGTTCCCACCAACGAGCCACTTCGGATCTTCGTTACCGGCGCGACCGGATTCGTCGGACGGCATGTCGTCGCCGAGGCCATCGGTCGCGGACACGAGGTGGTTGCCCTCGTGCGGCCCGCCTCTTCGGCGGCGTCGCTCGACGCCGCCATGCCCAGCGGGCGTTTGACGCTTGCTCGTGGCGACCTCTCCAGCCGTGATCTGGCCGAGATGATGATCGGCTGCAACGCGCTACTCCATCTCGCCGCGGTCAAGGGCGGCGACTTCTTCTCGCGCTTCTCCGGGACGGTCATCGGTACGGAGTCCGTGCTGAACGCAGCCCGGGCTGCCGACATTCACGACCTGATCGCGGTGAGCACGTTCTCGGTCTACGACTACGGGACGCGGCCGGCCAACTCGATCTTCGACGAGACGTTCCCCGTGATCGCTGATCCCCGGGGTCGAGACGAGTACGCCGAGACGAAGCTGTACCAGGACGAGCTCTACGAGGAGTTCGGCGCCGAGGCCGGCAATCGCATGGTCATGATTCGGCCGGGCATGATCTACGGCCGAGATCAGCTCTGGCATCCGTTGCTCGGCGGCGAGTTCGGTCCGATCGATCTGCGGGTCGGGTCGAAGGCTCGCCCACCGATCACCTACGTCGAGAACACGGCGCAGGCGCTCGTCCTGGCAGCCGAAGTCCTGCTCGACCCTGCCCGTACTGCCTCGGTCGACGGCGAGGTGATCAACATCGTCGATGATGATCTGCCTACGCAGACCGACTACGTCAGGCGGGTGCGCGCGCTCGAAGACACACCTTCGGCGATCTTCGTGCCCCTTCCGGTGATGAAGGCTGCTGCCGCCGCTGTCGCTGCGGTGAACCGGAGAGCCTTCGACGGTCGGATGAAGGTGCCGAGCATCGCGCTCCCGGATCAAGTCGATGCCCGATTCAAGCCGTTCGACTTCCGTAACGAGAAGGCGAAGCGATTGCTCCGGTGGGCACCTCGATTCGACCTCGACACCGCCCTCCGTCGCTCGGCGGGCAGCGATGACCTGATCGCCGACCGTTTGGCCGACGAATGACTGGCCTGGCCGAGTCGAATCGGTCCGCAGCGCAACTCCCGCGTGTCCTCTACTTCGCCGCCGAGTATCCGCGGGCGACCGACACGTTCATCCAGCGTGAAATTGCCGCCGTGCGGTCGGCCGGTCTCGACGTCGAGAGCGCCGCGATTCGTCGACCGGGCGAGGAGCACATGGTGGGCGATGAGCAGCGCTCGGAACGTGAGCGAACCCACTACCTGCTACCTCCCTCGATCGGGGGCCTGTTCGGTGCTCACATCGGGCTGCTGATCCGTTCCCCCGGCCGCTACGTCTCGGCGCTGCGGCTTGCCATGAACACCAAGCGGGCCGGTGCGCGTGGAGGTCTCTTCCAGGGCTTCTACTTCGCCGAAGCCGGCCTTCTCGCGGCGCGGATACGGGCCGAGCGCTTCGACCACCTGCACAGCCATCTCGCAGACGTGTCGACCTCGGTCGCCATGCTGGCCGCCACGCTGGCCGGCGTTCCCTTCAGCTTCACCCTGCACGGGCCTGGCGTGTTCTTCGATGCCAACGTGTGGCGGCTCGACGCCAAGATCGACCGTGCCTCGTTCGTGTCGTGCATTTCCTGGTTTGCTCGGAGCCAGGCCCAGCTCCTGTCGACAGAGTCTGCTGCTGACAAGCTCCACATCATTCACTGCGGCATCGACCCCCAGCGATACGTCGATCGATCGATTCCGCCGGAACTGGCTACGGAGCATCGAGCGGATGCGGTGTTCCGCTTGGTCTTCGTCGCCCGTCTGGATCATGTCAAGGGCGTCGGCGAGCTTCTCGAGTCCGTCGCTGCTCTGGCACCGGCGTATCCGGGGCTCCGTCTCGACCTGGCAGGCGACGGTCCCAGTCGCGGCGCGTACGAGGCCAAGGCTCGCTCGCTCGGCATTGCCGACCGGGTCACGTTCCACGGATACGTGAACCAGACAGCTGTCGCCGAGCTCCTGGCGACGGGTGATCTCTACGTGTTGCCCAGTTTTGCCGAAGGGGTACCCGTCGGACTCATGGAGGCCCAGGCGAGCGGGCTTCCGGTGATCGCCACGCAGGTCGGTGGGGTCAGCGAACTGGTGATCGACGAGGTGACCGGCTTTGTGTGTCGACCGGGAGATCGGACTCAACTCACCGATCGCATCAGGACCTTGATCGGCGACGCGGAGCTTCGACGCCGGATGGGCGCTGCTGGACGTGTTTGCGTTGCGACCGATTTCGACAGTTCGGCCGAAGGGCGCCGCCTTGCAGCGCTCTTTGTCGCTGTGGCAAATGAGGCCGGGCGAAATGTTGGCGATGACCACCCGACCGCCGCACTCGGAGTGAGACCGGAACCTCTCGGCTGAGCCGAGTCTCGTCGAGGTCGCATGGCTCAGGGGCTGTGGGTCATACTCCTCATCTGAGATGCCCTGCCAGCTGCGCGCAGCTTGGTTTGGCTACGGTCTCGTCGGTGCAGAGGTTTCTAGTGGTCTTGATCGCGTTCGCCCTCGCGAGCGCTGCCTGCACCGACAGCGGCGAGTCCGACAGTCTTCCGCAGAGCAACGAGGACGCCGGCGTCAACGGCGAGAACCTCGAGTTCGAGGAGCTTCCGACGGTGCCCGAGGCCGAGACCGAGGCCCACAGCGCAGAGAACTACGAGTTCACGGCGCTGTCGTCTGGCGCCGGTGGGTTCGTCACCGGCTTCGATTCCAACGCCGACGGTTCGGTCAAGCTGGCCAAGACCGATGTGGGCGGCGTGTACGCATGGCGGCCAGACAGTCGTCGATGGGATCAGCTGTTGTCGTTCGACGGGGTCGAGGATCCCGATCCGCTCGACTGGACCGTGGAATCGATGGCGATCGCGCCCTCCGACCCCGACCGCCTCTATCTGAGCATCGGAAACTCGTTCAAGGAGCCGACGGGTCGTGTGCTTTCCAGCGTCGACGGAGGCGGAACCTGGACACGGTCACCCCAAGCGTTCGTGGTTGCGGGCAACGCCGACTGGCGGACATCCGGCGAGCGACTCGCCGTCGATCCGTCCGACCCGGACGTCGTGCTTCTGGGGACACGAACCGAGGGACTGTGGCGATCGACCGACGGCGCTCTCTCATTCGATCGGATCGACTCCGTTCCGGCCGGATCACTCCCCGAATCCGTCAACAGTCCTGACGCCGCAGGTGTGTTGTTCGTCGTGTGGTCCGCTGACGGGGCGACCGCATGGGCCGGCATCTCCGGAGTCGGTGTGATGCGTAGCGTCGATCGTGGTCTCAGCTGGACGGTTCTGACAGCGACGGCCGGGCTTCCCTTCGACGCAGAAGAGGGCACGGACGGGCGCTTGTGGGTTGTGGCCCGCGATCCCGGCCAGGTGTGGGTGATCGACGGCGACACGGTCTCCGACGTCACACCCAAGGACAATCGGAAATACGAAACAGTCTCGGTCGATCCATTCGATCCAGACCGCGTCATCGTGGGTGGCGTCGCCATCGGCGCAGGCGACCTGTTCCGAACGACCAACGGGGGATCTGACTGGAGCGGCATCGGAATCACCACCACGTGTCCCGCCATCCCATGGCTCGACGCCTACCCGAACGACTTTCTGCCGACAGGATCGATTCGCTTCGATCGGGCGGAGGCCGACCGGGTCTGGGTGCCGGAGGGATTCGGTGTCTGGCTGGGAACGCTCGGTGACGACTCACTCGACCTGGTCTGCGAGTCCATTGGCATAGAGGAACTCGTCTCCAACGACGTGGTGGTGCCACCCGGTGGTCGCCCCGTCACGGCGCACTGGGATCGTGCGATCTTCTGGCACGGGAGCGAGGAGCCGATCGACGCAGTCGTGCATCCTGTGGGCCGTTTCAACTCGTCTTGGGATCTCGACTGGACGCCGGCAGATCCGAACTTCCTCGTGGCAGTGATCGGAGATCAGCGCCCGTGTTGCCGAGGTGACGAGGACTCGTACCACAGCAGCTTCTCCACTGACGGCGGCCGAACATGGACTCCTTTCGCCTCATACGACTCCGGTCATCCGAAGGAGCTGGTGTTCGGGAACATCGCCATCTCGGCGTCATCGATCTCGACAATGGTGTGGTTGCCCACGTTCAACGGTGCCCCCCACCACACCGTCGACGGTGGAGCGACCTGGACGCCGGTTCGCCTCCCCGGAACGGAGGAGATGGTCAACGACAACGGTGTCTACACCGGCGGTTCGCACACCCAGTACTTCCTGAATCGCAAGGTGCTGGTGGCGGATCGTGTCGAGGCCGACACGTTCTACCTCTACCACCGTGACCTGGGCATCTTCCGGTCGGCCGATGGCGGAGCGACGTGGACCCAGCTCGCGTCAGAGGGCCTTCCGACGGGCTGGACGGTCGGCTACTTCAATGCGCAGTTGGTGGCGTCACCCCTCGACGCGGGGCATCTCTTCTTCAGCCCGGGCCTGCAGGACTCAGGTCCCGCTCCGGCGTTCGAGAGCCGTGACGGTGGCGAGACATGGCAGGCGCTCGGAGGACTCAGCGACGTGACGGCGGCTGGCTTCGGTGCTCCCCTTGCCGACGGCGGTCCGGCGACGATGTATCTCTACGGTTCGTTTGCCGGTGAAAGGGGACTCTGGCGGTCCTCCGACGGGCTCGCGACATGGGAACTGATCTCCAATGCACCCGGCGGGAACTACCAGAACGTGAAGGCGTTGACGGGCGATCTCGACGAGCCAGGCACGGTCTACGTGGGATTTACCGGAACTTCCTTCATGGTCGGACGTTCGGCGCCGACACAAGAAGGGTAGGTCGACGTGATGTCGGTCGTCCCGCACCGTCCCGCTGTCTGCTGCTCACGGAGCTGCTCGTGAAAGCAACCGATTCCCGCACCTCGAGATCATCGAAGGATCACCCCTTCGCGACCGTCGAGCTGTTCGGGATGTCGTTCATCGACGCACCTGATGAAAAGTCAGTCGCGGAGCATCTGTTGAGTCGCGAGCGGCGGGCCCTGACCGGCGAGTGCCTTCCTGTCGTCGTGACGCCGAACGTCGACATCGTGGTCCAGCTGGAGAAGGCGAAGAGTCGAGGTTTGCGAGAACGCATGTCACGCTGCGCCTACGTTCTGCCAGACGGTGCGCCGATCGTCTGGGCTTCGAGATGGGCGGGACAACCGCTCCAATCCCGGATCGCCGGCAGCACGCTGTTCGCTCACTGGTGGCCGAGCGTTGCCGCCGATCGGCGACGCGTCGTTGTGTTCTGCTCGACCGAAGAGGTCAAGAACGGATTGCTCGACGAGCACCCAGACGCAACGGTCGTCGTCGCACCGATGATCGACACGTCCGATGAACAGGTCGCAGCCGTGGCCGACGATCTCGTCGCAGCGGCCGTCGCGGCAGACGCAGATTTCTGCGTCGTGTGTATCGGTCACCCGAAGGATCCGATGATCGCCTTGGCGGCCGTCGACTCCTGGCCCGTCGATCGCCTCCCACCGCTGTTCCTGTGCCTCGGCGCCTCTGCCGAGCTCTACCTCGGGCTGAAGAGGCGGGCCCCCGAATGGGCCCAGCGTCACGGCCTCGAGTGGTTGGTTCGTTTCCTCCAGGAACCGCGGCGCATGTTCCACCGATACTTCGTACGCGACCTGGGATTCTTCCCGCTTGCGTTCCGAGAGGTCATTGCTCGGAGGCGATCATGATCGACATCTCCGTCGTCATGCCCGTCGGATCGGTGGAGCCGGAGCTGGGTGAACAACTCGCCGCACTTGCCGCGCAAACCTTCGATGGATCGTGGGAACTGGTGCTTTCGTTGAACGCACCGAACGCGCGGGCCGAACTCGAGTCAGCGCTGGCTGCGGTAAACGACAGCATCGACTTCTCCATCATCGATTCGTCGTCGGTCCGTAGCGCGTCGCACGCCAGGAACGTCGGCGCTGCCGCAGCGAAGGCCGAACGCATTGCGTTCTGTGATGCAGATGACATCGCCGATCCAGACTGGCTGGCGTCGATGTTCGATGCGCTCGATCATCATCGGGCAGTTGGTGGGTTCCTGGAAGAGGATCGACTCTGCGTGCCCGGACAAGAGAACTGGCGTCCCGCAGCGACGCCGGATGGAAACCCGAGTTTCCTCGACCACGAGTTCCTTGTGTCGGCCAACATGGCGATCTGGTCCGATGAGTTCCACTCGATCGGTGGGTTCGACGAGAGCTTGCTCCGCGGGGAAGACATCGCTTTCTCGTGGGCACTGTTGAAGCGGGGAATCGAGCTCGGCTACGCGTCTGGGGCCGTGATGCACTACCGGCACCGCAAGGGTCTCTGGCCGATGATGAAACAGCACTACTTGTACGGCCGCGGGATGAGCCAGATTCTGGCCAGGGTCGGAACACCCGATGAGGGTCGCGGTTCGCGGGGTCCGGGGTCCCTTCGTGCCAACGGCCAGCGGGTCGAGAAGATGAGTAGCGTGCACGTTCTCCGACGAGGATCGATCGCAGTTGGTCGTGTCGTCGGGCTCGCACTCGAAACCATTCGTACCCCTCGCAGCCACCGTCTCGACGGCTGACGCTGCCCTCAGGAGCCTTTCGTGGAACTCTCATTCGTCATCGCAGCTTTGAAGCGAAGGATCTGGATCGTGCTGATCTTCGCTCAGCTGGGGGCGCTGCCGTTCATTCTCGGAGCGAACCCGGCCAGCGAAGCGACGGCCTATCAGTCGGAAGCGCTGCTCGAGGTGTTGCCTCCCGAAGGTGCACGTACGTCCGCGGCACAGCCAGACCGATACGTGCTCACCCAGATGGAGGTGTTGCGCTCGCGGGAGCTCGCGGCGGAAGTCGCCGATCGCTTGGGGAGCCTCGATGGTCCCGGACCGATCCGGCGCAGCACGACGATCGAGCAGATCACCGACACCGATGCCGTGTCGATCAGCGTCCGGCTCGGAAACGCGGACGAAGCACAGCGCGTCGCTCAGACGATTGCCGAGGTCTACATCGAGCGACTGGTGGCGGCTGACGAAGCCACCCGGATCCCCGACCTCGAGCGCATCGACGCCGACTTGGTGTCGTTGCGAGAGCAGCTGGCGGGTGTGAATCAGCGGGTCGTCGACATCATGGCGCCGTATCTCAACTCGGTGCAGGACAACGGCGGATCCGTACCCCCACAGTCGATCGTTGCCCCGAACGAAACCGCTGAGCAGACATTTCTGACGAACGAGATCCAACGCCTGGACGCGCAACGCAGCGTGCTGGAGAACCAGCAGAGCGGCATTTACACCTCGATCGTGCAGAACGCGACCTTGCCGGAGAACCCGGTGGAGGAGGCGGCTGGCATCTTCAACATCGCATTTCTCATCGGCATGACCCTCGTTGGTGTCACGGTCGCTCTGGTGTGGGCTCGTTTGTCGCCGAAGCTGCTCGACGAGGTCCACGCAACCGAGGTGCTGGGCATCCCGGTGGTCGCAAAGATCAAGCGGTCTGGCGCACTCAAGCGGGATCCGCTGGTCGCCTTCAACCGCTTGCCACAGGATCTGATTGCGAGTGTCGACCAAATCGCCGTTCAGGCCGAGGCGCTGGCAGAGATCGATCGCCCCCTCACGATTGCCGTCGTCGGTTCGCAGCGGGGCGCAGGGACGACCACCACCGCTGTTGCGCTGGCTGCCCGTTTCGCCGCCGCCGAGTACTCGGTCCTCGTAGTCGACGCCGACCGTCGTGATCCCTGGATCAGCGAAGTGTTTGCCTCGAGCGACCACGGTGGTCTGCCGGCCCTGATCGGCCAGACCCCAGTGGGAGTCGACAAGATCTTCAGCCGGACCAGCGAGCCGGATGTGCGGGTGCTCGGTCTGGCCGGCAACGGTGCAGCGCTACGGCGTGAGACGGTTCCCCTCCTCGTCGATCGGGCTCGAGAAGCCGCCAACGTGATCATCTTCGACGGCGGACCGCTGCTCGATGCTGCCTCGTCGGTCGAGCTCACCAACATCGTCGACGCCGTGGTTCTGTGTGTGCCACTCGCCTCGGCCCGGGTCGACGATCTTTCCATCGTCACCCGCCAGGTGACCGGCGTCGCCGGTCGAGTGCTACCAGTCCTCACCGGCCCGTCTCAGGGAACAGCCGGCCGTCAGCCGGTCTCCTCGAATCTGGGTGCCGACAGTCGAGGTGTGACCGGTGAGTTGGTCACAGCTGCTCGCGGGTCCGACGACCCGTCGAACATCGCTCGCCGCTCCCGCTCCAACGGGTCGGATCGTCTCGATGGCGCCGGTGGCGCCGAGTCGACCACCCTCGCCGAGGCCGTGGTCGCTCCATCAGACACGCCACCGCCATCGAAGACACAGTCATCGAAGACACAGTCATCGAAGACACAGCGCACCGGGGCGCGGCCGGGCGACGGTCCTACTCCCGGCGACACATCAAGCGAAACCAACTGAGAAGGTCGAATCAAATGTCAGACGCCATGCCGTCCCCGGCAGACATCCCCGTCGTGATCCTCTGCGGCGGCCAAGGCACACGCATCCGTGAAGCTTCCGAGAAGCTCCCGAAGCCGTTGATCGACATCGGCGGCAAGCCGGTTCTCTGGCACATCATGAAGACGTACCGAGCTCATGGTTTCCGCAAGTTCGTTCTGTGCCTGGGGTACAAGGCGTGGGACATCAAAGAGTACTTCCTGCGGTATCGGGAGAACAGCAGCGATTTCACGATCGACGTCTCGAACGGCCACGGGCCGCAATTCCACAAGCGGGCAGACCTCGACGACTGGGAGGTGAGCCTCGTCGACACGGGGATGCACACCGGTACCGGAGGTCGTCTCGACAAGGTCCGCCATCTCCTGGACCAGCCCTACTTCATGGTGAGCTACGGCGATGGCGTTGGCGCCGTCGACCTGTCCGGGGAACTTTCCGCCCTCGCCGCCGATCCGAAGATGATGGCCATGGTGACCGGTGTCCACCCGACAAGCCGCTACGGCGAGTTGGCGACCGACGGCAACCGCGTGATCGATTTCGCCGAGAAACTGCCGTCTGATGGCTGGGTCTCGGGCGGCTTCTTCGCCTTCCGCCAGGCGTTCCTGGACCGTCTGCTCGATGATCCTTCCCACTTCTTCGAACAGGGTCCGATGCAAGACCTTGCTCGAGAAGGCGGCCTCGGGCTGTGGGAGCACCTCGGCTTCTGGATGGGGATGGACACCTACCGTGAGTACTCGGCGCTCAACGAGATGTGGGACAACGACGAAGCCGAATGGAAGATCTGGTAGGTCAGCTTCCGGTGCCCCCGACGAGTGCTCGTACCGTGCTCACCAGGAAGCGCAGATCACCTCGGAATTCGAGCCGCTCGACATAGGCGGCGTCGATGGCGAGCCCGTTGTCGAGATTTCCTTCCACTCGCAGCGGTGAGACCTGGAAGGGTCCTGTGAGACCAGGGCGCACGAGATGTCGGGGGTGAGCTCTGAAGCTGGCGGAGGCCACGGCCGCAACTTGCGGGCGAGGTCCGACGAGAGACATGTCGCCCCGCACGACGTTGATCAGCTGCGGCAGCTCGTCGACGCTGAACTTGCGGAGCATGCGGCCCAATCTGGTGTGTCGCGGGTCGCTGTCGTTCTTGTGTCCGGTTCGGCGGTCCTGGCCGTCCCAACGGTCATGGGGCATCGTGCGCCTGCTGTGTTCCATCGTGCGCAGTTTGTACATCGTGAAAGGCTGCGAGTCGCGTCCGATTCGTTCCTGTCTGAGCACGATTCCCGGGCCGAGTATGGCCCGCAGGGCGCCAGCGGCGAGGAGAAGGATCGGGGACGCCACGACGAGGAGCGGCGCGACGATCAGGAGATCGACCACCCGCTTGCCACCGGATGCATACCACCCGGTGGGTGCCGTTGCCGCGAGGATCGCGGCGGGCCTGTCCTCTGTGAAAGTCATACGATCCCATCGCACTCACGCCTGCCGAGCACGAGTATGGCAAGCGAGGCCGTCAGAAGAAAGAAACAAGGGTGAATTGCTCAAAGTGCGACTACGAACGGTGATCGACTGGTTCCGTTCGGTGGCCGTGCGTCGTGGACGAGGCACGGGGCGGAGGCTCACTGGCCGGGTGCCCCGTCGACCGGCACCGGCGCTGATTGATGCTCTGCGACGAGCTTCTTCGTTGTTCTCTCCCGCAGATCAATGACCGTGGGTGACATGGGGGCAACGATCGCCTCGGTCCCCACGTTCGGGAGAAAATGCTTCAGCGGAAGCATCAGCACGCTGACCAGGATCTGCTCCACAGTGGCCAAGAGGATCCGAAGGTCGAGGCTGAAGGTCCAGTTCTCGACGTAGTGCAGGTCGAGGCGGCGATAGGCGCTGAAACTTGCGTTGCTGCGAGCCTCGACCTGCCAGAGACCGGTGATGCCAGGGCGCACGTCGAATCGTCCCCGGAGCTCGTCGTCAAACGCCTCTTCCTCCTCGACCAGGGCCGGCCGGGGGCCGACAAGGCTCATCTCGCCCCGTAGGACGTTGATGAGCTGCGGGAGCTCGTCGATGCTGGTCTCCCGAATGAAGCGGCCGACTCGAGTTATCCGAGGATCGTCCGACAGCTTGAACAGGGGGCCGTTTCGTTCGTTGTCCGAGGCGAGCTCGGCCTTGAGCTCTTCTGCGTTGGCGACCATCGAGCGGAACTTGATCATGCCGAAGAACTCGGCGCCGCGACCTGCTCGCTTCTGACGGAAGATGACCGGCCCGCCATCCTCGACCTTGATGGCGAGGGCGGTGAGCAGGAGGATCGGTGAGGCGAGGATGAGGCCAATGGTGGCCCCCACGATGTCGAGGAGCCGCTTGAAGAAGCGTTGCCATGCCTTGGTTTCCGTCGACGACATCACGACGATCGGCTCGTGCGACAACGAACGTACATCGAAGCGGCCGGCCCAGAGACGGCTGACGCCGGTCGAGAGGTGGACGTCGAAGCCGGCGTTGAAGAGCTGCTCGGTGATGGATTTGAACTGCTCCCCGCGGAACCCGGTGGGGGTGACGATGGCAGCTTGGGTCTCGTGGACATGCATCAACTCGACCAGGCGTTGGGTTGGGCCCAGCCACAGGTGGGCGAGACCGTGTTTGTCGGCGACAGGCAGATGCCCGATCAGGCCGACCAGCTCGAAGCGAGATTCCGGGTGATCGACAATGACCTCGGCCAGCTCGCCGGCCTCCTCGCCGCTCCCAACGATGACGACCTTCTGCAGCGGATGTTTGCCCGCGATCTCGCCGGCGATGGCGCGATTCATCCCCCGGGTGAGAATCGAAGCGGCGGCTGCTGTGGCGGTGCCGAGCAGCACCTCCTGGGCGCCTAGTCGCCAGTCGAGAAATGCGACGGCGGCCATGAGGGCGCCGGCGCCGACGACGGCGGACACGAGCAGCCGCGAGATCTCGTCGGTGCGGGGCAGGGCGGGGCGAATTTCGTAGAGATCGTTCCGCTGGTACTCGAAGAGGGTCACTGCCACGGTCACTGCGATCAAGGCGATCGACTGGAGATTCGAGCGTGCGTGCTCCTCGGTGATGTTGGCAACGAGGAGTACGAGCGTCCACGGAATGGCAACCGCCAAGGCATCGCCGAAACGCGTCGCAAGACGTCGTTCGACCGCTCTTTTCTTCATCCGATCCACTTCGCCCACCGTCACCGTTGTCAGGCCAGAGACCTTCGCCGACCTCGTACTAGAACCTAGACCTCGCGTTGCGGCGGAATGGTGACCGAGGGTGAAATCGCCCACGTCAGGATCGCATCGTCATCCGCCGGAAACATCGCTGAGGCCCTGTTTGCTCAGGTGACAACCACCGGCGGCCAAGATTGGTCCTTCTCAGAGACTGTTGTCACAGGAGACGTCCATGTAATGCCGATGACGGGATCGTCGAACCGGAAGCCGCGTTCGATGCCCGGCTGGTGGGACCGAGTTGTCGTGTAAAGGAGCGTCGTGTCGTCGCTCCTGATCAGGAATCCGTTCGCCACCCCTTCGGGGATGTGAAGCATCCGCTGATTCTCTGCCGACAGCTCGACGCCATGCCACTCGTGCAGCGTCGGGGAGTCGGGACGCATGTCGACGATGACGTCGAGGACCGAGCCGCTGACACACCGAACACTCTTGGCCTCGCCGTGAGGGGCTGGATTCCAGTGGAAGCCCCGGAACGTCCCTGCGGCGAACGTCTGGCTCAAGTTCATCTGCTCGATGGCCGGATCGATGCCGTTGCTGAGGAAGGCCTGCCGGTCCCATGCACGGGCGAACGATCCTCGCTCGTCGCGGATCGGTTCGAGGTCGATGACCACGGCGCCGTCGATCGGTGTCGGGGTGAAGATCATCGCTCCGCCGGTCTCACGTGTGCCCATGCATCCGGAGCCATTCGTCCACCACGATCTTCGTGCGGTCGAGTTCGACGGCAGCGAGCGGAATGGGCTGATCGATGGTCACGTCTGCGATCATGGTCGCGTATTCGACCAGACCAACGGGTAAGAACCCCTCCGCCCCGGCGGCGGTGTCAATGTGTCCGTAAGCAGAGAAGCCGCCGATGCAGTCGAGCTTCTCGTGGGTCGAGAGGTCCTTCTTGGCGATGGCCACGACCTCGGCGACATGCGGAGCGTCGATCGTGATCAGCGGCTCGCCATCGAGCAGGAGCTCGGCGATCGTGCGCGGGATTTCGAGATGAACCAGGTGATAGGGCCGGAAGAAGAAGTAGTCGGGTCCGGGGCCCATCTTGTAGAAACCCATCGCCTGTTGGTGTAGGTCGTGGTGCGGGTGACGAGCGACGATCCCGACACCGGCTCCGAAGTCGCCCATGAGGGTGAAGTCGACCCGACCCGGAGCGCTCAGGATGGCGGGGATGTCCACCGCAGCGGTGGCCACGGTCGACTCGATGCCGTGCATGCCTCGCACGTCAGGGATGGTGCCGGTGGCATTGGCGACGACCGCTTGTTCGACCTGCATCTTGGTGCCGTCCCCGAAGGCGGTGGTCATGTGGGCGGAGGTCGTGTCGCGGGCCGCGTAGCCGGCGCCGGTGGCAGGGTTCTGGTGGACGTCGAGGTGGCGTTTGCAGTTGAGGTAGGCCGTGGGCGCGAAGCCCATGGCCTCGACCTCCTGCCCGAGTCGGAAAAGCACGCCGGGTTGGTCGCCATCGGCGATGGTGTAGATCACGCCGGCAGCTCGAGCCCGTTGGTGGAACAGCCATCCGAGGAGCGCGTCACACTCGGCATTGAAGCTGACCACGTGACGGCCCGAGTCCAGCAGAGAGAGGATTGTGCGGGTGCCGTAGTCGAGAGCGCCAGTGGCCTCGACTGCCACGTCGATGGGAAGTGTCGTGATGACCGAGGAGTCGGTCGTCACACACGGGGTGCCACTGATGATGGCTGACTCGAGTGTGGAACGGTCATCCGAAACCACGACGTCGGTCTCGGCAAGGCCGAGGCGAACGAATGCCTCGACCGCCCGATCGGTGTTTCGGTTCACGACCAGCGCCGGACGCATCCCGGGTGACTGGGCGATCGAGTGAATCACGCCCGTACCGACATAGCCGGCGCCGATGATCGCGATGGGCTCCAGGCCCCGCTCGGCCTCGCGACGCGCGAGGCGGTTCCAGATTCCCATCAGCAAGCTCCTCGGTTGTTCGTCACCACGTGTAGTCGAACGCTTCGACTGGTCGGTTCATGCCTTCGTCGGGTCGGTGCAGCACGTCCGCCAAGTTCAGCACGAGCCCGCCGGTGACGCCTCCCTTGAATCCGAACCAGTTGCCTGGGGCGATCGTGAGTCGTCCGTAGTGGTGCTCTGGACCGAGGTCGAAGACGACGAAGTCGCTCTCGGCAGCGACGACGAACCTGACGTGGCCAATGGGCACGACGACGTTGAGCGACATTTCGGTGTGGAGTTTCCAGGCGCGAACGCTGCCCGCATCGACCCGGGAGAAATATGCCTCTTCGATGCCGAGGAAACCTGGTTCGTCTGAACGGAGGGCCTTCATCACCTCGCCGCCCTCTGTGGCGATTCGGGGGAGGGGAGTGAAGATGGCGGGCTCCGGCGCCTCGGCTTCCACTACTCGGCCCAGGACAGGCCTCGCTCGGTCGCGAGCGAGGTGTAGCGGGCCAATTGGGCGCTGGTGAAGTCGTGGATACCGGCATCGCCATCGCTGTAGTAGCGGGCGAACCATTCGCCGGTGATCAGCATCGTCTCGTCGAAGTCGAGGACCGGCTTCCAACCCAGATAGCTCAGGGCTTTGTCGCAGCTGAGCTTGAGGAGTCCGGCTTCGTGGAAGTGCGCTTGGGACTCGTCGATGGTGAGGTCGAGCCCATCGAGGTGCTGCTTGAGGGCGATGACCACGTCGCGTACAGGATTCACGGCCTCGGCTGGGGGGCCGAAGTTGAACGCCTCGCCGTGGAGTTCCGGACGCTTCGACAGCTCCCCTGCGAGTTGGAGGTAGCCGCTGAGAGGCTCGAGAACGTGCTGCCACGGGCGCGTGGCTTGAGGGCGCCGAATGGTGACGTTCTCGCCCTTCGACCAGGCTCGGGCAACGTCGGGAACGAGGCGATCGGCTGCCCAGTCGCCGCCCCCGACGACGTTGCCGGCTCGGGTGACGGCGATACGGACGTTACGTTCGCTGTCGTCGCCGCCGAAGAACGAGCGTGTGTGGCTGGAGATGATGATCTCGGCCGCTGCTTTCGAAGCCGAATACGGATCGGCGCCACCGAGGCGGTCGTCCTCGCGGTAGCCGTAGTAGGTCTCGACGTTCTCGTAGCACTTGTCAGACGTGATCAGAACGGCTGTGCAGGCGTTGTTGAGCTTGCGGAGGCCTTCGAGCACGTTGGCGGTGCCGATGGCATTGGTGCTGTACGTGCCGACCGGATCGTCATAAGAGGCTTTCACAAGTGCCTGAGCGGCCATGTGGAAGAGGAAGTCCGGGGCTTCTGCTGCGATGGCGGCCGGGACGGCATCGATGTCTCGGATGTCCAGCCAGTGCGTTCGCATCGTGTCGCCGAGGCCGGCGGCCTCGAAGTGGCTTGGTTGCGTGGGAATGCGGTCGGCGATGCCGACGACCTCGGCCCCCATCTGCTGGAGCCAAATGGTCAGCCACGTGCCCTTGAATCCGGTGTGGCCCGTGACCAGCACCTTCTTGCCGTTGAAATTGTCGTTGAACACGTCTACACCGTCGATCATCCGGGGGAGGTGGAGGCACCAGTCTTACCCTGTCACTTTCGTCCCATCGTGGCCGATGTTGAGCGATATGCCACGTGTGCTGTGCCCCGGGACAGGCCGCCACCGCTGATGGGTCGGACAACGGGCGAACCAGGCTGTCGCTTTACTCGTCGGAGCGCATGGAGCAGGATGCCACCGTGTCAAAGCCCTTGATTCATCGAGTCTACGATCTCGTGTTGCCGTACTTCCGCCGTCAGCGCATGGCTCGATTGAGGTGATGGAACGCATCGCAGTCAGCCGCATCGTCGATCTCGGCGGGTCCGAGAATGTCTGGCGATACTCGAAGTACACGCCCCAGGTCACACTTCTCAACCTCGATGACCAAAGCACGTCACTCCCGAACGTGCGAGCCGAGGTTGGGGATGCGACGGCAACTCCCTTCGATGACCAGAGTTTCGACTTGACGTTCTCGAACAGCGTCATCGAACACGTCGGGCGAGAACGGTGGCCAGCGTTCGCAGAAGAATGCCGACGACTCGCTCCTTCGTCGTTTGTCCAGACGCCGGCCCGGTGTTTCCCAATCGAGACTCACCTCCTGGCACCGTTCGTGCATTTCCTGCCCATCTCGGTCCAAGCGAAGCTACTTCGCAACTTCACCGGATGGGGTTTGCTGACGCGTCCGACGCAGACCGAGGTCGACGAATTCCTCGCAACGACAAACCTTCTGACCAAGGCAGACATGCAGCGGTTGTTTCCGGACCACGAGATCGTGGTCGAGAGATTCCTCGGAATCCCAAAATCCTACGTGGCAATCCGTCTCGCCGACGAGGCTGACTTTGCAGCTCGGTAGATCTCCAAGAGATGCTCGACCGATTGCTGGGGTCTGAAGTGTTCAGCCCAAAGTGCACGAGCGGCTTCGCCAGCGTGATCGACGGTTTCGTCGTCGCTCAGTGATTCGATAGATTCCGTCCAGCGCGTGACGTCGCCTGGGTTGACGAGCCATTCTGGCCCCTGCTGCTCGACGTAGGGGGCGAAAGTCGGCTGTGAAGATGCCAGCACAGGCGCCCCCGCTGCCATCGCTTCGACCATCGTCATCGGCAGCCCCTCGAAGCAAGTGGACGGGAGAACCACGGCCCGGCAGGAGAGCATGAGCTGGTCGAC
>RCMY010000278.1_pt1 | contig 88504 bp, 74 predicted proteins | sample 2041341 | NCBI WGS metagenome assembly RCMY01 (sample SAMN09708234, study PRJNA481090) | Marine sediment metagenome, whole genome shotgun sequencing project. | reverse complement strand
TTGATTAAATTCATTTATGCATAGAGTCATGAGTTGACGAATAGGTCAATTGGCGGGAAAGCAGGTTCCTGCCCAGAGGGTTGCGGTTTGCGACAGACCGAATGTAGACGAGAATAAAAGCACGAACTGTAGGAAAAGCGACATGAGTGAACGAGAGTCAATGCCTTATGACCTGGTGATAGTCGGGGGTGGCCCCGCCGGTCTCAGTGCGGCCATAAGGTTCAAGCAACTGGCTGACGAGGCAGGCAAAGACCTCTCGGTATGCATCCTGGAGAAAGGTTCCGAAATCGGCGCGCATATACTGTCCGGCGCGGTCGTCGATCCAAAGGCTCTCGATGAACTGCTTCCGTCTTGGCGAGACGAGGACTGTCCGTTGGCTCAGACACCGGTCACCGAGAATCATCACTGGATTCTGACGAAGAACAAGAAATTTTCCATACCCCATTTTGTGACGCCGTCGTTCATGCACAACAAGGGAACCTACACCGGTTCGCTTGGCAACCTGTGCCGCTGGCTCGGCGAGCGGGCCGAGAATATGGGCATTGAGATATTCCCCGGATTTGCGGCTGCCGAGATTTTGTACAATGATGATGGCTCGGTAAAAGGCGTCGCCACCGGCGACATGGGCGTCGCGCGCGATGGCAGCCACAAGCCGGATTACCAGCCGGGCCTCGAATTGCACGCCAAATATACCTTCTTCGCCGAAGGCGCCCACGGGCATCTCACCAAGATACTGAAAAACCAGTTTGCGCTGACTGCAGAGAGCCAGCCCCAGATTTATGGCCTCGGCGTGAAGGAATTGTGGGATATTGATCCGGCCAAGCACAAGGCGGGCCGCGTCATCCACTCGCAAGGCTGGCCGCTCAGCGATGGAGCAAATGGCGGCGGGTTCCTCTATCATCAGGTAGATAATCAGGTCGCGCTCGGTTTCGTAACCTGGCTCAACTATGAAAATCCCTATCTCTCGCCGTTCGAAGAGATGCAGCGCTGGAAGCAGCATCCGGAAATTCGCAAGATATTGGAAGGCGGAAAACGCGTTTCCTACGGCGCGCGGGCGATTAATGACGGCGGTTTCCAGGCCGTGCCGAAATTATATTTCCCCGGCGGTGCGCTAATCGGTTGTTCTGCCGGTTTCGTGAACGTGCCACGGATCAAGGGTACGCACACCGCGATGAAGACCGGCATGATGGCTGCAGAGGCAGCTTACGAAGCGATTGTCGCCGAGCGTACGAGCGACGAGCTCGATGCCTATGGAGCCGCTTACGAGAATAGCTGGGTGCGCGAAGAATTGCGCGTGGTCCGCAATGTTCTTCCCGCGGTCGAGAAATATGGTGATTTCCTGGGTACAATATTGTCCGGAATGAATATGTGGGTCGAGCATCTCAAAATCAAAATGCCGTTCACGATGAAATTGCACCCCGACTGGTCGCGGCTGAAACGGGCCGAAGATTGTCAGCCCATCGCATATCCCAAACCGGATGGAGTCATCAGTTTTGACCGTCTGTCTTCGGTGTTCTTGTCCAACACCAATCACGAAGAAGACCAGCCGGTGCATTTGCAGCTGAAAGACCCGAACATTCCGGTCGACGTGAACTTACCGGTGTTCGCCGGTCCATCGGCACGATATTGCCCGGCAGGTGTTTACGAATTTATTGAAGACGAGGCCGGAAAACCAAAGTTCCAGATCAACGCGCAAAATTGCGTTCATTGCAAAACCTGTGATATCAAGGACCCGTCCCAGAATATCAACTGGGTTGTTCCGGAAGGTGGCGGAGGTCCAAATTACCCGAATATGTAACCTCGGTTTGTGCGCGCTGGTCGTCGCTGGGCTAGCTGTTTCACCGGCGCTGGCCAATCGCGGCGATAGTGCATCAGCCCTGAACCGCTTTGTCGAAGCGCGGCTCGCTGAATCGTCCAATGCATTGCAAACAGCTGCGGCGATCTATGCCGAGAGTCTCAAGGAGCAGCCGGATAACACGCTGCTGGCCGGGAAAGCCTATGTAAGCGCTATTGAAGTAGGGGATTTCGATCTGGCGGTGAAAGCCGTTCGCACCTTGCAATTGCGCAACAAAGCAGATCCGGAAATGCCGCTGTTGCTTTATGCAGAGGCTTTCGCGCAGCGCGACTGGAACGGAGCTGATCTCGCGATTGTCGAACTGGAAGTGCTCAAGAATTTTGCCTTCATGCAACCCTTTTTGGAGGCGTGGCTCGCAACCGCAAGAGGACGGAGCGCTGCCGCCGCCCTTTCGCCCACACAGACCAATACGACCACCAAATACTATCTTGAAGAGCAGCTCATATTGAACAAATTGGCGAACCGACAGGAAAGCGAAGCGGTCGGTCTGTTGGCCGGGCTTGTTCAACGCGATGAACACCGCATGGGGCCAATAAGGATGATCGCGGCTCGGCACTTCTGGGCGATTAGCGACCCGGTAACGGCGAAAGAAATCCTGAGATCACGATCATCGGGACCCGAGCAGAAATTGTTGCAGCAGATTGAGGCCGGTCAAAAAAAAGGCGTTGCGCAAAAGGTCAATGCAGCGATCGGTCTTGCGTTTCTTTTTCAGAGATTGTCGAACGATCTGGCGGCGCAGCGGGCCCGGTTCCCGTCGCAGGTGATGGCGCAGGCCGGCGCAAGGGTGGCAGGCAAATCGGACTATGCATATCTGACGCTTGGGCGAGCTTACGCTGCTGCAGAAAGCCACGATCTGGCAGTCACCGAATTTGCCAGGATAGGGGTGGAAAGCCCTTATTATCTGGTTGGCCTAAGTTCGGAGATCGCCAGTCTCGTCACCAATGACAAATATGATCAGGCCATTGCCCGGCTGGATATCGCGCTGGAATCCAATCCGGATGCACCCGAGCTGCATATATTGAAAGGCCAGTCGCTGCAGGCGAGGGGCGACAATGTCGCTGCGGCGAGATCCTTTGAATCTGCCATCAAACTGGGTGAGAAACGAGAACTATCTGATATGCTCATGGCCAGTTACTGGCTGGCACTGGGCGGTGCTCAGGAACAGGCAGGAATTTGGCCAGCGGGATTGGAATCACTGCAAAGAGCCAATCAATTGCTGCCCAATTCACCGACGATTCTGAACTATCTCGGTTACGCGCAACTTGAACGCCGTGAAAACAAGGAAGAGGCGATCGCAGCCATCAAGCAAGCGCATGAACTGCGCTCGACTTCACCAGCGATCACCGATTCTCTAGGATGGGCTTATTTCATCATTGGCGACCATGAACGGGCTGTCACCTATCTGGAGAGCGCCCTGGAAGGCGAGCCACAGGATCCCACGATCAACGAACATCTCGGCGATGCCTATTGGACCGTTGGCCGGCAATATGAAGCGCGCTATGCTTGGAAATCGGCTAAGTTATTCGCAGAGGGTGAGGATCTGCAACGTCTCGCCAGCAAAATAGACATGGGCTTGCAACCCGATCTCGTATCGCCCTGATGTCCGAACCAGTTCTGGGTGTGATGCACAGTGAAACGGCCTATGCAAAGATAAATCTGGCCCTCCATGTCCGCAAGCGGCTGCCGGATGGCTATCATCAGATTGAAACGATATTCAGTTTTCTGGATCAGGGTGATCTGCTGTCTGTTCAGCCAGGTGACGGCCTAAGTCTGGAGATAAGCGGCCCTTTCGCCGAAGGATTGAGCAAAACTGACAATCTCGTGTTGCAGGCGGCTCGGCGACTTGGGAACCTGTCGAATGTAAAGCGGGGCGCCCGTCTCCATCTCGAAAAGCGGCTGCCCGTTGCGTCGGGAATCGGCGGAGGTTCGGCCGATGCCGCTGCTGCGCTGCGGTTGCTTAACCGGTTCTGGGGGCAGGATCATTCCATCGCCGAACTGGCCGATATCGCAAGGCCGCTTGGCGCGGATGTCCCGGCCTGTGTGCATAGCCAGACCTGCCGTGGCATGGGCATTGGTCATGACCTGGATATCATGCCCGACGATGATCTGCGGGATTGCACCGCACTTTTGATCAATCCCATGGTTCCTGTTTCGACGGCTGACATATTCGCCGCATGGGATGGCGTTGATCGCGGCGCGCTCGAAGAGGGGCCGGTCATGCCGACCGCCATAAACGGAAGAAACGACCTGCAGAAACCTGCTGTCGCGCTGCTGCCGATATTGACGGACGTGCTGCAAATGTTGGAAGAGTGCCAACCTGTCGTGGCCCGAATGTCCGGATCCGGCGCTACATGTTTTGCGCTGTTTGACACTCCGGCGGCGGCTGAAAAGGCCGAGCGTCACTGTCAGCAGACGATGGACAGGATATGGACGATGATTGGAAAATTTCGATGACTGAAGCTTTTGAAATATCCGGCGTTCCCTCCGAAGGAGGCGTGTTGATCGTGGTTGACCATGCTTCCAACCATGTCCCGGACAATATCGACCTGGGAATTTCACCGCAATTTGTAGAGGACCATATCGCGTTCGACCGGGACACTGCGCCGATTGCGCGCATGATGACGGAAAATGCCGATTATCTGGCGGTCCTCAGCACGGTTTCCCGGCTGGTTGTGGATATCAACCGCTATCCTGATGAAATTGCCGTCATACCGCAACGCAGCGACGGTGTTGAAATTCCGGGCAATCATATTTCCGCCGAGGAAAAACAGGCCAGGCTCGATAGCTATTTCACCCCTTATCACGACCGGGTCCGTGCGCTTGTTTCGGATCTCAAGCCGTCACTGGTGGTTTCGCTCCACAGCTTCTCGCCAACACTCCGTTCCAACCTGCAGTTGCAGCGCCCGTGGGATATTGGCATTTTGTACAATGAATATGAGACAGCTTCCCGGTTTGCGATCCAGTTTCTGGAAGAAGATACGGTTCTCAACGTCGGTGATCAGCTTCCCTATTCGGGAAAAGAGCTGAACGCGACCATGAACCGCCACTGCGAAGCCATAGGCCAGCCCTATATTGGCGTTGAAATACGGCAGGACCTGATCATGGAGGAAGTCGGGCAGCGCCGATTTGCCGATATTTTATTGCGTACCTGCGATAAAATCAGAACGGCTCTTGCTTAACAGCTGGAGTTTTGGAAGGACGATCCGGAAATTGCCATATTGGAAGCCAGAATGACCCAAAGATTCGATAAGTCCCGTTTGCCGAGCCGCCATGTCAGCGTCGGTCCGGAGCGCGCACCCCAGCGCAGCTATTATTATGCGATGGGAATGACGGAAGAGGATATTGCCAAACCCTTCGTCGGTATCGCCTCCGCGGGCAATGACAGCGCCCCGTGCAACACATTGCTCGATGGGCAGGCCGATATGGCGCGCGAAGGCGTGATTGAAGCAGGCGGCACGCCCAGACGGTTCAACACGATCACGGTCACCGACGGCATTGCGATGGGCCATCAGGGCATGAAAGCCTCGCTGGTTTCCCGCGAAGTCATCGCGGATAGCGTGGAACTGAGTGTCCGGGGCCACTGCTATGACGCGGTTATCGGCTATGCTGGTTGTGACAAGAGCTTGCCCGGCATGATGATGGCGATGCTGCGGCTCAATGTGCCGTCGATTTTTGTCTATGGCGGTTCTATTCTTCCCGGACGTTTCCATGGCCAGGACGTAACGGTTGTCGACGTATTCGAAGCAGTGGGACAGCATAGTGCTGGCAATTGTCCCTTGCAGGAACTGATCGAACTCGAAAAAGTCGCCTGTCCCGGCCACGGTGCCTGCGGCGGCCAGTTTACTGCCAATACCATGGCCTGCGTCGCCGAGGCGATCGGGCTGTCGCTGCCGAACAGCAACATGGCACCAGCACCCTATGAAACGCGCGACGATATGGCGAGAGCCGCGGGCCGGCAGATCATGAACCTGATCGAACTCAATTTACGGCCGCGCGATATTTGCACCAGAGATGCCTTCATCAACGCCGCTCGTGTAGTAGCCGCCACCGGCGGATCGACAAATGCCGCCTTGCACCTGCCCGCGATGGCCAGCGAAGCCGGTATCGAATTTGATCTGTTCGATGTCGCTGAAATCTTCAAGACCACGCCTTATCTGGCCGATCTGAAACCGGGCGGCAAATATGTCGCCAAGGATATGCACGATGCCGGCGGTGTCTACATGCTGATGAAGACGATGATGGATAACGGCCTGATCAACGGCGACTGCATAACGGTCACCGGCAAAACACTGGGCGAGAATATCGAGGAAATCGTCTGGAACCCGGATCAGAAGGTTATCTATGATGTCCAGCACGCGATAACCGCAACCGGCGGCGTCGTCGGGCTGAGAGGCTCGCTGGCGCCAGAGGGCGCGATTGTCAAAGTGGCCGGGATGGCGCGCCTGCAATTCCGCGGACCGGCCCAGGTGTTCGAGTGCGAGGAAGATGCATTTGCCGCCGTCAAGCAGAAGCAGATCAACGAAGGATCGGTCGTCGTCATTCGCAATGAAGGACCCAAGGGCGGTCCCGGCATGCGCGAAATGCTGGCTACCACCGCTGCGCTCTACGGACAGGGAATGGGCGAAAAAGTGGCGCTTATCACCGATGGCCGCTTCTCCGGCGCGACACGGGGATTCTGTATCGGGCATGTCGGTCCGGAAGCCGCCGATGGCGGACCTATCGGCCTGATCGAGGAAGGCGATATGATCAATATCGATGCCGAAGCGGGCATCATTGATCTGGAAGTGGATGAGGCCGAACTTGCAGAGCGCCGGAAAAAATTTACGCAGCGCGAAACGGATTATGGTTCCGGGGCCTTGTGGCGTTATGCACAGAATGTCGGGCCGGCCTATCGGGGCGCAGTGACCCATCCGGGAGCAAAAGCAGAAAAACATGTCTATGCGGATATCTAGCATCCTCGCCTTGACCCTGTTGCTGACTGCCTGCGAGAACCGGCCTGACAATGCTGTGCTTGCGGAAGCAGAACAGCGCGCAACGGATCAGGCTGGCGATGACGGCAAGATCGAATGCGCGATCGATGGTGATAGCGATTTTACCCGTGGGTGCTTCACTGAACGGTTGAGCGGCGAGGGCGGTGTGACGATGATCATCCGTCACCCCGACGGCGGGTTTCGCCGGTTTAATGTCCTGACCGATGGCCACGGTCTGGAAGCCGCCGATGGATTTGACAAGGCGAAGATCTCGATCGTCGAGGATGGCAAGATTCTGGTCAGCGTCGGCCCCGACAAATATCTGCTGCCGGCACAGATTAAATCCGCTGCAAAGCCTCAAGCATCGGTAGCGATTCCTCCCGCCACAAGCAAAGATCCGGCGCGAGCCGGAAACTAGAGGCAAATTTGCTCAACCATGGAAATATACTGACCGCCGCTGAAATGCAGCTGGCGGAACAGACGCTGATCGACAGCGGGATTTCGGTCCAGGAATTGATGTGCCGCGCCGGGGAGGGAGCCGCGCAAATGATCTGGCGCATTTCGGCTGATCTGCCGACCCTGGTGCTCTGCGGTCCCGGCAATAATGGCGGTGATGGCTATGTCATCGCGCAGTGGCTGCTCGACAAGGGCGTCGATATCTGTGTCGCAGCACCGGTCGAACCGAAAACCGAAGCGGCTAAACATGCGAAATCATTGTGGCGCGGCAAAACGCTCACATTGGCCGATGCGCAGCCCGCAACGCAATTTGTCGATTGTCTCTTCGGCACCGGATTGACCCGCGCCGTCGATGACGACTGGTTCAACCATTTCGCGCGCTTGTTTGCTGGCGCAAAACGGCGGGTGGCGATCGATCTGCCGAGCGGCGTCGAATCCGATCATGGGACATGTCTCAACCAGATAGCCGAATTTGATACAACTATAGCCCTGGGCGCTTTTAAACCATCACACTTTCTCGAACCTGCACGGGCAAAAATGGGCAATCTGGTCGGGATTGATATCGGTATAGCCGCCGAGAGCAAGCTTGAGATATTGTCCAAGCCCCGGCTTTCCGGCCCAACCGCGCAGGATCACAAATATAGCCGTGGTCTGGTCGCTGTGGTGGCTGGCGCGATGGCCGGTGCCGCGCAACTTACCGCACTCGCGGCCCAGAAGTCGGGTGCTGGCTATGTTAAAATCTTTGCATCCCCGGGCTTTGAAGCGCCGCATCCCAGCATCGTGGTCGAGACAGTCCAGGATATTGGAGACCTTCAGCAAAATCTCGCCGACGACCGCATTTCCGCGCTTGTTGTCGGACCCGGCCTGGGGCGGGATGAGCGGGCGGAAGCGTTGCTCGCCGCCGCGCTGTCCGTGGATGCTCCGCTTGTGCTGGACGCCGATGCGCTGGTGGTTGCAGGATCGCGGTTCACCGAGCTTGTTAAAGAACGCGCCGCAGAAACGATCGCAACGCCCCATACGGGAGAATTTGCAGGTCTGGCACCGGACGCTTTGCAACATAAGATCGAAGACGTCCGCAAACTGGCCGCGCAATCAGGAGGTAATATTCTTCTGAAGGGCTCCGATACCGTGATTGCCAGTCCAAGCGGTCAGGCATCGATATCAGCGCAATCCTGTCCATGGCTGTCCACAGCGGGAACCGGCGATGTGTTGGCCGGGATCATCGCAAGCCGCTTGGCAATCGGTGTGAGTGGCTATAGCGCTGCGTGCGAGGGTCAATGGTTGCACAGCCGGGCGGCACGTTTGGCCGGCCCCGCTTTCACGCCGGAAATGCTCATCGACCAACTCCCCGCCACATTGCAGGAATGCTTATGACCGCGACTCCCGATCCCGACCTGATCATTCGTGTTGCCGCAAAAGGGGACGGAGTGACCTCGGATGGTCGCCATGTCGCCTTTTCCGCTCCGCTCGATCGCCTGAATGACGACGGCGGGCTTATCAAGGGGCCACATCATGTCGAGCCCCCGTGCCAGCATTTTCAGTCCTGTGGCGGCTGCACGCTGCAACATCTCGATGAGGAGAGCTACACACAGTTCCTCACCGACCGGGTGGCCTACGCGCTGGAGGGGCAGGGGTTGCAGGCAGAGATGATGCACCCGCCCCAGATATCGCAACCGAAAACCCGGATCCGCGCCAGCTTGCGGGCGGCTAAACTGGGCGATCAATTCAAGCTTGGCTTCAGCGGTGCGGGTAGCCACCGTATTGTCGATCTCCAGCAATGCGAGATTATGGCGCCAGAGTTGTTTTCCCTGATCGCCCCCTTGCGGAAATTTCTCAAAAGCACGTCCCGCCGCAAGCATGATATGAATATCGAAATGACACTGGTGGATCAGGGTATTGATCTGTTGATCAGCAATTATGAACCAGAGGGCCTGGAACAGCGCGAAGCCTTGTCAGACTTCGCCAAGGCCAATGGCCTGGCGCGCCTGTCGGTTGATGGCGGCTATGGTCCGGAAACCCAGTGGGAACCGGAACCGGTGACCGTCACGCTCAACGGAACCGCGATCAACTTCCCCCACAGCGGCTTTCTGCAACCAACGCGCGATGGCCAGCAGGTGCTGGTTGCTGCGATGCTTGAGTCGGTGGGTGAGGCGCGGCTTGTTGCGGATCTGTTCGCTGGGCTTGGAACATTCACTCTGGCTCTCGCCGAGGATCAGAAAGTCTATGCCGCAGAAGGTGCGCGCGACGCAATCGGCGCGCTGAAACTGGCAGCCAATCATTCCACCCGACAGATATTTTGCGAGCATCGAGATCTGTTCAGACGGCCGCTTAGTGTCGAGGAAATCAACCGGTTTGACGCCGTGATCCTCGATCCGCCGCGCGCCGGTGCGCGCGACCAGATCATGCAACTGGCGCAATCGGACGTCGCAAAAATCTGTTATATCAGCTGCAACCCGGCAAGCTTTGCGCGCGATGCCAAACAGCTCTGCGACGCTGGATACAAGCTCCGGCAAGTCTGGCCGGTGGGGCAGTTTCTATGGTCAACCCATGTCGAGATCGTCTCCAGCTTCAGCCGCTAATCGCGTTCCACTGTCCTTCGTTCGGCCCTTGGCTACTGGAACACCGCGATGGCGGCGTGAATTGCCAGAGCAATGATGCACAGGCTGGACAACACGAAGACCGCAAAGCGAAACAGCACCCGGTTGACGGTGACCTGGATCAGACTGTGCAGGACCCGCAGTCCAACGTAAATCCAGGCGATTGTCACGTTCAATCCATTGCCCTGTCCGGACAGGATCAAAACGACACAGATCGCGTAAAACAGGGTCGGTTCGGCGAGCAAATGGTTATAGTTATGCGCCTTCCACTGGACTTGCGGTGGCAGCAGATCGTCGAGATCGCCGCCCTTGGCACCAACAAGATTGGCTGAGTCGATATTGGCTTTGTTCATCGCGGGAATGCGCGTGACATACATCCACAGCCACATGAGCATTGTCCATAAAATGAGCGCAACCATCGGTTGCAGTAATGGGCTATTTTCCATCATTATACCTTCCGTCAAATTGTTGTGATCTTAGAAAAGCGTAACCCACAAGGCGTTGATTGCCATTATCAGCAGGCAGACAGTCGACGCCAGAAAGAGCATGAAGCGGACATTGACCAGATTGACGGTCGCTTGCCAGATGCTGTGAACGATCCGGATGCCGGCATAGGCCCAGGCTAGATAGAGATTGAGACCATGGCCCGCATCCGCAATCGCGAGGATCGCGACCGTGGCATAAAACAGCGTCGGCTGTTCCATCAAATGGGTATAATTATGGGATTTCCAGTTGACCTTGTCGGGGACGACACCCTCCAGGTCACTTCCGCGTCCGCCGGGTGGGGACTTGCTCAGGTCGGCTCCGGTTTTGGCCATCGCCGGGAATCTCGTCCCCGCCATCCAGAACAGCATGATGAGCGACCATATCACCAGTATGGCCGCCGGTGCCAATATTGCAGTATTCATGATCTTCGTTCCCCCAAAAGCTCAGGGGAAACTGCGTCAGATGTAACCGATTGTCAATTGCAACCTAAACGGCTGGTCAAACCCGGGGGAAAGACACGACATTGTCGCGGTCGGACCGATCCAGATTCTCGCCGACATAGAGGCTGGCCATAGGTTCGTCGGCGACATCATATTCTTCGCTGCTGCCATAGCCGTTGAATTTTGTCCGCATGGCCGAGCCATAGGCACCGAGCATGCCAATCTCGATATAATCGCCGGCCTTGATGCTGTCGGGCAGGACAAACGGCCCCGCCATGAAATCCATATCATCGCAGGTCGGGCCGTAGAAACTGAACCCGGTGGTTATCCCGTCGTCCTCATCGGTGCCAATCTGGCGTACCGGAAACCGCCACCCGATATGGGCGGCATCAAACAACGTGCCATAGGCTCCGTCGTTGATAAACAGTTCGTTGCCGCGGCGACGTTCTACCTTGACCACCAGCGAGCTATATTCGGCCGACAAAGCGCGGCCCGGCTCACACCAGAGCTCGGCGGAATAACTGATCGGCAAATCCTCGAATGTGCGGTCGATGGCGGTGAAATAATGGTTGAGAGAAACCGGTTTTAGATCCGGGTAAATCGACGGAAATCCGCCGCCGACATTGACGATATCGACGGTCACCGACGCACCGACAATGGCCGTGCGAACCCGCTCCAGCGCGTGGACGAAAGCAAGCGGCGTCATTGCCTGGCTGCCGACATGGAAGCAAACCCCTAGGCTGTCTGCGGTCTGCCGGGCGCGTTGCAACAATTCTGCCGATTCATCGACATCTATGCCGAACTTGGATGCCAGGCTGATTTCGGCAAATTCCGATGCGACCCTGATCCGGACACAAAGCGTCAGGTCGTCCGCAAGCTCGGTACCCAGTTCGATTTTTTCCAGTTCTTCGAGACTGTCGAGCGAAAAAATCCGCACACCATGGTCGCGATAGGCTTCGCGGATCGACGACAGCTGTTTGACCGGGTTCATGTAGCAGAGAATAGCGTCGGGCAATGCCGCGCGGACGATGCGGACTTCGTCGATAGAAGCCACATCGAAATGGGTCACTCCTTCTTCCCACAACAGCCGCAGCAATGCAGGCGACGGATTCGCCTTCACCGCATAGAGCGACTTGCCGGGAAATTGCTCGACAAAATACCGCGCAGCGCGGCGGGCCGCGTGCGGCCGGTTAAGCAAAACTGGAATATCGGGGCTGAGAGCCCTCGTTAGCTCCTCAGCATCATGGTAATGGTGCAACTCAAGGGACCCCCTAGCGGTTTAGATCGATTGAGCTGCCTTGCGGATTCGCAAGCGGCCATGGGGCAGCGAAGCGCGGATATATGGCCGCTTTCATAATCTGTAAAGGCCTGCATTTAGAGAAAATGTAGCAATAGGTCAATTTTCTAGCTCAATCGGTCCTGAAATGTAGTCCAATCGAAGCTTTTAACACATTTCAGAGCGTCATTTTCACTATTCCAAAGCCAGATAGAGGGCAGCGGAACGCCGTTAAACGTGTTGGTCTTGACCATCGAATAATGGGCCTGATCAAGAAAGGCGATACGCTGCCCGATATGAGCGGGTTCCGGCAGAACATAGTCGCCGATAATATCGCCCGCCAGGCAGCTCGGCCCGCCGAGACGAATGGCGGTGCCTTCGCTACGTTCGCCGAGCATCGCGGGGCGATAGGGCGCTTCGATAACGTCCGGCATATGGCAGGTTGCCGAAATATCGGTGATAGCAACCGGCATGCCATTGTCGAAGATATCGAGGATCTCTCCCACCAAGATACCGGCATCGAGTGCCACGGCTTCACCCGGCTCGAGATAGATTTCACAACCGGACCTGGCTTTTAGTTCGACAAGAAAGCGAACCAGAGCCTCCCGGTCATAATCATCGCGCGTAATATGATGGCCACCGCCGAGATTGATCCATCGCAGCCGGTCATAATGCGGAGCAATGATCGGCTCGATCTTCTCCCAGGTCTGCTGGAGGGCCTCGAACCCCTGTTCACCACAGATTGTGGATGTGGATTCCGGACAAATGCCGGAAATGTTCAGCCTTCAACTGACTGATCGGAAAGCCCAGCCGGCTATGCGGTTGACTAGGGTCATATTTCTCCGTCTCACCGAGCGCGATTTCCGGATTAATTCTTAAACCAAGTTCATAACTATTAAGCGCAAGATTATGATTAGAATCACTTTTCGATTTCTCGATCTGCTCCGGATTATTGAACGTGATATGCTGGGAAATCTGGCATATTTCCGCCAGATCTTCTACTTTATAGGCCGGAGAATAGGTGCTGACAGGCCCGCGAAAATGCTCCTTGGCAAGACGCGCCTCCCACAGACCCGACGCACAACAGCCATCAAGATATTCGTCGATCAGGGATGCCAGCGACCACATCGAAAAGGCCTTCAGCGCCAGCAGGATCTTGGCTCCGGAACGTTCCTTGATGTCGGCCAAAACCTCGAGATTCCGGCGTACTACAGCTTCATCCACAACAAAAGCAGGCGATGGCACCCGGCTCAGGTCAAAATGCGCAAACGCGCCGGGATCGCCTGCCTTGGTCTCCATTATCCGCCTGTCTCGAGAGCAGCTTGAAAGACGTTCAGGGTCGACTCATCGAAGCATACCAATGTTATGCAGTCGAAAGCTGCAGGATTTTCTCCTACCATTTCGGAAACAACCCTAACCGCAACTTTCGCTGCCAGATCAACCGGATACCCATATATTCCGGTCGATATTGCTGGGATCCCAACAGTCTTCGCGCCAATTTCGATGGCGCAATTGAGCGAGTTCCTATAACAATCTGCCAGCAATTCAGGTTCGCCATTGTCGCCTCCGCGCCAAACAGGTCCCACCGTATGGATAATATGTCCAGATGGAAGCTTATACCCTTTGGTCGTTTTCGCCTGTCCCGTTTTGCATCCTGCAAGCATCCGACATTCGAAGACGAGGTCTGGCCCGGCGGCACGATGAATAGCTCCATCAACTCCACCGCCGCCCAAAAGCGAGCTATTGGCAGCATTGACAATTGCATCGAACTGCATCTTGGTAATGTTGCCCTGCTCGGCAACTATCTTGGTTTGGCCAATAATCATTTTGCTAGAAGGCCAAAGGTCCTTCCATTTCTTCCAATGTCCATGGCAGACCATGCTGGTTCAGCATTTCCATGAACGGGTCGGGATCGAATTGTTCCATGTTGAACACGCCGTCGCCGCGCCATTTCCCAGACAACATCATCGCCGCGCCAATCATTGCCGGGACCCCGGTTGTATAACTCACACCCTGATTGCCGGTCTCCTCGAACGCAGCTTCATGGCTGCAGATATTCTTGACATAAAGCGTCTTCTGAACGCCGTCCTTTTCGCCAGTGGCGATCACGCCGATATTGGTATTGCCCTTGGTCGTTTCGCCAAGGCTCGACGGTTCCGGCAGCACGGCTTTCAGAAATTGCAGCGGGATGATCTTGCGGCCTTCGTACATAACAGGATCAATCCGGGTCATGCCGACATTCTGCAGCACTTCGAGATGGGTGAGATAGGCATCGCCAAAGGTCATCCAGAAGCGGATACGCTGGATTTCGGGGAGATGGGTTTTGAGCGATTCAATCTCCTCGTGATACATCAGATACATGTTCTTCGGGCCGACCGCTTCAAAGTCGAATTCCTGTTTGTGGGTCAGAGGCGGTCCTTCAACCCATTCGCCATTTTCCCAGTGCCGGGAATTGGCGGTGACTTCCCGGATATTGATCTCGGGATTGAAATTGGTGGCGAAATGCTGGCCATGGTCGCCGCCATTGCAATCCAGAATGTCGAGCGTGTCAATCCGGTCGAAATGATGTTTCTTCAGCCAGCAGGTGAACACGCTCGTGACACCGGGGTCAAAGCCGGAACCGAGCAGCGCCATGATCCCCGCAGCCTTGAAACGCTCATGATAATCCCACTGCCATTTATATTCGAACTTGGCCTCGTCGCGCGGTTCGTAGTTGGCTGTGTCGAGATAGTCGGTCTTGGTCGCGAGGCAGGCATCCATGATCGGCAGATCCTGATAGGGCAGCGCCAGATTGACCACCAGATCGGGTTTTTCCTGCTCGATCAGCGCTGTCAGCGCTGGCACATCGTCGGCGTCAATCTGTGCAGTCCTGATGGTCACACTGGTGCGTTGCTTGACCGAGTCGGCAATCGCTTCGCATTTCGACACAGTGCGGCTGGCGAGTAATATCTCGGAAAAAGGCCCGCTACCCGCCGCTATCATCTGTGCCATCTTGTGCACCGCCACCGAACTGACGCCGCCGGCGCCGATCACCAATATTTTGCCCATGATATCCACTCTAAACGCTGGAGAAATGTGAGTCCCGCATATAGGGAGAGAGTATGACAGAGCAATACCTCTTGGACCCGGACCGGCAACCAACCTTCGCGGGAGTGGAAAGAGCGACTGAGAAAATCGCTGCAATCTTGCCAGCCACACCGCTGTTGCCGCTCGAAGTCGACGGTACGACCATCTGGTGCAAGGCAGAATGCCTCCAGCCGATTGGTGCGTTCAAAATTCGCGGGGGCTGGCATCGTCTGACCGACCTGACCGACGATCAGAGAAAACGCGGCGTCGTCGCCTTTTCCAGCGGCAATCACGCGCAGGGCGTCGCCTGGGCGGCACGCAGGCTTGGTGTGCCCGCGACGATCATCATGCCCGACGATGCGCCCAAGGCAAAACTGGACAACACAAGAGCCCTCGGCGCTGACATCATCACCTATGACCGGATGAGCGGTTCCCGTGAAAAATTGGCCGATGATATTGCACAGAAAACTGGCGCGGTTGTGGTTCCCAGCTTCGATGATCCCTGGATTGTCGAAGGGCAGGGCAGTTGCGGCATCGAAATACGGGAGCAGATGCTGGCGCGAACCGGATCAGAACCCGACCAGATCGTCGCTTGCTGCGGTGGCGGCGGCCTGGCAAGCGGGTCAGCGGTTGCCAACCCAGAGGCACGGATCGTGACCGTCGAGCCGGAAGGCTGGGATGATATGAAACGATCACTAGAAGGCGGAACCATCGTGCCGGTTGGAAAGGATCCACCGGCAACCGAATGCGACGCGCTGCAAACGCTCAGGGTTTCATCTATTACGTTTGATATATTGAGGGATCGTGGGGCCACGGGTGTGGCCGTTTCCGCCGATGAAGTGCATCACGCCATGCGCGTTGCCTTCGAGAAATTGCATCTGGTGGTCGAACCGGGTGGCGCGGTTGCGCTGGCGGCAATATTGGCTGGCAAGGTGAAGGCAACGGATCGCACGGCGATCACGCTGTCCGGCGGGAATGTCGACAATCAACTATATGCGAAAATCATCGCGGGTGGTTAGAGCCTGATTGTTCTTTCCTACATCCATCCTGATCGCGTATCTTTCTCCACCGTCTTGCGGCAATTTCGGGACAGGCTCTTTGACAGTTTGGATAAAATATAGCGATACCTCACGCCCGCCCGCAAAATTTCTTGAATTTGCATAGCCGTGCGGAAGGTCACACTCGGAACGGTGCTGGCGGTCGAAAAGGACAGGAAATCTGCCGGTTTGCAGCAAAGGTCACGGAAATAAAAAAGCGCGTCTTGGTGTGAACGTCCAAAGACGCCAGAGAAAGATCGCCGAATAGCCCTGCCTAGGCGGCGATTGCCAGCTCCAGATCCATTCGGCTCCAGATTTCGACGAGCGCTTTGGACAGATCTTTCATCATCGCTTCGGTATGCGCCGGGCCTGGTGTAAACCGCAGGCGTTCGGTGCCGCGCGGTACGGTAGGATAGTTGATCGGCTGCACATAGACCCCATATTCGGCGAGTAATATATCGCTGATTTTCTTGGCTTTAACCGGATCGCCGACCAGCAACGGAACAATATGGGTCGATGAATCCATCACTGGCAGTCCGGCATCTGCAAATAGATTCTTGAGCGTCTGCGCTGCGGCCTGTTGACCATCACGCTCTGCGCTGGACTGTTTGAGGTGGCGAATGCTGGCCAGTGCGCCAGCAACGAGCACGGGTGACAGGCTAGTCGTGAAAATGAAGCCAGGTGCATAGGACCGGATCACATCAACGATTTTCTGATCAGCGGCGATATAGCCACCCATGACGCCGACGGCCTTGGCCAACGTCCCCTCGATGATCGTTATCCGGTCGGCGGCGGCGTCGCGCTCGGAAATGCCTCCACCGCGTTTACCGTACATGCCGACGGCGTGGACTTCATCGCAATAGGTCAGCGCGTTATATTGGTCCGCCAGATCGCAAATTGCGTGCAGTGGCGCGATATCGCCATCCATCGAATAGATGCTTTCAAAGGCGATCAGCTTGGGCACTTCCGGATCTTCGGCGGCCAGCAATTCTTCCAGATGGTCCAGATCATTGTGCCGGAAAACCCGTTTTTCGCAGCCGCTATTCTTGATCCCGGCAATCATCGATGCATGATTCAGTTCGTCGGAAAAGATAATGCATCCCGGCAGGATCTTGGTGAGTGTCGAAAGAGTCGCTTCGTTCGATACATAGCCGGACGTGAAAAGCAGCGCGCCGGACTTGCTGTGCCAGTCGGCCAGTTCGCGTTCGAGCTGGATATGATAGTGCGTATTGCCGCCGATATTGCGTGTTCCGCCGGAACCGGCGCCGACATCGTGCAACGCATCTTCCATCGCGACGATCACATCGGGATGCTGGCCCATCGCCAGATAATCGTTCGAACACCAGACGGTAACCGGTTGCGGGCCGTTGTGATGCGCGAAACAGCGCGCATTGGGAAACGAACCCTTGTTGCGCAAAATGTCGATGAATACCCGATAGCGTCCTTCGGCATGCAGCCGGTCAATCGCTTGCGAAAAAATCTTGTCGTAATCCACTGTGCACCAAATCCTGCGTCAAATCTGTTCTTGCGGTCGTTCTGAAATGGCCCTTAGCTGCCTTTCCCGAAAATTTCCAGCGCAAACCACTCGCAATAAGATATGTTCGCCATAGGCTTAGAGGATTTCGAACTGTCTTATGCCATATTGGCCGATCGCCGGTCGATAGCGTTCGATATCGGCAAGGTCTCCTGTGGTAACAAATATTCCGTCCCGCTTTTCACTTGGCCATGCTGCATTTTTTGTGAGGTAAGCGATCCGCCGGGCAATGCCCTGCGCGCCGTCGATAAACTGAATTGGCCTTTGTGCCGCCTCGGACAATTCGTCCTGCAACAGCGGAAAATGGGTGCAGGCCAGAATGATTGTGTCTATTTTCTCGCCTCCCGCCTGATTGATCAATCCCGATATCGCCTCTTCGATCATGCGCGCATCGGGTGTTTCCCCTCGCAATTTGGCTTCCGCAGCATAGACGAGTTCGGGAGCGGCATGGCGAAGCAATAGCTTGTCCGATGCAAAATCAGCGGCAAGCCTGTCGACATAGGGTTGGCGGATGGTTGCCCGGGTCCCCAGAAGCCCGATCACTCCGGTTTTGGTCAACATGCTTGCTGGTTTGATCGCCGGCACGGTCCCGACGACCGGGATATTCAAAGCTGACCGGACATGATCGAGAGCAATTGTCGAGGCGGTGTTACAGGCAATGGTTGCCAATATCGGCTTGTAGCGTTCGACGAGTCGTCCAAGAAGCGCCGGAACGCGCGATGCCAACTCGGCTTCGGACTTCATTCCATAGGGGAGTCCGGCATAATCTGCAGCGTAGACAATCGGCGCATGGGGCAGCAGTTTTATGGTCTCGCGCAATACCGAAAGCCCCCCGACTCCAGTGTCGAAAAATAGCAGGGGAGAGCATTCGGGAATCTGTCCGTCGGTCATGCTTTGCCCATAGCCATTATTATATAGCAACGGCAACCGCTTCGGTTCGTCTGACAGGCGTTTGACCTTGGCCGTTTTTCCAGATGAAATACTTGCTCCTGAACGACTGTGAATATAGCGCGAACGAGACAAGGGGTAATTTCAGTGCAGTCTATGTGGATAGAACCAATATTGGCGTTATTGTCCGGCTATTTGCTGGGCTCAGTCCCGTTTGGGCTGCTATTGACACGCCTGACCGGTGGCGGTGATCTACGCAAAACGGGATCCGGTAATATCGGGGCTACCAATGTATTGCGTTCGGGCAACAAGTCCCTTGCTGCCCTCACCCTGTTGCTCGATATCGGGAAGGGCTATGCTGCGGTCTATCTCGCCCTGCAGATTTCTGACGGACTTGGCGTTCTGGCCGGGCTGGGGGCCTTTCTCGGCCATCTCTACCCCGTCTGGCTCAGGTTTATTGGCGGCAAAGGCGTGGCGACCTTGCTTGGTGTGGTAACAGCCCTGATCCCAACCGCAGGGTTGATATTTGCGGTCACCTGGCTCGGTTCGCTTGCACTGTGGCGCTATTCGTCCGTAGGAGGAATGCTTGCCGCGATATCGGTGCCGATAGCGGCCTTCGTATTGGGAGAATATGCCATGATGCCCATGTTCATCGGTCTGGCTCTGCTGGTCTTGTGGAAACATCGTTCCAATATCGAGCGGCTGATTGCGGGTAATCGGGGCATCGAAAAGGGCTTGAAGTGAATGGGAGAAAGCCAGGAAGCGTTTGACCGGCTTCGGCTTATCCGATCCGAAAATATCGGGCCTGTTACCTATCAGCAGATGATCAGAAGATTTGGTTCTGCAGCGCGTGCGCTGGAGGCTATTCCCGATATGGCCAAACGGGGCGGCGGTAGGTCACCACGAATCGCCGACCCGAAGCAAATCGACTCTGAAATGAAGCGGTTCACAATCTGGGTGCCCGGTTTCTTTTCCTCGGCGACCCCGGATATCCAGCCTTGTTGACGGAGCTTGGCAATCCACCACCGGCATTGCTCTGGCAAGGGCGGCTGGAGCTTCTGGAAAAGCCGATGGTTGCCATGGTCGGCGCACGAAATGCCTCGGCTGCTGCCTGTCGTTTTGCCCGTGATCTGGCCAACAGCCTGGTTGAGGCGGGTGTCTCCATTGTGTCCGGGCTAGCGAAAGGTATTGATACCGCTGCTCATCAAGGTTCGGTGGGAAAGGCGACAATTGCCGTTATTGCGGGTGGGCTGGATGTTTTTTATCCACCAGAAAACGAAAAAATCCAGCGGATGATAGCAGAGCGCGGATTGCTGCTGGCAGAACAGCCGCCGGGAACAGAACCCCGCGCGAGGCATTTTCCCTATCGCAACCGAATTATTGCCGGATTGGCGAGAGGCACAGTGGTTGTCGAAGCAGCGCCGCGTTCCGGTTCGCTGATCACGGCGAGGCTGGCCGCAGAAGCCGGGCGACAGGTCATGGCCATACCTGGCTCTCCGCTCGATCCCCGATCACGGGGCTGCAACATACTGATCCGCGAAGGGGCAAATCTGGTCCAGTCGGCCGACGATGTTCTGGAATTGATCCGTCATTTCGATGACCGGGCAGAAGGTACGAATCGTAGCGATGAAATTCGTGGCAATTGTAAATTCTCGGATATTCGCGAATCCGATCATGCGGATATCAACGACCTGGATCGCACCCCGCTCTTGAACTTGCTCAGCGTCACTCCCGTGGCCATTGACGAACTGGTCCGGCAATCCGGTCTGCCCGCAGCGTCGGTGCAGTTTGCGCTGCTCGAACTGGAACTCGCTGGACGTTTGGCGCGCCATGCTGGTGCTCGCGTCAGTCTGTCAAACTGAGTGCTGCACGATGGACTAAATTTTCATCGCCATTGACAAAAAACTTCAATCAGGGCCTTGACCTATACCCAATCCCTGTCACAGCCTCGCGCGTATACGTGAGAACAATGAAAATCGGAACATATGCAGCTAGTTATTGTCGAGTCACCCGCCAAAGCCAAAACCATCGAAAAATATCTGGGACCGGATTTCAAGGTATTGGCCTCCTATGGCCATATCCGCGACCTTCCGCCCAAGGATGGCTCGGTCGATCCGGACGATGGTTTTTCCATGACCTGGCAGAATTATCCCGACAAGGCCAAGCAGCTCAAGGCGATCGCCGACGAATCAAAAAAAGCCACGCGCCTGATCCTCGCGACCGACCCTGACCGCGAAGGGGAAGCGATCAGCTGGCATGTCCAGGAAGTATTGCGAAAGAAAAAGGCGCTTCCCGACAAGGTCGACCGCGTAACCTTCAACGCGATTACCAAGGCTGCCGTAACCGAAGCCATGGCCCATCCCCGGGCGCTGGATGAGGATCTGATCGACGCCTATCGCGCACGCCGGGCACTCGACTATCTGGTCGGCTTCACCTTGTCGCCGGTATTATGGCGCAAGCTTCCGGGCGCGAAATCAGCGGGCCGTGTACAATCGGTCTCACTCAGGCTGATCGTCGAGCGGGAACGCGAGATAGAGATATTCAAACCACAGGAATATTGGTCAGTCACAGCGCAAATGGAGCAGGATGGCCAAGCCTTTGTGGCGCGGTTGACGATCCATGACAGCAAGAAACTGGGCAAAATGGACCTGACGAATGAAGGTCAGGCGATGCTCGCCAAGGCAGCCGTCGAAAATGGTCTGTTCACGGTTGAATCGATTGAGACCAAGCCGCTTACCCGCAACCCGCCGCCGCCCTTTACCACTTCGACTTTGCAGCAGGAAGCCGCGCGCAAGCTCGGCTATTCCGCCAGTCATACGATGCGGATCGCCCAGCAGCTTTATGAAGATGGCGCAATTACTTATATGCGGACCGACGGTGTGCAGATGGACGGCAGCGCCATTTCTGCCGCGCGCAAGGCGATCGCGGATCGCTACGACGCCAGCTATGTTCCGGACAGCCCGAGGGTCTACAAGACCAAGGCAAAAAATGCCCAGGAGGCGCATGAAGCCATCCGGCCGACCAGTTTCACCAAAAGAACTGTCGGTAGCGGAGATCATGCGAAGCTCTACGATCTCGTCCTGAAGCGGGCGATGGCCAGCCAGATGGCGTCCGCCCGGCTCGAGCGTACCACAGTGGACATGCTTGATGGCACCGGAAAAACCGGTCTGAGAGCAAACGGACAGGTCGTAAAATTCCCCGGATTTTTGGCGCTTTACGAAGAAGGCCGGGATGATGACAAGGATGACGACGGCGGTTTGCTGCCGGCCATGTCCAAGGGCGACAGTCCGGCCAAGAAGTCCGTTGACGCAACCCAGCATTTTACCCAGCCACCGCCGCGTTACAGCGAAGCCAGTCTAGTCAAGAAGATGGAAGAATTGGGGATCGGACGCCCTTCTACCTATGCGTCGATCATCAAGACGCTGAAAGACCGTGCCTATGTCCGGATCGAGAAGAACCGCTTCTTTGCGGAAGAGAGCGGACGGCTGCTGACCGGATTTCTCGAGCGGTTTTTCGATCGCTATGTCGCTTATGACTATACCGCCGGTCTGGAAGACGAACTCGACGAAGTCAGCGGCGGTCGGGCGCAGTGGCAAGCCATTCTCGAGGCCTTCTGGCACGACTTCAAACCCAAAACCGTTGAAGTGATGGAAAAAATGCCATCAGAAGTGACGGCGGAACTGGATATATTTCTCGCAGACTATCTTTTCCCCGAAAAGGAAGATGGTAGCGATCCCCGGCTTTGCCCTCGTTGTAGCGAAGGCAAGCTGGCCTTGCGCGGAGGCCGTTTTGGCGCTTTTGTCGCCTGCTCCAACTATCCGGAATGCAAGTTCACCCGGCGCTTTGCGCAAGGGGGAGGGGCCAATGCTGACGCCGATGAAGGGCCGGAGGAACTGGGCATCGATCCCGACAGCGGTGAAAAAATAACCAAAAAAGTGGGCCGCTTCGGACCCTATGTTGAAAAAGGCGAGGGTAAAGAGGCCAAACGCTCTTCTATCCCCAAGGATATTCCGGCAGAAGATTTCGGGCTCGAATGGGCCGTGAAGCTGCTTTCCCTTCCACGCGAGGTCGGCATCCATCCGGAAACCAGCGAAGTCGTGATGGCTCAAATCGGCCGCTATGGCCCCTATCTCAGCCACAATGGTAAATCGGCGCGACTTGAGAATACCTTGGAAGTTTTCGAAATCGGCATGAACGCTGCCGTCGCCAAATTGGCGGATGCCGCGAAAAACGGCGGTGGTCGAGGCCGCGGCAAGATGGAGCCGCTCAAGATCATGGGCAAGCATCCGCGCACCGAGGAAGAGATCAAGCTGATGGATGGCCGCTTTGGCCCTTATGTAACCGACGGCACGACCAATGCGTCCTTGCCAAAGACCCTCGACAAGGACCAGCTGACTCTGGAAGAGGCGGCTCAGCTCATCGATGACCGCGCTGCCAAAGGGCCGGCCAAGAAGCGCAAGAAAAAAGCGGCTCCGAAGAAAAAGCCCGCAGCCAAGAAAAAACCGGCAGCAAAAAAGAAAACTGCAGCCAAGAAAGCACCTGCAAAGGCCAAAGCGGAATAGAATGGATATTGTCGGCGCCAGCATGGGCGCTGACAATCCGCTCTTTTCGGTGTCCATCCCAGGGTGAACAAGCAAAATTCGCCACACGGATTGTTAGCGATGTTAATGTGCTTTTTCTTTGGTACCGGCAAAAGCGCCGAGCATCAGCCAATCGGGAAATTTGCGGAGCGGAGTGGACATGACGCCGTCGTCCGATATGGGCCGCCCATCAACAAAAGTTAATGCGATTGACATGATCTGTGAATTTACGCTCGCATCCGGCAAGCTTTTTCGCAACCGAAATGAGTCAAATAGCGTTCACCGGAACTTACCGAAAATGATAGCTTGTTCAGGCAAGTAACAGGAGTAGTTCTGATGAATGACAATGAAAACCTTTTATTGAGAGACAGTGAACCTTCAATCACGAGCAACCCGGAGCCAGCCATGGATCATCAAATCGATGCGCCATCAGCGATGGTTGATAATCCGCCTGAAGATCGAACAAATGAAGCATCCGACGGTTTTGAATCTCTTACATATGTGAGCTCACAAGGCTTTTTCTTCCAATAGGCTGGAGGCGATTCCCGACGCGCGCGACAATTGCAACTACCGACATGTTCTTAATTGGTTCGCAATCTGACCGTTCTCAGTTACTCTCGGAAGGCGCGGAAAGAAATCTTATGGCGATGCACATGAAAGGCTTGTTTTTCCAATTGGCTTTAGTCAGCTTGGCGGTATCATTTCCAGCATTCGCACAGGACGAAGTTCCCGCGCCTTCTCAGGAGATTTATGACGATGTTGGTCGAGGGTTAGGAATGGAATGGAGTTTTCAGACTCAAAATGGCGAACCCATGCTGGAATTCGGAGTGAAAGAAACCGACCATCGACTTGATCGATTGTGGGAATTTTCATGTGCGAGCGTTGAGAGTGGTCACGCCACAATTTCAAACACGATATTTGCGACAGCGCCCGGCGTGCAAAATGACGATCAATTCGGCTTTTCTATCCGCGTCGATAATGGAAAGTCATTGGGACTGATCGGCCGTAAAGACCCGTTTCAAATTCAAGGCAATAGCGCCTATTTCCCTCGCTTTGATATCTCCGACACGCATAAACTTTGGGATGCGTTGCGCCGCGGAGAACGAGCCTTTGTAAACCTGAATGGAAACAGATTTTCGTTCCATCTGGAAGGATCGGGGGATGCAATAAATGGGTTCCTCAACGCATGCAGAAAAAGCGCTAGCTGACGGTCCAATAAAAAGCTCGAGCCGCAAATCTGACGAAAATCAGTTAGCTGTTTACGCGGTGCCGACCAATCCAACCAATGGTCGCTCTCGGGATAGAACGGCGATCAGCCGGCGATCGGGATTTACTTAACCCAGTCCAGTCCCATATCCTGATAGAGGCTTCGATCTTCATCCCAGTTCGCGCTGACTTTGACGTGGAGATAGAGATGGACGGGTTTGCCTAATATGCTGGCAAGCTCTGCACGGGCTTTGGCACCGATTTCCTTGATCTGGTGACCGCCCTTGCCGAGGATGATCGCTTTCTGACTGGCCTTCTCGACCAGGATCTGCTGGTGGATTTCGAGCGAGCCATCGGGCCGTTCCTTATATTGTTCCATCGCGATCGCCGTCGCATAAGGCAATTCCGCATGCAGCTGCCGGAAAACCTGCTCGCGGGTAATTTCCGCAGCCAATATGCGCTCGCTGGCATCCGAAACCTGGTCAGCAGGAAAATGCCAAGGGCCTTCGGGCATCGCTTGTACCAGATAGGATCTCAGCTCTTCCAGTCCGTCACCGGTTTTCGCACTGACAAAGAATGTCTCGTCGAAATCGGCCAGTTCGTGCAGCTTGACGACATGGCCGAGCATCTTGTCTTTCGCGGCAATGTCGACCTTGTTCATAACGAGAATCGTTTTTTCCGAGCGATGCTTGATCCGCTCCACAATCGACGTGACCTTTGCACCGAGTCCCGCCCGTGCATCGACCAGCATCACGATAATATCGGCATCTTCGGCGCCTTCCCAGGCGGCGGACACCATCGCGCGGTCGAGACGGCGGTGCGGTTCGAAAATACCCGGAGTGTCAACCAGCAACAGCTGAGTCTCGGCTTCGAGCGCGATGCCCAGTAGCCGCGTCCGGGTGGTTTGCGGTTTGGAACTGGTGATCGCCACCTTCTGCCCGACCAGTGCGTTGATCAGGGTTGATTTCCCCGCATTGGGCGCGCCAATCAATGCTACAACGCCGCATTTTTGAGTCATGTGAATTTTTCCAGAAATTTCTTGGCGGCTTCGGTCTCGGCTGCCTGAATAGCAGAAGCGGTAGCTTCGACCTCGCCAATGTTGCGAACACTCAAACGAACAGTGAATTTTAAATCGTGATGCGGCCCGGCTTTTTCGATCAGTTCATATTCCGGGATCTTGCGGTTATTGGCGGCGGCCCACTCCTGCAACGCAGATTTCGGATGCCTGACATCAGCGACCGTTGCCGAAACCCGACTCTCCCAGTGGCGCAGTATAAAGCTGCGAGCGGCCTCCATGCCATGGTCGAGATAGACCGCACCGATCAGGGATTCCATGACGTCGCCCAAAACCTTCACACTCTGCCGCGCGCCATCATCCCGTGCCTGTTTACCGAGCAGGATATGATCGCCAACGCCGATATACCTTGCGACTTCGCCGCACACCGGGCCGGATACCAGTCCGTTGAGACGCTGTGACAATTGTCCTTCCGGCTCTTCCGGGAACTGGTGATAGAGATGGTCTGCGATAACCAGCCCCAACACCCGGTCACCCAGAAATTCGAGGCGCTGATAGTCGTTTTCCCCGTGGCTGCCGTGGGTTGCTGCCCTGATATAGAGCTCTGGTGTCAATGGCTGCTCGCGGGTGATTTCAGCAATCCAGTCAAGGAAGTCCGGACGATTCAAAACCCTTCTCCGATCCGTTCCCAGCGCGCTGCGGTAACCCATGTCCAGGGCTTGATCCATTCCGCCGAGCCATCGGTTGAAAAAACCGAAACCAGAGCCCGGCCCACGAGATTTTCTTGAGGCACCATGCCGATCGCCTGACCGTCTGCTGCGGGAAACCGGCTGTCGGCGCTGCGGTCCCGGTTGTCGCCCATCAGGAACATATGGCCATCCGGCACAATGAAAGCTTCTGTACTGTCGCCTTCGGAATCTTCGTAAATGTCCAAAATGCGATAGGTCACTCCGTTTGGCAGTGTTTCCTGAAACTGTGGATAGCGGCAGATGGTTTCGCCGTTTTGTCCCGGCGATTCAAACTCGTCGCGGTAACAGGGGCTATTGGGCGTCACAAGATGCTCAAAGTCCTCAATTCTTTTACGCTCGACGGCTGTTCCGTTGATCAAGACAACGCCCTTGGTGACCTGAACGATGTCACCCGACAGGGCAATCACCCGCTTGATATAGTCATCGCGCGCGCGCGGTGGAGCCTTGAATACTACAACATCGCCCGGCTTCGGCGAATGGGCTAACACGCGTCCGGGAAACAAGGACACATTAAACGGCAGGCTGTAGTTAGAGAAGCCATAGGGCCATTTTGCAACCAGCAGATAATCCCCGACAATCAGACGCGGTTGCATCGACTCCGATGGAATATTGAATGGCGAGATGATGAAACTGCGCAAGATCAGGATGAACAATGCAAGTTTTACAAGGAACGCGACAAAGTCCCGCGTTTCAGATCGTTCTGCTTTATCTCGCGCCATGGCGCCCCTTCGCCGACATTGGCGGTGGCGTCAAGATTTCTTGCGTTCTCATGACGGGGCGATTTTCAACTTGAGACCGGCCTGTCCGACAGATAGGGCAGAGCCGGTCAGCGGGTGCATGTAATTTAGAATCTAAAGATCGGATGATTGAATGACTTCAGACCTATGGCGGACCATCAAAGCGCTTCCGCAAGTTTCGCTAACCAGACTCTTCAATGATGATGGCAATCGGCTTGCCACGCTCGGTTTGGAGCGGGCGGGCATTTATTTTGATTTTTCGAAAACCCATCTGGACAAGGCCGCGGTGCGGGCATTTGAAAAACTGGCTGATGATATCGGACTGTCCGTAAAAGTGAAGGCGTTGCTGACCGGAGAACCGATTAATATCAGCGAGGGCAGGGCAGCCGAACATAGCGCGGAGCGCGGTACGGGAAACCCCGCAAGCGTAGAGAATGCACATGCGTTGCACCAGCGCATGAAAAGCCTGATTGAGGTGATTGATACCGGCGTCCTGGGGGAATTTACACAGATCATCCATTTGGGTATTGGCGGCTCGGCGCTGGGGCCGAAAATGCTGCACCAGGCGCTGAAACTCGGTGATGAGAAATATGAACTAGCCGTTGTTTCGAATATCGACGGCTCCGCTCTTGAGCCGGTGCTCGAGCGTTTCACCGCGAGCAAGACCCTTCTGGTGATTGCATCCAAGACATTCACTACGGCAGAGACGTTGCTTAACGCGCACTCGGTGCTCGACTGGATGCGGGAGCAGGGCGTCGCCGATCCGCTCGGACAAGTGGTCGCTTTGACGGCCGCTCCCGAACAGGCGGTGCAATGGGGCGTGGATGAAACCCGCATTCTGCCGTTTTCCGAGACGGTCGGTGGACGCTATTCCTTATGGTCCTCGATTGGTTTCAGCGTTGCACTGGCGCTTGGATATGAAATGTTCGAAGATCTGCTGGCCGGGGCCGCCGCAATGGACCAGCATTTTCAAAATACTCCCTGGGACAGGAATATTCCGGTGCTCGCGGCCTTTGCCGATCAATATTATACGCAGGTTCGCGGCTGTGAAACGCGCGCCGTGTTCGCCTATGATGAGCGCTTGAGCCTGCTGCCCGATTATCTCCAGCAGCTCGAAATGGAGAGCAACGGCAAATCCGTGACGCTCGACGGCGAGCCGCTTGAACTGCAGTCGAGCCCGATCGTCTGGGGCGGCGTCGGCACCGATGCGCAACATGCGGTGTTCCAGCTGCTCCATCAAGGGACTCATCTGGTGCCGGTCGAGTTTCTCGCCGTCATCGAACCGGGCGATTCACTGGACCCGGCCCATCATCAAGGCCTGTTACTGAACTGCTTTGCACAAGGCGCAGCGCTTATGGCCGGTAAGAAATCCGATGACAGTCATCGAAATTATCCGGGTGACAGACCCTCGGTGACCATCTTACTGGAAGACTTGGAAGCACGAACACTGGGTGCGCTGCTGGCTTTTTACGAGCATCGGACTTTTGTGAACGCGGCTTTGCTGAACATCAATCCGTTCGATCAATTTGGCGTGGAGCTCGGTAAGCAAATGGCGAACAATCTAGCGGCCGACGATGGTAACCAATTGGACGCTTCGACCGAAGAACTGAAAAAGCGGGCTTTCGGTCCCTGACAACAAGGAAATTTACATGGTAGAATATGACTATGACCTGTTCGTTATCGGCGCAGGTTCCGGGGGAACGCGGGCCGCGCGGGTTTCATCTTCCTATGGCGCAAAAGTGGCAGTTGCCGAAGAATATCGCGTCGGCGGGACCTGCGTTATCCGCGGCTGCGTGCCCAAGAAGCTGCTGGTCTACGGTTCCCATTTTTCCGAAGAACTGAAAGACGGCAAAATTTTTGGCTGGACTTGGGAAAATGCCAAATTTGACTGGCCGACCTTGCGCGACCATATCCTCAAGGACGTTGATCGCCTGAACAATGCCTATACCGACACGTTGAAAAATCACGGCGTCGAGATCATTCTCGAACGCGCCGAACTAACGGGGCCGCACGAGATCAAGCTGGCCAGCGGCAAGACCGTGACCGCAAAATATATATTGATTGCTGTCGGGGCTTGGCCCGCCGTAGCCGAATTCCCGGGCAGCGAGCATATGTCGACTTCGAACGAGATGTTCCATCTCGAGAAACTGCCAGAAACGATCATCATCGCGGGCGGCGGATATATCGCCAATGAATTTGCCGGTATTTTTAACGGGCTGGGCAGTGATGTCACCATTGTGAACCGGTCCGATATCATCCTGCGTGGCTATGACGAGAGCGTGCGTGATCGTCTGATCCAGATCTCTCTCGCCAAGGGCATCAGTTTCAAGTTTAACTGCACATTCGACAAGATAGAAAAGCGCGAGGATGGCGCTCTGGATGTCTATATGGATGGTAAGGACGAACCGGTCCGTGCCGACGTTGTTCTGGCAGCGACCGGACGACGGCCGAAAATCGACGGCCTCGGCCTGGAAAACGCCGACGTCAAAACCAATGACAGGGACGCGATCATAGTCGACGACTATAGCCAGACCAATGTCGAGAATATCTACGCCGTCGGGGATGTAACCGACCGCGTCCAGCTGACCCCGATTGCCATCCGCGAGGGGCAGGCGTTTGCCGATACTGTATTTGGCGACAACCCGCGCACGGTAGATTACGACAATATACCGTCGGCGGTATTCTCCCAGCCACCGATAGCGTCGGTTGGCCTGACCGAAAGCGAGGCGCGCAACCAATATGGCAATATCAGGGTCTATTCTTCCGACTTTCGGGCCATGCGCAATGTTTTCGCGGATCGCCCAGAGCGCAGCCTGTACAAGATGATCGTCGAGGACCCGAGCGGAAAAATTCTGGGTCTGCACATGATCGGCCCCGATGCTCCCGAAATATTGCAAGCAGCAGCGATTGCGGTAAAAGCCGGACTCACCAAACAGGCGTTTGACGACACGGTCGCGTTACATCCCAGCATGGCCGAGGAGCTGGTGCTGCTCAAATAGGCTAACGCTACGGCACGCGGAGCCAAAGCCCGGGTTTAATCGCGCGATTAATTACTATTGACGATTGCCTAACCGGCTGTGCATTGACTAGGGCATATCGCACCAAGTGATTCACAGCCGGGGGTTGAATGTCAGACATTATCGCACAATTGGAAGCCAAGCGCGCGGAAGCCATGCTTGGCGGCGGACAGAAGCGGATCGATAGCCAGCATGCCAAAGGCAAGCTGACGGCGCGCGAACGGATCGAGATTTTGCTCGACGAGGGCTCGTTCGAAGAAATCGACATGTATGTCGAACATAATTGTGTCGATTTCGGGATGGATCAGCAGCATATTCCCGGCGATGGTGTGGTGACCGGTTCCGGTACCATCAACGGCCGTCTGGTCTTTGTCTTCTCGCAGGATTTTACGGTATTCGGCGGTTCGCTCTCCGAACGCCATGCCGAGAAAATCTGCAAGATTCTCGATAATGCGATGAAAGTCGGTGCTCCGGTAATCGGCATCAACGATAGCGGCGGCGCGCGCATTCAGGAAGGCGTGGCATCGCTCGGCGGCTATGCCGATGTATTCCAGAGAAATGTCCTCGCCAGCGGCGTCATCCCTCAGCTCAGCCTGATCATGGGACCCTGTGCGGGCGGTGCGGTCTATTCACCGGCGATGACCGACTTCATCTTCATGGTGAAGGACAGCAGCTATATGTTCGTCACAGGACCCGATGTGGTCAAGACCGTGACCAACGAGATTGTAACCCAGGAAGAACTCGGCGGAGCGGTGACCCACACGACCAAGACCAGCGTTGCCGATGTCGCTTATGAAAATGACATTGAAGCACTGCTGGCGGCACGTGATTTTATCGATTTCATGCCGCTGTCCAACCGCGAGGAAGTTCCGGAACGGCCGACCGCTGATCCGTGGGACCGGCTCGAGGACAGCCTCGATACGCTGATCCCCGACAATGCCAACCAGCCTTATGATATGCACGAAGTCATCCGCAAGATGGTCGACGAAGGCGATTTCTTTGAAGTCCAGCCGGCCCATGCCGGGAATATCATCTGCGGCTTTGGCCGCATGGAGGGCTCCACCGTCGGCGTGGTCGCGAACCAGCCAATGGTGCTCGCCGGTTGCCTCGACATCAACGCCTCCAAGAAAGCGGCACGCTTTGTCCGCTATTGCGATGCGTTCAACATTCCGATTGTCACGCTGGTTGACGTTCCCGGCTTTCTGCCCGGCACCAGCCAGGAGCATAACGGCATTATCAAACACGGTGCGAAGCTGCTCTTTGCCTATGCCGAAGCGACGGTACCGAAAATCACCATCATCACCCGCAAGGCCTATGGCGGTGCCTATGACGTGATGGCTTCCAAGCATCTGCGGGGCGATCTCAACTATGCCTGGCCAACCGCCGAAATTGCGGTGATGGGCGCGAAAGGCGCAGTCGAGATCATCTTCCGCGGCAAAACGCCGGAAGAAATTGCCGAGCACACCGCTGAATATGAAGCCCGCTTCGCCAACCCGTTTATCGCGGCGCAAAAGGGTTTTATCGACGAGGTGATCAAGCCGCATTCCACCCGGCGCAGGGTGGCTCTGGGGTTACGGAAGCTTCGGAACAAGCAGCTGGAGAATCCGTGGAAGAAGCATGATAATATTCCATTGTGATTGCTCCAAGGTGACGGGGTTCATCCGTCATTGCGAGCGCAGCGAAGCAATCCAGTGCAGCGCGTGTGGCACTGGATTGCCGCGTTGTTTCGCTCCTCGCAATGACGAGATTAACTAATGCCAACAGGCCTGGTAGCCCTCCTCGACGACGTCGCGGCCATTGCGAGAGTCGCTGCTGCATCGCTTGATGATATCGGTGCTGCCGCCGCGCGTGCCGGAACAAAATCCGCTGGTGTGGTGATCGACGACGCGGCCGTCACCCCGACCTATGTGACCGGTTTCTCTCCAGCCCGCGAATTGCCGATGATCTGGAAAATCACCAAGGGCTCGTTCAGGAACAAACTGCTCTTCCTGCTCCCCGCTGCGGTGCTGCTTGGACAATTTGCACCGTTTCTGATCCCCGCTATTCTTGTCTTCGGCGGCCTGTTTCTCTGTTACGAAGCCGCAGAAAAAGTGCTGGAATGGTGTCGCATCGACAAATCCACCAAGCACGAGGAGCCGGCAATCGTCGAGGGCCATGGCCGCGAAGATTCAATGGTTTCGGGAGCAATCCGTACCGACCTGATCCTCTCGGGAGAAATCATGGCCATCGCCTTGTCGGAGATCACCAGTCAAAACTGGTGGCAGCAGGCGATCATCTTGGCGTTGATCGGAATCGTGATTACGATCGCCGTTTATGGCACGGTCGCGCTGATTGTGAAGATGGACGATATCGGCCTCCATCTGGTCAGAGAACATGACGGACCAATCGAAACCTTGGGGCGCGGACTGGTAAAATTCATGCCGTTATTGCTGAGCAGCCTCTCGATCATCGGCACGCTGGCCATGGCCTGGGTGGGCGGTGGCTTGCTGGTGCACAATCTGGCTGAACTGGGGTGCCACGGGCCGGAGCATTTGATCGACTTGATTTCGCATCCACTGGTCGGCCTGTTCCCGGCCTCGGCAAAGCTGATGGTCAGCGGGATTGCCTTTGCCATCCTGTCCGGGGTACTTGGCGTGGTCGTTGGAGCCGGAATTGCGCCGCTGGTACACAGATTTATTCCACATGGGGAGAAGCACTAAATGAAACTGGGACGAATGAACCATATCGGCGTTGCAACACCTGATCTCGATGCCTCGATCGTCTTTTACCGGGATGTTTTGGGCGCGACCGACATCACCGAGCCGTTCGTGCTGGAATCACAGAAAGTGCGGGTCTGTTTCGTGAATACGCCGGGAGAAGGCAACACAGCCGGTACACAGATCGAATTGCTGCAACCCACGGAAGCCGACAGCGCGGTTGGCAAGTGGCTGGAGAAAAACCCGCTAGGCGGTCAGCATCACGTCTGCTTCGAAGTTCCGGACATTCATGCCGCCAAGGCGGAATTTGAAGTGATAGGAAAAAGGGTGCTCGGCGAGCCGCGTATCGGTGCGCACGGCACGCTTATCTTTTTTGTGCATCCCAAGGATATGGGCGGGATACTAACCGAGATTATGGAAGTGCCAAAGGGGCATTAATTACTGCCGTTAGTGGTGAGCCTGTCGAACCACGCCTCTCGTCGATAGGCGCCCTTCGACAAGCTCAGGACTAACGGACGAATGGAGAATAGAACAATATGGAATTCGAGAACATCAAGCTGGCGATCAAGGATCAGATCGCAACCATCACGCTCAACAAGCCGGAACGGCTCAATGCCTGTTCGCTCGATATGGCCGATGATATCTTCATTGCCCTGGACAAGCTGGAAGACGCGCGCGCTGTGGTGATCACCGGGGAAGGCCGTGCTTTCTGTGCGGGTGCCGATTTGCAGGCGAAGAATGAAAGCGCCTTGTCGGGCGGTCAGGGCAGCTATGCAGCACTCAACCAGCACTATAACCCGTTGATGCTGAAGCTGGCCAAGCTTGACATACCGACGATTACAGCTGTGAATGGCCCGGCAGCGGGTGTGGGATGTTCGATAGCTCTGGCCAGTGATTTCGCAATCGCAGGCAAGTCCGCTTATTTTCTGCAAGCGTTCGTCAATATCGGTCTGGTTCCGGATGGCGGCGCATCATGGATGCTGACCCGTCTTGTCGGCAAGGCCCGGGCAACGGAAATGATGTTGCTGGGCGAGAAAATCCCTGGCGAGAAAGCCGCGGATTGGGGCCTTGTGTATAAATGTGTCGAAGATGATGCGTTGATGGATGAAGCCAACAAGCTGGCGACTCGATTGGCGGGCGGGCCTACGGTGGCCTTGGGTGTGATGCGCCAAAATCTGGCGGCTGCGCTCGAAAGCGATTATGCTTCGGCGCTGGTTCGGGAAGCCGAGGGACAGCGGATCGCCGGAGACAGCAAGGATGCTCGCGAAGGGGCGATTGCATTTCTGCAAAAGCGCAAGGCAGAGTTCAAGGGCGAATGATGACCGTAAGTCCTGAGCTTGTCGAAGGGCGCCTCTCGTCCGGGCGGCGTGGTTCGACAGGCTCACCACTAATGGCTATTATACTTGAATATTTCTATACAGGGCAGATATGACCGACAAACCAACGCTCAAAGACTGGCAGAACCTGGCCGAGAAAGAAGTCAAAGGCCGCGACCTGACGTGGCAAACACCGGAAGGCATTGCCGTCAAGCCGCTCTATACAGCGGAAGACGCCGGCGACCCGGGACTGCCCGGCTTTGGTCCGTTCACCCGTGGCGTCAAGGCGTCGATGTACGCCGGACGTCCATGGACAATCCGCCAATATGCCGGTTTTTCAACCGCCGAGGAATCCAACGCCTTCTATCGTCGCAATCTCGCTGCAGGACAAAAGGGCCTTTCGGTGGCCTTCGATCTGGCTACGCACCGCGGCTACGACAGCGACCATCCGCGCGTTGTCGGTGACGTCGGCAAGGCTGGCGTCGCGATCGACAGTGTCGAGGATATGAAAATCCTGTTCGACCAGATTCCGCTCGACGAAATGTCGGTGTCGATGACGATGAACGGCGCGGTGATTCCGTGTCTCGCTTTCTATATCATCGCGGCGGAAGAGCAGGGAGTTTCGCAGGAGAAACTTTCCGGCACGATCCAGAATGATATTCTCAAGGAATTCATGGTCCGCAACACCTATATCTATCCGCCCGCACCGAGCATGCGGATCGTCTCGGACATCATCGCCTATACGTCCGAGCATATGCCCAAATTCAACAGCATTTCAATCTCCGGCTATCACATGCACGAAGCAGGCGCGACGGCGGTTCAGGAACTCGCCTTCACCATTGCCGATGGCAAGGAATATGCCAAATCGGCGATGGAAACCGGGCTAGATATTGACGCTTTTGCAGGACGTTTGAGCTTCTTCTTCGGAATCGGCATGAACTTTTTCATGGAAGTGGCCAAGCTCCGCGCTGCGCGGACATTATGGTATCGTGTGATGGACGAACTGGGCGCGAAGTCGGAGCGCTCCAAGATGTTGCGGACCCATTGCCAGACCTCGGGCGTATCGCTGACCGAACAGGATCCTTATAACAACGTGATCCGCACCACAATCGAAGCGATGGCCGCGACATTGGGCGGAACCCAGTCGCTGCACACCAACGCGCTCGATGAAGCGATTGCTCTGCCCACCGATTTCTCCGCCCGCATCGCCCGCAACACCCAGATCGTGTTGCAGGAAGAGGCCGGGATTACCAAAGTCGTCGATCCTCTGGGCGGCAGTTATTATGTCGAGGCGCTGACCGATGAACTGGTCGAGAAGGCCTTGGAGATTATCGAACGCGTTGATGCCGAAGGTGGCATGGCCAAGGCGGTTGCCGATGGCTGGCCGAAGGCGATGATCGAGGAAGCCGCCGCCGGTCGCCAAGCCGCTGTCGACAAGGGCGACGCCGTCATTGTCGGGGTGAACAAATATCGTCGCGAAGAAGAAGATGCGATGGAAACACTCGATATTGACAATGCGATGGTTCGACGGTCAGATCAAGCGGCTCGAAAAAATGCGGGCTGAACGCGACGAAGCGGCCTGTCGGGCTGCGCTCAAAGCACTGACTGACGGCGCGAAGGGCGAAGGCAATGTGCTGGCGCTCGCGGTCGATGCTGCGCGCAAACGGGCTTCGCTGGGCGAGATATCCGACGCCATGGAAGTGGTTTTTGGCCGCTATGAAACCCGCCCGACGCCGGTCAAAGGCATTTACGGCAAGGCCTACGAAGGCGATGCCCGCTATGCGATGGTGATCGAAGGCGTGGACGCCGTGTCGCAGCGTCTTGGCCGCAAACCCAAGATTCTCGTCGCAAAAATGGGTCAGGACGGTCATGATCGCGGTGCCAATGTTGTGTCCAGCGCCTTTACCGACATGGGCTTTGACGTGATTTCCGGCCCATTGTTCCAGACTCCCGGAGAAACCCGCGATCTGGCGCTGGCGGAAAATGTCGATGCCGTCGGCGCATCCAGCCTGGCGGCAGGCCACAAGACTTTGATCCCCGAATTAATCAACCTACTGAAAGAGGCGGGACGCAGCGATATCAAGATTTTTGCCGGCGGCGTTATCCCTGCCAAGGATTACGAATTTCTCCGCAAATCCGGTGTCGTAGGAATCTATGGACCGGGCAGCAATATTGTGGAATGTGCCGCAGACATATTGAGATTGCTGGGACATAATATGCCCCCCGAAGAGGATGCTGCGGAATGAGTTTAGACGAAACAGTGAGTTCCCCGGCGAAGGCCGGGGCCCAGACGATTGCTCGGGACCATTCTGGACCCGGCTCTGCAGCAGGGAACGAAGTCCGCAACGACTGGACCCGCGAAGAAATAGCCGCCCTGTTCGACCTCCCGTTCGACGATCTCGTCTTCCAGGCTGCAACAATCCACCGCGCCAATCACACACCGGGCCAGGTGCAACTCTCGACCCTGCTCTCGATCAAAACCGGCGGCTGCCCGGAAGATTGCGGCTATTGCAACCAGTCCGCGGGCGCAAAATCTGGTCTCAAGGCGGAAAAGCTGCTCGATGTGCGCACCGTGCTGCAATCCGCAGCCCAGGCCAAGGATCGCGGCTCCTCGCGCTTCTGCATGGGCGCGGCCTGGCGCAATCCCAAGGACCGCGATATGCCGGCGATCATCGAGATGGTGCAGGGCGTCCGCCAGATGGGTATGGAAACCTGCATGACTTTGGGTATGCTGACGGAGAAACAGTCCCAGATGCTCGCCGAGGCGGGGCTGGATTATTATAATCACAATATCGATACCTCGCCCGAACATTACGAAAAAGTGATCACCACGCGGACCTTCGGTGACCGGCTCGAAACGCTGGAGAATGTCCGGAACAGTAGGATCAACGTCTGCTCCGGCGGCATCATCGGCATGGGCGAAACCCGCGAAGATCGGGTTGGCTTTGTCCATGCACTGGCGACCTTGCCGAGGCATCCGGAGAGCGTTCCGGTGAACGCACTGGTCCCGGTCAAGGGCACCGTGCTCGGGGATATGCTTGCCGATACGCCGTTGGCGAAGATCGACGATATCGAATTTGTCCGCACCATCGCGGTGGCCCGGATCACCATGCCCGCCTCGATGGTACGCCTGTCCGCTGGCCGCGAAAGCATGAGCGAAAGCACACAGGCTTTGTGTTTCCTCGCTGGTGCTAACAGTATCTTCACCGGCGACAAATTGCTGACCACCGGCAATGCTGGTGATGATGCGGATGAAACATTGTTTGCGAAGCTAGGGCTGGTGCCGATGGAAGCAGAGCCGAGAGAAATTCAACTAGAGGCAGCCGAATAAAAAATGTTCAAAAAAATCCTGATCGCAAACCGCGGCGAAATCGCTTGCCGTGTCATCCGCACCGCCCAGAAAATGGGCATCAAGACGGTTGCCGTCTATTCTGATGCCGATGCGCGCTCGCCCCATGTCAAAATGGCCGACGAAGCGGTGCATATCGGTCCATCGCCCGCAGCGGAATCTTATCTGGTCGCGGACAAGATTATCGCCGCCTGCAAGGAAACCGGCGCCGAAGCAGTCCATCCGGGCTATGGTTTTCTGTCCGAACGGACCAGCTTTGCCCAGCAACTGGACGACAACGGCATCGCCTTCATCGGCCCGCCAATCAACGCCATCGCCGCGATGGGCGACAAGATCGAGTCCAAGAAACTCGCCGAGAAGGCAGGGGTCAGCGTTGTCCCCGGCCATATTGGCGAGATTGACGATACCGAACATGCGGTGAAAATCGCCGGTGAGATCGGCTATCCCGTGATGATGAAAGCCAGCGCCGGCGGTGGCGGCAAGGGCATGCGGCTCGCGTGGAACGAAAAGGACGTCCGCGAAGGCTTTGAAGCGACCAAGCGCGAAGGGCTCGCCAGTTTCGGTGATGACCGCGTGTTTATCGAGAAATTCATCGAACAACCGCGCCATATCGAAATCCAGGTGCTCGGCGACAAACATGGCAATGTCATCTATCTCGGCGAGCGCGAATGTTCGATCCAGCGCCGCCACCAGAAGGTCGTCGAGGAAGCGCCATCACCCTTCGTCGGCCCCGAAATGCGCAAGAAAATGGGCGAACAGGCTGTCGCTCTGTCGCAGGCCGTGGGCTATTATAGCGCCGGTACGGTCGAGCTGATCGTCGGGGCCGACAAGAGCTTCTATTTCCTCGAAATGAACACACGTCTGCAGGTCGAACATCCGGTCACCGAATATATTACCGGTCTTGATCTGGTCGAACAGATGATCCGCGTCGCTTATGGCGAGAAACTGCCGCTAACCCAGGACGAGGTGAAACTCACAGGCTGGGCGGTTGAAAACCGCGTCTATGCCGAAGACCCTTATCGTGGTTTCCTGCCTTCCAGCGGTCGCCTAGTCAAATATCGGCCACCGGAAGCGGAAGACGGCATCCGCGTTGACGATGGCGTGGCAGAAGGCGGTGAAGTCTCGATCTTTTACGATCCGATGATTGCCAAGCTGATCACCTATGGCGAAACCCGCATCGAAGCCATTGACCGCCAGATCGACGCGCTCAATCGTTTTGAGCTACAGGGCCCTGGCCATAATATCGATTTCCTCTCGGCGCTGATGCAGCACGAGCGCTTTCGGGGCGGCAATATCACAACGAATTTTATCGCCGAGGAATATCCCGACGGTTTTCAGGGCGCGCCGGCGTCCGACGAACTGCTGAGCAATCTCGCTGCGATCGGTGCCTTTGCCGCGACTGCCCATGCCGACCGCGCGCGCCGGGTCGACAATCAACTCGGCAAGCGCCTTGATCCGCCATCGGAATGGCAGGTCAAGATAGGTGACAAGATCATGGACGTTTCGATATCCGAGGAGGAAATTACCGTTGATGGCGTGGAAGTCGATCTGTCTACCGAATATACACCGGGTGACAGCCTGATCCTCGCCGAGGTGGCAGGAAAGCCGCTGTCGGTGAAGATCGCCAAGACCGCCGATGGTTTCGCGCTCAACAGCCATGGTGCGACCCACAAGGCCCGCATCCTGCCCGCCCATGTCGCGCAGCATGCCGTGCACATGATCGAGAAGATCCCGCCCGATCTGTCGAGATTTCTGCTCTGCCCGATGCCGGGCCTTTTGGTTGCACTCCATGTGGGTGAAGGCGACAATGTTGTCGAAGGTCAGCCGCTGGCGGTTGTCGAGGCGATGAAGATGGAAAATATCCTGCGGGCGGCAAAAAATGGCGTGGTGAAGTCTTTGGAAGCCGCGCAAGGCGATAGCCTTGCGGTCGACGCCGTGATACTCGAGCTGGAATAAACAAGTCGCCTTGGGGAGGGCAATCTATGGCCAGTGAAGCGGCAACCGCCGGACAACGCGAACCGACGGCGAAAGAAATCCGCTTGGTCATCGCGGCATCATCCGCGGGTACGATATTCGAATGGTATGATTTTTTCATCTACGGCACTTTATTTTATATTATCGGGCCGACATTTTTTCCTAGCGGGAACCCCACGCTTGAAATTTTGATGGTATGGGCGACGTTCGCCATCGGGTTCGGCTTCCGTCCTGTCGGTGCAATCCTTTTTGGTTTTCTTGGCGACAAGCTGGGACGCAAATATACATTCCTTGTTACGGTTACCTTGATGGGCATTGCGACCGCAGGTGTCGGTTTTATTCCGAGCGCAGAAACAATCGGGCTGGCGGCTCCCCTGATTGTGATCTTCCTGCGGATATTGCAGGGCCTTGCACTCGGCGGTGAATATGGAGGCGCAGCCATCTATGTTGCGGAACATGCTCCAACCGAAAAGCGCGGATATTACACAAGTTTTATCCAGGCGAGTGTTGCTGGCGGATTTGTCCTGTCTATCGGCGTTATATTGGCCTGCCGCTTCCTGATTCCGGAACAGGCATTTAACGACTGGGGCTGGCGGGTACCGTTTCTCCTTTCGATCATCCTGCTTGTAATATCGCTCTGGATGCGACTGAAACTCAATGAAAGCCCGGTCTTTCAGGCCATGAAAGCGGCGGGTGAGACTGCGGGTAATCCCTTTGTCGAAAGCTTTACCTATCCCGGAAACAAGAAGCGCATTTTCGTGGCTCTTTTCGGGATCACAGGCGTTCTGACAACCATCTGGTACACGGCCTTTTTCTCCGGCATGTCGTTCCTGCGCGGCCCGATGAACATGGAGGCCCGGACGGTTGACATCATATTGTTTGTCGCAGGTTTGATTGCCATGTCATTCTATCTTGTTGTGGGCAAATGGTCCGACAAGGTCGGACGCAAAAAACCGATTATCGTGGGCGCCCTTCTTTCGCTGCTATTGTTATTCCCGGCATTCTGGGGACTGGGCCACTTTGCCAATCCCGGACTGACGGAAGCAGCCCGGGCGAATCCGGTTCGGGTCGAGGGCAGTGCCTGCAGTACAGACCCTTTTGCCGAACTATTCAGCCGGGAGCAGAGCGATTGCGGCAAGGTTCTGGAAACTCTGACATCCGCCGGCGTATCTTACACGCTTACCGACGCCGGTGAATTGAGCCTGAGCGCCGGTAACAACGCGATCGCCATTGATCCGGCATGGCTGGAGGATGGCGATGCCCGGGGTAGCGGTATTCGCGATTCGCTTGCCATGTACGGTTATGACTTTGCCAAACAGCAACCGGGCATGATGAGCATATTGGGGATTGTCGCAATTTTGCTGGTCTTGGGTGGCTTGAGCGCTTTGACCTACGGATCCGTCGCAGCGCTGCTGTCCGAAATGTTTCCGGCTAAAATCCGTTACAGTTCAATGTCGATACCCTATCATATCGGGGCAGGTTATCTGGGTGGCTTCCTGCCTCTGATCGCCGGGTATATTGTTGCGCGATCAGGCGATATCTATGCCGGCCTCTGGTACACATGGGTGGTCGTCGCGTTTGGGGTCATCGTTGCATGGTGGGGCATACCCAATGACCCCGAAGCGGCACTCGACGAAACGCCATAAAGGCCGTATCGCCCGGGTCATGAGTGACGCAAAACCGATCATACCACCCACCGCGATAATGAAGCTCGATTCAGACGCGCTGGTGGCCAACTGGCGCAATCTCGACCGTATGTCGGGACCAGCGAAAGCGGGTGCAGCGGTAAAGGCCAATGCTTATGGTCTTGGCGTGCGCGATGTTGTGCGAAGACTGATCACGGCAGGATGCGCTGACTTCATTGTCGCCAACTGGCAGGAAGCGCAGGAAATCGAAGATCTGACCGCCGGCAGGGCATCGGTGTCGGTGCTCAACGGCGTTCGACTGCTGGACATGCCCTTTGCACTGCGATCCCCCGCCAAGCCGGTGATCAACAGCCTAGGGCAACTGGCTCGCTGGAAGACATCGGGCAAACCCTGCGATATCATGATCAACAGCGGGATGAACCGCCTCGGGATCAATCTCGAAGATCTTGGCACCGATCTTTTTACCGGAATCGCGATTGATATCGCCATGAGCCACTTGGCTTCCGCAGACGAGGACGGACCGCAGAATCAAGATCAACTCGTCCGATATAGAGCTGCGCTGGAAATCGTCCCCGGCAAGCGGACCAGCCTGGCCAATAGCGCTGGCATTGCGCTGGGCAGCGATTATCATTTCGATGTCACCCGCCCCGGCCTATCGCTCTATGGCGGAATTCAGCGCCCGACGCTGGAAGGCATCATCAAGCAGGTGGCCGTTCCGCAAGCGGAAATCCTTCAGATTCGTTCGCTGCTCACGGGGGACAAGCTTGGCTATAATGCCCAATATGTTGCAAACCGCTCGCATGATATTGGCATATTGGCGATGGGCTATGCTGACGGATATCTGCGCGGTTTTTCCAATAGTGGCGCTTTCCTGCATCGGGGGCAAAAACTACCGGTGCTCGGCCGCGTCTCGATGGACCTGATCGCGATCGATCTTGCATGCGCGCCTGACCTTGAAGAAGGGGACTGGGTCGATTGCGAATATGATCTTGTAGCGGCCTCTGAACAATCTGGCCTTTCGCAATATGAACTGATCACCGGCCTTGGCAATCGACTGGCGCGACAATGGACATAGGGTTGTAAAAGCACGCCCCGGCGACGCAGTTGCACAAAACACAAATATTGCGCAAAAATGCTGGATAACAACAGAAGTTGCGGCATTGCACAAATAGGTTTAGTGCTTGTGCAACATGCAAATAAAGGACGGTTAGAAATCCCGGCAACCTTCGGTGTTTCTAACCCCTCGGGAGCTACTATGGCCAAGTCGAAGAAAAAGATTCAGGACGGTCCGATAATCATAAAAAAATATGCCAATCGACGCCTCTATAATACCCAGACATCCAATTATATCACCCTAGACTTTCTCGCCGACATGACCCGCAAGGACCAGGATTTTGTCGTTGTCGATGCCAAAACAGGTGATGATATTACCCACAATGTTCTGACCCAGATCATTGTCGACGAGGAAAGCAGCGGCAAGCATATGCTGCCGGTCAATTTCCTGCGCCAGCTGATATCGATGTATGGTAATAGCATGCAATCCTTGATGCCATCCTATCTGGAAGCGTCGATGGATAATTTCCGCAAAAATCAGAAGCAGTTTCAGGAGGCGGTTGAAGGGGCACTCAACAAGAACCCGTTGGGCCAGATGGCTGTTAAAAATCAGAAGCAGTTTCAGGAAGCGGTTGAAAATGCTTTGAAGGCGAGCCCCCTGGCCGGCGTGTTTGAAAAGGCATTGAGCATCGGTCAAAATGATCGAGTTGAAGCCGACGAAGAGCCTGAAGAAGGGCCTTCCGAAAAAGATCTAGAAATCGTGGACCTGAAAAAGCAATTGGCCGACATCCAGTCCAAGATTGACAAGCTCGACATCTGATCACTGGAAACCAATAATCCGCAGGAAAATCTATTGAAGAAAAATGCTCTTTCGATCACCCGCGAAGATGATTTCGCGGGATGGTATCAGCAAGTGATTGCCGAAGCCGACCTTGCCGAAGAATCCGGCGTCCGCGGCAGTATGGTCATGCGCCCCTGGGGCTATGGTATCTGGGAACGGGTGCAATTTTTGATGGATCAGCGGATCAAGGCCGCCGGTCATGAAAATTGCTATTTTCCCTTGTTCATTCCGCTCAGCTATTTCGAGAAAGAAGCGGAGCATGTCGAGGGCTTTGCCAAGGAAATGGCGGTCGTTACTCATCACCGGCTGATGAAGGGCAAAGACGGCGGACTGGTCGTTGATCCCGATGCAAAGCTTGAAGAGCCGCTGGTGGTTCGGCCGACTTCCGAAACCGTTATCGGCACCGCCTTTGCCCGCTGGGTACAAAGCTGGCGCGATCTTCCAGTCATGATCAACCAATGGGCGAATGTCGTGCGTTGGGAAATGCGGACCAGAATGTTTCTGCGGACCACCGAATTTCTCTGGCAGGAAGGCCACACCGCCCACGCCACCAAAGCGGAGGCGATGGATGAAACGCTGACCATATTGGAATTATACCGTAATTTTTCCGAAGACGTGCTGGCGATGCCGGTTGTTGCCGGCGAAAAGCCCGAGAACGAGCGCTTTCCCGGCGCCGATGCGACTTATTCGATCGAAGCGATGATGCAGGATGGCAAGGCCCTGCAAGCCGGAACCAGCCATTTCCTCGGCCAGACCTTCAGCAAGGCCCAGAATATCCGTTTTCAGGACAAGGAGGGCGAATTCCAGTTCGCCTATACCACCAGCTGGGGAACGTCGACGCGGCTGATTGGCGGTGTTATCATGACCCATGGCGACGATGACGGGTTGCGCGTGCCACCGCTGATTGCGCCTTATCAGGTGGTGATCGTACCGATGCTCCGCGACAAGCCGGAAGATAAAGAGGTGCTGGACTATTGCAAGGCGCTGGCCAAGGATATCGCTAAGCTCAAAGCTTTTGACGAGCCGGTTAGGGTGAAGCTGGATATCAGCGGAGCGAAAACACAGACCAAACGCTGGTCATGGATCAAGAAAGGTGCGCCGATCATACTGGAAATTGGTCCGCGTGATATGGCCGAAAACAAGGTCGCGATGATCCGCCGGGATGCGCTCTATCAAGACAGCGGCAAACTGAACACGCAGTTTCTCACCAAGGATGATTTCATACCTGAAATTCCTGCGTTGCTAACCGGTATCCAGTCTCAGCTGCACGCCGATGCCGATGCGCGCCTCCAATCCAATATTACCCGCGGTTTTGTGGAATGGTCGGAGGTCGAGCGTTTCTACAAAGAAAATAAGAAATATCCGGGATGGCTGGAAGTGCAATGGAGCAAGGTGACCGGTGATGAACTGGAAGCTATTGAAGAACGGCTCAAAAAACTGAAGCTGACCTTCCGCAATGTACCGGTTGATGCTGCGCCCGTGGACGGCCTGTGCATCTTCACCGGCAAGCCGGCGGTAGAGCGGATCATCATTGGTAAAGCTTATTAATGGCCGGTCGCAAAAAGCCTCACAAACCGAAACAGGTTCCCTCTCGCCAGCAGATACTGGATTTTATCGAGCGTTCGGAGCAGTCGGTCGGCAAGCGCGAGATCTCAAAAGCATTCGGATTGCGGGGATCGGACAAAATTGCGCTCAAGTCCTTGCTCAAGGACATGACCAAAGAAGGACTTCTCGCCGGCGAACCGGGCCGGGCGTTGCATAAGGTGGGCGGCCTTCCCAAAGTTACCGTCCTCAAGATTGTCGAGATTGACGGCAACGAAGCGATTGGCATTCCGGAACGCTGGGAAGCCGAAAGCGCGCCGGCGCCAAAGCTGAGGATCAAGGAAAAAGGTCGGCGTGCCGCTCTGGCGATCGGAGACCGCATTCTCGCGCGGACCGAAGAGCGCGGACAAGGACATGTCGCCTTTCTGATGAAGAAACTGGCCCAGAGCAGTGAAATGCTCCTGGGTATTGTCGAAAAGGACGAGCGCGACCGTTACTGGCTGAAGCCGGTCGATCGCAAAATCCGGCGCAGCACTCCTATATCGGAACTGGGTGAGGCGCAGCCGGGTAATCTGGTGCTGGCCGAACCGCTCAAGCGCGGCTCCGAGATCAAGGCACGGGTGAAGGAAATTTTGGGCGATCCCTTCGCTCCCAAATCTTTCAGCCTGATCGCGATTCACAAATTTGAAATTCCGCTGCATTTCCCCGATGCGGTGAAGCAGGAAGCCGAGCAGGCGACCAAGCTGGAAATTTCGAAAGAGAAGCGCGAAGACCTGCGGCATCTCCCGATTGTCGCCATCGATCCGGCCGATGCCCGCGACCATGATGACGCAATCTGGGCTGCGCCGGATGACAGTCCGGACAACAAGGGCGGTTTCAAGGCGCTTATTGCGATCGCCGATGTCTCTTTTTATGTCCGCTCGGGAACCAAGCTCGACCGGGAAGCCTACAAGCGCGGCAATAGCGTCTATTTCCCCGACCGGGTGGTTCCCATGTTGCCTGAAGCGCTGTCCACCGACGTCTGTTCACTGAAACAGGGCGTCGAGCGGGCGGCTCTGGTCTGTCATGTCACGATAGATGCAAAAGGGCAGGTCATAGCTTCACGCTTCACGCGGGCCATTGTGAAACTGGTCGGAAATATCGCCTATGAAGATGCCCAGGCAGCGATGGACAGGAAATTGGACCATCCGCTAAAGAATAGTGCGCTGGAACCTTTATGGGCCTGCTGGAAGCTACTCGCGAAGGCGCGCGACGAGCGCGAGCCACTCAATCTCGATCTTCCCGAAAAACGGGTGGTGCTGGATGATCAGGGCAAGATTGTAGAGATTGCGATCCGCGAACGACTCGACGCCCACAGACTGGTCGAGGACTATATGATCGTCGCCAATGTTGCGGCAGCGCGGATGCTGGAATCGAAAAAATCTCCGGTGATCTATCGCGTCCACGAAACACCTTCCCGCGAGAAGCTGATCGCGCTGAAAGACTATCTCAAGAGCTTCGATATGAGCTTTGCGATGGGCCAGGTGATCAAGCCGTCGGTATTCAACAATTTGATCGAACAGGTCGATGACGAATTGCTGCTGCCGCTGGTCATGGAACAGATATTGCGCAGCCAGACCCAGGCCTATTATGGCCATACCAACATGGGCCATTTCGGACTTTCTCTGGGAAGCTATGCCCATTTTACCAGTCCGATCCGGCGCTATGCCGACCTTATCGTCCACCGCGCCTTGGTCAACGCCTGCAAGCTTGAACAGCGGGCGCCACAAAACAGCGCTATCCCGGAGTTTTCGGGGTTGAGCAATGAAGAAGCGGGTCGTCTCGAACTGATCTCGGAAAAAATCTCCATGCTCGAGCGCCGCGCAATGAAGGCGGAATGGGAAACCATTGACCGCTATATTTCGGCGCATCTGGCGGACAGAATCGGCGAGGTCGTGAAATGCCGGATCACCGGTGTCCAGAATTTCGGCTTTTTCGCCACCGTCGAGGAATTGGGCGGCGATGGTCTGGTTCCGGTGCGCACCCTTGGTGCCGAACGGTTCGATTATGACGAGTCAAAGCAACAGCTAACGGGCTCGGATAGCGGCGTCACCTATAATATCGGTCAGAAAATCGAGCTGCGTCTGGTCGAGGCCAATGCCGCCACCGGCAGCCTGTTGTTCGAACTGACCGAGGGCGCCAACCACATGGCGTCCCGACCGGCTCCCCATCGCGCTGGCAAGGGCAAACCCCATCGCAAGGGCAAGCCCGGTCGTCCCGCCAATCTCCGCAGCAATAAAGGCAAGCCCCGCCGGAAGTGATAATCGGTTGTGCTATGATAGCCGTCGGTGAACTGGCGCGAAAGCGCGCTAGCTTAGCCGGTCAATTTCTTCCTTGGTAAGAGAGCCAGGGACGACCATCACCGGGCAGGGCAATGACCCTGCCTCGGTGGCGGCGAAATGGCTGACCAGGGGCCCCGGCGAGCCGGTTGCTGCCGCCCCCAGCACCAGCGCGGCCAGTCCGTCGACCTCGTCCATCATCTTGCGGACAACTTTCGGTCCCTTGCCCGGCTTGACGGTGATCGAAGGTCGGATACCGGTTTCATCGAACAAGGTGCCGGCGGCGCTGGATACCAGCGCTTCGGCCCGGCTTTTTGACTCTTCCTCGAGCGTAGCCTGAACCCCGCCCCAGGCGACAAAGCCCTCGCTTTCCACGAGCGCAAGAATGTGCAGCGCGCTATTTGTCTTCATCGCCCGGCGAGAGGCAAAGCGCAGCGCAATGCTCGCCTCGTCAGTCTCGTCGATCACCACCAGATACGTACGCATGAACCCTCCTCGCCCCGTCAGAAACACCTGTTGCGATAAAATCGCATACAAGGCAAGCTACTGCCCTTGACGATATTGCCGCAATGTTGGACAGATCGACGTAATAACAGGACTTCTTCAGGAAAGATAACCGGCCATGCCCATCAATCTCCAAATGCCTGCGCTCTCCCCGACAATGGAAGAAGGGACGCTTGCCAAATGGCTGGTGAAGGAGGGAGACAGCGTGTCATCCGGCGATTTGCTGGCCGAGATTGAAACCGACAAGGCGACGATGGAATTCGAGGCGATTGACGAAGGCGTGATTGCCAAGATCGTGGTCGCCGAAGGAACCGAAAATGTGAAGGTGGGGGCCGTCATCGCGATAATCGCCGAAGAAGGCGAAGATGCGGGCGATGTGGAAGCCGCGCCTGCTCCGAAAGCGGAAAAGGAAAGTTCGAAACCAAAAGTTGAAGCCAAAGAAGATCTCCGGACAAGTGATCGCCGTGCGGAAGACAAGGGCGGCGATGAGGATGGCGTAGACAAGCGGGAAGCGGACCGGCGTGAAACCGCGGCAGCCCCAACTCCCGCAACAGACTCGAGTGGAGACCGTTTGAAGGTCAGTCCCCTCGCACGGCGTCTGGCCGCGCAAAAGGGCGTCGAGCTGACGGCGTTGTCCGGCTCCGGACCCGGCGGTCGAATTATCAAGGCGGATATTGATGCGGCCGAAGGCGGAACGGCTCCGGTTAAAGCAGACGCTGCAACACCGGCACCCGGCGCAGCGCCTACGCCAACTGCCACCAGCGATTTCGATATCCCGCACACCGCTGAAAAACTCACCAGCATGCGCAAGACCATCGCGCGCCGCCTGACCGAAGCCAAGCAGACGATCCCGCATTACCGGGTCAGCATCGACGTCAATATCGACAAACTGCTGAAGCTGCGCGCCGAGCTCAACGCTTCGCTGGAAGCGCGCGGTGTCAAATTATCGATCAATGACCTGATGATCAAGGCGCAGGCGGTTGCGTTGATGCAGGTTCCGGACAGCAATGTCAGCTACACCGAGGAAAATATGATCCGCTACCAGCGTGCCGATATCTCGGTGGCGGTAGCCATCCCCGGCGGTCTGATCACCCCGATCATCACCAGCGCCGACAGCAAATCGCTCAGCACGATTGCCACCGAGATGAAAGACCTCGCCGAGCGCGCCAAGGACGGCAAGCTCAAGATGCACGAATATCAGGGTGGCACCGCAAGCCTTTCCAACATGGGCATGTTCGGCGTGACCACATTCGATGCGGTGATCAATCCGCCGCAGGCCATGATCCTGGCGATCAGCGCCGGCATCAAGAAACCCGTCGTCATCGACGACAGCGTCCAGATCGCCACGATCATGGCCGCCACCGGCAGCTTTGACCACCGCGCGATCGACGGCGCCACCGGGGCGGCGTTTATGAAAGCGTTTAAAGAGATTGTGGAGAACCCGTTGGGAATGTTGGCTTGAGCAACTTTATTCAGCGTGTCAAACTTGGACTAGTGATAGCTTTTTTCGGGGCTGCCGTTGTTTCAGTGCTTATCAAAGCTCAAGACACTGCGTTGCAAACGGATTGGACAATGTCTGTCCCAGCATATTTTCTGGTCCTGTTTTTGCCAGTGCTTGTTGTGACAATTGTTTCGACTGAATTGATAATATTCACCGGCAAAAAGATACGGACAACCAAATGACAAAGCAATACGACCTCATCGTTCTCGGTTCCGGTCCCGGCGGCTATGTCGCCGCGATCCGCGCATCGCAACTCGGTCTGAAAACCGCGATTGTCGAACGCGAAAGTCTCGGCGGGATTTGTCTCAACTGGGGTTGCATTCCGACCAAGGCATTGCTGCGCTCGGCAGAAGTGTTTCACAATATGAAACATGCGGCCGACTATGGCCTGGTCGCGGAGAAGATCAGCGCTGATCTCGACGCCATCGTCAAGCGCTCGCGCGGGGTGGCCAAACAGCTCAATCAGGGCGTCACCGGCCTGATGAAGAAGAACAAGATCGACGTTCATATGGGCGACGGCAAATTGACTGCGAAGGACAAGATTGTCGTGACCGGCGAGAGCGGGGATACCGAACTCACCGCCAAGAATATCATCATCGCCACCGGTGCCCGCGCTCGCGATCTGCCCTTTGCCAAAGCGGACGGCAAGCGCATCTGGACCTATCGCCATGCCATGACGCCAGACGAAATACCGACCAAATTGCTGGTCATCGGCTCCGGCGCGATCGGCATCGAATTTGCCAGTTTCTATAATGATATCGGTGTGGATGTAACGGTCGTTGAAATGCTCGACCGGATCGTGCCCGTGGAAGATAAAGATATCTCAGCTTTCCTCGAGAAGTCTCTGAAAAAACAGGGCATGACGATCATGACCGGCGCGGGTGTGAAGAGCATTGATGCCAGTGTCAAAGGCGTCAAGGCAGAGATTGAGGACAGCAAGGGCAAGAAGCAAAATCATGACTTCAGCCATGTTATCGTCGCCGTAGGCATCATGCCCAATCTCGAGAATATTGGCCTGGAACAACTTGGCGTCACTCCGGACGAGCGGTCGCATATCAAGACCGATGACCATTGCCGAACCAATGTCGACGGCATTTACGCGATCGGCGACTGTACCGCAGGCCCGTGGCTGGCCCACAAGGCAAGCCACGAAGGCGTCATAGCGGCAGAAACCATCGCTGCCAGCATGGGCAAAGACGCCCATCCGCACACGATGGACGTCAACAAAATCCCCGGTTGCACCTATTGCCATCCTCAGATCGCCAGCGTCGGCCTGACCGAAGCCAGCGCCAAAGAAGCAGGCCATGACGTCAAGATCGGCAAATTCCCGTTTATCGGCAATGGCAAGGCGATTGCGCTGGGCGAGACCGAAGGATTCATCAAGACCGTGTTTGACGCCAAGACGGGCGAATTGCTGGGCGCGCACATGATCGGCGCGGAAGTGACCGAACTGATCCAGGGCTATACCATCGGCAAGACGCTGGAGACCACCGAGGCTGAACTGATGAACACCGTCTTCCCGCATCCGACATTGAGCGAAATGATGCACGAGAGCGTGCTCGATGCTTATGGCCGTGTTTTGCATATGTGACTCCTTCTCCCGTGAGGGAGAAGGATACGAAGGCTTATCCGACAGGATTAGCCGCAGTTGGATGAGGGCGTTCTGAACTCCGAAGCAAAGCACACCCTCACCCAGCTCCGGCTAGGCAGCAAGCTGCCAAGCCTGCGCAACCCTCTCCCGCACGGGAGAGGGAGTCAGGGTTCACCTAGATGTTCCCCGCCGAAGGGCGGGGTCCAGACGATCGTGCAGGACAGTTCTGGGCCCCGCCCTTCGGCGGGGAACAAAAGCTTTCCTACATACCCCTAATTGCGCTAACTTGCGCACCATGAATCATGCCGTTTCTGGAACAAATTTACCCCCAAAACAGCCTCTCCGCGCGGCGGAGCGCTTCTTTTCTTTAGACTGTGTAAAGTTTGTAAAGTTCACCTCACTTATTATATAATTCAGAAGGTTAAAATCCATGGCTAAGGGCACTCATGACTTCACCGCCGATCCCCGCAACGAGACTATTTTAATCAATGTCAACGGCGTGATGACGCCGCGCGCCGAGGCGGTGGTTTCCGTTTTCGACAGCGGCTTCATGCTTGGTGACGGCGTCTGGGAAGGGCTGCGCGTGCACAAGGGCAGGGTTGCCTTTCTCGACGCCCATCTCGATCGCCTGTTCGAGGGCGCGAAGGCGATTACGATGGATATCGGCATCACGCGGGAAGCGTTAGTTGAGCGGCTTTACGAAACGATCAGCGCCAACAACATGAGCGATCAGGAAGGCGTCCATATCCGCCTGATGGTCACCCGCGGTATTCGTTCTACGCCCTATCAGGATCCGCGCGTGGTGATTTCACCGGCGACGATCGTGATCATCCCGGAATATAAGGAAGCGCTGCCGAGCACGGTCGAGAATGGCATCCGCCTGTTCACCGTCCATGTCCGGCGCGGCGATCCTGCGGTGCAGGATCAGAAGCTCAATTCGCACAGCAAGCTCAACTGCATCACCGCTTGTATACAGGCCACACAAGCCGGGGCGGACGAGGCGCTGATGCTCGACCCGCACGGCTTTGTCGCAACCTGCAACAGCACCCATTTCTTCATTGTCCGCAAAGGCGAGGTCTGGACGTCGAGCGGCGATTATTGCCTCGGCGGGATTACGCGGGCCAGTGTCATCCGGATTTGCCGGGAGAATGATATCCCGGTGTTCGAAAAGAATTTCTCGCTCACCGATGTTTACGGCGCGGACGAGGCCTTCGTCACCGGAACCTTCGCCGGGGTTGTGCCTGCCACCGAAGTCGATGGCCGGATATTGACCGAGGGCAGGGGACCGATGGTGGAGCGCCTGCAGGGGCTCTACAAGGCGCTGATCGACCGTGATGTCGCCTAATCCCGTTCGTGTCGAGCGCAGTCGAGACACCGCTTGCGTTCAGAGGCATCTCGACTGCGCTCGATGCGAACGGACTGAGAAGATAACATGGCGGCATGGTCTATTCGCAAAACCAAGCCGACAGCAGGTCATTCTTGTAATGTTTCTCGCGCGAAGCCACGAAGCCACGAAGAATGCTGTCAAAGCGGCGAAATCTTTGCGCCTTCGCGTCTTCGCGCGAGTCCATAATGGACTGAAATATAAACGCTTCGCGGATAACAAGGAGACACAGGTGATACAGACATGACCATCCATATTGCCATGTGGTCGGGCCCACGCAATATTTCGACCGCGATGATGCGCAGCTTTGGTGGGCGGAGTGATTGCGCCGTAAGCGACGAGCCTTTTTACGGAGCATTTCTGAAAACCACCGGCCAGCGCCAGCCGATGGCCGACGAAGTGATCGCGTCGATGGACTGCGATTGGCAATCGGTTGCGGAAACGATGCGCGGGCCGGTACCTGACGGAAAAGCTGTCTGGTACCAGAAACATATGCCGCACCATATGGTTACCGATGTTTCGATTGCCAATTTTCCCCACCATCGTCACGCCTTCCTGATCCGTGACCCGGAGCGGGTGGTGGCGAGCTATGCCACCAAACGGGTCGAAGTAACAGCCGACGACCTCGGCTATGAACGGCAGTTGGAATATGCCGACCGCGCAGCTCAAATGACTGGCAAAGCAGCAATCGTGCTCGATAGCGCCGATATTTTGCGCGACCCCGAAGCGCATCTGCGTGCTTTGTGTGCAGCGCTGGATATCCCCTGGGATGCGGGCATGCTTTCCTGGGAAGCAGGGACGCGCGACAGCGATGGTATATGGGCGAGCCACTGGTACGGCCGTGTCATCGATACGACCGGATTTGGACAGCCGGAAAGTGCGGCGCCTCAACTAAATGGCGAGCAAAGAGGCATCGCGGAACAGTGCCGCGATGCCTATGCGAAGCTCTCGGCTTTGCGGATCAGACTATAGCGGTCAGCCCTGCGGAGTTGCTTGCTTGCCTATCCGTCCGAAAACAGTGCCGTAAAGCACCATGTAAAGAAGACCCAGGCCAAGGAACCACAAGATGTCATTCTGCGCGATCATCCAGATGATCGACGGAACAAAATTCTGGACACCGCCGAGGAACAGCGCCGCGACCAGCAAGAGCGCTTCAAAGGCGACGAACGCCGCGCCAAAGGCCAGTCCCAGCGACACGAAGGAACGATCGGACCGCATATCCAGTACCGTCTTCGCGACCCACAAAGTCGCCATAGCAGTCGCCCCGATGGCGAGACCATGACCAAAACTGTTCGCGGTCTGAGGATAGCCGAGAAGCAGATAGCCGATCAACTGATTGGTCAGCCAAGCCGCGCCCATCCAGAGCATCGCCTTGCGAAAGGGCAGGGTCGCCGCCAGCAGAGTAGCAAAGGCAGCAAATGGGAAGATGCAGGCCAGTGCTAGGCTGCCCAGAACGGAAGAAGTCGCCAATACGCCGGCCCAGATATTCTGGACGGATGATGAAGATTGAAGGAGTTGCATGTCGTCATATTCCCTTTTGCTAGTGGATTTCAGAATCGTGCCCGCGCACCGATGGAGGCCGAACGGCCCGGAGTGCCAAAATCGCTGGCGGTTTCATAGGTGACATCAAACAGATTGTCGATACGTCCGAACAACTCGATCTTCTCCGTCACCGGCATGGTGGCCCGCACGCCGGCCAGTGTGTAGCCGTCGATGCGGCGACTGTTGGCAAGATCATCAAAACTGTCACCCACCATCTGCATATCGACTGCAAATCTCAATCCGAAGCTGGTTTGGTAATTAGCATTGAGATACAGGCTGCTTGCCGGACGCCGTGCCAGCTCATTGCCAAAATTGGCTCCGGACGAACGGTTTTCGGTGTCGAGCCAGGTGTAGTTGGCATCTATCCGGAACCGCTCAGCCGGGATGATCGACAGGATGGCTTCCACGCCCCGGGTGCGGTTGCGCTCGATGTTCAGCGTGGTTCCGAACGGGCGATTGCCGCTGACGCACACAGCGGGCGCCGGATCAGGCGCCACCGGACAGGCTGCGAAGGCAATTTGATTGTGGGTGTCGCGCTGAAACAGGGTCAGGGATATCGCGACAGCATTCTCGATAAACGATTGATCGACGCCAATTTCATAGGATTTCGCCGTTTCCGGCAGCAGATCCGGCGTCCCGAAGCCAAACGGGCGATCATCCAGATCGATCAGCGATGGCGCCCGAAAACCCTCGGCGTAGCTCGCGCGGAACAACGGGCCGTCATCACTGGGCCGATAGGCTACGTTACCGGCCAGGCTGGTATTGCCGCCAAAATCGTCATGTTCGTCATGCCGGACTCCGCCGGTCAGCGTCAGCCCATCCGCAGGCTTGAAGACCGTCTGGAAAAAGAGGGAATCAATGCCAGTAGAGTCACTTACACCAACATTCTCATATCGGCTGTCTTCCATCTCCGTGCCGAAAACGAAACGCAATTGCTCGACAACCGTGAAATCGCCCCGATATTCGAACCGTTCCGACCGGCCCCGGGGGAGCGAGGTGAAGAACGGACTGATAATGTCGCGATTGATATCCGCAAGGCTGAAGGCAAAACGGTTCTGGAACCGTCCGTCAAAGGCCTCGGCATGGACACTGGCGTTGCCGTAAAACTCCTGGGTCAGCGAATATTGACTGGTATCCGCACTGAATGGCGGGAAGACATTGTCATTGTCTATCCGGCTGTCGGCATAATAGCCGCTGGCTTCAAAACGGATCGTGTCGGAAACATCGACCATAATCTGTCCGGACGCCGAATATTGGCGATAGCCGTCCGCTTCTGTACCACGAGAAAAAGCACTGATACCATCGGTGCGGACATAGCCGCCGCCGAGGCTGAGTCCGACGGGGCCGAGCTTGCCCGAAGCATTGCTGACCAGTCGCACCGTATCGCGCGCGCCATATTCTCCCTGAACAAAGAGCGTAGGATCATCGGTCGGGCGTTTGGTGATCACGTTGACCACGCCGCCGACGGCCTGGCTGCCCCATGTAACGCCGTTTGCGCCGCGGAGCACTTCCACGCGCTCGATATTGCCCGCTGTCAAATTGCCGAAATCAAAACCGCCGTCGGGTGTCGACGGATCATTAACCCGGATGCCATTGATCAGCACCAATGTCTGATCGCTTTCGGCGCCCCTAATCCGAACCGAGGTCTGCGCACCCAGCCCGCCGCTTTGGGTGACGTTGACACCAGGCAGCTCCTGCAGAATCTCGGCGAGAACAATCGATTGCTGATCGAGGATTTCCGCTTCTGTGATGACCGATATGGCGGCCCCGGTTTCCTCGATATCCTGTGCGATGCCGGTGGCGGTGACAATGATCTCTCGATCATCGGCGGCCAGAGCGGGCACAGCGCTGCAATAAGCGGAAGTCGCCATGAGCATGGCAACGGACTGAAATTTGTACATTAGGATTCCCTTTCGCAAACGACATCAATTGCCGTTACGCAGGGGAAAACCCCGTTCACCCGACACACCCCGTCCGGCTGAAGAACGACGATATGGGGCAGGTCTCCTGACTTGCGGATCGCTGCTGAATATGCCGCCTTCCCAGATCCGGAGATCCAGTGGCCTTTGGCATATCAGCTAGCCGCATACAGTTGCGGGGGCAGTACCGGAATTGAATTGGGCGCAAACCCTTTTCGCACCGGTTTCCCATTGAATTCTCGACTAAGAGAAACCCGATATCTGGTGCCCTTTTCCTCCGATATCGATCTGGTTGCAAGCCCAAATTGTGTTTTTGATCGCGAGTCGAATCCGGTTGCATTCCCCGCATCCAGAAAATCGCGATTAGATTCCTGTAATTTGCGACTATTTCATTGATTTAACACAGTATTTTCTATTCCGAAAAATCGTTGAATCCGTTTAGCTCCCGGAATCCAAATATGCTATAGGAAGTGCTCATTTAAGGGATGATAGTCATGATTGCATTTTTGAGTATTGCCTTGTTTAGTACCGTATCGGCCGCCACAATCGCCGACGCCGAAACCGCGCGCGTCGCCTACTCCAACTGTCTCGTTGATTATACATCAACCCAGCTGGATGAAAAAACTGGCACAAGCGCTTTCAAGAGGGCCGCCCCGACCGCTTGCCCTGACGAGCGCACTGCCATGATCGCTGCTATAAAAAAAGATGAACTGGATTTTGGAAGTTCGGAGAGCGAAGCGACGGGCTTTGCCACGGAAGAAGCCGACGGCGTGCTATTTGCCTTCACCGATGGTTATGCGGGATTTGCCAGTTCCAATACGCGACCAGTCAAAGAGGAATGATCGAGTAATCCATGGACCAACGAAACGTAACGTGGATCGCTTTCAGCAATCCGACGTCTCGTTACCCATAAGTTTGGTGGAACCAGCTGAATGATGTCGCCTACGTCACATGGACAACTCATCCATCATTGATTGCCAATCCCCAACGTGATGTTCGGCGCGCTATTGTCCATGTCCCGCCAGACACGCCACATTCCATCGATGCCCCTGCGATAGACCAGAAATGTGCGCCCTTATGGTCGCTCAACTTGCCGTCCGGTGATTTTATCCGCATTCAATATTGGGTTACCAGATAACCGCGGTCACCTTCTATCACCAGATTTTCCTATCACCAGATTTTCAGGTTCAGACCGGAATGTCACTTCATTCCCAGACCGCCGGTTGCGAGCGAAGAAAGCGATGGTCTCGTCTACACCCCGAAGCAGAGTGGAGCCATTTGGCATGACCCAAGCATCATCCTCGTAGAGGTCCCGCATTTTTTCTATCTCTCCGGCTTGATAGAAGGTAATCCAGCGCTCGCCATTGAAGAGAATTGCAGCGCGATCTGCATTGAGTGATTGAGTTATGGCATTGCTTTGGTCGAGGGGGGCGACAACACATGCGGTAAGGCACGTCCAATTGTCACCAGAACAATTCCCTTGAGAACTGCGCGTATGGTGAGTGGTCGACCGTCGTAAATGCTCACCATAGCGTTAGACATAAGCTTAGCCTCCTGAGCTAGAAAGCAATATCCGAATCTGTTTGCACTTTGTCCAACAAATACTAGTCAGTATCCACAACCAAGACGTTACTATCGAACTAGATTAGCTGTTAGCGAACTGGGTTGTCAGTCCGAAAATAATGGCCCGCATTATCGATCACCTCACCCAAAGCGACCAATGGTTTGGATGTTAGCTGCTTACGTTTGATCTCGTTCAAGGGCGAGACCAACTAGAGAGCATGTTGGAATCCACAATATGGTAGCGGAAAGGCAGTTGGGTCTACAAACGCAAAACTAACGTCCGACAGGGGCGTAAAATTGGGCAATCCATCTTTCGTGTCGATCAATTCACTAGGGCTGCTGATCAATAGACTCCATGACGTAAGGCCGCATCGCTGAAGCCGTTGCGGACATCTCGAAGGGCCCATTTGCGAAACTAGGAACCAGCACCTGATTTGAAGCTTTTTGATAAGAATGCCCTACCTGCAATACGGTCGAATCATCCCATTTGGCCCCCATTATCATAAGCCCGAGAGGCAAGCCGAGATGCTCACCCATCGGCACAGTGAGCGCCGGATATCCTGCCATCGCCGCCAGCCATCCAGCCCCCAGCGGGCTGCCCGCGCCTTTGGTGGTAAACGCAGTATCAATCGGCGACGGCGGCGGAGCGCTAGGCATAATCAGAACTTTGACATTATTTTCAGAAAGCAGGCGATCAATACCATTTTTACCCGCAGCAAGCTTGATAGCCCGAGCCATCTCGATATATTCAGGGTCTTCTACGCTCTTCGACTTCTCGGATTGTGTCAGAAGGGATTGACCGAACAGAGCCATTTCTCTTTCGGCATGCTCTTCGTTGAATGCGATAAGATCGCTTAACGAACGGACCTGCACAGCCTTTGCTGCGTCCGATAGATATTGATTGAGCATATGTTTGAATTCAGTACGAAGAAGTGTTTCACCGCTGTTCCACAAGATCGGATGCGGTTGAAAATCTGATATTTCCACAAGTACAGCCCCTTGCGCTTTCAGCACCTCAAGCGCTTTTGCAAATGCAGCAGATACATCGGGATTGCTGCCCTCCGCCCACCGGAAAACTCCGATCCGCATGCCATCGATACCGCCATCCAGAGCCAGAGAATAGTCGCTGCGGTGCTTGTCGGCATCGACCGGAGCAGTGTCATCAGGATCAGACCCCGCCATGATCGTCAACATCATCGCAGCATCGGCGACTGTGCGAGCAATTGGACCAGCACTGTCCTGAGACGAAGAAATCGGTATGATGTATTCTTGCGACAAAAGGCCCACGGTTGGTTTGAAGCCAACGACGCCGTTCATAGCAGCAGGGCAAGTGATTGAGCCGTTGGTCTCTGTGCCGATGGCAAGCGGCGCAAATAGGGCTGCCACAGCGGCGGCTGATCCCGAAGATGAACCACAGGGCGTGCGATCCAGGCTATGAGGGTTTCGGGTTTGACCCCCAATACCACTCCAGCCGCTGATGGATTTTCCCGAGCGAAAATTTGCCCATTCCGACAAGTTTGTCTTTCCCAGGATAATCGCACCCTGAGCCCGCAATCGGGCAACAATGGGTGCATCACGTCCGGTCTCATTCATCGCAAGCGCCAGTGATCCGGCGGTAGTCGGTAACTCCATCGTCTCGATATTATCTTTGATAAGCACCGGTACACCGTGCAGCGGTCCTCTGAATTTGCCGTGCTTGGCTTCTTGATCCAGATTGCGCGCATCCTGCAATGCCGTAGGATTGAGTGCGATCACACTTTGGATCATAGGCCCCTGACGATCCAGCGCTCTAATGCGCTCGAGATATCCCAATACCGCCGCTTCGGCCGAAATGTTGCCTGATTGAATGTTCCTAGACAGTTCCATAGCTGTCATCGCCGGTGGCGGTGCTGCTTCGTATATTTGGGCGATTGCCTCTTGGTTACCCGGCCCTACGGCTATGATAGTTAGCGCGATCAAAAACCTCATACGAATTTCCCCAACGATTTGGGCACACCAGAAGCGATCCAGCGAATGTTACTATGAGAAATCGACCAACGGCAGACTTAACCCTATTAACACCCAACCCTGAAAGCAGCCAGTCCGCCAACGGCCCGGTTGCTGCCGGTCCGGAATGCACCAAAGCCCTGAGAGCAGCCGTTCCACCGCCGGTGATCGGCAGGCTTTGGCTGCCTATCTGCTCTAGGGCAGTTCACCTTCAGCTTCGGCGACAAATATGTGGCGGTTCGTAACGTCGGGAGCCACGAGATCTCGATCTAGTGGCCTGTCAGCGCTGTTCGCGATCGACGAGAAGCTCGGTGGCTGGCTTGCGCCGAAGGGCTACGATCAGCACGCCGCCAATCGCTAGTGCCGCGCCGAGCCCCATCCGGAAATCGAAATTGTCATGCGTGATCAGAACTCCCAGGACGATCGTCGCCAGCGGCGTCATCAGGGTAAGCGGGGCGAGAAGATTCGCTTCATAATGATGGATCAGGTAATAATATGCCGAGTGGGCACCGACCGATACGATCAGTGCGGTAAAAAGCACGGCCGCGACGAGCGGCCAACCGATAGCGATAGCGGCGGACCATTGTCCCTGCTCGATTAGTGACGAGGACAGTGTCAAGGCGATCAAGGACACCAATCCGACCCAAGCTTGGAAGTGGAGCGGGGTAACATCATCAACCCGCTTCATTAGCACCGCACCTGCGGCGCCTGAAAAGGCGGCTGCAGCGACAAACCAGAGGCCAGCAGAAAGGGAGATGCCGTTGGGCCGCCAGATAACGATCAATACCCCCAGCAAGGTCAGCCCGATCCCTAGACCGCGGCGCCAATGAATGCGCTCGCCGAGCATCAGCACCGACAACAGGATCGTAAAGGGAACCCCAAGTTGTAATATGATTGCGGCCGACGACGGCGACGTCGTTTGCAGACCGATAAACAGCAGTGCGAAATTTCCGCCGCCCATCAGCAAGGCGATCAATATGATGCGCCAAGCCGGTCTGGGCATTGGCAGAAGCCATGGCAGCATCACAAACGCGACCACAGCAAAGCGGAGCGCCGCGTAGAAGAGCGGTGGAATTGCCCAATCATCGACGATGATCTTGCTCAGAACATTATTAAAGGCCCAGATCAGGCAGATTAAGACGAGAAGTAGGAAATCGCGCGCGCGCATAAATATGTTCCTTGATGGCTGGTCGAGCTTCCCCGCTTCGTTGTGCGCAGAACGTAGCCGAAAGCGGGTGGATTGATGCGTTTCGCCAAGTCCCATTTGGTGATGCAGTATTTTTTAACCGTTCGCTATCGCCCGCAAGCCACTTATGTCGCAAAGCTCGATCCGGCCGTAACCTAAACGGATAAGACCATCCCGCTCAAACGCCGACAGGTGGAAATTTATGGTCTTGCGCGTAACGCCCATCATTTCGCCAAGCATTTCCTGGCTGATCTTGATGACTGGAGCCTCGTCAATTTGATCATCCCTGGCGGTTGCCAACAGGCGCGCAGCGATGCGTTCACGTGGGCGAAGGGAGATAACCTCCGCCGCCATGCGCAACGTACTGCGCATATGGGCATAAGCGAAACCGGCAATTGCGCGCCAGATTTCGGGCGACTGAGTGGCTACCCGGTCGAGCGCGCTTTCGGAAATTTCCAACAATATGCTCGGCTCTGCACAGACAGCGGTCACGAGCCGCGGCCCGCCACTATAGCGCGTAGCATGACCAAGCACCGATCCAGGTTCGGCAAAACCGATCATTACCAGCCGATCACCCGGTGCGGCACAATAAGAGTGCAGCAAGCCATCAATTACGACGAAAAGGCCATTTCGATCATCACCTTCGGTCTGCGCCCATTTGCCAACATTCAAACGCATCAACCGCCCTTCTGTCACTAGCCTTTCTGTCAGTTCGGCCGGATAGTCTTTCAGCCATTCAGTCTCCCGCAACACCTGCAGCGCCAGATTTCGCTCATCTCTTTTCATCACTGAACTGTAACTATCGTGACAGTTTGTCGCAAGCAGATACGGTATTCATGCCCGATAAGAAATTGAGAGGATAGGCTATGGCTGCGATCGCAGGCGATGAAAGGGTGATACGCATCGGGGGGGCGACAGCGTCTTTCTCCGACACTGCGCTCTCCGTGCCCCAGTTGCTCGTCGGAGGGCAACTCGATTATCTGGTCTTCGATTATCTTGCCGAAGGATCGATGGGTATTTTTGGCCGGATGCAGGCTGCGGATCCAGCTGCCGGTTTCGGCACCGACTTTCTGACGGTACATGTCGGGCCGCATCTTCACGAAATCGCGGCGCAAGGTTTGAAAGTCGTGGCCAATGCCGGCGGCGTCAATCCCGCAGGGCTGGCATCCGCGCTTGAGCAAATGATTCAAGATAAGGGGCTATCGCTCAGTGTGGCCTATATAGAGGGCGACGATCTGCGGGATCAGGTCACCGAACTGCGCGCGGCCGGACATCGCGACATGTTCGTCGGCACATCCTTTCCTGATAATGTAGTGAGCGCCAACGCCTATCTGGGTGCTTTCCCGATCGCCGCTGCGCTGGCCAAGGGCGCGGATATCGTCATTACCGGACGGGTCGTCGATAGTGCCGTGGTACTGGGGCCGCTTATCCACGAATTCGGCTGGGGCATAGACGATCTGGATTTGCTCGCGGCGGGAACGCTGGCGGGTCATTTGCTGGAATGCGGAGCACAAGTTACCGGAGGGACTTTCACCGATTGGCGTGACGTACCCGATTGGGCGAATATGGGTTTCCCAATCGGTGAATGCCATGCCGATGGCAGCGTAGTGATTACCAAACCGGAAGGAACCGGCGGGTTGGTCTCGATCGGAACGGTCGCCGAGCAAATCCTATACGAAGTGAGCGACCCCGCTGACTATATAGTCGCCGACGTGCGATGCGATTTCAGCAAGGTTCGACTGGAACAGATCGCAGATAATAGAGTTCGTGCAAGTGGCGCAAAAGGGCGGGCGCCGACCAACACCTATAAAGCGTGCATCACTTTTGACGGCGGCTGGCGCACGATCGCCTATCAGCCGATCATTGGCGAAGACGCCGCCGAGAAGGCCGCGCGCCAGGCGGATGCCCTGTTCGCCCGCGGGCGGGCATTGCTGCGGGCGCGCAATCTTCCCGATTTCACGCTGACCGAAAATGTGCTGATCGGCGGCGAAGCCAGTTTTGGCGCGCATGCCAACCATCGGGGATCACGCGAGGTGATCAGCAAGCTGGTTGTCGATCATCCTGACCAGGAAGGCGCGGGCATATTTGCGCGCGAGCAATGGGCGGGCATTTCGGGGATGTCGGTCGGCACTTCGATCAATCTGGCAACCCATGTCATACCGATGACCGGCGTATTCCTGTTTCTGCTGGACAAGCAGGGAATAACACCAACGATGACCATCGACGGGGCCACGCACGATTTGCCAGCGGCCGAAGGCGTGCCGGCGTCGGACAGCGCCCCCCCGATCGTGGCGCGGACGTCCGAGCCTCCGCAGGACGGCGACGTACCGGTCGATCTGGTCCGGCTCGCGTGGGCGCGTAGCGGCGACAAGGGTCATTTGTTCAACGTCGCGGTGATCGCGCGAAAGCCAGAATATTTGCCCTATCTGCAGGCAGCGCTGACGCCCGAGTCAGTGGCCGAGTGGTATCGTCATCTGGGGCCGGATGGAGAACCTCCGCGGGTCGATGACTATGATGTTCCGAGCCTCCACGCGCTGAATTTCGTGATCCACGACGCACTCAAAGGCGGAATCAACGCGAGCACCCAGCTCGATCCCGCCGCCAAGGGAATGGCGCAAATGCTGCTGCGCTTCCCGATCCCGGTTCCATCCCCGCTGGCGGCCGAACTTACCGAAAGCACCCCGTCCCATGACCAATGAAGCGCCCGACTATTCCTATCTCATGCAGGGAATCAAAAAGGTTCCGACCGAGAGCAGCGTTCTTGTCAGTTCGTCCAAATATCTCAACGATGCGCGCGTGCGCGACTGGGTGGCGACGCATCTGCTGCGGCGGAACGGACCGGATGTGCCGACGCCATCGGATTCCATCCAGCTCGTGCAGATTTTGCGCGAAGTGCAGGACATCGATCATATCAACGCGCTGATCGCTGCCGAACGTAAGAAGAATCCGGAGCTCGACGCGTGGTTTGCCGAGGGCTTTATATCGGACTTCAGTCTTGAGGATCTGAAAGACTATGGACCCGAAACGGTTGGCGGAACTTTTTATACCCAGCTAAGCGACAACGCGCTCGACGTGAACATCGTTCCGCCGTTCACGCCCCGGAACGACTATGAATATTTCCAGCTACGCGCCGGGCAGACACACGATCTGGAGCATATTCTGGGCGGCGGCGGCTTCGATTTTATCGGCGAGCTGGTGCCTTATTATATGCGGCTGACCAATTTGTTCGTCCATATGAGCCCGGAACTGGCAGGGGAACTGTCCGCTTTCTCGATCTTTGGATCGACCCGCATCATCACTCGCGCGGTACTGCATTATCCGCAGACCTGGTTGATTACCCAGAATGCGATGGAGCGCGGCGCGAAAGTCGGCCGGGAATCGGCACCGCTCTACATGATGCGCTTCGAGGATGTCTTTGCGATGACACCCGAAGCCGCCCGCGAGGCGCTTGGGGTCCACGGCGTCGAAATGGTGGATACTGCCGCAGCTTCGGCTGAGTGGAACTGAAACAAGGAATATTGCAATGGACGCTCCGAAAAGAACCAACCCCATGCTCCAAAAGCTCGCTCCGCGGCCCGGACGCTATCCGCTAATTCCAGAATTGACGACGCGTCAGGAACTGGCAATCTTGTGCCGGGCGCTGCACCGCGAAGGATATGACGACCACATCGCCGGGCATATCACCATAGCAGAGCCGGACGGCACCTATCTGGTCAATCCGTGGGAACTGGCGTGGGATGAACTGACGGCCTCAGACATCATCCGGGTGGATAGCAGCGGAGCGGTGGTCGAGGGCGAGTGGAACGTCACTCCGGCGATCGGGCTGCATCTGGCGGTGCACAAGCGCCGCCACGATCTGAAGGTGGTGATTCACAACCATTCACGCTGGGGGCTGGTGTGGTCAGCTTCGGGGCGTGTGCCGCCGGTTTATGACCAGACATCGGGCCAGGTTGAGGGCGATCCGGTTTTCTATGACGAATATGCCGGGACGGTCGACGGGGCTTCGGAGGCCGAGGCCGCTGCCGAAGCACTGGGTGAGGCAAAATGGGCCATCCTGAAAAATCACGGTGTCTTTGTCGTCGCCAAGGATATTCGCCAAGCACATTTGCGTGCGATTACGCTGGAGCATCGCTGCCGGCTGGCGTGGCAGGTCGAAACGCTGGGCGAAGGGCAGCCGATCACGGATCCCGAAACCTTGCGCGTGGCGCAAATGTCGGATGACCTGGGTTTTCCCTTTCTCTGGGAAGCCATGGCGCGCCGCGAAGTCCGGCTCGACCCGAAGGTGCTTGGCGAGGATGGAGCTTCGGATAAAGTATCTGCGGTCAAGTAGAGTGGAATAAGAATGGACAGCACTGCCCGTTCTGCATTCGGTTGATTCGTAATATATTAGCTTGATTCTTACGCAATCGAATGACTAAATGATAATCAATTCGATAAACGCGTTAAATAGTGAAATGGAAATTATGATTATGACCTATTTCTTGTTGCGTCAAATATGACTGTCGCAGTGATCACGGGCGCGGCAAGCGGCATTGGAGCGGGCTTGGCTCGCCATGCAGCATCCCTTGGCATGAAACTGGTGCTGGCGGATTGGGATGAAGCAGCGCTAAAAGAAACTGCTGATAGCCTGTCATCCGAAGTAATTGCGGTTCCAACCGATGTCCGCGATGAAGCGGCGGTTCAATCGCTTGCCGAGGCCGCCTATGAACGGTTTGGTGAAATCGATCTCTTGTTCAACAATGCTGGCGTGCTTTCCAGCGGCATAAGTTGGGAAATTGACAGCGCAACCTGGCAACGCTCGGTCGACATTAATATCGGCGGCGTAGTCAATGTTATGCGCTCTTTTGTCCCGCGCCTGATTGCTGCGGATCGTCCGGCTCGGATCATCAACACATCCTCTGTGGGGGGATTTCTGACGTCGCCGTTCATGGCTCCTTATTCAGCGACCAAATTTGCGATTGTCGCCATCACGGAAGCAATGACAGGCGAGCTGGCAGCGCTGGGCAGCAAAGTTCAGGTTTCGCTGCTGGCACCCGGCCCGGTGAAGAGCGCGATTATGGATGAACACGCGCCGGCCAAAACCGCTGAATTCATGACCGTGATGCGCGGTATGAATGACGAGCACGGCATGACGCCCGATGAGTTCGCTCCGCTGGTTTTCGAGGCTATTGAACGCGGCGAGTACTGGATCATTCCACAGCCGGAAATACTGGATTCGGCGCTCCAGGACCGGACGGAAATGATACTGGAAAGAAGGCCACCGACAAGTTTCGACTTCACAAGCGGGGATGGAGAATAGAATGGCAAAATCTCCGGAACATCTCGATATCGCTATCATTGGGGCCGGATTTTCCGGACTCTACGCGGTTCACAGGCTTCGCGACAAATATAAGGTGGTGTGCTTTGAGGCCGGCGACGGCGTTGGCGGGACCTGGTACTGGAACCGCTATCCCGGCGCGCGCGTCGACATCGAGAGCGTCGAATATTCATACGGCTTTGATGAGGAACTTCAGCAGGAATGGAAGTGGCCGGAATATTTCTCCGCCCAGCCCGATCTCGAGCGATACGCGAATCACGTTGCGGACCGTTTCAGCCTGCGCAAGGATATCCGTCTGTCGAATGCGGTGAAGTCTCTCCGTTTCGATAAAGACGCAAATCGCTGGCACGTGCATTCCGCAAACGGTGATCACGTCATCTGCAAATATGTCATTGCCGCGACGGGAGCCCTTTCGGCGCCGAACATGCCGGATTGGCCGGGCCGCGAAAAATATCGGGGCGAGATTTACCATACGACGCAATGGCCAAGCGAACCGCTGGATTTGAAGGACAAGCGCGTCGGTATCATCGGCACCGGCTCGACCGCCATTCAGGCGGCGCCGATCCTGGCCGAATGCAGCAAACATCTCACGGTCTTCCAGCGCACACCCGCGTTCAGCATGCCATCCGGCAACCGCCCTCTGGACGAAGAACATGAGCGGGAATGGAAAGAGAATTACGGCGAACGGCGCGCCCAAATGCTCGATTCTTACGGCGTGTCTCTGATTGAATATCCGACTAAATCTGCTCATGAATGTACGCCCGAAGAACAACAGAAAATCCTTGAAGAAGGATGGGCTTCCAAGAGCGCCTTTCAGATGATGGTCGCCTTTACCGACGTGATGATTGACCGGGAAGCCAATGAGGTGGTCAGCGAATTTGTGCGCGGCAAGATACGCGATATCGTCAAAGATCCGGAAACGGCCGAAAAGCTTTGTCCGACGAGCTATCCGATAGGTGCCAAGAGGCTGTGCATCGATAACGGCTATTTCGACATGTATAATCGCGATAACGTGTCGCTGGTGGATGTGAAGAGCGCCCCAATCACCGAGTTTACCGAAACCGGTCTCAAGACGACCGATGCGGCTTATGATCTGGACGTGATCGTCACGGCCACAGGCTTCGATGCGGTCACAGGCGCGCTTTCACGGATCGATGTTGAGGGCGTGGATGGGCTGAAGCTTAAGGACAAGTGGCGGGAAGGGCCTACCTGCACTTTCGGATTCATGGTGGCGGGGTTTCCAAATCTCTTCATGATTCACGGACCGCTTTCACCCGGCGCGCTTTCGCAGATGATCACAGCGGGTGAGTGGCAGGTTGATTTTGTTGCGGGTGTTATCGATGATCTGGAAAAGGACGGTTATTCGCGGATCGACACGACCGAGGAGGCGGAGCAGAATTGGGCGGCGGAAGTCAATGGCGCTGCGTCCCAAACCGTCCACAACCTCGCTGACTCTTGGTATAATGGTAAGAATATCGAAGGGAAAAAAGGCGGCTTCATGATTTATGTCGGCGGTTTCCCGAGATATCGCGAACTCAGCGAAACCGCTGTACGCAACGATTACGAAGGCTTTTTGAGAAGCTGATCACCTTGGCATTTGCGCATCATCACCGGTGCAGCGCTGACCGGTTGAAATTCGATCAGGCGCACGCTGTCGGCGCGTCGCTGAGCCGCAAGAAACACCGCTTCGCCCATAAGAGGACAATTTCATGATCGATCCCCATATCCAGGCCCTGCTAACCGCGATGACGGAGGGCGGCATTCAACTGCCGGACCCGCTCGATGCAGCATCGCTGCGTGCCATGCTCGACGCACCGATTCCCGCACCACCGGTCGATATAGCCGAGCGGCGCGACATATCGATTGAGGCGAGCGGCTCTACACTAGCCGGGCGGCTATACCACCCGGCATCCGGCGAAATACTACCGGTGGTGCTGTTCTTTCATGGCGGGGGCTGGGTTCACGGGACGCTCGATACCCATGACCGGCTGGCCGCCATTCTCGCAGTGCAGTCGCAATGCGCGGTGGTTTCGGTCGACTACCGGCTGGCACCCGAGAACCCGTTTCCGGCGGCGTGGGAAGACGCTCTGACGTCGCTCCGCTGGATCAAGGATCATCACAGCGAGCTTGATGTCGACGCAAGCCGTATCGCGCTCGCCGGCGACAGTGCCGGCGGCAATCTCGCCGCAGCATTGGCACAGGCAGTGGCGGATGATCCGACCATTGTTCACCAGCTGCTATTCTATCCCGCACTCGACGGAAAATGTGCAGCGCCGTCTTTCGGTGTGGATCATCCCGGGTTTCTGTCTGCCGCGCAAATGCGGTGGTATTGGGATCAATATGCGCCGGGCGATATGCGCTCCGATCCGCGCGCCTCCCCGTCTGCGGCATCGATCGCGCCTGGCACTGCTCCGGCGACGATCATAGTCGCTGGCAACGATCCGCTTCACGACGAAGGGGTCGCCTTTGCTGCCACGTTGCAAGCCGCTGGCGTGCCCGCCGCGCTGCATGACTATCTCGGCGCAATCCACGGATTTGCAAGTCTGTTCGGGATGGTGCCGCTGGCCGATGAGGCGGTTTCAACCGCAGCGGCTGCGCTGTCCGCCGCTTTCGCCGATTAAGGCCGGCCAGCAAGCACAGAAACACAAGTAAACAGAAAGTTGGGAGATAAATCATGAACTATGAAATTGATGGAAAAGTAGCAATCGTTACTGGCGCCAGTGGAGGTATTGGCCGTGCGACAGCATTGGCTTTTGCGGAATCGGGAGCATATGTTGTCGTGTCCGACGTACAGGAGGATAAAGGCGAAGAGACCGTCAAGCTGATCACCGATCAAGGTGGCAAGGCCGTCTTCCAGCGATGCAATGTCGCAAACGAAGCCGACGTAAAAGCAATGATCAACAGGGCTGTTTCAGAATATGGCCGACTGGATTATGCCTGCAACAACGCCGGTATCAATGATATCCGGAAAGACGAATATGATCTGGATGTCTGGCAGCAAAGCCTCGGTGTTAATCTGACCGGCGTCATGTTGTGCATGAAGGCCGAGGCGGAAGCGATGCTGGCCAATGGCGGCGGCGCGATCGTCAACACATCATCTATGAACGGTTTGGTCGGCAACCCGATGCAGCCCGCTTATACTGCCGCTAAACATGGTGTTGTTGGTCTGACTCGTCATGGTGCGCTGCGATGGGCAGAAGCCGGCATCCGGGTTAATTGCGTTTGCCCCGGTGTGATTGAAACGCCGATGACGGAGGTGGTGTCGCAGAATCCCGAGATCAAAAAGACTATGGAGTCAATCACTCCGATGAAACGTTTGGGGCGGCCCGAGGAAATAGCCAGTGCGATTGTCTGGCTCTGCTCGGACCAGGCCAGTTTTGTTACCGGCCATCCGCTGGTGATCGATGGTGGTGCGACGGCTGTTTAAAATCGCTGGCACAAAAAAGGGCCGGAGAGTTTTCACTCTCCGGCCCTTTTTTGTGATCAAACGGGAGGCTGATCAGAATTCGAATTCCAGACTGAGACCGTAAGTTGCCGGTTCGCCGTAAATGACCGAACCAAAGCCGAGTTGGCCAAAGTCAATGCCGCGCGAGACATATTCCTTATCAAGAATATTCTTTCCCCAAAGCTGCAGGGAAAATTCTGCGCCCCCAAGATTGATGTCATCCAGCCTCAATTGTGCATCCACCAGTGTGCGTGCTCCGCCGCTGGTTGACTGTGCGAAAGGAGCGGTCAGCGGATTGCCGAAAAATGTGACAGATGAAACATGGGTAACGCCCACACGGGCGGTCAGGCGCGTGTCACTACCCCCGACAGGAGCGCTATAGGCTATACCCCCACTCGCTGTAGTTGATGGGGAATTGCCCGGTGTATAGGCGGATCCGATATTTTGCTGCACCCCATTGATATCAGTGCCCGGGAATTGTTTGATCTTTTGATCAATATACCCAAATGATCCATCGATTGTGAAGGCGTCGGTGATCTGCCAGCGCGCTTCCAGTTCGCCGCCAAGATATTTGGTCTTGCCAGCATTCACAACCTGCGTACCAAAGCTTCCTCCACCCTGAATTGGAATGGGGACGGTAGATTGCTGGTCCTCGTAGATGTTATAGAATATCGCACCGTTCAGGGTGAGTCCGTCAATCAACTGCGTTTTTGCGCCAAATTCGTACGAGGTAATTTTTTCCTCGTTGAATGGAATCAGGCCGATATTATTGGCAACGCTGGTGGATTGCCGCGCGTTGAATCCGCCTGACCGATAACCACGAGCCGCTCTGGCATAGAGATTGACATCGTCATTTGCACGGTAATCAACGGTAACATGACCAGTCGGCTCGGAAAATTTGGCAGATTGCTGATTGAGCGCTATTTCAGCCGGCGTCGCAAATGGTGCTGCGCCATTTTGAGTGCGGTCTATCTCTTTCTTGTCCCAAGTATAACGAAGGCCAAGAGTGATACCCAGAGCTCCATCTTCCCCGCCTGGACGGAACGTCCCTTGCCCATAAATTGCGTAGGATTCGCCCTTCACGGTATATCCCAAAGTAGAATTCTGAACCACCGCGCGATATTGCGTTCCATTTGCGGTATTTGCCGCTCTCAAACCAGGGCCAAAAGCTGGGCCGAAGTTGGCATCGCTGAATACTGCCTGGTTGGTATCAAGAATGAAAGCAAAGCTTTGTGGATTGAATTCCCTGCCTTTTTCACTGAAATAGAAACCGCCCAATACCCATTCAAAATTTGTTCCCGAGCCGCCGACAATTTCGAGTTCCTGACTAAACTGGGTTTGCCCCCGATCGGCGGTAGCCTGAAACAGCGGCTGCGTCGTGGTCGGAACTGACTGACTCTGTAAAAACAGAGCCGTCGGGTTCATAGGTCCGCTGAAAGGTGGTACCAGAAAGCCTGTAATCGAGGCCGGCAAACCATTGAATGTGCTTGTTTGGGAAAAAAGCGGACCCTGGATTGTGCCAAGTCCATCAAGGTCATTTATGCTTGTATTACTCCATCCACGAAATGCCGTCGTGGAACGAACCGTGACGGTATCAAGGTCGAGTTCCAGACGCGTCATGTTTCCGCGAATCGTGTCGGTGGACAGGCCTGCACTTTCCAGACAAATAGGATCAAGCCGCGCGCGCTGCACATTGGCCAGCGGTGCACCGCATTGTGGTTCCAGAGCGGTTGCATTGGCTAGATAGCCGCCAACATTGGCAGGCTGTACCTGAGAAAATGTATTTCCGTCAATCGTGAGATTGGGCCGGAACACACCGTCGCCGACCTCGACCAGCTGAGCGGCATGAGGTACGCCAGTGATTTTTGTCCAATCCGTAACGTTGGTCAGTTTCAGATTATCAGTTATGTCGACTTCGAATGCAAGCCGGGCCGAGTGCGTTTCATTCCCGCCCGGATCGAGGCTTTTATCGGGCTGCAAAAGGTTATCGACCACCCCATTCCGCTTCTTGTACAGATAACCCAGAGAGATACGGCCCGCATCGAAAATTGTACCACTGTTCAAGATAAAGCGGGCTTGTTTTTGATTATAATTGCCATAGCCCAACTTCACTTTGGCGCTCGCTTCTTCACTCGGCGCCTTGCTGATGAAGTTGATTGCACCACCGGTGGTGTTCCGCCCGAACAGCGTGCCCTGTGGGCCGCGCAGCACTTCGATCCGCTCGATGTCGGCGACTTCAAAGGAAGATGCCGATGAACGCGCCAGATAAACACCATCAAGATAAAGACCAATCGGCGAATCGTAACCCTGCGTTTCATCCGCGCTCGTTGGAATGCCGCGAATGGTGATAACCGCTGCGGTCGCATTGGTTACGCCGCCATTGATGGCGACGTTCGGGGCCAGACCGCTCAAGTCTTGAGCTTCGCTGATACCCTGCAACTCGATTTGCTCATTTGAAAGGGCAGATACAGCGACCGGTATTTCTTGAAGGTTTTGTTCGCGTTTGTTGGCTGTCACAATGATGACATTATCCCTCGCGCCATCTTCATCCTGTGCATAGGCAGGTGAGTATAATGCCCCCAGCGCCGCACCTGCCATAAGAGTTTTTGTAATCCGATATTTTGCCATTGATATAATCCTCCCAGATTTTCGAAACTGCGTATTATTATTAGCTATTGCAAATCCCGTCCCAAAATTCGTAATGATTGTCAATATCAATTCCGCAATTCATTAGCCAATAACGGATCGAACGCCTATGTGCGTAACATATATATCACATTAATCCGCATTCTGGAGAGATATCCTAATCTTGCTAGAAGTTTCTGATCTACCAATATTTTTCAATATTGACCTGGATTTGCGGAAACAGCAGGATTGCTTTCTATACCAACGACACATTGGAGAACAAAATGGACGACACCCCTTATCTCGCACGCGGCGTGGAACTGCTTGGGACCGATTCCTCGATTTTGGTTTCTTCGTCGAAATATCTCAATGATCCGCGACTGCGCGAATGGGTCGCCAAAATAGCCCTCAAGAAAAATGGGCCTGACTATCCACCTGCCGCCGAGATGCATGAGCTGATCAATATTCTCGGTGATCTACGCGATTACGATCGGCTGGAGGCACTGTTCACTGAAGAGCGAAAGAATAATGCCGCTCTCGATCGATGGTTTGAGGAATGGCATTGCTCCGAATACACAATCGATGATTTGAAAGACTGCGCAGCGGGAACCGTGGGCGGTATCTATTACAAGGCTGCAACGGAAGGCAGCTATGAGATACAGATTGTCCCCAATTTCAAACCACAAAACCAGTGGCAATTCTACTCGCTGCGCGCCGGACAGACGCATGATTACGAACATATCCTGACCGGCGCTGGCTTTAATTACATGGGTGAGCTCATCCCCTACTGGTTTCGTCTCGCGACTATCGACACGCATATTCAGAACAAGGAATTGGCCGGTGAGATGAACGCCATGGGGATATTGGGCACTATGCGCTACGTCGTTCGTACGGTGCTGCACTGTCCCGAAACTTGGGGAACTGCCCTGAAATGTATCCAGCAAGGCATATCAATCGGCCGCAATTCCGATCCATTCTGGATGGCGAAGATGGAAGATTTTTGGAATGTGCCGCTCGAACAGGCACGCGAACAACTGGGCATTCGCGGTGCAGTGGACTTGGACACCGCAGCCGAAGGTGATATCTGGTCGGGAGTGAAAAGCATATGAGCGACTATGATCTGATCATTCGTGGCGGCACGATTGCCGACGGTACCGGCGGCCCGTTGATCACCGGCGACCTGGCTATTTCAAATGGCAAGATTGCGGCTATCGGACAGGTGACAGGAAGCGGCTCGGAAGAAATTGACGCGGCCGACCGCATAGTCACGCCCGGCTTTGTTGATGTGCACACCCATTATGATGGGCAGTGTATCTGGTCCGAAGAGCTCAGCCCCTCGTCCTCGCATGGTGTCACCACCGTGGTAATGGGCAATTGCGGCGTCGGTTTTGCTCCGTGCCGTGCCGGTGACCAGAATATGCTGATCAACGTCATGGAAGGGGTCGAGGATATTCCCGGCGTGGTGATGGCTGAAGGTCTGCCATGGGACTGGGAGAGCTTTCCCGAATATCTTGACCGGGTGGACGCCGGGCGGCGTGATATCGACGTCGCGGCCTATTTGCCCCATTCACCTTTGCGGGTGTTTGTCATGGGTAAAAGGGGAGCGGCGCAGGAAGCTGCTACCGCAGAGGACCTCAAACAGATGCGCGCTCTGGCAAAGGAAGCTGTCGAGGCCGGCGCGCTCGGCTTTGCGACATCGCGACTCTCGATCCATAAGACCGCCGATGGCGGCAGCATCCCGACATTCGAAGCCGACGTGAAGGAGCTTAGCGAAATTTGTGCGGGCATGAGCGACGCTGGATCGGGCACGTTTCAGATTGTACTCGATGCCTTTGTCGGATGGGATGAAGAATATCGGATCATTGAGGAGGTGATGGCAGCCACTGGCCGACCGGCGACTTTTACGCTGGCATCTGGCAATGAAGGCCCGCCCCGTTGGCGCAATGTCCTCGATTTGATCGAGCAGTCGAAAAGCGCCGGACATCAGGTTACCGGACAGGTGATGCCGCGGCCGATCGGATTGATCGCGGGGTTGGAGCTGACCGTACATCCTTTTGTGTTGTGCCCCAGCTGGAAGAAGATTGCGGACCTGCCGATATCTGGACAGATCGAAGCAATGCGCGATCCGCAATTACGCGCTGCCTTGCTAAGTGAAGATTTCGAAGAGGGTCATCCGTTCAATGCGCTTGCCAGAAACTGGGACTGGATGTTCCCGCTCGATGATCCCCCGGATTATGCCCCGCCAAGGGAAATGAGCATGGCCGCGCAGGCCGCTGCACGCGGCTGTACGCCACAAGAAATTGCTTATGACCGGATATTGGAAACCAAGGGTAAAGGACTGTTTCTGGCAGCGTTGGGCAATTATGAAAATGGCAGCCTTGCAAGCGCCCATGAAATGTTGAGCCACCCGCAATGTGTGCCGGCTTTGGGAGATGGCGGCGCGCATTACGGCGCAATCTGTGATGCAAGCTATTCGACTTACCTGCTCACCCACTATGTTCGCGATGACAATGAGCAGGCCTTTGATCTGGCTCAGGCAGTTCACATGTTGTCTGCCAAAGCGGCACAAGCCGTGGGCCTCAATGATCGCGGGATATTGAAAGTTGGCGCGAAAGCCGATATCAATGTGATCGATTTCAGCGGGCTCAAATTGCATTTGCCGGAAATTGTCCGCGATCTACCTGCGGGCGGCAGGCGGCTGCATCAGCGTGCGTCCGGTTACGACGCGACAATAGTATCGGGCGAAGTGATCCGGCGATTTGACAAGAGCACGGGCGCAAGGCCGGGTCAGCTGGTCAGAGGTGCTCAGGCGGCTTAGAAACAGGAAATTTCATCAGCAGCGGTGAATTTGATTTAGCTGCGGGATCAAGCAGCTCACTTTGGTTTATTCCGCCCAGCAACGTGCCATCGGGAGTTCTGTTGATTGGATTGTTTCCGGGGACATCGTGAGTCATTATGTAAACCAACTAGTTCGAACGAAAATAGCACAACTGCTTAGCGACCAATCTCGGTCGTTGCCGTTTTAACGATCCACACCCAATAGTGGCTGTTCTCTGGCAGCAGACCATATGGCCGCAGTGAGCGGACCTGCTTTTCCTTTCCGCTATCTAAGGACAAGTCGCAACGTGAGGCGCGGCCTCTATCCAGCGGCAACCGAGCTGTAATCTATGGCTTTCAGGCTGCCACTTGGGCGTGCCGAAGCCATGACCTAGTCTTTCGACAAGTGACCGGGAACCTTGATGCAGTAAGTGCGTTGTAGGTTTGAGTAAAAAATTGGAGATAAATCGATGCGAGTTTTTAACAATGCTGCCGCGCTTGCCGCCGGATTGGCACTTACCGCGTGTGTCACAACCGCCGAAAATCAGTCCGAATCGACAGCCCTGCTTATGGATGAAGAATGGGTGGTCGAAGACATTGCTGATCGCGGAGTGATTGACTATGCCCGCACCACCATAATGTTTGGGCAAGATGGCCGCTTGTCAGGCGACGCAGCGTGCAATCGCTACTTCGCCGATTATCAGGCGGACGGAACAGAGTTGCAGATCGAAAAAGCCGGAGTTACCAAGCGAGCCTGTGCCCCCGCTGTTATGGATCAGGAGAGTCGCTTTCTGAACGTGTTTAACGCAGTGAACGGCTACCGTATCGACGATACGGGCGCGCTAGTGCTTTCTACGCCAATGGGCACCACAATCACGGCACGCCGGGTCTCCGGTACAATGCCAAAGACAACATACCAGTGCACCGACGGTTCGATCATCGAAGCGTGGTATCCGACCACTGATACCGCGAGGATCGTCTATCAGGGGCGGTCAATCGAAATGACTTCCGCAGTTTCGGCGAGCGGCGCACGCTATGTCGGTGATGGCTGGCAATGGTGGACCAAAGGGATGACAGAAGGCATGCTTTCGCCGCTCGCCGAAGGCGAAAGCATCGCCTCGGCTCGCGGGATCGACTGCACCACGCGCTAAAATTGCACTTCAGCGTGATGTTGTCTCGTCTCCTGAAGGCATCTGGTGTCAGGGGGGTGGCCTAGGGATAGGCCACTCCTCCAACCGGCTTTTGCATTTCCTTTGCATTGTCGGGCAACGGAATAATCTTGTCTTCGTCACCGGGAACAGTGTCGAAACGCCTCATCCTCCAGTCTTCTTTAGCCTGCTCGATACGTTCAAGCCTTGAGGATACGAAATTCCACCATAGATAGCGCGGTCCTTCCATCGCTCCACCACCTATAGCGACAAAGTGGGCATTGGACGTCGCTTTGACCAAGGATGGTACTTTGGAACTAAGGATTATCAGTTGGCCCGGCTCGAAACTTGTCTCGGCCGGCTAACGCCAGGAGAGCAAGCAAAAAGGGATCACGGTCACGGTGCGCTGGCGCGACGCCAATATTTCACGCCTCGATAAATTCTTGATTAATATTTCATACAACGCACTGGAATTTGCGAGTGACTAATCCCGTTGTCATCACGTACGAGGCTTCTCTTGAAGCGAAATCAGCGCATTCTCAATCTTCTTGAGAAAATCTGCTCGGAAATCGCCCTCCATCCCTTCATCTGCGGCGCGCATGATGGCTTCCTTATCGTCGCGCCATTGCTCAAGCATTTCAACTTTCGCATCATCACTCAAACTGTTGTCATGCAATAATTCCATCGGTGTCTTATATTTTCCGGTATATGCCAAAATAATTCTCCTACGGGTAAATACCCCAATAAATACCTGAGATTCAATATCCTAACAAGAGTAGCCTGACAATGGCATTTGGTACAGATTGGTCTTGCGGTGTCCTGTCGCACGTAAGTATGCCTGTTCCCTCGAATACGCCTTTCAAGCCAGCGTCTGCCCGCTATCGCCCGTTGCATATCTTGCGCTAATATGTTCTCGTCCGCTGGATGACACAAAACGTGCGCGAGGTTCTTACCTCGGTGAAATCCCTTCTGGGCGGCACTGCCGGCTTCATGCTCGGCAATAGTCTGCTCGGCGTTATCCTGCCGCTTCGTATGGAGGCAGCAGGCTATCCTATCGTACTGACCGGGACGATCATGGCGGCTTACTATTTCGGTCTGGCGCTCGGTGGTCTGCGCGGCAAACACGTGATCTTCCGGATCGGTCATATTCGCGCCTTCGCTGTTTTCGCGGCGCTAACAGCTGCGACCACATTGGCATATGAAGCTTTTTCCCATCCGGCTGCGTGGCTGATTTTCCGGATTATCAACGGATTCTGCATCGCCGGAATGACTGCTACAATCGAAAGCTGGTTGAACACCCGAAGCAGCAATGAAACGCGCGGACGTGTCCTCAGCTATTACATGTTGACCTTCTACCTTGCGATTGCTGCGGGTCAAACTCTGGTCAACGTCGCCGACGTCGCTGCTCCCGATCTCTTCATGTTGGCCGCATCGCTGATCGGGCTTTCGCTGATCCCGGTCGCAATGACGAGCCTGGGCGAGCCGAATCTCAGCGATAGCCGCGTGCTGAACGTCAGGGAGCTTTATTCGGCGTCCAAGGTCGGCGTGGTCGGCGCTGGTGTCGCGGGTTTGATTGTCGGCTCCTTCTATGCTCTGGGCGTCGTTTTCGCGCGCAGGATTGGGCTTAGCGTATCCGAAGCCGCCCTGTTCATGAGCGTCGTCGTGCTCGGCGGTTTAGCCGCTCAGCTTCCCATAGGCGTGCTGGCGGATCGGTATGACCGGCGCCTTGTCATGGCAGGCACTTTGATAGCAGTCGGCACTGCCTGGGGAATGCTGGCAGGCTTCGTCGCCTCAGGATTGTCGTTTGTTGCCTTGCTGATCATAGCATCCGCGTTCGGAGGTGCGATAAGCAGCGTCTATCCGCTCTGTGTCGCTCAGACTTTCGACCGCCTGGAGCGCAGATACTATATCGCGGCGTCGGGGCGTTTGCTAATGGTCTATTCCATCGGCGCAACGATCGGTCCGCTGCTCGCTGCGGCGCTTATGTCAATCTACGGTCCATCCAGCTTCTTCCTGTTCGAATCAACTGTGGCCATACTCTATGCCCTGTTTGTTCTTGTCCAAGTCTCGCGGCGGCCTGGTGTACTTGCGGATCAACGGGAAAAATATGTGCCGCTTCCTGACGTTACGCCGATCGCAATGGCTCTCGATCCCCGCACAGATCCGGATCGTCAAAACGGAGGCGAGGATGCTAAGCGGTGAGGCCGCTAGCGGATAGGGTGGGGATAAAACATAAGAATTTAGCTATTGTAATTAAGTGCGATCGAAGTCGTGAAGCTATTAAACGAAATTGAGTTCAGCGATAGTGTTCGGATAAGAGAAACGCCCCCTGATCTAATGTCCGTTGGTGATGCATTGGAGGGGATCCAATCAATTGCTTAGAGTGGGAAGCAGGATACCATCAACGCTTTTGGAAAGCGCCACACCGACAGGCCAACCACAAAATATTATCTAACTCAGCTTAAGTCGCTCAAAGCAATCCTTGCAAAATAGGAGCCGTCCACACAGGAAGATATTGTGAAAAAATACTCTAACAGGACCACGTCCTCGCTTCTTTTTGTTGCGTTGATAAATAGCGGCTGCGCAGGCTTTACGCCTGCATCGACGGGGTCAGAATTCGCTGCGGGTATCCCGGCGCAATTTGCAAAGTTCGATGACGATGGCGTTTATCAACCGATACACTGGTGGGGGTCGTTTCAGGATCCTGTCCTGGACGCTCTGCTGGAAGAGGCATTAGCGAAGAATTTAGATCTGGCCGAAGCTTCTGCAAGACTGAGAGCAGCGGAAGCGCGGGCAAAAATTTCAAAGAGCGGCCTTTTCCCTCAGATCAATGCCGGATTGAAAAGCAGCTATGCTGACTCTCCCACTGCGGGAACAAGCTTTGGATCGATACCGGGTGCCGAAACAAAGCGTATTCAGAATGAGACCTATTCTTCAAGTCTTGCCTTTTCCTACGAGCTCGACATCTGGGGAAAGCTACGCAATGATGCGCGTGCCGGACGGGCTGATGCAGTTGCTACTGCGGCGGACTTGCAATCAGTACGTCTTGCCGTTTTGGCCGAAACAATCACAAGCTATTTCGATATTGTTGATGCGCGCCATCAAATTGGTATCACAATCAAGATTATAGACGTGCTTGGTGATCGTCTGGAGCAGACTGAAAATCGGTATCGTCGCGGTCTGGTGACTTCTTTTGAGCTTTATCAAGTGCGACAGGAATTTCGTAATATTCAGGCCAGTTTGCCACAGCGAGAGAGCCAACTGGCCGCTATGGAGGGGCAACTCGCTGTGCTTGTCGGCCGATATTCCGACAGTATGGATGAACTCATCGGCAAGAAACTTGCGCCAAAATTGATATTCCAATCCGTTCCCGCTGGCCTGCCCATTGATCTGCTAGCTCAGCGGCCAGACATATATGCCGAAGGTCAGCGGCTGGAATCCGCGAGATATAATCTCGGCGCACGCCGCGCCGAACGATTCCCTTCACTCAGCCTGTCCGCTGGCACGGGCACGCAAAGCGGCAGTCCTTCCGCAGCGTTTGATATATTTGACAATTGGGTGTTGAACCTTGGGGCAAATCTCACCGCACCGCTTTTCCAAGGGGGGCGCATCCGGGCGAATATCGAAATTGCGGATGCTCAATATGCCCAGCAAACCGCTGTCTATGCCCGCGCCGTATTGACCGCTTATCAAGAGGTTACCTCCGCGATCGAACGCTATGAAGAAGAACGGCAACGTTACCGTTTTCTATTCTCGCAACTGGACGAAGCCAAAGCTGCGGCGGCGCTACAATCGCGACGTTTTTTCAACGGGGTGGGTAGCTATGTCGACTATCTCGATGGCCTGCGCGGGCAATATCAGGTCCAGTCCGCTTTATCATCGGCTGGCCGGGATGTAGCCTTGTCGCGGCTTGCTATCCACCGGGCGCTGGGAGGCAGTTGGGATGAAGCGCCCCGCGCATCAGCTGTACCACCGCAATCCATTGGTGACAGTGCAGCTTCAGCCATTCTAGGAGACAAATAGGTGCATCGGCAACGCATTTTAGGCGGCTTGATCCTGCTTGCGGCAATATTGATTGCTGCGGCTTTGATCTTGCTCCGGTCTGATCCGGAAGAAAAGCCGCAGGTCGAACAGATTCCGTTGGTGCAAGCCGAACCTCTGGAAATCCGTTCCGGAAATTTGATGGTCGCGGGTGCGGGTACGGTGCGTGCGCGCGAGGAACTGACACTGGCCGCCGAGGTCGCAGGCAAGCTGGTCTATGTAAATCCCGGCCTTCGCGAAGGTCAGCTCATAGCGCGCGGCGCAACCCTGTTCCGGATCGACACGTCCGACTATCACAACGCCGTGCAGACCGCGAAGGCCGATGTCGCGTTGCAAGGTGTCTCGGTGATGCAAGCGCGCGAAGAAGTAGCCCTGGCAAAGGCGGAACTAGCCCGTTTCCAGCAACGTGGCAGCAACGGTGGCAATGCTTTTGCCAGCGTCGACAGCAGCGATTATGCGGCGCAAATATTGCCACCGGATGCGTTGGTCGGGAAAGCAGAAGCCCGCAGCCCGCAAACCGAACAGAGCATAAGCTCCAACGGTTTGGCGACGCGCGAACCACAGTTAAAATCCGCGCAAGCCGGCCTGCGCAGAGCCCATGCAAAATTGGCTGATGCCCAGACCGCATTAAAACGAACGGTTGTTCATGCTCCCTTTTCAGGGGTTGTCAAAACCAAACAAATTGCACTGGGAAGTTATGTCCAGCCCGGACAATCACTGGGCTCGATAGTTGGTACGGCGGATTTCGAAGCCGTCATCCCCTTATCTGGAAAAGAAGCCGCATTAATTCCCGAGCTATTCCGAACCGGAACGGGAAACAGGATCGAAGCATCTGTCTATTCCGATTATGGCGGCACGCGCTATCGGTGGTCGGCCTATGTTGACCGCGTAAATCGCGTGCTCAATCCGCAAACGCGGACGATTGATATATTCTTGCGTATCCCAAATCCGTTGCGGGGCGGCTCCCCCGCTGCAAAGCAGAATGCTGGCGGAAAGACTGCTACGACGTCCAGCGCGCCGCCATTATTTGTCGGCAGTTTTGTCGACGCCGAGATTAGCGGCAGAGCAATGAAAGAATATGCAGTGCTTCCGCTTGCGGCTCTCAAAGCGGGTAACAAAGTCTGGCTGGTTCGCGACGACAAACTTCATATCGTCACGGTGGATATATTGCAGCGTACCGATAAAACGGCGCGCATCAGCACAACCGGTCTTGGTAATAAGCCGATAGTTATTACCGGAAGCCTTAAGATTGCAACGGAAGGACTGCGTGTCAGAACCGCGAAATCGAGTCTGGAAGAGACGGCTTCAAAGTCCACCGAATCCAAGGAAAAACCTGCCGCGAAAGCAACCGCAGCTAAATGACGACCCCGCCTGATCCTGACCAGTTCCCGACGGACGGACCTATGCCCGAGCAGCCTAGCAAGGAGATCATGGAACAACGCGGCGTGGTTGCGTTTATGGCCCGCAACGGTGTCGCGGCGAACCTTTTGATGATTTTCTTCTTCGTGGCCGGAATTTCGTCATATGGCACGATTGTTCAGGAGGTCTTCGCGGAAAACAGTCTGGATACGGTTCAGATAAGCGTCGCCTACCCCGGCGCTACACCGGATGAAGTCGAAGAAACGATTGTCCAGAAGATCGAGGAAGCGGTCGAAGCGGTCGAGAATGTCAAAGAAATTAAATCCACTGCGGCCGAAAATATTGGTGCGGTTTCGGTCGCCCTGGAATTGGGCACGGATATCGACCGCGCTCTGGATGACATCAAGGCCGAGATAGATCAGATCCAGACGTTCCCCGACGACGCCGAGGAACCTGATGTCCGGGAGCTGACAACCCGGCAAAGCGTCCTGCGGATTGCCATTTTCGGGAATGTTCCCGAAATTGCCTTGAAGGAAACAGCCAATCGGCTTGAGGAATCGCTGTCATCATTGCCGGAAATATCGTTCGTCGATACCAGTTCGATTCGCGACTATGAAGTCTCCATAGAAGTCCCGCAAAACACGTTGCAAGCATTTGGCCTCTCGCTCAATGATATATCACGCACTGTCGCCGCCAGCAGTCTGGACAGTCCGGCCGGATCGATAGATACCGACAGCGAGGAAGTTCGTGTCCGGACGATCGGCCAGAATTACAACCAGCAGAATTTTGAAGATATCGTTCTGGTGAGCAACGAGGATGGTGCGCTGGTCCGGCTGGGCCAGGTCGCAAATATCCGGGACGGTTTCGAGGATTCCGATCTGGTGGCGCTGTACAATGGCCAGCCTGTTGCCTTTGTAGAAGTTTTCCGCACCAGCGACGAGCGGGTATTGGATGTCGCACGCGCGGCCAAGGAATATCTGAATTCCGAATTCACGCAGACGCTGCCCGAAGGCATATCCTATGCAATATGGGACGATGACAGTGAATTGCTCAATGATCGTTTGAGTCTGCTGCTGAAAAATGCTGCCATTGGCCTGTTTCTCGTACTGCTCGCCCTGACCTTGTTCCTCGATATCCGCCTTGCCGGGTGGACGGCGCTGGGCATCGGCGTAACATTTGTCGGCGCGATTTTTCTGCTGGATCTGATGGGATCCAGCCTCAATATGTTCTCTCTGTTCGGCTTCATCCTGGCATTGGGTCTGGTGGTCGACGACGCGATTGTTGTCGGCGAGAATGTTTATGCGCAGCGCGGCTTCGGTCGAACCGGACTGGGCGCTGCGATCAGCGGCACCCGGCGGGTCACCGTACCGGTCATCTTCGCGGTATTGACGACCGTCGCAGCCTTTTCTCCTCTCTTTGCAATCGGTGGCGTCATCGGAAAAATATTGTTCGATATCCCGTTGGTGGTCGTGGCCGTGCTGGCTTTATCACTGATCGAATGCCTGCTGATCCTGCCCAATCACCTGAGTCGTTTGCCTGCACCCGGGACGCCGACGCACAGTCCCGTCACCCGCTTTTTCGAGCGGGTACAAGCCAGTGTGGACGTCTATTTTCAGGCCTTCGTCAACGGCCCTCTCGATCGGGCGTTAAATTTTTCCGTTCGCATGCCCTTGGTTATAATTTCCGGTGGTGTTGCCCTGCTTATCGTCGTCGGTGCGTTGGTACCGGCTGGAATTATCAAAAGTTCCTTTTTCCCCGCCATTGAAGCAGACATTGTCACCGCCAGCTTGGAGATGCCTGCTGGAACGACAATCGGTGATACTGAAAAAATTGCACGCTTGATTGAGCAGCGGGGCCGCGAGACTTTTGCGAAATTCGAGGCCGAGCAGGACGACGATGAATCTTCTCCGTTGCGCGGGATATTCACCTTGGTGGGGCAGGGGCCCCGGGTAAATGGGCCAGATGCTGCCGCGAGCCGAGGCTTTTCATCCAATATTGCCAGTGTGCAGTTCAGCTTCATCCCGGGTGATCAGCGGGCACTCGCGTCAAAAGATTTCGAAAATGCGTGGAGAGAAGCGGTTGGTCCGGTTGTGGAAGCGCGCTCGGTCGTGTTTGCCTCCGATCTCCTGTCAATCGGCGCACCGGTGGATGTGCAACTCTCTGATCCCGATCCGGCCGTGGTCGAGGCTGCGTCGGTCAAATTGATGAAAAAACTGAGCCGCTTCTCCGGCCTTTTCGATATCGAAACCGATCAGGACGAGGGTCTGAAGGAAATCCAGCTTCGATTAAAACCCGAGGCTCGATCGCTGGGTGTAACGCTCCAGGATGTTGCGCTTCAGGTGCGCGCCGCGTTCTTCGGCAGCGAGGCGTTGAGAGTGCAGCGCGGCCAGGAAGATCTGCGGGTATATATCCGGCTGCCGGAAGAGGAACGCAACTCGATCGTGGACGTAGAGCGTTTCCGGGTCCGCGTGCCGGGAGGAGAAGTGCCTCTTTCCACACTGGCCGACGTCTCATTTGGCCAGGCTCCGACGGTCATCCGCCGCACTGACGGGCGACGGGTGACGACGGTTACCGCCGATCTCGACGACAATGTCGTGACCAGCCAGGAAATTGCAGACGCCCTGTCCAATGAAATCATGCCTGAACTGCAAGCAGACTATCCCCAATTGCTGTACACATTTGGCGGCGAACAAAAGGAACAGCAGGAATCTTTCGGTGATCTGGGCATCGCATTCCTGGCCGCACTGCTGATGATCTATACCCTGCTGGCAATTCCGTTCCGTTCCTATGTGCAACCGCTGATCATCATGGCAGTAATCCCCTTTGGCATTATTGGGGCGCTTATCGGCCACCTGATATTGGGCCTGCCATTGGGCGTGCTCAGTATTTTCGGAATTATCGCACTGTCCGGCGTGATTGTGAACGGATCGCTCGTCTTGATCGATTTCATCAACGAAAATCTTGATAACGGCATGGAGATAGAAGAAGCCATCATCAGTGGGGCCAAATCACGCTTCAGGCCGATCATGCTAACCTCGTTAACAACATTCCTGGGCGTGGCACCTATTACTTTTGAGACGAGCCTTCAGGCACAATTTCTCATTCCAATGTCGGCCAGCCTTGGCTTTGGGGTGTTGTTCGGAGCCGTAATTCTCCAACTTTTGATTCCTGCGCTCGCAGTGCTGGAATATCGTGGGAAGCGACGGGTACAAAATTTATGGCGGGCGAGGTCAACCAAAGCGCAGCCAATGAGATCGAGAGGGTAGTATCCGTAATTTGACGGAGAGCAGCTTTTAAAGTTGATCAGTAGGCATCGTCCGTTTTTCTGGGGGCCAACCTTGAAAGCCGCCTTGCCGCTGCCGGCCCATTTGCGGCCGAGTGAGTTAACCGTTCCTCGCGAGATCGAATAAAGTTCAATTATTCTGTCGTATCTGAATAGGCATCATGCACGCTAGATGCGTTAATCATATAATTCATTGATTCTAATATTATGGCGGGGGATTCGAACCCACGGAGAGCTTGCACCCTCGGCGGTTTTCAAGACCGCTGCATTCGACCACTCTGCCACCTGTCCGCATAGCCCTTAAGGCCGGGTCGCACGCGTCCTAGCGTTCCCGATTTGAAAGCGCAAAACATTTTGCAAGCGGGTGGGAATTGAAAGCGAATTTCTGGCGCATCACGGCTTTCGCGCCGAGTGGTTGCATCTGTGGGTTATTTAGGGATTCCCCTCTGACGGGCTTTGTGCGACAAAGGGATTACGAAAGGGAAGTATTCATGCGTATCATGACCGCTATCGCCTGCAGCGCTCTTGCACTTGTCAGCATGAGCACCGCAACACCGATGCAAGACGCCAAAGCACAAGCCAATTCCAGTTTTGAATCCTACCTCCAGCAAGTGCGCCAGAAAGCCCTGCAGGAGGGTGTCCGTGCGCAGACCCTGGATCAGGTTCTTCCCGGCCTGACCTATAATCCACGGGTTATCGAGCTGGATCAGTCTCAACCGGGTGGGAGCACCAATAGCGCAATACCGCCCTTCGCTCCTTATCAGAAGCGGCATATCACGCCCCAGCGGATAGAAAACGGGAAGGCGGCCTATCGTCGCCTGATTGCCAAGCTGATCGATGTAGAACGCGAAACCGGTGTGCCCGGCCCGATCATCATGGCGATATATGGCAAAGAAACAAATTACGGCTCTTATACTGGAAATTTCGATATCCCTCGTTCTCTGGCTACATTGGCATATGAAGGAAGACGTCGCTCGCTGTTCGAAGGCGAATTGGTCGCCGTATTGAAGCTTATCGATCAGGGCGTTCCGCAATCTGCGCTCAAAGGCAGCTGGGCCGGGGCGATGGGCAAGCCCCAGTTTCTACCTTCGGTTTACCTGAGACTGGCAAAAGATGGCAGCGGAGATGGATATGCGGATATCTGGGAAAACGAATATGATGCGGTCGCTTCAATCGCCAATTATTTTGTGAACTCGGGATGGCGCAGGGGGGAGCCTTGGGGTATCGCAGTCAACGCCCCATCGTCGCTCGATCGTTCTGCGATAAGAAGCAGAATAACGCCCACTCGCTGTCCGCGTGTGTTCAATCGCCATAGTCAATGGAAAAGCATGGCGGAATGGCGGATGCTCGGTGTAGTGCCTGCGACCGGAATGCGGCTCGATGAGAATACGATGGCAACGCTACTCGAACCCGACGGGATCGGGAACAGGGCATATTTATTGACTGGCAATTACCGCGTCATCCTAGACTATAATTGTTCGAATTTTTACGGGCTAGCAGTGGGGTTATTGGCGGATGAAATACGCAGTTAAACTTGGAATATTTTCGACCGCAACCCTTGCCTTGGTCGGTTGCAGCGGGTCGCGCGATTTTGGTGCTTTTCCAGATGGTTCACCCGCTTCCCGCGGTGCGGGCCTGCCAACCGGATCAGCGACGGTTTCCGACTATCCGCAGAAAATTGGCGATCCTTATAAAGTGGGTGGCAGCACCTACGCACCTGAGGATGTGCATAGTTACGATGAAGTCGGCTATGCGAGCTGGTATGGCGACGAACTGTCGGGCAATCCGACGGCCAACGGCGAAGCGTTCAATCCGCAGGGTATCTCGGCCGCGCACAAGACGTTGCCGCTCCCTACTTATGTCGAGGTAACCGCTCTGGATACCGGACGGACGATTTTGGTGCGGGTCAATGATCGCGGCCCTTTCGCAAACGACCGGCTAATCGACTTGTCCCACGGAGCAGCAAAGCAGCTGGGGATTGATCAAGGTGGTATCGCGGGAGTCCGGGTCCGCAAGGTCAATCCCAACGAGCAGGAGCGTGCGGTGCTCCGCGCGGGTGCACCGGCTGCCGAACGCATTGCTACGCCGGATTCGCTTCTATCGATTTTACGCAAAAACCTAGCCCAGCTTCCACGGCCCGCTGCGGTGGTCCGGCAGGCTGCTGCGCCAGCCTATATACCTCCGGTATCCGGGAAGGTCGGCGGGGCGTCATCCAATCGCCCAGAGATTACCCAAGGTGAAGGAACCCGCGACGGACGCTTCATCGTCGAGGGAGGTGGACGCCCGGTTGCCGTCGAAAATAGCGTCGGAAACAATTATGTCGGCGGTTTGCCCGGATCCTATGTCGTGCAGGTCGCCGCATTCAGCAGCAAATCGCGGGCAGATGCGCTCGCGAGAAAGATCGGAGCCAAGGTCATGTCAGATGGAACGCGATCCATTTGGCGCGTGCGATACGGGCCTTATCCGAGTGAAAAAGATGCACAAGCAGGGCTGGCACAGGCGCAGCAGCGGGGCTATAGCGGAGCCCGAATCTTGCGGGCGGACAAATAGCTTTTGTGCCACTAAATATTAACCGGGAACCCTTGGCCTCCATGAAAAAATATCTTTTGGCGTCACTGCCTTTCATCGCTGTATCGTCTGTTGTATTCGCGGCACCCAGTTTTGATACTGAAGCACCAATCGCCTATATGACGGACTTGTCTTCCGGCGCGGTGCTGTTCGAGAAAAATGCGGACAAACAGATACCTCCGGCTTCAATGGCGAAGATGATGACCGTATATGTAGCATTCGATTTGTTAAAGAAGGGCAAGCTCAAGCTGGATGACAAGTTTCGCGTCAATGAAGAAACCTGGAAGAAGTGGAATAATCAGGGTTCTACAATGTTCCTAGGTGTGGGCGATCAGGTCAGTGTCAGAGATTTGTTGCACGGTATCGTGACCTTGTCGGGAAATGATGCCTGTGTGGTGCTGGCAGAAGGAATTGCCGGCACCGAAGAAGCCTTTGTCGGGCTGATGAACAAGCGCGCTAAAGAACTGGGAATGTCGAAGAGCCGCTTTGGGAACAGCAACGGCTGGCCGGATGAAGGGCGAACAACGGTTACCGCCCGGGATCTGGCCGCCTTGGGTGCCGCGACCGCGAACAATTTTCCGAAATTATATGATGATTTTTACGGCCAGAAAGAATTTGCCTGGAATGGCATCAAGCAACCGAACCGCAATCCACTGATCGGGAAAGTGGCTGGATCTGACGGACTGAAAACCGGCCATACCGAAGAAGCAGGCTATGGTTTTACCGGTTCGGCCGAACAAAAGGGTCGGCGACTGGTGTCGGTGCTCGCTGGGCTTGATAGCTATAGCGGCCGCACGGAGGAGTCGGTCAAATTTATGAACTGGGGATTCAATGCTTGGGAGCCCAAAAAGCTGTTCAACAAAGGCACCCGGATCCAGAATGCCGAAGTGCAATTGGGAAATAGTTCAACCGTATCGCTTGTCGCTGCGAGAGATCTCTTTGCAACCCTGCCAAAAGGATCAGACGGCGAATTGTCTATGAAGGTGACCTATGATGGTCCGATCAAGGCGCCGATTGTCAAAGGCCAGCCTATCGCAACGTTGATAGTCACCACAGCGGATGCCGGACAGCAGGCCGTGCCTCTGGTCGCAGGCGAAGATATCGGCGAAGCCGGCTTTTTCGATCGTGTCTGGGCCGGTTTTAAATCTTTAGTGGGATTGGCATGAGCAAGAAAATAGGCCGTTTCATCAGCCTCGAAGGCGGGGAGGGGGCTGGAAAGTCAACCCAGGCGAGAGAGCTTGCGTTCGCCCTCGAAGCCAAGGGTTATAATGTCACTCTGACTCGAGAACCGGGAGGAACCTCCAGTGCAGAAATCATCCGCGAATTATTGCTGAACGGTGCAGAGGAAAAATGGCATATTCGAACCGAAGCATTGCTGTTCGCGGCTTCACGCGCGGAACATTGTGCGAAATTGATCCGTCCTGCACTGGCGCGGGGACAATGGGTGATCAGTGACCGGTTCATTGATAGCAACAGAGCCTATCAGAGCGTGAACGGTGAACTCACCGACGAGGACATTCTCGACCTGCATCGCATCGGAAGCGGCAACCTTCTACCCGATCGGACTTTTGTTCTGGATGTTCCCGAAGAAGTATCGGCCAAAAGAGCAGCGGCGCGAGATCGCGGCGGTAGCGACAGAATCGGACGCAGAAGCACCACATATCATCGAATGGTAATGGAAAATTTCCGCAAATTCGCGGCGGCTGACCCCGAACGCATCCGGCTAATAGATGCATCTCAGACTCCGAACATCGTCACCGATTCCCTCGTGGAAAATCTGAGCGACTTGATGAAATGATTCAATGACATCATATCTGGGCCACGACAAACCACAGCAGATATTCTGCCAGTCCCTTGCCAAAGATATGCTTCATCATGCCTGGATTTTGGCTGGTGACAAGGGGTTGGGAAAAGCCGCCTTTGCGCAGCAGGCCGCCCATTTTCTGCTTAATTCCCGCAATCAGCCAGCCACATTCAGCGAAATCCAGGACGATGAAGCCGGCCATCTTCTGGCAGCCGGTTCGCATCCGGACTTTCGACTGCTCCGCCGCGGACCAAAGGGCGACAAAGAAGAAAAGAAG
>RCMY010000069.1_pt1 | contig 89152 bp, 74 predicted proteins | sample 2041341 | NCBI WGS metagenome assembly RCMY01 (sample SAMN09708234, study PRJNA481090) | Marine sediment metagenome, whole genome shotgun sequencing project. | reverse complement strand
AATATGTCAATGAAATCGGAAAAATGGTGGTGGATGATGTGAACATCGCCATCAGAGAAGGACAGATCATAGGCGTTGCTGGTGTAGAAGGAAATGGACAAGCAGAGCTTGCATCGCTTCTCACAGGTGTTCTGGCACCGACCTCTGGAACAATCCTCATCCAAGGGGAGGAAATGACTGTTCATACGCCAAAAGCCTATAGGAATAAAGAAGTTTCCTATATACCAGAAGATCGAATGAAACAAGGTGTTGCCGGAACCATGACCATCGCCGATAACATTTTCTCAGATAGAATTGAAGACTTTACTAAAAATCGTGTATTCATCGATTTTGATAAACTCCATCAGGAGGCCAAAAAACTGGTAAAAGACTTTACAGTGAAATGTGACAGCATTTTTTCTGAAGTGAGCATGCTCTCTGGCGGTAACATTCAGAAAGTAGTTGCAGCAAGAGAACTCTCCCCGGAGAAGAAGCTCATCATCTGCGAGCAGCCCACAAGAGGAATTGATGCGGGGGCCGCAGAAATCATCCGAAGAAAAATTGTAGAGCTCCGGGATAAAGGTGCAGCAGTGCTTTTAATTTCGGCAGATCTTAATGAAATCCTAGAACTCAGTGACAGTGCCTTAGTCATGCACTCAGGAAGAGTCAATGCCTACTTTAAAGATACGAAAAATCTCACAGAAGAAGAACTCGGCTACTATATGCTGGGTGTAAAATCCATGACCAAAGAGGAGGTGGCTTTATCATGAAAAAAGGAAGTAAGGAACAGCAAAATCCCATCATAGGATTTCAGAAGCAGTTTAAAGTGATCAGACTGCTGATCTCCCTTTCCATCGCATTCCTTATCTCATTTCTCATCCTGGTGATCTTTTCAGAGACCCCTGTGAAAACTATGAGCTATCTCTTTACAGGACCGTTAACCTCTGTAAGAAGATTCAGCACCGTACTGGAACGAATGATTCCACTGACCTTTTCTGGACTTGCCGTAAGCATCATCTTCAAGGCCAATCTCTTTAATTTGGCCACAGAAGGTGCCATGTTCATCGGGGCGCTCATCGCAGCCATCTGCGCCATCTTTCTGCCAGGGCCACCGATCTTCATCATCGTCCTGGCCATGCTTTTCGCAGGTGCAGTTGGATCTTTCATTGCCCTGATTCCAGGTTTTCTCAAGGTAAAATGGAAAGTAAGTGAACTGGTGGTATCTCTGATGCTGAACTCCGTTCTTCTTTATCTTGGCATCTTCATCTTTAATACCTTCATCCGGGACAAGGATTCCGCCTATGCAGCGTCTTTCCCTTTTAAAGAGGGTGTGAATCTGTCCAAGCTGATTCCAAGAACAAATCTCCATAACGGAATCTTCTTAGCCTTGGTCTTTGTGGTTCTTTGCTACATTCTGGTCTACAAGACCACCTGGGGTTACAAACTGAGAGTTACGGGAAATAACCTTCTCTTTGCCAAGACCACAGGAATGGCCACCACATCCATCCTTTTATCTTCCCAGGCAGTGGGCGGATTCATCGGTGGAGTAGGCGGCAGTGTGGAAATGCTTGGTATGTACACAAGATTCCAATGGATGTCCTTACCTGGATACGGATTTGACGGGGTCATCATCAACATCCTAGCTAAAGGAAATCCCATCTTTGTTCCAGTGGCGGCGTTTTTCATCTCCTACATCAGAATCGGAGCGGAATACATGTACAGACAATCCGATGTGGCTTCAGAGATTGTAGCCATCATCGAAGGAGTCATCATCATGCTGGTGGCGGCTGATGCATTCCTGGCCTCTTATCAGCATAAAAAGACCACGAAAATATCATTGGAATACGAGAAAAAAATGAAAGAACAGAAGAGTAAGGAGGAGGACGTACTATGCTAAACAATATGATGGATACCATTTTCAGCACATCCTTCTTTTATTCAGTCATACGAGTAGCAACACCGCTGATCCTTGCAACCTTAGGGGCACTCATCACCTCCAACGCTGGCGTGACCAACATTGGTATTGAGGGCATCATGCTGGTGTCAGCGCTGACGGGCGTTCTGACCAGCGCATATTTTGGCAATGTATGGGTGGGGCTTCTATGCAGTATCCTCATCGGAATTCTTTGTGCCCTTCTCATTGGATACATCTCCATGATCTTAAAAACGGACAATGCTCTGACGTGCATTGCCTTTAATGCCATGGCATCTGGAGGTACAGTCTTCTTTATGTATGCCATCACCGGCGACAAAGGAACGACCATGGCGCTGAACTCCGGGAAACTCCCATCCTTGGATATTCCCATCATCAAAGATATACCCGTTTTAGGAGAGATCCTCTCCAATCACAACATCATCAGTTACCTGGCGATTCTCATGATTTTCATCATTTATGTCGTGCTCTACAAAACACCCCTGGGGCTGAGAATCCGTTCTGCCGGAAAAGAACCTAAATCTTTGACTTCTGTTGGTGTGAGTGTCATCAAAATCAGAATGTATGCACTGGCCATCAGTGGCGTTCTGGCAGGTATTGCTGGCGCATTTATGTCCATGGGCTATGTCACCTGGTTCTCTAAAGACATGACAGGCGGAAGAGGCTTCATTGCTCTTGCAGCCGATGCCATGGGAGGATCTTCACCCATAGGCGCTTCCATTTCCGCAGGCATATTTGCCGTGGCAGAAGCACTGTCCTATTCACTGCAGATATCCAAGATCCCACCAGAACTAGTTCAGATGATTCCTTATGTGGCGACCATCATTGGACTTCTGGTTTATGGAATCCGAAAAATCAAAATGGAAAAACAGCGAAAGATGAATCTTTTGACGAAAGGGGAAGAATAACACATGAATAGATTTAAAGCGATCATAGACTGCGATCCGGGGCATGATGATGCCTTGGCCATCCTTTGGGCACTGGCCTCCAGGAGGATTGACATCCTGGGCATCACCACCGTAGCAGGGAATAAATCCATTGATAAGGTCACTGAAAACACCCTAAGACTCCTGACCCTTGCAGGGCGTACGGATATTCCCGTAGCCAAAGGACAGCCAAACCCATTAATGAGAAATCTCATCATAGGTGGAGATGTGGTCCATGGAGAGTCTGGCCTTGACGGTCCAGCTCTTCCAGAAAAAGAAACAGATGTCATTGAGCTGGGCGCAGTGGACTTTCTCATCAAAACCCTGGAAGAATCAGAGGAGAAAATCACGTTGATTCCATTGGGACCTTTAACAAACATCGCAAAACTCTTTCTGGTGAGACCAGATCTTATGAATAAGATTGAAAGAATTTCCCTCATGGGCGGCGGTGCTACTCATGGAAACTGGACACCTTTTGCGGAATACAATATATTTGCAGATCCAGAAGCGGCGAAGATTGTCTTCAATGCAGATCTTCCCATCATCATGGCTGGACTGGATGTGACCTTGAAGGCTTATGTGACCAAAGAGGAAAATGAGATCCTCCGGGAGAAAGGCAATAAGCTTGGCGTATTCGCAGCAGAACTCATCGATTTTTTCAGCAAGTTCCATTATGAGGTAGAAGGCCTTCCAGGCTGCACTCTACATGATCCCACCGCCATCGCGGCACTGCTTTATCCAGAAATCTTCACAGGCATCCAATGCAATGTGGATGTGGAGACCAAGGGAGAACTCACCGTGGGCATGACCGTTGTGGACCGGATGAATTACCTGGAGAAGGTTCAAAAGAAAACTGTAAACAAGAACACTTATGTGCTGATGGATGTGGACCGCGAAAAATACGTGGAATACTTCATCGAAGCCATGGGCAGTCTGTAGTATGGTGCACCATGGAAATTAAAATAAAACGGTTTTTGGTGGCGCTCATTGGTCTTTGTGTTGCAGGGGTTGGGGTAGGGGTATTTCTCTACAGCAATCTTGGCGTAGATCCGGCCAGTGTGTTTCAGACAGGACTCAGCAAGCAGCTTGGCATCTCCTATGGCACTGCTTCTGCACTGTCTAATCTCATCATTATTATAGTAATTTTATTCATTGATAAATCCTATATCAACATATCCACCCTGCTTGCCATATTCAGCATTGGCTATTCGGCAGATTTTACAAGAACAGTCCTGAATCTGTTCATCCAAGGAGAAATGCAGCTTCTGCCAAAACTTCTCTTTATTCTATTAGGCTGCTTTGTCATGGCCCTGGGGGTTGCGGTATACATCAAAGCAGGATTAGGCGTAGGGGCCGTGGACAGTGTATCTCAAGTGATCAGCGACAAGCTGAAGCTTGACTATAAAAAAATCCGGGTCACATCAGATCTTCTCTTTGTCCTTGTGGGAACCCTCCTTGGTGGAGCAGTGGGAATCGGCACGTTGGTTGCAGCCTTTCTGACAGGACCTTTTATTCAGATGATACGTCCTAAAACAGATCCATTTATTCAGGCAATACTAAAGAATGACGGAGGTCGATGAGATGATAGATTTAATACTAGATATAGACTCGGTTGGTGATGACATCCTGGCAGTGCTTTATGCGCTTCAGCATGAAAAACTCAATGTCCTTGGAATCACCACAGTTCTAGGTGCCAGCGGATGCATAGAGCAGGCGACGAAGGTAGCGCTGAACACCGTAGCCCTTACAGGGAAAAAAGTACCTGTCTATAAAGGGGCAGGAGCACCCATGGGGAAAGGAATCCTCGATACCTCAGGAGATCCAGTGAATTTTGATGAAACCATGCGATGGAAGTTTGGCGATCGTCTGGACCGATTCAATGAGCCCGCAGAAGAACCTGAAACAAAGGAAGAGGATCTTCATGCAGTGGACTACATCATCCAAACCGTAAATGAAAGACCAGGAGAAGTGGTCCTGGTGACCACAGGATCTCTCACCAATATCGGCCTTGCACTGGGAAAAGATCCAAGTATCGCGAAGAAAATAAAGAAAGCGTATATCCTGGGTGGTGTGTTCCGTATTCCTGGAAACATCACACCAGTGGTGGAATACAATATTTTTGCAGACCCTGAAGCAGCAAAGATTGTGCTGAACTCCGACATGGACAAGATTCTTGTGCCGCTGGATGTGTGTGAGAACAATGAGTTTGCGGACAGCATGCTCACAAGGGATCATTTAGCAGACATGCAGCATGCAGGTCTCACAAAAATCACCGAATACGTGGTGGATAAATTCCCCATCTACATTGACATGTGGAGAGAATACTTTCAGCTGGGCGGATTCCCCATGGATGATGTCATCACCGTGGCTTTAGCGGCGGATGAATCCCTTTGCACCTATACAGACTCTGTCTTTGTGGATGTGGAACTGGAAGGAAAGCTTACAAGAGGCCAGACCATTGCCTACTTTGGTTACCAGATCTTAAAGAATGAGTGTGTCTCTGAAAAAACAACGAAGATTGCTAGAACGGTTGCTGGAAAAAGATTCATGAATGATTTTGTGGAAAAACTCATCTTGCCAGTGGCTCCGGTCGGGGAGGTCTAAATGAAGGTACTTTGTTTTGGATCTCTTAATGTGGATATGGTATTTACCGTCCAGAATTTTGTCAAACCCAAGGAAACCATCCATTCTGAAAGCTTAACCTACTTTGCCGGCGGCAAGGGCCTCAATCAGGCCATTGCCCTGAGAAAGGCGGAGGCAGATGTGTATCTGGCGGGAAGCATTGGCCAGGATGGTCAGATTCTTCTTGAAACCTGCAGGAAAAATGATCTGAATTCCCGCTATGTCCGAACCACTGAAGGCAGCTCAGGAATGGCTGTGATTCAGGTGGATCAGGAAGGGGAAAACTGCATCATCCTCTATGAAGGAGCCAACGGCAGGAACACCACATCCTTTATGGATGACGTGCTGAAGGATTTCCATAAAGGAGATTTCATTGTGCTCCAGAATGAAATCAGCAATCTTCCATATCTCATAGATGCTGCAAGCAAGAAGGGGATGAAGATTGTCCTCAATCCTTCTCCTGTTCATGAAAGCCTACTTCAATGCGGTTTGGAGAAGTGCTCCTATCTAGTGCTGAATGAAGTGGAAGGAAAAATGCTTTCAGGAAAAGAAGACTATAAAGAGATTGTTGAAACCTTATACAGCACTTATAAGAATCAGATTATTCTCACCGTTGGAAAAGATGGTGTGTACTTCAATGAGGACCATGAGGTCCATCATGTATCCGCAATCACCGTGAAAGCGGTGGACACCACTGGCGCAGGAGATGCTTTCACGGGGTATGTCATTGGAGAAATCTCCAGAGGCAAAGACGTGAAAGAAGCCATCGAAACTGCGGTTTTTGCAGCAGGAATCGCTGTGACAAAGACAGGAGCCAGCGAGTCTATTCCGCCTTTGGCTGAAGTAGAAGCCCAAATGAAAAAAGTCTCGTCCCTTTAATTTAGCACCCCTATCTTTATTGGCTCGTGAACGGCTCTGTCGAAGATGAGTCCGTAATGTAAGCTGCTTTCTCAAAAATGAGAAGGCAGCTTTTTACGATATAAAATAAAAGAAAAAATACTATAGAAGAAGAGCATTCAAGGAAGAGCTGGATCCATATTATGAAGTCGGTGTATGAATTTAAAGAAGCCCAAGAATGTTTTTGGTCTTTCATGCAATGAGCCGATATAAAAACATCCAATGAGTATTCAAAAGAGCTTTCCATCTACAATTTCATATATTATCGGGTATACTAGTAGAGAATAGTAAAGTTTACGGAGGAACGTATTTTTGATTACAGAAAACCAGATTGCCTACGAAGTAGTAGAAGATCCAAACATCGCATTACCAAGTGTACAGCCGGTGCTGCCTGATGATGTGTATCATAATCGTCTGAAGCGAACACTTCAGGAGATGAGTAAGAGAAATCTGAAGTATCTTATGATCTACGCTGACCGGGAGCATTATGGGAACTTTGAGTATCTCACAGGGTATGGGCCACGATTTGAAGAAGCGCTTCTTATTGTGGACCAGAGTGGGGAATCCTACACACTGTTGGGAAATGAGTGTCTTGGCATGGCTAAGCAGAGCAGAATCACCACTGAATGCATTCTCTTTCATGCATTTTCCCTTCCCAATCAGCCCATCCATGACAATAAGACTCTGAAGGAAATTTTGCGGTATATAGGTGTGGATGCCAATGTCCGGGTGGGTATGGCAGGATGGAAACTTCTATATCCAGACTTTGGCACAAGACAGGACTTTGATGTACCGTCCTTTATTGTGGATAAGGTGAAGGAGGTCACAGGAGAAGGATCTTTAGAAAATGTCACGGATCTCTTTATTGATCCCCAGTATGGACTTCGTGTCATAAACACAGCCCATGACATCGCTTATTTTGAGTTTGGTGCAGCCTATGCCTCCGATGCGGTGCTAAATATGCTTCGACATACCCGGACGGGCCTCACAGAGATCGAAGTATCACAGTACAGCACTTCTGGGTCTCTGCCCACATCCTTATTTCCGAAAGTGCTGGCAGGGGAGCGTATGGACCTTGGAATGGTCAGTCCAACCACCAATAAATTGAAGCTGGGGGATCGCTTTCAGGTGTCCATGGGACTTATTGGAGGGCAGAGTAATCGTAGAGGCTTTGCAGTGTATTCCGAAGCAGACCTTCCAGAAGAATCCAGAGATTTTCTGGATAAAATCGCGAAACCGTATTTCACCGTCATGGTCAACTGGTATGAGAATATGCAAATTGGCGTCAAAGGATCAGAAATCTATCTGATGGTGGAAGAAACCTATCCTAGAAATGTTCATGGATGGTTTCTTAATCCAGGCCATCTCATTTCTACGGAAGAATGGATGTCTTCTCCCATTTATGAAGGATCCGAGATCACCATGAAAAGCGGTATGATACTTCAGATGGACATCATTCCATTTCTTGAAAAGATATATGCTGCGCCAAACTGTGAAGACGGGATTGCCATTGGCGATGAGAAGCTGAGGGAAGAGATAAAAACGCTCTATCCGGAAGTGTATGGCAGGATCATGGCAAGAAGAGAATTCATGGAGAAAAAGCTCAACATAAGACTGAAACCGGAAGTGCTTCCTTTATCAAACATCACAGGTTTATATCGGCCCTACATGTTGAATAAAGACAAGGCTTTTGTGATCAGAAGAGAAGACTAACCCATAGTGAAATCATAAAAGAAGGATCTGGTGCTTTGTTTATAAGCATCAGATCCTTTTTGGATAGGTAAATAAGTTGTAGAATTATGAATCACTGAGCTGTCACATTATTATTGGCGAAGGCTTTGAAGATAGCTTCTCAAGAGTTGGTTTTGATTTACTCCAACAAGAAATCCATGATGTTTTTCACTTTGATTCCGGAAAAATCGTTGAAGATATTTTGATCCATTGTAAGTATGAATTTAGGATAATGATCCGATATGGATTCTAGTGGTCTAAGTTCCCGGATTCTCGTTTCTTCATTCAGAATAGAAGCGGAAATCTGATAATAAAATTTTTCGTTGGTTTTTGTTGCAATAAAATCTACTTCTAATGTTCCAACTTTTCCAATGGATACATCATAACCCCTTCTTATGAGTTCGAGATAGACGATATTTTCAAGAACATGACCGTAGTCTGTTCCTTGCAGGCCAGTAAGCTTGTTTCGTATCCCGATATCCACCATGTAATACTTCTCTAATGTTTTCAAGAACATTTTCCCTTTTAGATCATATCGGTTTGCTTTATAGATAATGTAGGCACTCTCTAGCATCTTAAGATAGTTATCGATGGTTTCGCCCGTTGTCTTTCTTCCGCTGCTTGTAAGGTAATCACTGATTTTTTTGGTGGAAACCACGCTGCCGACGTTTGAAGCGATATATTTCAAGATACTTTCCAGAAGTGCAGCATCACGAACTCCATTTCTTTCCACTACATCTTTCATTAGAACTGTGTTGTAAATTCCTTCAAGGAAAGGTCCAATGGTGTCTTTATGTTCCAGAAGTTCTACTATAGTAGGCAATCCGCCGTAGAGAAGGTATTGATTAAACTTCTCAGGGAGACTTAGTGGGCTGTCTGGATCAAGAAAATCAAGATACTCTTTAAAAGATAATGGAAGCATTTTGATTTCAACATAGCGTCCCGCAAGAAGGGTGGAAAGTTCGGAAGATAATAAATAAGCATTAGAACCAGTGATATAGATATCAGCATTGACATCTACGAGTAAAGAATTTACAACTTTTTCCCAAGATTTGACTTGTTGTATTTCATCTAGAATAATATAATACTTTATTTTTTCATCTGATATTCGTTCCATGATATATGCATGGAGTGTCTTATAAGTGTTAATCTCATCGAACTCTAATGATTCGAAATTCATCCGGATAATTTGTTTTTCATGGACACCACTTTTACGAAGATGCTGTTCGAAAAGGGAAAGCAAGGTTGACTTACCGGATCTCCTTAATCCTGTAATCACTTTAATTAAACGCTTATCTTTAAACTCAATTAATCGGTGAAGATAAAGATCTCTATTTTTCATGTTATCACCCCTTATTAAAAGTATAGTCTGAAAAACAATAACTTTCAATAGTTTTGCGGTTATACCCTAAAAACTATTAATAACCATAAAGTTTTAAAGATATAACCGAAAAACTATTAATAAATATAAAGTTATACGGCTACAACCTATAATTAGGCCGGATAAACTTACCGTTATATTATGGTAAACAATAAAGGCGATTCTTGTTGTTGCGCTGATCGTTTATTTTCTCAGAAAGAAAGATCTCTTTATAGGACTGGATTTTCTAAATGAGATCTCATTGCCACAGAGTCTATTTTCTGATGAGAAGAATCTAAAAGGAGCCATTGGAGAAGACTATATCCAGAAGATATTGCTGAAGTTTCCATCCTCGAACAGAATTCTCCGAAATATCTATGTGCCAACCAAAGAAGGGAATGCCGTAGAGGTTGACCTGAGCTACATCACAGAAGTAGGAATCTATGTCATAGAATCAAAAAACTACAGTGGATGGACCTTTGGAAATGATCAGCAGAAGTACTGGACACAAACGCTCAAAAGTGGAGAGAAGAACAGGTTTTATAACCCTGTGTGGCAGAATGAAGGCCATATAAGAGCTCTTAGTCAGTATCTTCAGGCAGATCCTAGGTTGTTCCGCTCTTACATCATCTTCAGCAACCGATGCACCATCAAGGAAATGTCAGTATCCCAAAAGCATGTGGTGGTGATGAACCGGTCCAATCTCTATGATCATTTGCTTTTAGAGATGAGTGAGAAGCCTCGTATACTGACTAAGGAGAAGATGGAAGCCTTCAGCGAGAGGCTGGAGGAGCTTACGTTCATTTCAACTGTGATGAAGGAGAAAAATATAGAACAAGTGCAGAAAAAGTCTGAATCTTCGACTTGGAAAAATCCTAAAAGAAGATCAGAATCCAAGAACAGAGTCGTTCCATTATCTCGCAAAAAGGTGATAAGAAAAATGAAACAGGTAAAGTCATTTACCTGAATATCAAGAAATAGGGGAGCAGAGTGCGGATTTCTTGCGGATAGGATCTAATCCTTTACTATTGGGTTCGATAAAATTATGGGAGAATGAGTTATGAGAGTACATTTAAGAGAAGTCCTGGATGCACTGGATGCGACAAATGACAGTTCAGTCTTTGTGTTCAGCAAAAAAAGAAATCGAGTGCTTTTATTCTTTGAAGGTTCCTTAGCAGATGAGTTAGAAAATAACCTTACATTGGAGGATGCTTTGAATGACCCTGACAGCTATATACCGCTGCCTACAGAATATGAGATTCACGAGTATCAGATTATGGAGGATTTTGTGAATAGCTTGGAGGAAGAAGGTGCAGCCCGTGAACTGCTTCATACCATGCAAGGAAAAGGCGCATTCCGACGTTTTAAAGAGAAGGTCAGCCTCTTGAATCTAGAAGACAGATGGTACAGATACCGGAACGATGAATATGAAAAAATAGCGATGGAGTGGTGCAGTAGTAATGGAATTGAATCGATCAAGAATAAATAATTTATCCAAATATAAAACCAGCGATACTTTCTTAAGAATCGCTGGTTTATGATGATACTATGCTCTTGTCATTTCTTGTAATCGCAGTACAACTTCTTCAAGAAAGATGAAGAATATCGTTCTTGTCTTTTCATATGGTTTCAGAATATCAGACTGTCTTTCTTTGGCCAGCCAGAAGATTCGGTCACACTGATTAAGAAGAGACTTATTATACTCTTCAACCACCATGATAACTTCAGAATCTTTTTGTTTTGCCTTTGCATAGATGGTTTCGAAAGAGCTGAACGTACCTGTTACGGTCATAATGATGATAAGCGTCTGGCTGTCTATGATGGATGAAACGGAAAGCTCATCAGAAGTTGCAACGATAATTTTATTGGTGCAGGTCCGAAGACGATATTCGAAATATTGAGCGCAAAGTAAAGAAGGGCCATATCCAAAGAGGATGATCTTTGGATATTTTTTTATGGCTTCGACAAGCTCATCAACAAGAGAATCATCAAAGTCCTTCATAAAGCCAAGAAGGCGTTTCAGTTCACTTGAGGATGTAGCTGGAGTGGCGAAATCCTTCAAAAAATCACTGTATTGTTTGAAATTTGCAAAACCGATTTTTTTCACGAATTTACTGATTTTTGAAGGAGAAACCTCACAATACTCTGCCACATCTGTGATGCGCATTTTCTCATGTTCATCTGCATATTGCCGTATGAGTGTATATAACTCCTTCTCCAAGGGGTTTAGTTTGTTCAAATCCACATTTAACACGAAATCCCTCCAAATATTATTGTTAATTCATCTTATCATTGCAATGTTTCGATGTAAAGGTGAACTGTTAAATATTCTGACAATAGAAAATAAAATAAGTAATTTTCCATAAAATAATAATATAAGCGTTTACTTAGTAAATTTTTCCAAAAAATCATTGATTTTTCTAAAGTGCTATGGGATAATCAACTCGTGATCACGATTATAGATGTTCGTAGCCTAAGTGCTTTAAGGAGGCCAATTCATGAGAGAAGATTTAATTGAAGTGTTGAAAGCGATGCTGACACCGGACCAGGTGAATACTGGTACTGAAGATTTATATGATGCAGCAGCAGACCGATATAAGAAATATGCCAAAGCCCGCAAGGTTTTGGATGTGCCAATCCCAGTGGCGATTGTTTATCCAAAAAATACCGAGGAAGTAGCAAAGATACTCAGCTATTGCAATGAGGAGAAAATCAATGTGATTGCTAGAGGTGGAAAAACTGCCACTGAAGGTGGACTCGAAAACTGGAAGGAAACGACAATTATTCTGGATGCGCTTTACTTAGACAAGATTTTGAAGATTGATCCTTACAATATGCAGGCTACCGTAGAAGCTGGAGTCGCTCTGCAGGACTTAGAGGATGAACTTCGTAAGATTGGATATACCACAGGTCACTCACCACAGTCAAAACCAGTTGCAAAGTTTGGTGGACTGGTTGCCACAAGAAGTATCGGACAGTTCTCCACTTTATATGGTGGGATTGAGGATATGGTGGTTGGACTCGAGTGCGTGTTCCCCAACGGTCATGTTTCAAGAATAAAGAATGTTTCCAGAAGAGCAGGCGGGCCTGACATACGTCATATCGTAATCGGAAACGAAGGTACACTATGCTACATCACCGAAGTTACCGTGAAAATCTTTAAATATTTCCCGGAAAACAACAGATTTTTTGGGTACTTAATCAAGGATGTTGAGACTGGAATCAAAATCCTAAGAGAAGTCATGGTCAATGGTTATCGGCCATCAGTAGCAAGAACGTACTCTGAAGAAGATGCAGCACAGCATTTCTATCATTTCTATGAGAACAAGTGTGTGTTGATATTTATGGCAGAAGGGCGTGAGAATATCGTTGAAGCGACTAGCCAGGGAATCCATGAAGCTGTGGAAAAGTTTAAGGACGGTATTGTGAAAGAAGTGGATAGCTCACTTATTGAAAACTGGTTTAATCATCTCAACTGGTCACAGAAGGACATTGATGATGAAGTGGAAGGTATGCTGGAAAATGATTACCACGCAGGATTCACAACAGAAATTTCTTCTGATTGGGAAACGATTCCTAAGATTTATAACAATGTCATAGAAAGAATCCGGAAGGAATTTCCAAGAGCGCATGATCTGACAATGCTTGGTGGGCATTCATCACACAGCTATATCAACGGAACAAATATGTATTTTGTATACAATTATGAAATTCATTGTGCGCCAGAAGATGAAATGAGAATCTACCATCATCCTCTCCAGACCATTATTGTTGAAGAAACTTTAAAATTGGGTGGATCCATGTGCCATCATCACGGGATTGGAAAATATAGAAGTGAATGGACAAAAGATGAACATGGTTCAGCATATTTCATGCTGGAAAAGCTAAAAGAAGCATATGATCCAAATGGTATTATGAATTTTGGTACCATATTCCCCCAAGAAGAAGGGATGAAATACATTAAGTAAAGAACGAGGGAAGAAATGAAAATAATATGTACTGTCAAATACGTACCAGACGTAGATAAGTTTCAGTTTGATTTTGAAAAAAATGTTGTAGTTCGACATAATATCAGAATGATCTTGAATCCAGATGATACAAAAGCAGTAGGACTTGCCTTGGCAATGAAGAAAAGCGATCCAAAAGTAAAGGTCGAAGTACTTTGCATGGGTCCCAAATCTGTGCTGCCCATGGCGAAAGACCTGATACGTATGGGGGTCGACCAGGTGACACTGTTAAGTGATGCCAGATTCGTAGGCAGCGACAGTTATATTACGAGTAAGATTCTAGGGACTTATCTCTATAAACAGAAGGCGGACCTGATTCTCACAGGAAGTCACTCACTAGATGGAGATACGTCCCATGTCCCCTCACAAGTTGCGGATTTTCTTAGCTTACCCCATATGACTGGAGTTACAGAGTTTCACTTGAGTGGCATGGAACAGGGACGGGTCGAGTTCACTTCAGAAAATGAGTTGAAACGTATCCGGTTCTCTATGAAGCTGCCAGGAATACTCAGCCTCAGTAAAGATGCAAAGTATAAACTGCCTTATATCCGATATGAAGACGTAAATCAGAATGTGGATCAATTTATACAGACTCTTACTTTGGAAGACTTGGATCTTGATATTGCAGAAGTTGGACTGCAAGGTTCTCTAACTAAAGTAAAGAGAACCTTTGTTAAAGAATACAAACTTCGGAATCAGGAAGTCATTGGAACCGATGAGGATGGTATTGAAAGAATCTATCAGTTCCTCAAGAACAATGGCTATATTGGAGGAAAGAAGTATGCTGAATAAGAAAGTGCTGATATTTCTAGATCCAGAAAACCTCAAAAATTCCATTGATCTTTTGGAAGTTACAAGAATTATTTATGGCGAACCAGTAGAATCCTTTGGGCTCTTATGCGAGAGTGATGTCACCCAAGCAGCGGGATACTTTAATTATTTATACTCCGTAACTTCGGATGAGAGTATGTTTTATGACACCGGTGCAGTAACAGACTATGTAGAAAAGCTCCATAAGGAAAAACAGTTTGATGCTATCTTAATACCGGCAACATTTATCGGAAGAATATTAGCACCAAGAATTGCTAGACGGCTTCATACAGGACTTGTGGCAGATGTCACAGATCTGCAAAAAGAAGGAGATACTGTGGAAATGATCAGACCTGCATTCAGTGGGAAAATCATGGCAGGAATCTTGAATATGAGTGATGGACCACTCATGATGACGGTGAGACAAAATGTATTTCAATATCAGAGCAAAACAAATATGGATACTACCGTATATAGGGAGCCTAATGCTCTAAAAAGCTCTTTCGGCATCTCCATGATAGAAACTGAAGAAAAAAAGGTTTCTTATGATATCAGAGACAGTGAAGTTCTCATTTCTGGTGGTGGAGGCGCAAAGCAGATATTCCATAGGCTGGAAGACTTATCCGATCTTTTGGGAGGAAATGTTTCTGCCAGCAGAAAAATGGTGGACCAGGGTATGGCCACCCGTGCTGTTCAAGTCGGACAGTCTGGAAAGACTGTTACGCCGAAGCTTTATATGGCACTGGGGATTGACGGTGCAATACAGCATGTGGAGGGTCTAAAAAATGTGGAACATATCATATCAGTAAATCTCAATAAAAATGCACCTATTTGTGCTCTTTCCGATATTGTTGTTCAGGGAGACACAAGTCAGTTTGTAGAAAAACTCATTGAACGTATTACACGAGAATAATATTTTATAGGAGGGAATTATGGATATTCAAGATTTCAACTTAGACTTTTTTAAACTGGAAGGGAAAAATGCTATTGTTACTGGAGGAAATGGTGGGCTGGGTAAAGCATTCTGTCTAGCTCTGGCTAAAGCAGGTGCAAATGTTATGGTCACAAGTCTTGCCGATGACAATGGAGAGACTAAGGAACTCATAGAAGCGACAGGACAGCAGTATAAGCTTGTTCTTACAGACATCACACAACCTGGTGAATGTAAGAGAGTAGTGGAAGACTGCGTCAATACTTGGGGAAGTATTGATGTTGTGGTTAACTGTGCAGGGATTTCCATTAACGTGGAAGATGTTACCAAATACACCCGAGTGGAATGGGATAAGATGATTGCTGTCAATCTGACCGCTGCATTTGAAATGATTCATGAAGCCTGTAAGTTCATGATTCCTCAGAAGAGTGGAAAGATCATCAACATTGCATCTCTTTACTCCTTCTTAGGCGGACAGTGGTCACCAGCCTACGCTGCTACTAAACACGGGATTGTAGGACTGACAAAAGCTATGTGTGATGAACTTGCTCAGTTCAATATTCAGGTGAATGCCATCGCTCCAGGATACTATGCTACCCCATTGACAGAAAAAACAAGAAGTGATGAGAAAAGAAATGCGGAAATTCTTGCTCATATCCCAGCAAATCGATGGGGCTATACAGCAGATCTAATGGGTGCAACTGTATTTCTTTCAAGCAGTGCGTCAAACTATGTCAATGGAACAGTTCTTGTTGTAGACGGCGGATACCTGATGAGATAAGAAAAGGAGAGAACTATGAGTACAAAGTACATCCTTGCCATCGATGGTGGAACACAAAGTACCAAAGTGGTGATTTTTGACACAGAAGGAACAGAATATTGCTCCACTACAGTGAAACTGAAACCGATGATTTTGAACAATCACGGAAAAGCGGAACATCCAGACGATGATTTATGGACAAGTCTTATTGAAGCTTGCCAGGGTGTTCTAAAAAAATTTCAAGGAAATGTAAACGATATTATTGGTGTTGGGCTCGGATCCATTAGATGCTGTAGAGCACTTGTTAAGGAAGATGGAAATCTTGCAGCACCCGTACAAAGCTGGATGGACATAAGACTTTCAAAGCCTTATGAGCATGAACTGGATGAAGTACGTTATGTGACAACGACGACAGGGTATCTTACATACAGACTTACGGGAGAGGCAAAAGATACGCGATCCAATTATGTGGGACCATGGCCCATTGATCCAGATACATTGGACTGGTATGTGGACGAAGATAAATTCAACGCATACACAACACCAAGAGAAATGCTTTTTGAGCTGGTGGATCCTTCAACAGTTCTTGGACATGTAACCCAAAAAGCCAGTGAAATCACAGGTATTCCAGAAGGTATTCCTGTGGTAGCGACCTCTAATGATAAAGCGGTGGAGGGGCTGGGCGCAGGACTTGAAGATGATGGTACGGTGCTGGTTTCTTTAGGGACTTACATCACTTCCATGATGGTCGGAGATAAGTATGACCCGAATACTGTGAACTACTGGAGCAATCCAGGGGCAGTGCAAGGGGAATTCCTCTACGAGAGCAATGGTATCAGAAGAGGTATGTCCACTGTCACTTGGGTTAAAGACTTGATGGGCAGCGACGTGGTAAGAGAAGCAGAAAAACGAGGAATATCTCCAGAAGCATACCTCAATGAACTGGCAGCAAAGGTTCCAGCAGGTAGCAATGGACTCTATACCATACTTCATTGGCTCGCAAGACCCAACGTCCTACATGAAAGAGGAATGATGATCGGATTCAACGGTACTCATAAAGGGGAGCATATGTTCAGATCTGTGCTGGAAGGCATCGCCTTCACCATGAAAAATAACGCGCAGGCCATGTGCGATGAACGTGGCACCGAACTTAAGAACCTTGTAGTCAGTGGTGGAGGTTCCAACGGCGAACTCTTTATGCAGATTTTTGCAGATGTATTTGGTGTGCCTGCACACAGAAATGTTGTGAATGGATCTGCAAGTATGGGAGCTGCCATTTGTACAGCACTGGCACTAGGAGTATACAGCTCCAGACATGAGGCCATTACTAATATGGTGAAGCGTAGAGACACATTCATGCCGAACTTAAAAAATACAGAACTTTATCACAGAATGAACTCAGAGGTCTACTCACAGATTCCTTCTGTTACGGATGAACTTCTAAAAAAATCTCATAATATCTTCCATAACCCTAAACCTTAATAATAGGAGGCAACATATGAAAGATTCAACAAGAAAATGGATTACCATCGCAATTCTTGCTACTGCCGCTGGTATAATCTTTGAACTGCCCTATATGAGATACACTTTTTATGATCCCTTAAGAGAAGGGTTAAACCTCTCTCATGAACAGTTTGGTGAACTTATGAGCTTCTATGGTACTCTTGCGTTTATATTCTATATCCCAAGTGGATGGCTTGCAGATAGAGTATCACATAAGTGGCTGCTTGGATTCTCATTGATTGGAACAGGTCTTGGTGGGTTCTACCTATCTACCTGGCCAAGTTTTACAGGAGCTAGAATACTTTTCGCATTCTGGGGAATCACAACAATTTTCACTTTCTGGTCTGCTCTTCTAAAAGCAACCAGCCTTCTTGGAGACAAGAGTGAACAAGGGAAACTATTCTCATTGACAGAAGGTGGGCGAGGAATCATTACATCCTTGAGCGCTTTGACTGCTACGGCTATGATTGCACAGATTGGTGCAACACCAGACAAGTTCGTTTATGTATTGTATCTGTATTCAGGTATCTGTATTGTTACAGGTTTAGGGGCACTTTGGCTTGTACCTCATAACAAGGGAGTCAAGGGACCTGAAGAAAAGAGTGCAAATATCATTAAGGACATGATAGACGTTGCAAAGCTCCCTATTACATGGCTTCTTGCAGTATGCATCTTTTCGATTTACACCGTTTATACAACTTCCAGCTATTTTACTCCTTATATGACTGAAGTATTTGGTGTATCCGCAGCAACCGCTGCTGTTGTCGCTACTTTCAAGAATCACCTCTTTAGACCATTATCCGGTATTGTTGGAACATTCCTAACAACAAAAACAGGATCTTCTATTCCAGCAATGAGATACAGTATTATCTTCTTGGCAGCGCTCATTGGGATCACTCTGGTGCTTCCAATCAATGCCTCATTTGTCCTGATCATATCTGTGGTCATAGCACTGATTGGACTCATGACATTCGTACTTCGTGGGCTTTATTTTGCACCGGTTGGAGAAGTGGGAACACCAAAGAGATTTCTTGGAGCAGCCATGGGGCTAATTTCTACCATTGCTTTTGCTTCTGACATTTTTAACTTCAAGATTGTCGGCAGAATCCTTGATACGAATCCTGGAATTGGAGGCTATAAAATTGTGTTTATGTACATCCTTGGTCTTCTAGCAGTATCCTTGGTATCCCTGGTATTCCTCAAGAGGTTTGCGGCAAAAAGCGCAAAAAATCAGGACAAAGTAGAAGAAATCGGTTAAATGATCTGGCAGACAGCTGAAGATTTCAGCTGTCTGCCTACTACCATAAGGAGGGTTTTGACTATTGGAGAAAAAAAAGAAGGCAGCAAATAACTTGATGAAAGGGCTGCGAATATGGGTAATCATACCTGCATTAGCGCTTCTTGTAGCCACAGTTGTATTAAGCTTTATAAATTATGATGCATTTCTAGATGTGACGACAAAAGCAAAAAACTTTATGGTGATTGATATGGGCTGGGTTTTCAACATCATGGGGGTTGCCAGTATTTTAGCACTTATCCTAGTTTATTTTACACCGCTGAAAGATGTGAGACTTGGTGGACCGGACGCGAAGCCTCTTTTGAAGAAGTCCACTTGGTTTGCAATTACCCTTTGTACTACCATAGCCGCTGGAATCCTGTTCTGGGGAACTGCTGAACCTATTTATCACCTGGCATATCCACCTGCATCTCTTGGAATTAAGCCTATGTCACCTGAAGCAGCTAAATTTGCCATGGAAACTATGTATCTGCATTGGACCTTTGTGCCCTATGCATTGTATGCCCTCCCTACCATCGTATTCGGGTTTGCATATTACAATATGAGAAGACCATTTAGCGTAGGATCCGAAATTGCTCCACTGATTGGGGAGGAAAAACAGCTGAAGGCGAACTCTATTATTGATGCCATAGTTCTATTTACCGTTGCCACAGGGATTTCTTCCTCATTTGGAACAGCTGTGCTAAATATGGGAGGAGGACTTAATGCGATTTTTGGGTTAAACAATGATAAAAACCTATGGGTCATCATTACTATTCTAGGAGCCATAGCATTTATTATTTCCTCTGGAACAGGTCTGATGAAAGGAATTAAGTATCTTTCGGACTTTAACGTCTATATTTATTATGTTATTATTGGCGCACTGCTTATTGTTGGACCTACAAAGTACTTCATGGGACTTGGTACAGAAGCCTTTGGTGGTTTCTTAGACAACTTCTTCAGTAAAGCAATGTTCACAGGTACAGCGTATGGAGATGCGTGGGGATCAGACTGGACCATGTTCTACTGGTCCAACTGGATGGCTTGGGCTCCAGTTTCTGCAGTTTTTCTGGCAAGAATTGCATATGGTTATAAAATTAAAGAAATCATTATGATGAATCTATTTATTCCAGGGCTATTCAGTGTAGTTTGGATGACAATTCTTTCTGGTACCAGCATAAATTTCCAGCTGACAGGTCGTGTTGATATCCTAGGCATAATGAATGAGCAAGGTGCAGGAGCTGCAGCATATGCAATACTAAGAGAGTTTCCGTTATCGGGACTATTCATCTTCATCTATGTCCTTGCTGTATTTATTTCCTTTATCACAGCAACAGATTCTACAACCAATGCCATGGCGTCTATTTCCACATCTGGTATGGATGACGGAACAAAAGAAGCTCCTCTTCCAATTAAAATATTGTGGGGACTTGTGATAACAGTTGTAACACTTGTGTTCCTCACAACATTGGGGATTGATGGTATTCGAATGATGTCCTATCTAGGAGGCTTTCCTGCACTCTTTATCGGAGCACTTAGTTTAGTTTCATTGGTTCTTATGATGAAAAAGCATTCAAAGATGGACAAAGTCAGTGAGAAGAGTGAGAATATGAAGTCTGATAATGATGAAACAGCTTAATGAACTATATTAAATATGATTGATAGACACCATAAAAAGCAACCCTTCCAATTCGGGAGGGTTGTTTTTATGGTGTCTTTTTACATGAGAATGAAGCTTGAAGTGTTTTTATTTGTTTAGAGTATTGTTTAGTGTCTTCTTTGCTGAGAAGATTTGAGTGTCAATACAATGCTGCTATGGGATCCTAATAGCAGAATTTCAGTCTTCATACACTATGTGTCCAAATGCAATTTATACTGCTGATACTTATTGGTTACAGCTTTTGCTTTGCGATCTCTCTATAATCTTTTCTGTACTGAGAGGGTGAGATCCCAGCATATTTTTTAAAGACGCGGTTGAAATGCGTAACGTTGGAGAATCCTGTAAGATTAGAGATCTCGGTAATAGAAAGGTCTGTTTCCATGATCTTACGCTGGGCATTGGAGATTCTAGTGACGCTGATATACTGAACAATGGTGCGGTTTGTCATCCTTTTGAACTCCCGGCATAAGTAGTAATGGCTTACATAGAATTTCTTTGCCAACCCTTCTAAGGAGATATTTTCCGCATAGTTTTCATGAATGAAGTCCATGACTTCTCCAATGAGGTGTTTATTACAGCTCTCTTCTTTATTTTCCGCTTTCCTTAAAAAAGTGACCAGCATGGCATTTAGAAGGCTCTGCATGGACTCCTGTTTGAAGACGGGATTCTCATTTTCCTCTTCCAGCATCTGACGCAGAATCTCTTCCATGGTTCTTTGAAGAGAAGGGTCAGGCCTGTAGGTTCCTGTAGAGTTCTCCATGGCATCTCTCAACTCTTTTGATGTGAGGGCATTGGGTCTGAAGTATAAAACGATGCGCTTAAACGGTACATTGAGATCACCATAAGAGTGGTGCATGACGTAGGGAGCTTTGAGGGCAAACATTCCAGGTTCAATACTGAAAATGTCACTTTCTATGATGATATTTCTTCCACCTTCCTCTAGAAAGTAAATTTCATAGAAGTCATGGAAGTGGGACTTTGTCATATTATCATTGACACCTTCTTTACGTTCACAGGCGATGAGTTGTCCTTCTGTCATTCTGATTCCAGCATAATCAATCAATATAAAACACACCTTTCTGGGGATTGAGAACTATATCTAATAGAGAATTATTACGTTTTCATTTTAACTCTAAGAGCAAGATATGTAAAGAAATGGAGTTTTCACTGCAATTTTTGTCTAGTTTGAATGTAATCGATGTAATACAATAAAGTCACTGTTAGAGAAATAACAAAAAGGAAGAAGGATATTAACATGGTAAGGTTTGAGGGATCTTCTCAGTACAGTAAAGAGACCTTGTATCAGCTGTACAAAACAACAAATGAAATCTATGGTATGAAGAAAATCCTAAAAAAGCTTTTGCTGGGCTTTGCCTTGGCATTGGCCGGTCTCTTCCTTGATCTGCCGATGATTCTTCAGGGAATCCTTCTGATGTCAGGCGCCTGGCTCATGGTAAGCAAAGACTTTCCAGCCAGAATGAAAGCAGAGGATGTGCTGGAGACAAGAGGGAATCATCTTCCAGAGCTCAAGACGAAATTCTATGACGGTCATCTTGAACTCAGCTCGAGTAAGAAAATGAAGCTTTCGTATCGTGATATTGAACATCTTTCTGAAGTAAACGGTCTCATGATGATTTTCTTCTCAAAAGACAGTGCCATCGTCATAGACAACGAAAGTCTCACTGGGGGAACAATGGAAGAGCTGAAAGACTTTTTAGAGGATAGAACGAATCTGACCTTTCGTCAAAGCAGATCTTTCCTCAGCATGAGCCTAAAAGACCTTATGGGGCTTATCCGAAAATCATAAAAGGGTTACCACAATGAAATGATAGCGCATCGCTCCGTCGATTCACTATAGATGTCAATTTTCAACATTTTAGGAGGAAAAACATGTTTAAAACAAAAAAACTAGTATCAGTTGTTCTAGCAGCTATGCTTGCGGTAGGACTTGCCGCGTGTGGTGAAAAGGCAGAATCTCCAACTGGAGAAAAAACCTTTGATCTGAAGCTTGGCCACAATCTTGCAGAAGACCACGCAGTGCATCTGGAGCTATCCGACTTTGCAGATAAAGTGAAGGAAAAATCCAATGGTACCATCAATATCCAGATTTTCCCCAATGGAACCCTGGGCAGTGAGACCGATATGATTTCACAGATTCAGAACAGCGCTTTGGATATGGCAAAGGTTTCAGCCTCCACACTTGGAAACTTCAGTACACAGTATAATGCATACTCTGTACCTTATGTCTTTGATAATCAGGAGCATTTTTATAGTGTTATGGACGGTCAGATTACAGAAGACATCTTCGCAAGTACATCTGGGGATGGGTTTATTGGACTTACTTGGCTGGATTCCGGTTCAAGATCTTTCTACACTAAGGATAAAGCCATCAGAACACCAGCGGACCTGAAAGGTCTGAAGATCCGTACCATGGATTCCCAGGTTGCGATAGATATGATGAATGCACTTGGTGGATCTGCAACGGTCATGGGATACAGCGACATTTACACCGGTCTTCAGCAAGGGGTCATCGATGGAGCAGAAAATAACGTAACAGCTCTGAGAGACCACGGTGAAGTGGCAAAGTTCTATTCCTTCGATGAACATTCCAGAATTCCAGACGTTGTCGTTCTTTCTCAGAAAATCTGGAATGAAATGACAGAAGAACAGCAGAATGTACTGAAAACTGCAGCAAAAGAAGCCAGCGAAAGCTATAAGACAAGATGGAAGAATTTTGAAGATGAAGTACTTGAAAAAGCTACCAATGAATTTGGTGTAGAGCTTGTTAGAGACGTGGACATCAAGGCATTCCAGGATGCAGTGCAGCCACTATATGAAAAACTCAAGACCGAAAGCCCTGAAGTCTATGAAGTAGTTCAGAAAATCAGAGATGCTGCTAAATAGGAAATGAGATCAGGAAGGCAGCGCTCCCAAAAAGAGCAGAGCCTTCCTTTTTCATGAAAATGAAGAAGAGAATAAAGAAAATAGTCCAAAGAATAAATGGAGGAAAATATGAAAAACATTGATAAAACCATTGATAATATCATGAAAGCTGTCATGGCGCTCGCCATGCTCTCCTTAGTAGTGGGCGGATTCTGGCAGATTTTTTCCAGATGGATTCTAAAAGATCCATCCACCTTCACCGAAGAATTCATGAGATATATGCTCATCTGGTCCAGTATGATTGGTTCTGCCTACTGCTTCTACAGCGATAAGCACCTGGCACTGGATCTGTTTAAAAAGAAAGCCACCGGAAAGAAAGAAAAAGTGCTGAATATATTCATCGAAGCAATGATTCTATTTTTTATCATCTATGTATTCATCTACGGAGGTGCAAGACAGGCATTTAACAGCACCAATACCTCACCGGTAATGCACATTCCCTTTAAAGTGCTGTATATGATTCTCCCGATTTCTGGTATTTTTATCGTTCTTGCCAGATTTCTCAAATATTATCAGAATTATACAATCATGAGAGACGTAAGAAAGGAGAAAAACTGATGGTAGTACAAGCAACCCTCATTCTGTTCACTATTTTCTTTGTGATGCTCTTCTCTGGAGTACCGATATCTGTGGGCATCGGCATCGCATCCATTGTCACTGCATTTTTCAGTTTTGACCCTTCTGTATTTGCCATCACCGCAGCACAGAGAGTGTTTTCAGGTATTGACTCTTTTGCGCTTCTGGCTCTTCCATTCTTTACCCTGGCAGGAAACATCATGAACAAGGGCGGTATCGCCCAGAGACTGGTAAGACTTGCAAGACTCGTGGTCGGATGGATTCCAGGGTACCTCGCCGCAACCAACGTGCTGGCCAACATGTTCTTTGGCGCCATCTCCGGTTCTTCTGTAGCGGCAACTTCCGCCATGGGAAGCATCATGAGCCCACTGGAGCTGGAAGAAGGGTATGACCCAAACTATTCTGCAGCGGTTAATATCTGCTCCGCACCTACAGGAATCATCATTCCTCCGAGCGGTCCGCTGATTCTTTATTCCATTACAGCCGGTGGCGTATCTGTAGCTGCTCTTTTCATGGGCGGTTATCTGCCTGGTATTCTTCTTGGATTGTCTGTGCTGGTTGTTGCCATTGTCATGGCTGCGAAAAAAGGATATAAGAAGTCCACAGTAAAAGATCCAGCTTCACCGCTTAAAATCGTCATCGATGCCATTCCGTCCCTTCTTGCTGTCATTATTGTCATGGCGGGGATCCTGGCAGGATGGTTCACACCAACAGAAGCGGGTGTTGTGGCTGTTCTTTACTGCGGTCTACTGGGCTTCCTCTACAAAGAACTAAACCTCAAGAATCTTTATGAAATTCTAGCAGATACGATGATCAGCTCCGCTACCATTCTCTTTTTGATCGCAGCATCCACCATCATGTCTTACGTGATGTCCTATTCAGGAATTCCTGCTGCCATCAGCAAAATGATCATGGGAGCCTCCAGCAACAAGTATGTACTGTTGTTCATCATGAATATATTCCTGCTTGTCATGGGTATGTTCCTGGATCTTACACCAGCCGTACTCATCTTCACACCGATTTTCCTGCCTATTGTCACAAGTATCGGTATGAGCCCTGTACATTTTGGTATCATGTTCATTCTGAACCTAGGCATAGGTTCCGTCACACCACCTGTTGGTTCCTGCCTCTTTGTGGGATGCAGTGTGGGTAAAGTATCCATTGAGGGAGTCACCAAATACATCATCCCACTTTTCATCGCCATGGTGGTTGCGTTAATGCTCGTAACTTACATACCGGCGCTGTCTTTATGGATTCCGTCACTCTTTGGTCTGGTACCAGGGTTCTAGGAACATAATTGCTCTTATGAGCATCAACATTCATGTGCAAGGAGAACAATATGAAGATCACAAAAGAATTTAGAAGTATCAGAACGGATCAAGGCGTATCCGTCATTAAGACCAACTGCTCCAGCATCGCTGTTATGTTTTTGACTGATGAGATTGTTCGAGTAAGGACATCTTTTGAAGAAGAGATGGATGAGGCATCCTATGTGCTTTCTCTTACTGCCTGGGAGGACCGGACAGATGGCTTTCTTGGAGAAGACAGAAAAAGAGTGGAGCCAGTTCAGCCGGAAATCAGAGAGTCAGAGGAGAAAATTCTCTTTAAAACAGAGAAGCTTACGCTGGAACTTCTGAAAGCTCCCTTTGGATTCAGACTCTATGATGAGGAGAATACTCTCCTTTATAGTGATCTGGAAGGTACGCCCTATATCAAAGACAGCAACAGCAGAGTGAACCACTACAGCAAGATGCTGTCAGAAGAAGAATGTTATTATGGATTCGGGGAGAAAGGGGGAGAGCTCAACAAGAACAAGGCTTTTCTAAGGCTACGAGCCACAGATGCCATGGGGTATGATGCCCAGAAAATGGATACGCTCTACAAGCATATTCCTTTCTATATCCGTCTGAACCGAGAAACCCAAAAAGCGGTGGGGCTTTTCTATCATAACTTTTATGAGTCCGTGTTCAACATGGGATGTGAAAAAAGCAATTACTGGAACCGCTACACATACTGGCAGGCTGATGGGGGAGACATTGATCTGTTCTTCATAGGCGGAAACACCATGAAAAACATCGTGGACAACTACACTTACCTGACCGGAAGACCCATGCTGCTTCCTAAAAGAGCGTTGGGATATCAGGGATCTTCCATGTACTATCCAGAACTGGAGAAGGACTGTGATGATGCCATCTTAAACTTTATTGACACCATAAAGGAAGAAGGATTCCCCATTGATGGGTTCCATCTCTCCTCTGGATACACCAACACCAATGGAAAGAGATATGTGTTCACCTGGAATCAGGACCGGTTTAAAGATCCCAAAGCGTATTTTGAAGCCATGAATGAGAAGGGTGCGCAAAATGTGCCAAACATCAAGCCTGGCATTCTATTGTCACATCCATGGTTTGAAGAGTTTTCAAAGAAAGAAGTTTTTGTCAGAAGCGAAGATGGCAAAGACCTTGCCACCGGCATGTGGTGGGGCGGAGAGGGTGCTTTCTGGGACTTTACAAAAGAAGCAGCCAGAAGAACCTGGAAGAACTATATGATTGAAAGCCTTATTTCCAAAGGTACCAGCTCCATCTGGAATGACAACTGTGAGTACGACAGTATTCTTGATAAAGACTCTTTGTGTGATTATGAGGGAGAGGGCGGCACCATCGGTCAGCTGAAGCCTCTAATGAGCACCATCATGTGCAAGATTGCAGGAGATGCAGTGAGGGAACACAATGCGGAGAAAAGACCCTATGTGGTCTGCCGAAGTGGAAGCGCCGGAATTCAGAAATACGCTCAGACCTGGTGTGGGGACAACTATACCAGTTGGGCATCGTTAAAGTACAACATTCCAATCATCACGGGTATGGGCCTTTCGGGTCAGCCCAATGAAGGTGCGGATATCGGAGGTTTTGCAGGTCCTGCTCCAGAAGAGGAACTGTTTGTGAGATGGGTCCAAAATGGTATTTTCCAGCCCAGATTCTCCATCCATTCCGCAAGCAATGACAATACAGTAACTGAGCCCTGGATGTACGAAGGTTCGAAAGATTTGATTAGAGAGGCCATGCTCCTCCGTTACAAGTTCATTCCATATCTGTATTCTTTGGAATATGAGGCCTCTGTCAAAGGAGCTCCCATCATGAGACCTCTTGTGTATGAGTTCCAGGAAGATGCTGCAGTATATGACGAGAGTTTTGAATTTATGTTCGGTAGAGATCTATTGGTGGCCAACGTCCTGGAGAAGGGAGCCACCACGAAAAAGGTCTATCTGCCACAAGGAAGCAAGTGGTATGACTGGAACGACAACTATACCTGCTACGAGGGAGGGCAAACCATAGAAGTGCCTGCGCCTCTTCAGACCATTCCGATGTTTATCCGTGAAGGCGCTATGATTCCCATGGCTCAGAATGAAATTCTCAGCATGGAAAAGGACAAGGTCACAAAGATGAAATGGATTCTTGCACCTGGTAAGGATTCCGAGTTCACTTTATACGATGACGACGGTGTGACCAATAACTATCAGAAGGGAAGCTTCAGAAAAACAAAGGTCACCATGACTGGAGAAGACGTGGTGAAGGTGAGCTTTCTAACAGAAGGCAGCTATGAAGATCCTGTGGATGAACTCTTTGTAGAAATGATTAAAAAAAGCAGAAGTCCTTTCTGGGTAGCCCTTGGCGATGAGAAAATCACACATTACTTCTCACGAAGAAAGTTTGAAGAAGCCGCGGAAGGCTGGTATTACAGCCAAACAAAACGAGCGGTACTGATAAAATACAAGAATCCTGGAAAAGACATCACACTGACAGTTTCCTTTGAGGATTTTGATCTCATCGGGATGTAATTAAAGGAGAAAACCATGCTCATTAAAAAATATGTATCGATGGAAAAGACGGACAATGGATATCTGATTCACGCAGATACTGCAGATGTCATGATTGTGTTCATGACAGAGCATATCGTCAGAATCCGGACCAGTTTTGACAAAACATTCAGAGAGTCTTCCTATGCCTTGGTCACCACGGCATGGGAGGATGATTTGGATGAACTTCTTTCCGAGGAACGAAAGAGGATTGAGCCCGCTTTGGTAGAGGTGGAAGAAACAGACAAGAAAATCACTTTCACCACCAAAGAAATGGTGCTCACCTTAAGAAAGGATCCATTCAGCTTCGTGCTGAAGGACCTTCAGGGAAATCTGATTTATAAGGATCTCAAAGAAAGAGCTTATGAGAAGGACCACTTGGGCAGACTCTTCCATTATACTTGTATGGATCCACAGAAAGATCATTTCTATGGCTTCGGTGAAAAAACAGGTCATCTGGATAAAAAGGGAAGACGCATGAGAATGTCCCCTAAAGATGCCATAGGACACGATCCAGAAATTGGAGAGCCTCTTTATAAGCACATTCCTTTCTATATGAGAACGGATGAATGTACGGGGAAGACCGTAGGATTTTTCTACAATAATGCTCACGACAGTGTTTTTGACATGGGAAATGAAATCAGTGGCTATTGGGAACGTTATGCCTACTATCAAGTGGATGGAGGAGACTTGGATCTCTTCCTGATTTACGGACCGGATGCTAAAAGAGTAGTGGATGGGTATACCTATCTTACAGGAAGGCCAGCTTTACCAACAAAACAGTCCTTGGGATACACGGCTTCCACCATGTATTATGCGGAGCTGGATGAGAACTGTGATGAAGAGATCTATCAGGTGATACAGAAGCATTTTGATGAAAAAATCTACATTGATAACTTCTGGCTCGCTTCTGGCTACTCTGCGGGGGAAGAAGACAAGCTCCGGTATATCTTCAATTGGAACCGTAAGAGATTCCCGGATCCGGAAGGGTTCTTCCAAAAAATGGAGGAAATGGGCATCAATGTGATCCCCAATATGAAACCAGGCATACTGCCAAAGCACCCATATATGGATACTTTTGTGAAAAATGATGTGTTTGTGAAAACGCCAGATGGGAAAAAGGACTATGAAGGACGATGGTGGGGTGGCCAAGGGAAGTTTGTGGATTTCACCAGCGAGTCCGGAAGAAATACATGGAAAGAGCTGCTGAAAAAGACGCTGCTGGCCAAAGGATCCAAAACCGTGTGGAATGACAACTGCGAGTATGATGGCATCGAGGATCGGAAAGCGATTTGTGACAACAACGGCAAAGGCGGAACTATGGAAGACTTAAAAATCATCCATTCCAATATGATGGCCTATGTGGGAAAAGAAGCACTGAATGAAATGTATCCTACTGAGCGTCCCTATATCATAAATAGAGCTGGCTACGCTGGAATACAGCGGTATGCTCAGGTGTGGGGGGGAGACAATCTCACAGACTGGCGTACAGTGAAGTTCAATATTGCCACCATTCTTGGCATGGGCCTTTCCGGGGTACCCAATATGGGATGTGACATTGGAGGTTTTGCAGGACCTGCTCCGGAAGGAGAGCTTCTCCTCAGATGGATACAAAGTGGCGTTTTCCAGCCCAGATTCTGTATGAACTCTGCAAACTCTGACAATACAGTGACACAGCCCTGGATGTACGAAGAGCATCTTGAGCATATCAGGGAGGCCTTTGCACTTCGGTACAGGATGATGCCCTATCTGTATTCTCTCATGAGACAAGCCCATGAGACCGGTGTTCCAGCCATGAGACCTCTATTTTTGGAGTTTCCGGATGATACACTTTGCTATGGTGATGAGCATCTGACCTTCATGTTTGGCCCATCTGTCCTGGTGGCCAATGTGGTGGAAAAAGATGCAAAGACCAGAACGCTCTACTTACCTAAAGGAAGTCTCTGGTATGATATGAACGATAAGTACAAGTGCTATGAAGGAGGCCAGAGCATCACCATCCCTGTGGATTTTGGAACTATTCCCATGTTTTTACGAGGGGATGCCGTCTTCATGACCACGGAGGATGTCCATCAGGCATCTACAGATGTGATGAAGAGTCTGGATTTTATCATCAGTGCGGAAAAGGGGACCAGCTTCCTCTATTATGATGATGACGGACACTCAAAGGATTATGAATCTGGCGTCTACAAACGAACATGCATATCAGTAACACCTGGTGAAAAAATCACCATCTCCTTTGACAGTGAGGGTACCTATGAAGATCCGGTGGAGAAAATGACATTGAGAGTCATGAGTAAAGACAAGGGTGCTTTATATGTCAGTGTGGACGGTGAGCAGCTGCCAAGATTCCTTGTGAAGGATAATCTCGATGAAGCTAACAAAGGATGGTATTATGACCTCAGTACGAGGATGGTCCTCATTAAGACAGAAAGACCTCATAAAGAGAAGTTTGATATCATTATCAGCCGGGAGAAATTTGATCTCATCGGTATGGAGCAGGAAGAGGAGTTTTAGAAGATTCTTTGAAGATGCAACGTAATAAACGGCCATAAAATTATGAGGAATCACGAAGATTTTAAAAAGCTATTTACTAAAAAATTAAAATAGAAAGAACCGCAGCAGATGAGAGGTCCCCCCTCGTACCTGCTGCGGTTCTGTTTTTATTCGCATTTTAAAATCTTTCTTTTCGTCACTTAGTGGAGGATGAATTAGTATCTTTAAAACGTTTAAGGAAAAAGATTTGGTCTGCGTTTTTCGGCTGGTGGATCATCTGGTGTGAAATATATCGGTTTGAAAAAAGTATTCTGTTTGATTCTGAAAAGAGAAGCTGATTCTCATGGTAGGATGGTTAATCATTTAAGCAACGAGTAGTTTGCTAGTCTAGATTCTTTATATATGCAGTGCCTCTTCCTGACCCTACTTTTATGATGTATCCATCTTTCAATAAATCAGAGAGTGCTTTTTCAATGGTTGTAACACTGATATCGGGATAAGTGTCAGCGATTTCTCTCTTAGATAATTTCCCAACCTTTTTATCGAATAAATCTTTTACTCTTTCTGATTTCCCCATTTTATCTATAGCTACAGTTTCGACCCTATCAGAGAAGTCTTTATACGCTTTCAATAAAATGCTTAGGTAGTATGTTACAAAAGGCAGATAACTGTTTTTGTTTTCGTGCCAGCCTATAGAGCTTTCATGAAGGGTTTTATAATAACTCTCTTTCGTGCTTTCAATGTGCATTTCTACACTGATATACTTTCCAACAATATAGCCTTGCTGGTAAAGCAGTAAAAGTGTTAAGAGTCTGCTCATTCTACCATTACCATCATTAAACGGATGTATGCTCAGAAAATCCAATACAAACTTTGAAATTAGAATTAACGGGTCAATTCTCCCCTCATTTATTGCCTCATGATAAGCAGTACATAACTTCTCTACTGCTTCGGGCGTTTCAAAGGCGGATAAGGGTTTAAAGCGTATTCGATGAATTCCTCTTTCGTCCACTTCTTCAATAACATTGTCCTGATTCTTATATCGGCCCCCATAGGTGGAGGGGTGAAAACTATATAGGTCTTTGTGCAATTGTAAGATTACACTTGACCTTAAGAGAATGTAATCATAATTTTCATGGATTGTTTGTAGCACTTCCCTGTATCCTGCAATCTCCTCTTCATCTCGATTCAGAGGCTCTGCCTTTTTGGAAACCAGTTCTTCAAGCCTCGAATCAGAAGTGAATATTCCTTCAATTCGATTAGATGCACCGGTACTTTGAATCTTTGCTACCTCCAGCATGGCTTTGAGTATATCTGGTTTAGCCCTCATGAAAAGTTCTTGTTTTCCTTTATACTCATGAATCTGAGATACTAGATTCATGATTTCAGGAACCAGCAATTCACTGTTTATGCTTTTGTAATTAAACACCTTCACTTCTTCACCTGCCTATTTTCGTTTCTATATGCATAATTTTATCATCATTATATGCAGATAACAAATAAAATATGCAGATAAATCTCATCGAAACGTGTAACATCTATAGAATCGTTTCCGATAATCTTGATTTCAGCTTCGTAATCATAAATCACCAAAGAATAAAGTGTTTTATTTTTCCTACCTTAGAATAGGAAAACCACTCGATTCTACTTTAAACTAGGAAATTAAAGATTACTATCTTGGAAACAGCGGAAGTGGATGATGATCCTCTCTCTGCTGTTTTTTTGACCTGTTGGCCACTGGAGTATCGGGATGCCACTTAAAAAAAAAACAGAAGGCTTTATTTTGGGCTTCGAAATATTATTAGGATTCCCTTAAGGAAACAGTCCTCCTGCCGATACTAAGTAAAGACAGGAAGATGTACACTGAAGATGAAATAACACAAAAGAGGGGAAAGAAATGGGATTTTACAACAAAAGAAAAAGTATCCGCTCCAAAATGCTCCTGGTATTTTTGCCGATTCTACTGGTCGCTACAGGGGCCATTGCCGTGATTCTAGTGACGGATGCAAAGAGCGCTCTGGAAAAACAGATTGAGGAGCGTGTCGGAAAAGAGCTCACGGCCATCTATGAATCCATCGAGCATGAGTTCACCGCCCATGAGAAAGTGGCGGAAGCTGTAGCATCTGTCTATCGTGCCAAAGAAAATACACTTCAGAAAAGCGACTACAAAGTAATGCTGGAAGAACTGGTCACCATGAATAAAAATACCTTAGGAAGTGGACTATGGCTGGAACCCAATAAATTCAGTCCTGAGGACTATTACTTCGGACCGTACGTCTACCGGGATGGGGATAGCATATTGTATACGGAAGACTATGAAACGGAAGAATACGACTATCCCAGCACCGACTGGTACCTGGCTGGAAAGGCCATCAAGGAAGGCAGTGTATGGTCCAGCCCGTACTTTGATGAAACCACCGGCATCACCATGATCACCACATCCGTTCCTGTTGTGACATCTGGTGGGTTTCAGGGCGTCGTCACAGCGGACTATGATCTTTCCACCATTCAGGAAAGAATCGGAGAAGTTCATCTGGGAGAGACTGGATATGCTTTTCTTCTGGACCAGGAGGGGCTCTACATCGCGCAGGAGGATGAAGAAAAGGTCATGAAGGTCAACATCACTGAAGAGGAAGAGATGAAAGGCCTTGCGGTGAAGATCAGCGAAGCGCCCTATGGGAAAGCACCTGTAACACTGAATGGAAAAGACTTTGATGCTTATTATCTCACCTTAGCCAGCACCGGGTGGAAGCTGGTGGTCATGGCACCCATCGATGAGCTCTACAGTGCAGTGGATGCCATGGTCCTGAAAGGAGCAATAGTAGCCTTTGCAGTTCTTCTTCTAGGTTCTCTTCTCATCAGTCTGTATAGCGCTTCCCTCACCAAAGGGATCAAAGGCTTTGCTCATAACCTTTCCTTCCTTGCAGAAGGAGACTTCACAAAGCCTGTGGAAGTGAAAACTAAGGACGAGCTGGGCTAGATGGGAGAATCCTACAACCAAGTGCTGAAGGATTTAAGAACCATGGTGGAGCAGGTTTCTGGCAATGCGGAAGAAATGGCAGAGCTTACAGAACTTCTTGCAAGAACCTCCGGAGAAGCTTCCCATGTGTCCGATGAAGTGGCCAAGACCATCGAGGAGATCGCAAAGGGAGCCAGCGATCAGGCACTGGACACGGAAGTCACCGCAGAAAAAGTCTATGATATGGGTAAACTTATGGAGGAAGATGAGAAAGAACTGAGAAACCTCAATACGGCTGCCATGGCCATAGAAAAAGAGAAGGTGGAGGGGTTTGAAACCCTGAAGAAACTGGTGGAGAAAACAGAGGAAAGCAGTAGAGCCACAGAGGAGATTCATCAGTCTATCCTAAAGAACAATCTCAGCGCTGAAAAGATCGACAAAGCCAGCTCCATGATCCAGAATATCTCAGACCAGACCAATCTTCTGGCACTGAATGCTGCCATAGAAGCAGCCAGAGCAGGAGAAGCTGGAAGAGGGTTCTCCGTCGTTGCAGAGGAGATCCGAAAGCTCGCGGAGCAGTCTGGAACTTTCAGCAGCGAAATCAAAAACGATATTAAAGAACTAAAAGAAAACTCTATTACTGCTGTAAAGGTCATGGAAAAGGTAGTAGAGATCATCAGCGATCAGGAGAGCAGTGTCCACACCACTGAAGAGAAGTTTGAATCCATAGCAAGTTCCATCGACGATATCAGGAAGGTGCTATGGCTTCTCAATGGCTCCTCCCTTAAGATGAATGAGAACAAGGAAAAGATCATTGAGCTTACCCAGAACCTATCGGCCATTTCCGAGGAGAATGCAGCTGGAACCGAAGAGGCCTCTGCAGCCATAGAAGAGCAGGCCGCCACCATCAATGAGATTGCGGCCAGTGGAGAAAAGCTGCAGCTGATCTCAAACCGTCTGAAAGAACTCATTGAGAAGTTTAAAATATAAGACAGCATCAGAAAGGGTTCTTCCAACTTTGGAAGGATCCTTTTTCATTGATGAAAAGGAAGGTCATACATCAGGAAGCTAATAGAGGAAGGTTTTAAGAGGAGCAGTGTTTTCAATGGGGGGTTATAAGTGAGTGGATATAAGTATAAATATTTATTGACAGAGTATTCAGAATAAAGTTAATGTAATACTAAGACTTGGAAAAGAAGAAGGTGAAGATAAATGAAAGGAATTGTTCAGAAAAAATATGGAGACTATAAAGTTCTTACCATAGAGGAAGTGGAAAAGCCCAAACCCGGAAAAGGAGAGGTGCTCGTAAAAGTACAGGGCGTATCTCTCAATGCTCCGGATTGGAGGCTTCTAGAAGGAAAGCCCTTTATCATAAGGTTCAGCTCAGGACTGTTCAAACCCAAAAATCCCGTGAAAGGCGGAGATTTCTCTGGCACCGTAGTGGAAACGGGGGAAGGAGTGCTGAATCTGAAAGTGGGAGATGAAGTATATGGGGACCTTGCTGACAGCGGTTTTGGTGCATTTTCAGAGTTTGTTTCCGCTAAAGAATCCATTCTTTCGAAAAAGCCGCATAACTTGAGTTTTCTGGAATCCTCAGCCCTGCCTCTGGCCTCGGTCACAGCCCTTCAAGGAGTTAGAGATGCAGGCAGACTGAAAGCGGGAGAAAAGGTGCTGATTTTAGGCGCCTCCGGTGGCGTTGGCACCTATGCTGTGCAGCTTTCCAAATACTTTGGAGGAGAGATCACGGCTGTGACCTCAAAGAAGAACTTTTCCCAGGCGAAAGCACTGGGGGCTTCGGAAGTGCTGGATTATAAGACCATGGATTACGAGAAGCTCAGAGGCTCCTTTGATCTCATTCTTGGCGTGAATGGGCACTATCCGGTGAAACTCGTGAAAGATCTTCTAAAACCTCATGGGCGGTTTGTCCTCATTGGCAGCAGCTCCACAAAAGAGCTCTTAAAAATGTCCATCTTTGGTTCACTGCTCTCTAAAAAAGATGGGAAGAGCTTTCAAGTGCTCATGGCAAAGCCCAGTGGAAAAGATCTGGCACTCATCACTAAGCTTGCAGAAGAAGGATCTGTAAAACCAGTGATTTTCAAAGAAATACCATTTGAACAGATACCAGAGGGCATAAATGAGCTTTCCGAAGGACATGTGCCAGGAAAGATTGTCTCAAAACCACCGCGATAGAAAACTGAAATAAAAAACCATAGGAAAAGAATTTCAAACCCGCTGATATCCGGAAGAGAAGTTCTTTTCTTTATTTATGAACATCTCTCATTTAGCCTGAAACATGATGGATGTGATAGAGAAAAGAATGAAAAGTAATTATAGAATTATCATCCGTTCTATTATAGAATAATAGTATAAGTGTATTCTGGAGGATAAGGTATGGAAATACTGATACTAGGCATTATTCTATTTATATTATTTCTAGAGCCCAAACGGCGAGAGTATAGGACATCAGGATATAAGGAAGCCAGCGGAAAAACCATGATGGAAGTTTTTCGGGATAAAGGACTCAATGGAGAATACCAGACCTTTTTGACCCTGGAGAAACTGGATGGATATCACAAGCTTCTCACCAATGTGTATATTCCAAAAGAAGATGGAACCACCACGGAGATCGATCTCATCATGATCGCAGAAACTGGAGTCTACGTCTTTGAATCTAAAAACTACAGTGGATGGATCTTTGGAAACAATAGGCAAAAAGAGTGGGTTCAAACCTTGCCCGGAGGAAAAAAGTATTCCTTTTATAATCCCGTATGGCAAAATGACGGTCACATCAAAGCATTGGAAAGCGTTGTGAAGATGAACCATCCGAAGCTTTTCAAATCCTATATCATCTTCAGTGAACGGTGCGAGCTGAAGAATGTGGAAGTTTATAAAGAAGAAGTGGAAGTCATAAAACGAAACCAGTTGAGGGAGTTTCTGGAGAAAGACTTAAGAAGAAGAGAGGAGATCATGACCACTTGGACGGTGGATGGACTCTATTATCACCTTTCCCAGTATGCGCTTCAGAAAGATGATGTGAAGGTAAAGCACATTGAGGGTCTTCGCAGCCGAAAAGAGAATCCGTAAAAGAAAAGAAGACTTCAGAACATAAGCTGAAAAAGCTCACGTTCTGAAGTCTTTTGCTATTTCTTATTTTGCGTTTTTCTCAAAGTTCCAGGAGTCTCTCACCATATCTTCAATGGTGAAGGTGGTCTTCCACTGAAGTTCTTTCTCCGCTTTCTCTGCGTCTGCGTAGCAGGTAGCGATGTCCCCAGGACGTCTTCCCACGATGGCATAAGGCACTTCTACCTGATTTTCCTTGATGAAGGCCTGGACCAGTTCCAGCACGGAGGTGCCTTTTCCGGTGCCAAGATTGTAGATATGCACGCCTTCTGTGAGATGCTCAATGGCCTTTACATGACCCTTGGCTAGATCCACCACATGGATGTAGTCTCTGACACCTGTTCCATCCACGGTGTCGTAATCATCACCGAAGATGCTGAGCTTCTGAAGTTTTCCTTTAGCCACTCTTGTGACAAAAGGCATCAGGTTGTTTGGAATGCCATTGGGGTCTTCTCCAATGAGGCCGCTTTCGTGGGCGCCTACAGGATTGAAGTATCTGAGAAGCGTTACAGCAAATCTGTCATTGGCCGCAGCAGTATCGGAGAGGATGCGCTCACTCATGGCCTTGGTTTCCCCATAAGGATTGGTGGTTTTCATCAGTGGCATATCTTCTTTTAATGGAGAAGGCTGATCGCCATAGACGGTAGCAGAAGAGCTGAAGACAAACTTTGGAATCTCAAACTCTGCAGCAAGCTTTGCCAGCACCATGGTGGAAACTAGATTGTTGTAATAGTAAGCAAGAGGTTTGGCTACAGATTCACCCACGGCTTTCAGCCCTGCAAAATGGATGATGCCGTCAAACTTATGGGCTTGAAAGATATCCCGGACCTTGGCTTCGTCCGTTACATCTGCTTCATAGAAAGGGATGGAAACACCCGTAATGGTTTCAATGTGGGACAGAACCTCCATTTTACTGTTCACCAGATTGTCTGCTATGACCACCTGATGACCGGATTTAATGAGCTCAATACAGGTATGGCTGCCGATGTAGCCAGTACCTCCAGTAACAAATATGTTCACGATTTGTCCTCCTTGTACATTTTCATCATTTCAATCTAATTATACGACATAAAATAGGAGTTTTTACAGTTTCCAGAAATAATTTGTGCTAATTTCACTATGGAAAACATAGATGAAAATGGGTGCATAAGAAAAGGAAAGAAGAGAAAAGATGAGAGCAATGAGGACAATGAAGAGGAGCATCAGAAAAGATTCAGAAAAAAATTGAACTAAATTGTAAAAAATAACAGAAATTCTGAATAATTATAGAATTATCAATGACGTAATGTTATAATTCAGAGTGTAACATCAGAATCATATACCTTGTATGAATGGAGTATTTATAAAATGGTATATGCATTGTTAAGATAGTGAATTGATATGTTTATTGAATGTTTTTTTGAAATGAGGGGGATCGGATGTTAAGTAAGAATACACGAAATTTACTGGTAAAAACTGGAGTAGTGCTTACACTTGGCCTGAGCAGCGTCGTTAATCCTATCGTGAATACACCTGTGACAGTAGAAGCGTCCACACTGGTCAATCAGACTCAGGGTGTACTTACCATAAAAGCACAGTCTTTATGGTCCTATTCCAGTGCAGACTGGAATGCGAGAACCAAAGTGTTCTCACAGGGCACTAAACTGAATGTGGTGGCTAAATATCTTGTCAGTGGCAGAGAAATGTATAAGCTCTCCAATGGACTCTATATTTCAGCAAATACACAGTATGTATCCTTTGCTGCAAGCGGCGGAACCACAGTGGTGACTCCAGAAGCGCCAAGACCTACATCCCCAGCAGGAACACAGACAGCAAAGACCACAGCGAATTTAAATATGAGAACGGGTGCCTCTACAAGCAAGAGCATCATTCTGACCATCCCTAGAGGTGGACAGGTCACAGTGCTTTCTTCCAGCAATGGATGGTCACAGGTGACTTATAATGGAAAAACTGGTTATGTTTCAAGCAGCTATTTGGGATCTTACAGCAATGTAACCTCAAATCCAGCACCACCTACAACGCCAGCGCCATCAACACCGACTGCACCTTCCACCAGTCAGACCACAACCACAGCGAACCTTAATATGAGAACTGGTGCATCTACAAGTAACGGCGTGATATTAACCATTCCCAAAGGGAAAGCAGTGACTGTGAACAGCACATCTGGAGGCTGGTCCAACGTGACCTACAGCAGCAAGACCGGCTGGGTGGCCAATGCCTATCTGAAAAATATAACAGTAACAGCCCCCACAACACCGACACCAACACCGACACCAACACCGACGCCAACACCGACGCCTGAAGCTCCGGCTGGTGTTGGAACTGCCAGCACCACAGCGAACCTCAATCTTCGCTCCAGTGCGTCCACAAGCAGCAGCATCCTGATCACCATTCCAAAAGGAAGGGCCGTGACGGTGCTGAAGGTTTCTGGTGGATGGACCAATGTGACTTATAGCGGAAAAACCGGCTGGGTGTCCAACGCCTATCTGACAAAGGTTGTGGCGAATCCTACACCTACACCTACACCAACACCAACACCAACACCTACACCTACACCAACTCCGGAACCAACGCCTACACCAACACCAGAACCACCAGTGGCAGAAAAGAAGCCTCAAGTGCTTCTACTGGAAGATCTCAAGTCCAGCTACAATAATCTGGACGTGGTGGTGAATGGTCGGGCTCTGTCTTACGATGGCATTGTCTCTGTGACAGTGAAGGTGGATGGAAAAGACGTGGCGGTGAATCGGGTGGCAAGACCGGATCTTAATTCTTTATACAGCGAAGGGTATAATCTGGAAAACACCGGATTTACCTTTACCATACCAAAGGCATCTTTAGCTCCTGGACTGCACAAGATTGACGTGGAGAGTACAGGAAAGGATGGTACGGTGAAAAAGAGCTCACTAAGCTTCACCATGATCAAGCCATCTCCAGTAATCACCATCGGTGGTCTTACAGATGGTGGTGCAGTTCCATCGGGAACAGCAGCCGTAACAGGATCCACCTCTTATGTGGATGGTGTTTCCTCCGTGAGATACTACATCAATGGGGTTCAGAAGGGTACGCTTCCAGCTGGAAACTTCTCCTTTAACGTCAGTGCAGGAGATTTCAAGGCTGGGATGAATGCAGTGGCAATTGAAATCACCGGGAACGACGGTACTGTATACAGAAGCGGAATTGTTCTGAAGGGCGCAGGTACGGAGAACTTTGTATCTGAGCAGCAGTCCAAGACCAGGGATGAGTATGCAGCCCTTGAATACAACAATAGCATCACGTCCTCCAAAGACTTCAGAACCATTGAATCCTATATTGATCCTGTAAACTACATCTACAGCGATGCGGATAAGTATATGTTCCTTCAGCTGAACTATACCAAAGGACAGATGTCTATTACGGCGGAAGACCTGAATCTGATTCTCAAAGGAAAAGGTGTCCTGGAAGGAATGGGGCAAGCGTTCCTTGATGGGGCAGACCTTTATGGGGTGAATCCTTTCTACCTGATTACCCACGCCATCCATGAGACTGGACACGGCACCTCTGTTTTGGCGAAAGGACAAATGGTGAAAGATACCTACACTAAATTCGGTGATAATTCTACCATCATTGTGGACGGTTTGCCTGAGGAACAACGAAAAAATGTCTATAATGTCTTTGGGATAGGTGCCTGGGATGTGAATCCAAACTTCTGGGGGGCCCAGAGAGCATATAAAGAAGGGTGGTTCACCGTCGAGGACGCCATCAAGGGTGGAGCCAAGTGGATCAGTGAGAATTACATCAACCGTTCCACCAAGCAGAATACTCTATATAAGATGAGATTCAACATGGCAGAGAACATGAGCCATCAGTATGCCACGGATCTCGGATGGGCTATTAAGCAGGCGGGCAGACTAAAAACTCAGATGGAAGACTATATCAAAGCGGGCGGAAAAGGACTCACTCAGACCTTCATCTATCCAACCTTCAAGAAATAAAAGAAAAAGAAGATACGAACTGCAGAACTGGAATAGCTTTCCACTCTGCAGTTTTCTTTTTCCCTAAATGACATCACTGTGTAGTATAATAGTTGAGGATAAATAGTAAAGTGAATGGGTGAAAAGAATATTGAAAGAAAAAATACAGGCGAAAAAAGCCTATGAAGAAGCATTGAATCGCTATGAAGAAAAAGACATCACAGGAGCACTCTCGATCCTTAAGGAAGCAATGAAGGTGCATCCCAAGGATCCGGATCTTCTGAACCTCCTGGGGCTTATGTGCCATCTCTACTGTGACTTTGAGAAAGCTTATACTGCATGGCATAAAAGCTTTTCCCATATGAAGATTGGAAATAAAGCAAAAGAGTATCTTTCCTACTACAGCTCTGAGGAGTTCAAGACCCTGAAGGAAGTCTATTTAGAAGGAACAAGGAGTCTGGAGCGGAAAGAATATGAGAAGGCTTATGGCATTTTCGAAGTGCTTTTAGAGGGCAACCGAAACCTTGTGGGGGTGCCACTAAAACTTTCGGAGTGCGCTCTGGGGATGAAAGAGAAAGAAAAGGCAAGAAAGCATCTGAAAGAGGTCCTTTTAATGGATAGAAATAACCCTTTGGCAAAAGAGCTTCTGGAGGGCATGGAAGGTACAACCCATGGGCAGGGCGTAAAGAAGAAGGTGCTCCTCACCATGTCAGGAATTCTTCTCCTCCTCTTCGTTTCACTTCTTTTTGGATTCTACCGCTATAGTGAAATGGATAAAGAGCTGAAAGAAGTGAAGCTGCTATCGGAAGAGCTAAGAAAAGAAGTAGAAGGGTACAAAGCGGAGAAAGAAAAACTGGAGGTCCTCCTTCAGCAACTGGAGACAGAAAAAACACCTGAGGAAAAGGAGACAGAAACGGAGGTGCTTCCAGCTGAACCTATTTCTGGCACAGAAGTGGAGATTTTTGAAGAAGGCCTTACCGCTTACAGGGCAGAAGACTATGAAAAAGCCATCAGGTATTTTACCCATGTGGCAGAGGAAGGCGCTTTAGAAGCCTACCGGTCCGAAGCTGTCTACTTTCTCTCCGCCACCTATAAAAAGCTTTTAAACCCGGAGAAGGAGAAGGCGTATTACAGCAGGTACATCGAAGAGTTTAAAGAGGGAAACTACTATGCGGAGGTTCTCTACCACTATGGACTTCTTCTTTATGAGGAAGGCAATCTTACGGGCGCAAAAGAAGTTCTAAAAAGAATCCCGGAAGATGTGCCCGAAAGTCCTTACAACAACTCCAGAGTGGAAGCAGTGCTAGAGGAGACACCTTAACAAGATAAACCCTAGAAACAGGAGCCTTTTTCAGGCTCTTTTTTCATGAAACCATGGAAAAAAGACGAAGAACTGGGAAGAGTGCGGGATATTCCACAAAAGTGCCGGATTCTTCATTGTTAATGGTTTACATGGAAAATATAATAAAGGTATCACAAATTCAGGAGGGAATTATGAAGAAGAAAATCAGCTTACTGCTTATCGCCATGTTGTCCCTTACTTCATTGGCTGCATGTGGAGAAAAAGCCGATGCCGAAACACCACAAGAAGGTGGCGGAAGCGTCGTGGTCTACTCCCCGCACAACGCAGAAGAAATCAACCCCATCATCAATGAATTTACAGAAAGAACAGGCATCCGTGTGGATGTAGTAGCCGCAGGCACAGGAGAACTCCTAAAGAGAGTAGAGGCAGAAAGCGCCAATCCTCTGGGAGACGTTATGTGGGGAGGCGGAGCAGAGTCTCTGGATTCCTTTAAAGAATACTTTGCAAGCTACACCATCGAAGACGATGCGAAGATTCCAGATCTATTCAAAGATCCGGACAGACTCTGGTACGGCTTCAGTGCTCTGCCCATGGTCATCATCTACAACAACAAACTGGTTTCTGCGGAAGAAGCCCCTAAATCCTGGGAAGATCTGACCGATCCAAAGTGGAAGGGCAAGATCGCTTTTGCAGACCCTGCAAAATCCGGTTCCTCCTACACCATCATGGCCACCATGCTGGAAGCCTTCAAAAATGACGGCGAAGACGGATGGAAAACCATGAAGGCTTTCATTGAGAACCTGGACAACAAGATCCTGGGAAGCTCCTCAGGCACCTACAAGGGTGTATCCGATGGAGAGTACGCTGTGGGTCTTACCCTGGAAAAAGCAGCATCCAGATACATCATCGCAGGAAGCGATATGACCATCGTATATCCTGAAGAAGGAACCTCTGCTGCACCAGACGGTATTGCACTCATCAAGGGCGCAAAGAACGAAGAAAACGCTAAGAAGTTTATCGAGTTCACGTTCTCCAAGGAAGTGCAGGACCTGGCAGCCAAGGATTTCAGCTGGAGATCCACCCGAACTGATGCCAACAACCCAGAAGGTCTGGGATCCATTGATGACATCAAGCTTCTGGACTACGACTTCAAGTTCGCTGCAGAAAACAAGGATGCGCTGCTTGAAAAGTGGAAGAACATCGTCACAGGACAGGAATAAAAGGAAATAGAAAAGAATAGGGCAATGCACATTGCCCTTTCTTTTATTTAGGAGGAACCAATGAGCTACGCTGTACATTTTAAAGAAATCGATAAATACTATGGAGACTTCCATGCGGTGAAAAATGCAAACTTCACCGTGAAAGAAGGAGAGTTCTTTACGCTTCTGGGACCCTCAGGATGCGGAAAGACCACTCTTCTAAGAATGATCGCAGGATTCAACTCCATCGAAGGAGGCACCATCTCCTTCGGCGATAAAGTCATCAATAAAATCCCCGCTCACAAGAGGAACATCGGTATGGTGTTCCAGAACTACGCCATCTTCCCCCATATGACTGTTTTCAACAACGTGGCCTATGGGTTAAAAGCCAGAAATATCGGGAAGAAGGAAGCAGAGGAAAGGGTGCTGAAAGCCCTGCGTCTTGTACGGATGGAAGAGTACAAAGACAGAGAGCCCTCCAAGCTTTCTGGAGGGCAGCAGCAGAGAATTGCCCTGGCAAGAGCCATCGTCATCGAGCCGGATGTGCTCCTCATGGATGAGCCTTTAAGCAACCTGGATGCCAAGCTTCGTCTGGAGATGAGAACCATCATCAAGAAGCTCCAAAGAGAGCTGGGCATCACCACAATCTATGTGACCCATGACCAGGAAGAGGCTTTGGCTATTTCTGACCGTATCGCGGTCATGAAGCTGGGCGTCATCCAGCAGATCGATGTGCCGGAAAACATCTATAAGAGTCCAGCCAATGCTTTTGTGGCAGGCTTCATCGGCACCAGCAATTTCCTGAAAGGCGAAGCGGTGAAGGAAAACGGAAAAGTCTATCTTCATACCCATGGTGGAACGCTTTCCTACGACAGAGATCTCGCCTACGAAGGTCCTGTGACCTTGTCCCTTCGTCCAGAAGAAGGCGTGCTTACAAAGAACCTGGAAGAAGAGGGACTTCGGGGCACCATCACCTTATCCACCTTCCTGGGGGACTTCATGAACTATGAAATCACTCTCACCGATGGCACCATCATGGAAGTCAATGAATACACCAAAGACGGGAAAACCCTCCGGGAGATTGGAGAGGAAGTGGTGGTGAAAGCCGACGCTGCAGTGCTGAAGGTCTACAACGCGGAAGGGCAGGTGATGTAGCAATGGCGAAAAAATCACCAGTGAAGAAAAGTTTTGACTTTTCAAACAGCCTGAACTTCTGGAACTTTGTATCCGTGGGAAGTTTTATACTGCTTCTTATCTTCCTCATCTATCCTTTCTCCTCACTGTTTTTGGAGAGTTTTCAGGGAAAAGACGGCGCGTTCACATTAAAGACCTACGTGAACTTCTTTAAACTGCCTTATTACTTCAACACCCTGAAAAACAGCTTTATTGTATGTACACTGGCAACCATTTTCTCCGTTCTGGTGGGACTGCCCATGGCGTACATCACCAACCGGTTCCATATTGCCGGGAAAAAGTTCATCAACCTCATGGTGATTCTGTCCCTTCTGTCTCCACCCTTTATCGGGGCTTATGCCTGGATCATTCTCCTGGGGAGAAATGGTGTGCTGACAAACTTTTTTGCAGGACTTGGCATCACTTTGCCTACCATTTATGGACTGGGCGGCATCATATTTGTTTTTACTTTAAAGTTTTTCCCTTATGTGTATCTGTACGCATCAGGCGCCCTCACAAGCATCGACGCTTCTTTGGAGGAAGCGGGAGAGAACCTTGGCATGTCCTCGTTTAAGAGAATCATGACCATCACCTTCCCACTCATTCTCCCCACCATCACCTCCTCCGCACTACTGGTCTTCATGACCTCTCTTGCGGATTTTGGAACCCCCATGCTCATCGGAGAAGGCTTCAAGACCCTGCCGGTCATTGTCTATGACGAGTTCATGAGTGAACTGGGCGGAAATACTGCCATGGCCAGCACCTTAAGCGTCATCATCGTGCTCTTTTCTTTATCTGTGCTCTACATCCAGAAGAAAGTGGTGGAGAAGAGAAGCTATATGATGAGCTCTTTAAGACCACCGGAAGTAAAGGAGCTGCCAAGAGGAAAGAAGATTCTGGCGACCCTCTTCCTGTATACCGTGGTGCTTCTTGCCATGGCGCAGCAGATCGTTGTCATCATCACGTCCTTCATGAAGACCCAGGGGCCCATTTTCCTCAAGGAATTCAGTCTGGACAACTACACGCTTGTTCTGAACCGTCTGTCACTGAACATCCGGAACACCTTCAGCTATGCAGTGATTGCCCTAGCGGTGATGATCATCCTGGGAATCCTGCTTGCGTACATCATCGTACGAAGAAGATCGAAGTTCAATAATTTCCTGGATACACTCATCATGTTCCCTTATGTCATTCCAGGTGCAGTTCTTGGTATCACGCTTCTTGTGGCCTTCAACAGAAAGCCAGTGGTGTTAAGTGGAACAGCAGCCATCATCATCATTGCCTACATCATCCGAAAGCTGCCTTATACCGTGAGGTCCTCCGCTTCCATTTTGTATCAGATCGATCCAAGCATAGAGGAAGCCTCCATCAACCTTGGCGTCTCGCCCATGAAGACTTTCTTCAAGGTCACAGCGGTGATGATGGCCCCAGGGGTGTTCTCCGGAGCAATCCTTTCTTGGATCACCACCATCAATGAATTGAGCTCCACGGTGATCCTTTATACCGGAAGAACCTCCACCATCGCCGTGGCAGTGTATACAGAAGTGGTCCGGGCAAGTTTTGGAACTGCAGGCGCACTGGCGTCGATTCTGACCCTCACCACCATCATTTCCATTCTGGTCTTCAACAAGGTGTCCGGAGGCAGAAGTATTTCTCTATAAAGGCAGAAGATTTTGCGCTCAGACAGACAGGAGGAATAGATTATGATACAGTTTGGCACCGGAGGCTGGAGAGACATCATCGGCGACGGTTTCATCAAAGACAACATTGTGCTGGTGGCTCAGGCCCTGGCAAAGCTTATGAAGGAAGAAAAAGTGGACAGCCATGGCATTGTCATAGGCTATGACAAGCGTTTTTTAAGTGACAAAGCCAGCCGCTGGATTGCGGAAGTATTTGCAGGCAACGGTATTGCCGTGAATTTCATCGAAAAAGTCAGCCCAACACCCCTTATCATGTATACGGTGAAATCCTTCGCCTGCGACTATGGCCTGGCGGTGACGGCCAGCCACAATCCAGCAGACTACAATGGCATCAAAATATTCACCAAAGGCGGAAAAGATGCGGACCTGTCCGTAACAAAGAAGCTGGAGGAGATCCTCAAAGGTCTTTCCAGAGAAGAGGTGAAGACCATGAAGTTCCAGGAAGGGAAAGACAAAGGCGTCATCCGAAGTGTCAGTCCCTTCAATGACTATGTGGATGCCATCATCTCCATGCTGGACAAGGAAGCCATCCGGAACCGGGAACTGAAGGTGCTGGTGGACCCCATGTACGGCGTATCCAAAGCAGCTCTTCAGACGGTGCTCATCACCGTGCGCTGCGAGGTGGACGTCATCAATGACCGCCATGACACAAGCTTTGGCGGCCGGATGCCATCTCCCACCAAGGAAACCTTGGGAAAACTCCGGGATATGGTGAAAGCCGGAAACTATGACATCGGCATTGGCACCGATGGCGATGCGGACCGGCTGGGCATCATCGACGAAGAAGGAAACTATGTGACGAGCAATGACATCATGGCGCTTCTCTATTACTATCTTCTGAAATACAAAGGCATGAAAGGCCCTGTGGTGAGAAACCTCTCCACCACGCACCTTCTGGATAAAATCGCGGAAGACTTTGGCGAGACCTGCTATGAGGTGCCCGTGGGTTTCAAGTATATTTCCGGTAAAATGCTGGAGACGGATGCCATCTTAGGTGGGGAAAGCAGTGGCGGACTCACCATCAAAGGACACATCAAAGGAAAAGACGGCATCTTTGCCGCCGCACTTCTTGTGGAGATGATCAGCGTCACGGGAAAGAGAATCCATGAGATGCTGAAAGACCTGCAGGAAAAGTACGGCGCTTTCCATATGCATGAGGAGAACCTGGCACTCACAGAAGAGGAGGAAAGCTCCTTGAAAAGAAGGCTCTTTGAAGAGAAAGAAGTGCCTCATCTTTCAGAAGCAGTGAAAACCGTCAGCTATCAGGACGGACTGAAGCTCTATTTTGAAAATGGAGGCTGGCTGGTGGCAAGATTCTCCGGCACAGAAAAGCTCGTGAGAGTCTTCACAGAAATGGCGACCCTCAGGGAAGCGAAGCAGATCGCAACAGAATTCATGGGCCATTTTGGCATAGACGGATAGAGTAGAAGGCATCGAGCGGATCGATGCCTTTCTTTAAAGGAAAAGAAGAAAAGAAGAAAAGAAGAGAAGTAAGTAATAAGGAGTGACGAGAAAGATGCATAAAACCCTGATTTTCATGGCCGCAGGCATGGGAAAGCGTTTTGGCGGCAACAAGCAGCTGGCGGAACTGGGACCCTTGGGCCAGAGCCTCATGGAGTATACAGCCTATGACGCCGTGCGCCTTGGCATAGACAAGCTGGTCTTTGTCCTTCGGGAGGATATGGAAGAGGCCTTCATGGACACGTTAGGAAAAAGGCTCGAAGGAAAAGTGCCCTTTGATCTGGTGTTTCAGAAAGAGGAGGATCTCCCCCTGGAGAAGCCTCTGCACGTAAAAAGAGAAAAACCCTGGGGCACCGGTCAGTGCCTCTATGCTGCAAGACACGCCATAGAGGAGGGATTTCTTATCCTGAACGCAGATGATTTTTATGGTAGGTCTGTCCTTTCAGATCTCATGAAGGCGCTGGAAGAAGGAGAGACTCTGGCCATTCCAGGCTACCGCGTGATAAACACCCTTTCTGAAGAAGGGGCGGTGTCAAGAGGAGTCTTAGAGGTCAGTGAGACAGGCCATGTGGTATCCATAAAGGAACGGGAGAGGATTTATCTCGAAGAGGGGCATCTTTACTACGAAGAAGATGGAGTGCACCCCATGACGGGAGAAGAGCTGGTGTCCATGAATATTTGGGCGGGGAAAAAGAGTATACTGCGTCATCTGCCAGAAGTATTCCATCAGTTCTTAGAAACCCCCAGAAGAGATCTCAGGAAAGAGGAGTTTTATCTGCCGGTGGCCATGGAAGCGCTTCTGAAAAAGGAGAAGGTTTCCTTGAAGGTGCTGCCCGTCTCAGAAGAGTGGATGGGTGTCACTTATCAGGAAGACCGGAACCGGGTCATGGCAAGGCTGAAGGATCTTACAGAGTCCGGCGTATATCCAAGAGTACTCTTCTAGGAAGGATCCGTGGAAAAGGCCAGCTGTATCCCGTATAATGAGAGAGTATGAATACTCTACAAGACCATTTTTGGGGGAAGAACTGTTTATGAAATCAATAAAAAGCTCGTTTTTTGCAAAGCTCTTTCTCAATGTGTTTCTGGTGGCCATGATTCCGCTGCTCCTCATCACAGCAGTGCTCTATGGTTTTTCAGAAAGAATCTTCCGAAGCGGCATTGAGGAGGAGTCTCTGGCTTATGTGGAAGAAGTGGAAAAGGATGTGGTGGGTCTTTACAGCTTCTATGAAGAAGCGGTGCTGAGACTGTCGAAGGATCCTCTGGTGCTGGAGATTCTAGAAAAGCAGACCGTGACCCTGGAGGAGACCCGGGATCTATATGAGAAGATGTATCTTCTTTTTTCTGGAAGAACCAGCGATGTGTCCCTCTATATTCTGGGCAATAATGGTGTAACGCTTTTTGCTTCGGACACTTTGCCCAAGCACTATGACACCAAAAACTATCCAGGCTGGGGCGTCCTTCGAAAGGTCAGCGAATTGCCTGGAGAAGTGGTGTTTCACAGCGCCAACCAGAGAGAGCGGGATCTTCACGATAAAAGCCTTACCGCCGCCATGGGCATCACTGTGGAGGAGACCTTAAAAGGGGTCATTCTGGTGGATGTGCACCGGGAAGCTTTTTCTGAAATCCTTCAGGGAAAAGCCCAGGGGAATATCTGGGAAGCAGCCATCATCAATGAGATCGGCAACGTGATTTATGCGAAGAACAGCCTTTTGGAAGAAGGTCGGCCTTTAGAAAGAGACCAGGGCCATAGCTTCTACGACAGAAGAGGCTCTTTTTCCGCACAGAAAGAGGGTACAGACTTTCACGGCGCTTATCTTAAAAGTGCGTCCTATCCCTTCGAAGTGCTGGCTTACGCCTCTTTGAGCGATGTGGAGAGCAATGCCAGGTATCTTCTCAAAAACCTCCTCTATATCGGTATTCTGACCCTTCTCATCTCTCTTCTGGCGTCCTACAGGATCTCTAAGTCCGTATCAAAACCGGTGAAGGATCTGGTGCACCATATGAAGAAGATTGAGAAAGGGGACTTCTCTGAACGGTTCGAGACCAGGAGAACCGACGAGATGGGGGAACTCATGGAGCGGTACAATAAGATGGCCAAACGGCTGGATCTTCTTATAAGGAATATGATCGAAAGCCGGGACCGGCTGAAAAAATCTGAGATGAAGATGCTCCAGTCCCAAATCAATCCTCATTTTCTCTACAACACCCTGGACACCATCAAGTGGATGGCGAAGATGGGAGAGTCGGAGGAAGTGGTGACCCTTATCACAAACCTTGCGAAGCTTCTCCGCATCTCCTTGGAGGATGCAGAAGAGTTTCAGACCGTGGACATGAACTTAAGCTGGCTGAAAAGCTATCTGGAGATCCAGAAAGCCAGGTACGATGATGATCTCATCTATGAGATCCATGTGGAGGAGTCCCTTTATGAGCGAAAAATCCCGAAGCTTCTACTGCAACCCATTGTGGAGAACGCCATTCTTCATGGGCTGGATGGCAAAGGAAAGATTGTAGTGAGGGGATATGAAGAAGAGGACCGCATTGTTTTTGAAGTGGAAGATGATGGAAAAGGCATGGAGGAAACCCAAAGAAAGAAGCTTCTTTCAGAGCATCTTGGAGAAGGTATTGGGCTACTCAATGTCCATAAAAGAATTGAGCTCTATTATGGGAAAGGCTATGGCCTTGAAATCAGGAGTATCGTGAACCGGGGCACCAGGGTGCGCATGGTTCTTGGGGAAGGAGGAGTCTAAATGATCCGTGTGGTAGTAGTGGAAGATGAGAAGATGATCCGAAAAGGCATCATCATGACCACGGACTGGCAGTCTTACGGATGCCAGGTGGTGGGAGAAGCACAGAGCGGAGAAGAAGGACTTTCCGTCATCCGGGAGAAAAAGCCCCATCTGGTGCTCACTGACATCCGGATGAAGGGGATGACGGGTATTGAGATGATTGAAGAGCTGAAAGGGGAGGACTCCATCCAGTTCATCATTCTCTCTGGCTACTCTGATTTTGAATACGCCAGAAGCGCACTTCGTCTGGGGGTGACAGATTATCTTCTGAAGCCCTTTCAGGATGAGGAGCTGACCAAAGCCCTGAAGCATGCGGTGGAAAAAATCCACAGCAGGGAAAAGGAAGTGGAGGAGGATTTCTCCTTCTTTCAGGAGTATCAGAAGGACAAACGGGAAGAGAGCAATCCTTATTTAGTGAAGTCCATTCAGTATCTGGAGGAAAACTACATGAAGGATGTAAGCTGCCAGAAGGTGGCAGAGGAGATCGGCATCAGCGAGAGCTATCTAGGTAAACTCTTCCGGAAAGAAACGGGGTACACCTTCGTGGATTATCTCACTTTAACCAGGATGAAAAAAGCGGTGCTTCTTCTTCGGAAGGATCCGCTGAAAATATATGAACTGGCTTATCTTGTGGGCTACAATGACGCCCATTATTTCAGCAATCTATTCAAAAAAATCACAGGGAAAAGTCCCAGTGCCTATAAGCGGGAACTTTCCATAGAACAGCAGCATCAAGGAGGAGAACATGAAGGAAATTAAAAACATCATTTTTGATCTGGGGAATGTCCTCATAGAATTTGATCCCTTAAAGTGGCTCACAAAGAGCTATGATAGTTTTGATACGGTGGAGACGCTTTATAAAGAGGTGTTTCAGAGCGAGGAGTGGAAGCTTCTCGACCGTGGAAGCATCACAGACAAAGAAGCCTATGAGAGAATCTCCAAAAGGCTTCCAGGCATGGAGAAAGAAGTGGAGCGGATCCTCTTTCACTGGGAGAGCTTTCTTATTGAGGAGATGACTCAGTCCACGGCCATCTTAAGAAAACTGAAGGACCTGGGATATGGCATTTATGCATTATCCAACTATCCGGAGAGAGGGTTTATCAATACCGAGGCCTTCTATCCCTTCTTTGATCTTTTTGACGGCAAAGTGGTGAGCTACGCCTATGGAGAAATGAAACCGGACAAAAAGATCTATGAGATTCTTCTGGACAAATACAGCTTGAGAGCGGAGGAGTGCGTCTTTATCGATGACACCTTGGCAAATGTGGAAGCTGCCAGAGCTTTAGGCATGAAAGCGGTGCATTTTTTCCACAGCAATCATCTCATGGATCTCTATCTTCAGCTGAAGGAACAGCGTGAAAAAGAAGAAGCGTAACAGACTTTTTCAGATGAATAGGTACCCTAAAAGATAGGATCTCTTTAGAAGTACATCAATAAGATAAATAATTGAACAAGCGCTGTCTTCTTTTAATTGGAAAAGAGACAGCGCTTTTAAATGGGTCAAATAAAATAGAATTATAATATAGAAGTAAGAGGATATATTCAATATTATGAAAATATCGCTTATAATAGAAAGTAAATTATGAGTAAACGTTTTGTAACCGGATTTTGGAGGAGAGAAAATGCTTAAAGTAATCATAGCAGATGATGAAGAAAGAGTGTGCAGGTTAATTCAAAAGCTTGTGGACTGGGATGCTCTTGAAATGGAAATCGCCGCTACAGCAGCTAATGGAATAGAAGCTTTGGATGCCATAGAGAAGTATAAACCAGACCTTGTGATCACAGACATTCGAATGCCCGGTTATGATGGACTGGATATGATAGAAAGAGCAAAAGAGCTTAAAGAAGATCTTGAGTTTATTATTATATCGGGATATGGACAATTTGAATATGCTCAAAGAGCCATCAGATATGGTGTTGGTGAATATCTTCTTAAACCCATACAAAAGAAGGAGCTTACGGAGACTTTGGAGAAACTTAGAGATCATATCCTGACGAAAAAGGGCCTGGTATCTAGAGAAGAAGCAGAGGAAATGAAAAGCCTCACACTACTTGAAAAGAAGAAGAAAGATCTCTTGTCTCAGCTGATCAGTGAACGTGAGGTACAAGATGAGGAAGACTATAGGAATACATTCCGCTTTCATGGAGAAACCTTGCAGGTTTATCTGCTTCAGCTGGATACAGAGGACAAGCTGACAGTAGATATCAGAGAGCGTTTGGAAGAAAAGGTAAGTCTCCACTTGGCTGAGGTGATGGGAGAAGGCACTCTCACAGTAAAGGAAGTGCACCTGGAAAATAAGCTGATGTTGATACTGTTTGAATACCCTACTGCAGAAAGAGAGCTGGTCAGGAAGGGGATGCGTGAGCTTTTCCACTCACTGAAGGGAATTCTTCCATTAAACGGAGTAGAAGTCACTTTAGGGGAAGGAGCTGCGGTATACGACATCAAGGATCTGTACAAGTCTTATGAGACAGCACTTGTTGCTGTTGAAGAAAGACTTGTAAAAGGAACTGGCAGAATTTTTCTTGGGGAGGATATACCAGTGGAGCACCACCTGCTAAGAAGTGATAAAGTCTTTCAGTTTTTCAAAAATATGGAAAAATCCCTGTCTGTCTTGGATTATGAAGCTATTCAAGTTCATTTAAAGAACTTGAAAGAAACCATAGTTCTGAATGACCATCTAACAGGTCATGAACTTATTCATCTGATTAAAGAAATCTCAAGCCACTTCACGGTCATGATGATGAAGAATAGATTTCTGATGCCTGAAGAAAGTGAAGTGAAAGTGGAACACCTTCAGCGAATTGAAAGTGCCTATTCACTGGAGGAACTTTTTTCATTGGTTGAAGAATGGATTGTATCCTCTGTGAAGTTACTCCTTCAGCATCGCAGCGAATCATTTTCTGGGCCGATTCGTGAGGTGCAGGGTTACCTAGAAGAAAACTACATGAGAAGTGTTACCTTAGATGAAATCAGCAATCTGACAGGATTTAGTCCGACCTATTTCAGTACAATGATCAAAAAAGAAACAGGAAAAAGTTTTTTGGAACATCTGACAGAAATCCGTATCAATAAAGCCAAAGAACTGCTGAAAGAGAAAGATTTACGAATCATGGATATCTGTGAAATGGTGGGCTACAGCGATGTGAAGCACTTTACAAAATCTTTTATCCGTTATACAGGGTTAAAGCCCAACGAATACAGAAAAATATATGCATAAGGAGGAGCTCCATGAAGAAGAATGAACGAGGATATCTGGCAGACCGGATGAAGCTATTTATGATGGTTCTGCTTGCTTTCATCCTCCTGATGCTGGCTGCTTTATTGATCCAAGGGTTCTATTTGAAGAATTATGTACCTTTCATTGCAGCGGTTCTGTTCATGCTGGTTCTTTTTAGGGTCGCATATCTCTACATTGTGCTTCCGATGAGAGAAACAAATAAAACACTGTCACTTTTTTCAGAAGGCTATATCCTGAAGGGGATTTATGACATCCGTGTACCCTACAGCAAAGAACAGGAAGAAGCGGTGAAAAAGTTTGGAGAGCTTCTGAACACTAATGAGCTGATCAACAGTACCAAAAAACATGCAGAATACCTAGCACTTCAGAATCAGATTAACCCACACTTTCTCTATAACACGTTGGAGGGAATCCGAAGTGAGGCTCTTATTGAAGGTATTGACAGTGTGGCAGAGATGACAGAAGCCTTAGCAACGTTTTTCAGATACACCATCTCTAATCTGGACAGGCTCGTGACCATTGAGGAAGAACTTGAAAATATTGAAAACTACACAAAAATCCAAAAGTTCAGATTTGGCAACCGTCTCGAGCTGAAAGTGCTTTTTAAGGGGAACAAGGAGGAAATTCAGAGACTGATGATGCCTAAACTCACACTTCAGCCACTCATTGAAAATTCTATTTTTCATGGTGTGGAGAGAAAAATCGGGAAAGGCACCATTGAACTGAGACTGACAAAGACATCCGAAAGACTCCATATTGTCGTTTCTGATGATGGACTAGGGATGGAGCCTGAGAAGCTTCAGGAGCTCAACGATCGTTTGAAGGGAACATCGTTGTCATATCTTAAAGAAGATATGAATAAAAGAGGGGGGATTGCTCTCGTTAATGTAAACAACAGAATCCGTCTGATCTATGGGGATGAATATGGGATTTTTGTTTACAGCAAGAAAAATGCAGGAACAGATGTCCATGTAACGCTTCCCCTGGTAACGGAGAAGCATCATGGATGAGATATTAAGAATGGAGCATGTAAGCAAAAAAGTGGATGGGGTATTGAGGCTGGATAATCTTCACTTCCATGTGCTTAGAGGGGAAATTATGGGGATGATCCCTTTGAACTATCATGGAAAAAAAGAACTGATCAGGCTTCTTACGACAAACAGCCCCCTTGATATGGGGAGAATCTATATTGGCGGTCAACTGGTCAACTATTATGAGCACAGCGATATGAGGATGAATCAGGTGGAGATCATTGATGTACATTCCAGACTTGTGGAAGATCTGACAGTGGCGGACAATATTTTTGTTCTCTCCAGAAGTTTCGGGGAAAGTATCATCAGTAAAAGAAAACTTCATGCTGATACAGAAAATCTCTTGGCTTCCTTTGCCATTGAAGTGAAGACAGATGATCTGGCTATGAAACTCAATCACTTCCAACGCAGTATCATCGAACTGATCAAATACGTACGAGGCGGTGCCAAACTGATCCTTCTGGATGAAATCAGCAGTTATTTAAGCACCATAGAGCTTCAGAAGTTTCAGACGCTGATGAAATACTTTTCTGAAACCGAGGGCACATCTTTTCTGTATTTCGCAAATCATCATGAGGAGGCATTTAAAATTTGCCATCGAGTCTCTCTAATGGAAGATGGAAAAGTAGTAAAGATACTGGAAGAAGAGCATCTTACGGCTCAGGATATTGCACCGTACATCATTTCCTTTGACCTTCCCTATGAACGAGATGAAGAAGAGCAATCCTTAGAGGTGGGGCTTCTTGAGTTCCGGCAGGTATTTTCAGGTGAGCTTGAAAATCTTTCCTTTAGTGTGGAACATGGAGAATGTCTCACGATTCTTGATATGGATAATTCCTCATTGGAAGAAATTCTCATGCTGGTTCAAGGGAAGATCAAGGCTGAACATGGAAAGATTTTTTATGATGGATCACCTCTTGTCTATAACCGTGGAGAAGATTCTATTGACAAGGGCATAGCGGTGATAGAAGAAAATCCTAAGGAGTCAATGATCTTCCGGTCCATGGATTATTATGAGAATCTCACGTTTCTTCTGGACAGAAAACTGAATAGAAGTATCGTGCCAAAAAAGATCAGAAAGAATCTCATGGAGGAATATGAACCTTATGTTGGCGAAGATTGCTTTACAAAGAATATGAAAGAGTGGAGCACCCGTGATGTGTATAATCTTGCGTATTACAGAATCCATCTTTTTAGACCCTCTATTGTTTTTCTGATTCAGCCTTTTTCCAACGCAGATATGTATCTTAGAGCTCATATTATCACTCTGATTAATAAATTGAGGCAACGAGGTATTACCATAGTTATCCTTGCGGTGAGTATCCAGGACTCGCTTTCGGTTTCAGATCGGCTCGTAACGATAGAAAAAGGAAGCTTCACTAGAATTTATCCCAAGGAAGATTTCTACAGGTTTCAAAGGTAAAAGAGATAAATACGTAAAAATGACCCCTTAATTCGTAAGAATGGCCCCTACAGAAATGAAATCGTTATGATAAACTTTCTGTAAAGGAATACAAACGGCGAATTAGGGGGTTTTTATGGAGAAGTATATGGTGGAACTAGAAGGGGTCAGCAAAAGTTTCCCCGGCGTAAAGGCCTTGAATAATGTGAATTTCAATCTGAAATCTGGAGAAGTATTGGCTCTTCTTGGAGAAAATGGAGCTGGGAAGTCAACACTTATGAAAATCATCAGCGGTGTATATAAGAAAGATGAAGGACACCTCAAGCTCTTCGGTCAGGAAGTGGAAGATTTAACACCACTAAAAGCCCAGGAACTTGGTATATCTATCATCCATCAGGAACTGAATCTGTGTCCGCATTTGACAGTATACCAGAATATATTCCTTGGCAGGGAAGAAACCAGCCGTGGTATTATGTCTGACAAGAAAATGAAAAAAGAAGCTTCTGCAATCCTAAAAGAACTCAACATTGAAATGGATCCAGAGGAGATTGTTGGAAACTTATCGGTCTCTAAGCAGCAGATGGTGGAAATTGCTAAAGCCTTATCTACAGACTGTAAAGTCCTCATCATGGATGAACCGACCTCCGCGCTCACCTCAAAAGAAATAGAAGATCTTTTTAAGATCATCAGAAAACTGAAAGCTGAAGGTAGAGGCATTGTTTATATCTCTCATAAATTGGAAGAACTAAAGTACATTGTAGACCGGGTCATGATTCTAAGGGATGGAGAGTATATCACCAGTATGATGTTTGCAGATACTACATTGGAGAAAATCATCGCTCACATGGTGGGGCGGGAGATAAAGGAAAAGTTTCCTAGAATTCAAATGGAAAAAGGGAAGAAAATACTAGAAGTGAAAAATCTCAATGCAGGCAAATTGGTCAGAGATGTCTCTTTTGACTTATATGAAGGTGAGATCGTTGGAATTGCAGGGCTTATGGGAGCTGGTCGTACTGAAACTACAAGAGCCCTCTTTGGTGCAGATCCCGTGGAGTCCGGGACTATTTATCTGGAAGGTAAAGAACTAAGAATCCATAAACCAATGGATGCCATTCGTGAAGGTATTGTGCTTGCACCTGAAGACCGAAAAAAAGATGGGTTATGCACAAAGCTCAGTATTACGGACAACATATCTTTACCTAATCTGGATCAACTCTGTAATAAGCTGGGAATGGTTTCAAAATCCAAAGAGAAAGCCATGACGGAAAAAACCATTGCGAATCTTAAGGTCCGACTCGCCAATGCAGGTGTTGATGCTGGAAGTCTTTCAGGCGGGAATCAGCAAAAAATAGTTGTTGGTAAGTGGCTTGCAAGAAATTCCAAAGTGGTCATTTTTGATGAGCCGACCAGAGGAATAGATGTAGCGGCTAAAGTGGAGATTTATAATTTGATGAATAAACTCAAGGAAGAAGGGATTGGAGTGCTTTTCGTCTCATCGGAAATGCCCGAGATTTTAGGAATCAGTGATAGAATCCTTGTCATGTGTGATGGACGAATTACACAAGAACTTCAAAGGGATGAAGCAACTCAGGATATAATACTGAAGTATGCTACCCAATTTGAAAAGAAAATAGAAGACCAGGAAGCTGTATAGAAGGGGGAACATGATGGAAGCCATCAGAAAAAATGAGAAAATCAAAAAGATACTAGCCATCCGAGGGATGGGGCAGGTCATCACGGTCACAATAGGACTTCTTGTAATGGTCCTAATATTTGGCATCCTGAACCCTACATTCTTCTCACAGAAGAATGTGGCGAACCTCATGAGACAGATTGCACCAATCATCATCATTGGGATAGGCCAGTCATATGTACTGATAACGGGAAATATTGACCTGTCCATTGGATCCGTTATTGGGATGAGTGCAATGATATCAGCAAAGCTCATGTCCATGGGTGTGAATCCTTGGATTGCTGTAGTTCTGACACTTATCGTAGCTCAAGTCATAGGATTGTTCAACGGACAGCTGATATCAAAAGCTAAGCTGCCACCGTTTATTGCGACGTTAGGTACTATGACCATAGCTAGAGGTATTGCTCAGATTGTCAACAATAACTACAACACAGACTCCATTGGGGCCGGTGCTGAAGGATTTCGAGACTTCTTTTACTACGGGCGGACATTTGGGGTTTTCAATACCATATGGATTGCTTTGGTAATCTGGATGATCTTCAATTTTATTCTCAGTAAAACTAGAACAGGACGCCATGTCTATGCGATCGGTAGCAACATCAGTGCTGCACATCTGTCAGGTGTTAATATTGTATCGACCACTACAAAAGCGTATCTTGTAAGTGCTTTTTGCGCTAGCATGGTAGGGCTTATCCAAACTGCCACCAGCGGGATGGGAACTATGGATGCTGGGACAGGTTATGAGATGTATGCTGTGGCAGCTTCTGTAATCGGCGGTGTATCTACTCTGGGAGGGCAAGGGATCCTCTTAGGTACAGTGGTGGGTGCATCTATTTGGGGTGTCCTACAGAATGGTCTTCAGTTTGCAGGTGCTCCTGTGGCTATCAGAAACATCGTCATTGGAATTATTGTGGTAGTTTCTGTACTTCTTGACATAATTGTCCGATCTAATCAGAACAAAACACGAAAGAGACTGAAGAAAGAAGATGCCGCATAAGGCATCATAAACAGTTAGTAATGGCGTAAAGCCTACTATAATAAAATATTAGGGGGGACCTATTTTGAAGAAAAAACTTATCGCATCCGTAATGACACTCGCTCTTTCACTGACAGCCCTTGCAGGCTGTGGAAGCACAGACGACAAGGAAGGTGCATCTTCTGGAGACAAGTATAAGGTTTACCTGATCACCATGGACCAGATGGACCAGCACTGGGTTACAGTAGACGGAGGAGCCAAAAAGGCTGCTGACGAGCTTGGTAACGTGGAATACACCTGGCTGGCGCCTGATGTGAAGGATGATGCCAAGCAGATTGAAAGCATCAATAACGCCGTCGCTGGTGGTGCAGATGCAATTATGCTGGCAGCCAATGGACCTGATGCTGTCACAGCAGCTTTAAAAGAAGCAGAAGAGGCTGGCGTGAAAATTGTTTATGTAGACTCACCTGCAGATTTCCCAGCAGTAGCTACTCTTGCTACAGATAATGAAGCAGCAGGAAAGACCGCTGGCGAAGAAATGAAGAAAGCTCTGGAAGCAAATAGCGTAACATCTGGTAAGATTGGTATTGTTAACGTTAATGCTGCAACAGCTTCTACTGTAGCGAGGGAAAAAGGCTTTAGAGCTGCTTTTGAAGGAACTTCCTTTGAAATTCTTGAAACTCAGTATGGAGATGGAGATGCCGCGCGTTCCAAGGATATCGCTGCAAATTATATAACACAAGGTGTTGTTGGAATTTTTGGTGCTAACGAAGGATCCACAGTAGGTGCTGGAAACGCAATTAAAGAAGCTGGTGGAACGGTTGTAGGTGTTGGTTTTGACAAGTCCGATACCATACTTGAACTCATCAAATCCGGTGAACTTCTAGCTACCATGGCGCAGAACCCTGACGTTATGGGATATGAAGGTATGAAAGTTGCAGTAAAGGCACTGAAGGGCGAAACTATAGAAAAGACAAGTGTAGATACTGGTGTATCTGTCATCAACAAGGATTCAATCAAATAATCACGCATAGATAAAAAAGGGGTTACGAAAGTAGCTCCTTTTTTTATGAAGGAGGATGTCATGAAACAATATACAAGGACTCTGCTCCAGGCGTTTTTCATGAAATGGCCAAGAATGTCGTATCTTCAGAACAGTATGGAAGTAGCCATCGAAGAATCAGTAAAGAGAATAGGCCAAGGAGGCAAGATTCTTCTATGTGGAAATGGTGGGAGTGCAGCGGACTGTGAACATATCGCTGGAGAACTCTTAAAGGAATTTTATATCAAGAGGCCGTTATCAGATGATTTCAAAGACAAGTTGGAGAACAGTTATGGCGAAGAAGGAGTATACCTTGGAAAGCATCTTCAAGGCGCCATTGAGGCAATTTCTCTTATTTCCCATACTGGCTTATTATCTGCTTATGGAAATGATGCGGCTCCTGAACTTTCATATGCTCAACAGATTGTCGCTTACGGTGGAGAAAATGACGTGCTTTTATCCATCTCCACCTCTGGAAATGCAAGGAACGTCATTTATGCATCTATGATGGCGAAGGTGAAGGGTACCTACGTGATTGGTCTGACTGGTCATGGAGGAGGGAGTCTGAAACAGTATACAGATGTGCTTCTTAATGTTCCTGAGCATGAAACATATTTAGTGCAAGAACTCCATCTTCCTATTTATCATCTTTACTGCAGAAGTTTAGAGTTTGAAATTTTTGGAGAAGAGTCATGAATGTTCTAGGATTTGATATTGGTGGAACGAAAAGTGCTGTTATTCTTGCTCGTGTGGCTGATCATGAAGTTATTTTTCTGGATCGATTTGAAATACCCACAAGAGGGACCTGGCAGCAGGTAGTTACAGCTTTAGCTGACAGTGGGGAAAAGATGATTGGAGTTCATCAGTTGAATAGGGGGGATTTCAGAATTGGAATCTCCTGTGGTGGGCCTCTGGACCTTGAAAGAGGACTCATTCTGTCTCCACCAAATCTTCCGGGATGGGATGAGGTGCCTATCGTCAGTTTTTTAGCTGAAAGGTTCTCAGTGCAAGCATTTTTGAAAAATGATGCTGACGCATGCGCTCTGGCCGAATGGAAATATGGTGCTGGTAGAGGGACAAATCATATGATCTTTCTGACCTTCGGAACAGGTCTCGGTGCAGGCTTGATCCTAAATGGGAAGCTTTATACTGGTGCATGTGGTATGGCGGGTGAAGTGGGGCACATCAGACTTTCTGAGAATGGACCGTTAGGTTATGGTAAAAATGGAAGTTTTGAAGGATACGCAAGTGGGGGTGGAATTGCCCAGATTGCAAGATGTTTAGCGGAGGAGTCGCTGCGTAAGGGAATGAGAGCATCATACCACCATGGAAGTATAGAGGAAATTGAGACAAAACATGTAGCTTTAGCTGCAGAAGAAAATAAAGAGGATGCCATCAAAGTATTCAAGATTGCAGGTGAATACTTTGGAAAAGGGCTTGCAGTCCTCATAGATATCCTTAACCCGGAAAAGATTGTAGTAGGATCCATCTATGTAAGAGCAGGTAAATATCTTGAAAAAAGCATGAGAAGTTCACTGAAACAGGAAGCTTTACCCTCAAGTTACGATGCTTGCGAAGTAGTTGCGGCAGAGCTCAGTGAACGTATTGGTGATTACGGTGCTGTGATGGCTGCATTATCAAGTGAATAGAGTTTATGTAAAAAGAGCAGAGTATTAACTTTGCTCTTTTAATGTGTAATTGATTACAACGATTCTGCAGGAAATGAAAGTTATAAACTAATATTATGCAGGATTACATTCATGAATAAATGGTGATTATTGGCTAAAATATTGAATATCATGATGTTTAGTGATTCAACTATATGCGAGAGAAATGAAAATATGAAATTAATGAAAATGAAATATGCAATTTTCTTAGTTTTTTCGAAAATTTGTATTGACTCTGGAAAGCGGAAGTATTAAGATTCTTTTATAGCAAAAATACATTTGTTCATAGGGGGAAAATAGAATGAAAAAGATATGGTCTTTACTATCCGTCATGCTTCTTGGCATCCTGGTTCTCACAGGATGCGGTGGTGGCACCACTGTAAAAATGGCCACCGGAGGAAATACAGGAACTTACTATGCTTATGGAACAGCCCTGGGTCAGATTCTGGGAGACAAAGCGGATCTTCGCTTCAACATCCAGAGCACAGGAGCTTCCAAAGCGAACATTCAGCTCATCGATGCAAAAGAAGTAGACATGGCCATCGTTCAGAACGACGTTATGGACTATGCCTACAATGGCACCGACCTCTTTGAAGCCGACGGTGCTGTAAAAAGTTTCTCCGCCATGGCAGGTCTCTACGCTGAAGTGGTCCAGATCATCGCAAGACCAGGTTCCGGAATCGAATCCATCGCAGACCTGAAAGGAAAGAATGTTTCAGTTGGAGACGCGGGAAGCGGCGTGGAATTCAATGCAAAACAGATTCTGGAGGCCTATGGCATCAGCTTTGACGACATCAGCAAGCAGAACCTGGGGTTCGCAGCTTCTGCAGATGCGTATAAAGATGGAAAGATTGACGCATTTTTCGCCACAGCAGGCGCACCTACCACAGCCATCATGGATCTTGTATCCAGTCAGTCAATCCTGATTCTGGGCGTAGAAGAGGACAAAGCGTCTGATCTTATGACGAAGCATCCTTTCTACACCACCTATGTGATTCCAGGGGGAACCTACACAGGCGTGGATAAAGATGTGACCACTCTGGCCGTAAAAGCTACTTTCATTGTCTCCAATGAGCTCTCTGAAGAGGTGGTCTACAACATGACCAAAGCGCTCTTTGAAAGCAAAGACGCCATCAAAGAAGCACATCAGAAAGGTGCTGAACTGGATCTTACCTATGCGGTGGAAGGCATCTCCATTCCATTCCATAAAGGTGCAGAAAAATACTTCAAAGAAGCAGGCGTTCTGAAGTAAATGAAACGAACAATTTTACCAGTCCTCCTCTGTCTGCTGCTTCTTCTACTTTGGAGCAGCAGACTCCTTACGGGAGAGGAGACCTTTCTTCTGAAGGATGCGGACACCGGAAAGGTGTTTCTGAAGATGCCGGTGAAAGAAGGAGAGATCTTTTCCATCACCTTTGTGCACTCTGTAAACAAGAGCCCTGTCACCGATGAGTTTCTTGTTGAGGACGAGGGGTTCTCTTCCTACAGAACTCTATTCACAAGCTTTGGTGCAGGCATGGAGAGCGGTGCAGAAGAAGGACAGGTATTAACCTATGAAGAGGATGGCACCATGGTGCTGTCAGGTTTTGACAATCACTATAAGAGCTTTCAGCTCATTGTGGGCACGGTCAGTGACCACATGCTAAAAATCGGCGGGGAAGAAATCAGTTTGCGGGATTTATGCGGAAGAAACACTTCTGTGGAGATCACCATCCGAAACTGACCGGAAAGAAAGAGGGTTTACGTATGTTTGGAAGTAAGAAAAAGAGAAAAATTGAAGAAGAATCTTTAGAGAACATCCTGAAAGAAGTGGACAAAGAGTCCAATGTCAGGATTCTCACAGGGTTCAAAAAACATCTGATGACAGGACTTCTGGTGGCCTTTGCGCTATATGTGTTCTGGATGACACTCCTTGGGAATCCACCGGAGCAGGTGAGGCGTGCGAGTTTTCTGGGTGCACTGATTTTCATCGGGTTTCTTCTCTATCCTATGAACAGAAAAGATGCCCAGAAAGAGAATGTCATTCCCTGGTACGACTGGGTACTTGCTTTCGTAGGCGCTGCTCCTTTTTTCTACTACGTCCTCTTTTTTGAAGAGATTGTGGGAAAAGCAGTGAATATTTCTCCGTTGGAAGTCTATATGGCCATCCTGGGCGTGCTTCTTCTGGCAGAGATCTGCCGTCGTGTGGTAGGTTTTCCTATACTGGTGGTGGCTGCTGGGTTCATCCTGTATGCATTCAGCCAGGGGCATTCAGTCAGACGAATCGCTCATCAGCTCTTTTATACCACGGACGGAATCCTAGGCACACCTCTGGGTGTGGCGGCCACCTTCATTGTGCTTTTCATCATATTAGGATCCTTTTTGGAGAAAACAGGCATCGGTACTTTTTTTGTGGATATGGCCAACTCCATCGCTGGAGGCGCTTCGGGCGGACCTGCTAAAGTTGCGGTGATCTCCAGTGCCCTTGAAGGTATGTACAGCGGAAGCTCCGTTGCCAATACCGTGGGCAGCGGAAGTGTCACCATTCCTATTATGAAAAGTATTGGATACAAAAGCGAATTTGCAGCAGCAGTGGAAGCGGCAGCCTCCACCGGAGGGCAGATCATGCCACCCATCATGGGAGCGGCGGCATTTCTTATGGCAGAAATGACTGGAATCCCTTATGCCACCATCGCAGTGGCTGCAATCCTGCCAGCACTACTATACTTCACGGGAATTTTCATGATGATCCATCTGGAGGCGAAGAAGCTGGGACTGAAAGGTCTTCCTAAAGAAAGCATTCCGAATTTTTTCAAACTCATTTTGAAAAAAGGATATCTGTTTTTACCCATCATCACCCTGGTGGTGCTTATGGGACAAGGAAGAACCCCGGCTTACTCGGCCATCTACGCTATTTTAACAGCCATTATTGTAAGTATGTTCCATAAGGACACAAGGCTGACACCTGCTTCCTTTATAGATGCATTGGCCGGAGGATCCAGAAACACCATGGGTGTTGCTGTTGCTTGCGCCGTTGCAGGAATCATCGTAGGTATGGTGACCCTCACAGGTCTTGGACAGGATCTTCTGAATGGTCTATTGGTGGTGGCGGGCACCAGTAAGTTCCTGGCGCTCTTCCTCACCATGGTCAGCTGCATCATCCTGGGCATGGGTGTGCCTACTACAGCGAACTATGTCATCATGGCCACCATCACAGCACCCATCGTGGTCAGCATGGGGGTACCGGTCCTTGCGGCGCATATGTTTGTGTTCTACTTCGGTATTGTTGCAGACATCACGCCACCTGTGGCTCTGGCAGCCTATGCGGGATCCGCCATTGCAAAGTCGGATCCTTTCAAGACCGGTGTCCAGGCCACAAGGCTTGCCATCACGGCGTTCATCATTCCCTACATCTTTGTCTACAACCCACAGATGCTGTTTATTGAAACCAACGCACTGGAAGTCATTGCCATTACGATTACCTCACTTTTAGGAGTCTATGGCCTTTCCGCAGCCATGGAAGGGTTCATAAAGACAGAGCTGAAAGTCTGGGAAAGACTCCTCATGGCAGCAGCCGGACTTCTTCTCATCGATCCGAACCTTCTGACTGATACCCTGGGCATCCTTGTCATTGGTGGGATTCTATTCCAGCAGACGAGAGGGACAGACAAAGAGAAAAAAGTCGTAAGGGAAGCGATATAAAACATCATCATCTATCATCCTCCAAATGATAGAAAGAAACACCTGGAGTACAGATGATCCATTTTTTGCGGATTTGACGCTCAGAGGTGTTTCTTTATTATGTCTTTTCCTAATTCTTTTTCCCAGACAAGAAGAATTCTACCGAAGTTTGTTAAATAGTATCACAGTTTTAGGGGTGCTGACAGAATATGAAAATCTCTTCAGTTATTTTCTGTGAAATAAAAGTGAGGAAATCCAATGGTTTTCTAAATGTAAAGGGTTGAGGTTACGGGACTCTAAAACACACTAAAAATACACTTTTCGTTATTGATTTAACAATAACAAGATGGTATACTTCGACCTGTTGAACTAATGAAACGGAGGAAAGATGATGAAACGAATGAAAAAACATCTCAGCATGCTGCTCATTCTCGTGGTGGCTCTGGCTGCTTTTGGTTGCGGGAAGAAAGAAGAAGCGGTAAAGGAAGGGGCTCTTTATACCCCAGGAACCTATACTGCAGAAGAAAAAGGACATAATGGAAATGTAAAAGTTACAGTGACAGTAACAGAAGATAAGATTGAGAACATTGAAGTGGATCTTATGGATGAAACAGAAGGTATTGCAGGGCCTGCAGCAGAGAAGATCGTGGATCTTGTGCTGAAGAATCAGGGACTAGGCGTAGATACCGTTTCTGGCGCTACTGTATCCTCTACGGCCATTCTTGCAGCCATCACCGCTGCGCTTAAAGAAGCTGGTGCGGATGTGGAAGCATTAAAGAACATCAAGGCAGAAGAGGAAGTGCTGGAAGTTTCCGATAAGGAAGCGGATATTGTCATCATCGGTGCCGGTGGTGCAGGTATGGCAGCTGCCGTGGAAGCAGCTACCCTAGGAAAGTCTGTCATCATCGTGGAAAAGATGCCCATTGTAGGTGGAAACACCAACAGAGCAACGGGTGGAATCAATGCGGCTGAAACCAGCATTCAGGAAAAAGAGGGAATTGAAGATACCATCGAAACGTATTACGATGATACCTTCAAGGGCGGAAAAGAAGAGAACGATCCTGAGCTACTTAAAGTTATGGTGGAGAACTCTGCTGAAGCAGTGGACTGGCTCAATGAACTGGGTGCAGGACTCACAAGAGTCTCCTTATCCGGAGGTGCCACCAACCCAAGAATTCACACACCAGAAGATGGATCCGCTGTGGGTCCAGTGGTGGTAAAAGTGCTGGAAAGCAAGCTGAAAGAACTTGATGTGGAAATCCTCATGGAAACCACAGCTACAAGTATTCTGGAAGAAAATGGCGCCGCTGCTGGGGTAGAAGTGGAAAACGTTAATGGGAACAGCTTCAAGATTCATGCCAAGGCTGTCATCATCACTTCCGGTGGATTCGGAGCAAACAGCGAAATGGTAGAAGGGTTCAGACCTGACCTGGTTGGATTCTCCACCACAAATCATGCCGGCGCAACAGGAGATGGTATTGAGCTGGGCCAGGAAGCAGGAGCTGACCTGGATGACATCGAATTCATCCAGATTCACCCAACCACAGACCCAGAATCCGGTTATATGTTTACTGAAGGTCTTCGTGGAGATGGAGCCATTCTTCTCAACAGCCAAGGCGTAAGATTCACAGATGAGCTTCTCACAAGAGACGTAGTTTCTGCCAACATCCTGAAACAGGAAGGCGGCATTGCATACCTTGTGACCAATGAAGAAATGAAAGAAGAAAACGCAGCTCTTGCTGGATACATCAAGAAGGGCTATGCAACAGAATGTGCTACTCTGGCAGATGTGGCAAAGGCCATCGGTGCTGAGGAAAGTGCAGTAATTGACTCCATGGCGAAGTACAAAGAAGCTGTGGCTGCTGGTACAGATGCAGAATTTGGCAGAGAGCATCTGACAAAGGATCTTTCTGAAGGACCATACTACATTCTGAAGGTAACACCTGGAATCCATCACACCATGGGTGGTCTGAAGATTGATACTGCTACCCATGTGATCAGTACAGAAGGCAGTGCCATCAAGGGTCTCTATGCTGCAGGAGAAGTAACTGGAGGCGTTCACGGCGCTAACCGTATCGGTGGAAACGCTGTGACAGACATCATCGTCTTCGGAAGAATTGCTGGAAAAACAGCAGTAGAAGAACTGAAATAGATCCTTCTATTCTGAATCCTACAAAAGAAGGGCAGATCCTCCCTAAGGTCGCCCTGATAGATTTTCCGTGTGAAAACCCCGTGGAGTTTAAAAGCTCTGTGGGGTTTTTCTTTGCATCTTCATCTGAAACTGCTAGAAAGAGAAAAGAGAAGCAAATGAAAGAATCAGAAAGATATTTACATTAGAACAGCTTCTTGCGGAAGAGAACGGGAAAGAGGGGGTAGGGGGCTGTTTGAAAAAGAGTAGAGCTTGTGTTATAAAATAATTGAAGTTAGCACTCACCAGATGAGAGTGCTAACAAAAATAAAATTATAAAGGAGTTGTTTGTAATGGCAGGACTGATTCCATTCAACAGAAAGAAAAACGATCTTTTAAGGAGTGAGTTTGGAGATTTTGGCAGCATGCTGGATGACTTCTTTAGCGAATCCTTCCCATTCAGAAGAAGCCTGGAGGCGGATACCTTTAAGGTGGACGTGGAAGATGGCGATAAAGAATACATTGTCCATGCGGAGCTGCCTGGTGTGAACAAAGAGGAAGTTCACCTTTCTCTGGAAGACGGCAGATTGAGAATCCTTGTGCAGCGCAACGAGGAGAAGGAGGACAAGAATAAAAACTATATCCACCGTGAGCGAAGAGTATGCTCCATGGAAAGAAATATTTTCTTGGCAGAAGCTGGAGAGGAAAACATCAAAGCGAAGCTGGAACATGGTGTGCTGAAAATTGAGATACCAAAGAAACCTCATGTGGATACCTCCAGAAAAATTGAAATTGACTAGGACATAGGATGAAAAAGAAGATCTGAAGAAGTGGAAAAGACTCCACGGTTCTTCAGATCTTCTCTTATTTCCAATATTTCGGGAAAACCTGACATTTCCTGAAATAAGGACTCATCAAAGGGGATAAGTTACGTTATAATATAGGAGTGTAATACTATTTTTATGAAATAGCGTGTACCGTCCCTGTCTTAATGATACAGCAGAAAGAAGTGATAGAATTGACCTGGACAAAATGGATTCCTTCCTTGTTTTATATCCTCCTTCTTTTTTACTTTTACAGTGGTATGCGGGTATACTCCAAAGATTCCCGGGATCCTGTGTATAAGAACTATTTTTATATGAGCTTAAGTTTATCCACATGGTCTCTCATGGCGGTTCTTATTTCTCATACCGGAACCACGGAAGATGCTTTGTTGTGGACATTTCTCAGCGTCTTCGGCTGGGGCTTTGTCTATGTGTTTTTTCTATCGCTTCTGATCCATACGACCCATTATGAGAAAAGAATGAACCGTTGGAAGTGGGCGGCAGTCTATGGCCCTGCACTCATTTCCACGAGCACTGTGTTGTACAGCTTCCTTTCTGGAGCCATGGAGCAGAGGATGCACTATGGTCTCTATGGGTGGACTTACAGTCTGGATCTTGAGCCCTGGACCCTTTGGGTGAGAATCTATTATTTCATCATGGGGTTCATGGTGCTGTATCTTCTTAAAAAGTGGATCCCTAAGGAAGGGGACTTCATTCGAGGGGGGCTTAAGAAAACAGTAACCTTCAGCGTTCTTCTTAGCCTTCTTCTTGGTCTTCCCAAGGTTTTGGGACTCTATGAACGTTTAGGACTGAGTCTTCTGGGACTGGGCCCCATCCATATGCTGCCTTTATGCGCGGGTCTTCTCTATGTACTTTTAAAGAAAGTAAGGATCGGTCAGCAGGAGGAGTTCACCATTCCAAAACGCGGAGAGTATCTCAGCGCCAAAACCCATGACAAGATTTTCTTTTATGTGTCTCAAGTGTATCTCATGGCGGGATTTCTCGCCTTCTATATTCAAGTCATTCTAAACGAGTCAGAAGTAGTCAGAACAAGCATTATGACGGCGACGCTGTTCTTCATCGGACTTTTCATCTTCTTTCTCTTGCGGGTCAGAATCTCTGTGAGAACAAGAGATGACATCATCAACTCAATTCTCTCCTTAAGTATTCCATTCATCACTTTGTACTTTGCGGAAGCATCCATTGGTTTTGCCTGGGCGACTCCAGTGGTTCTTCTTCTGGTGGCTGTGGCCTTCAACAACAAGAATCTTCTCATCGCGACCAGCGCCATGAGCATCATCACGCTTCTGCTCTTATGGTTCATGTATCCACAGATGGCAGGGTCCTTTGAATCACCGGAGCATCTGGCAAGGCTTTTTGTCTTTTTCATCATCATCGGCATGGCTTTTTTCATCAACGACATTTACCGGAAAAGGCAGCAGCAGTTTGAGCGCCAGATTGATCATGAGCGGTTCATTTCGGATATGGTGCTTCTTATGTCCAAGGCAAGATTCAAGACCGTGAAAAGCAATCTGGAGCTCCTCTTGGAAGAGATGGTCTATTATATGGAAGCGGACTATGGCAGCATCCATATCTTTTCTGATATACAGGACGGGGTGCATAGAAAGTTTGAGCAGTATGGAAGAGGAGACCTGGACGGGATCCGAAAGAATCTGAAGTTTTCGGGGGTCCTGGATGAACTTCTCCAAGATACGAAAAGAGAAGAGCATTCGGAAGGAAATATCAGATACATAATTGAAATCTTCAAAAATAGAATGAGTATCGAAAAAGTTGCTGTGATGATTCAGCCGGTGGTGGAGTCTGAAAAGGTCATTGGTATCATGTGTCTGGGAGCCTTTGAACGGAACTCCTGGGATGAGGGGTATCAGAACTCCTTTAATCTCATTGTAAAGAATCTTTCCAGCATGCTTTATAAAATCAAAAAAGAGGATGAGCTCTATCGCATGGCTTACTATGACGGACTCACAGGTCTTCCGAACCGTGCCCTTTTCAACAGAATTCTCCAGGACACCTTGGAGGAGCAGGAAGAGGGAGAAGTGGCTGCTGTGCTTTTTCTCGATTTGGACGATTTTAAGAACATCAATGACCTTTTAGGTCATAGTGTGGGAGATAAACTTCTTGTGGAGTTTGTCTCCAGAATCCAACCTCTTCTTCAAAATGACCGGTATATGTCCCGGTTTGGCGGAGACGAGTTTCTTATGGTGCTGCCCCATCAGCGCGATGCAGAGGATGTGAAGGAAAGGGTGGAGGAGATTCTTACAACAGCCATTGGCACTTTCCGGTTTGATGAACGGGAGATTTCCACGGGTGCAAGCATCGGTGTCGCCTTATATCCGGAGGATGCGGTGGAGCCGGAAGACCTCATCCGTTATGCGGACCTTGCCATGTACAGCGCCAAGAGCAATGGGAAGAACCAGTATGTCATTTGCACGGAGGACATCAAAAAGAAGTTCATTTATGAAAAAGAAATTGAGAATGATCTCCACTACGCCATCAAAAATAAGGAATTCATGCTGTATTACCAGCCTAGAGTTTCAGGAAATACTGGAGAAATCGTTGGAGTGGAGGCACTTTTAAGGTGGGACCATCCTCAGAAAGGTATGATTCCTCCGGGGGTTTTCATCCGTATTGCAGAGCGCATTGGTCTTATGCCGGAAATTGACCAGTGGGTCTTCAGAGAAGCCTGCAGGCAGAATCTCTACTGGCAGAGAAAGGGCTTCAAAAGAATCAGCATGTCGGTGAATGTGACGCCCATGACCTTTGCAGAGAATTTTGAAGGCAGTGACATCTTGAAAAACCTCAGAGAGGGCATCTGGGATCCGAAGTATCTTGAAGTGGAGATCACAGAGAACACCATGTATTTCAGTCCAGAATCCATCCGGAACAGGCTGAATTATTTGAGAGGCCTTGGTATGAGTGTTGCACTGGATGATTTTGGTATCGCATACTCCTCACTGGGGCGTCTTCATGAGCTGCCCATAGATAAGATCAAGATTGACCGGCAGTTTGTGGTGAATCTCCATGGAGCTCAGAAGGGAAAGAATCTTTATGATGGTATCCTGAATCTTGGCAGATCCTTAGGGCTCAGGATCAATGTGGAAGGTGTGGAAACCAAGGAGCAAGCAGAGTATGTAAAAGATAGAGGCTGCGATGAGATTCAGGGGTTCTATTACCACAAACCTATGCCACCGGAATATGTGGACATCCTCCTTCGAAAAGAAAAAGCATGAATACATAAATTTTTAATAAGAACTTAGCCACCGCGGTCTGCGGTGTCTGTTTTTTACGTAAATACAGAAAAACTGAAGAAAAGTACAGTGATAAAGTATAAAAAACCTTATAATGGAACTAGTACCTCTAAAGATAAGAATAAATGAAGGTACAGAAATTGGGGGAGTGAGAAAGTATGATGAAACTTGGCATCGCAGGCATAGGCGTCATTGGAGAGAGCTATCTGAAACTTTTTTCAGAAGGCAGAATCAAAGAGGGAGAAGTAGCCGCAGTGGCCTCCAGAAATACCGAAAGGGTAGAAAAAATCCTGGAGAAGCTGAATCTTCAGGAAGTGAAAGTATACGGGTCTTTGAAGGAGATGCTGGAGAAGGAGACTTTGTCTGGCGTCATCATCACAACGCCGCATAAACTTCATGTGCCCATGATGAAAGAAGCTCTACAGATGGGCGTCTCGGTGCTGACGGACAAACCACTATCCAGCACCCGAAAAGAGGCAGAAGAGATGGCGGTCTTTGCCAAAGACTATCCGAATTTGGTGAAAGGGGTGCTGTTCAATAAACGAGCAAATCCCATCCATCAGGAGATCAAAAATATCGTGGACAGCGGCGAGCTGGGTACTCTTCGCCGGGCTCTATACGAGGTGACGGATTACTACAGATCCCACAGATACTATGAGGAAAGCGGATGGAGAGGCACCTATGAAGAAGAAGGTGGAGGCGTTCTGATGAACCAGGCGGTGCATCAGATGGATCTACTCACCTGGTTTACAGACCTTCCTAAGGAAATCATGGCATTTCTGAAAGAAGGAAACCATAGACCCATGACCACAGAAAATGATGCGTATCTTCATCTCTTTTATGAAGGAGGCGCTGTAGGGCATTTCATCACCTCCACCCATGAAAGCCCAGGAGTGCACCGGCTGGAGCTTTCCTTTGACCAAGGACAGATCATCATGGAAAACGAAAGAACTCTTAAAATCACAAAGCTTCAGGAGCCGGAAGAAGATTTTTCAAGAAAAACGGAGGCGCTTTTTGCCCATGTGCCTGGAACGTCCATTGTGAAGGAATTTGAACCCTTGGCGGATAAAGAAGAGCATGTGAGAACCCTGGAGAACTTCATCCAGGCTCTTCAGGGAAAAGAAGAGATCCAATGCTCCCTGGAAGAAGCCTTAAAGAGCATCACCCTGGTGAATGCGGCTTATTTATCGCATTTCACGGGTAAGAAAGTTTCAACAGACTTTTCGATGGAAGAATATGAAAGAGAACTTCAACGAAAAATTCAGGAAGAAAGAGCTTTGAAAGAACTTTGAAAGAAAAGTGAGAGAATAGGAATCAGATGAGAAGACTAACGTATCGTTTGAGTGAAAAGGAGTTATAACATGAAATTTGTCTGGTATGAAAAAAACGGGATAAAACAATTAGGAGTACTTCAGAAAGAAGAGAGCCATATCCTGAGCCTTAAGGATCTTCTTCCGGAAAGAGGGTTTCAAGATCTGATGGATTTTATTGAAAGATATACACCTGAAGATATCGCAGTCATCAGAAGGGAAGTGGAGAAAGAGCAGCCCCATGGAACACCTCTGATGGAAGTAGGGGTTCTTTCTCCCATAGAGCGACCCAGACACGACATCATCTGTGTGGGTGTCAACTATGAAGCCCATTTGAAAGAAAGCACCCTGGGACTGAAAGATCCGAAACTGGATGGACCGAAAGATCCTGTGTATTTCTCCAAAAGGGCGGTGAGCATCCTGGGAACAGAAGAGCCCATAGAAGGGTTTCTGTCTCTTGACAATGCCCTGGACTATGAAGTGGAGCTGGCTGTACTCATCGGAAAGGAAGGCCGGGATATCCCAAAGGAGAAAGTGAAAAATCACATTTTCGGATATACAGTGTTCAACGATGTCTCCTCCAGAACACTTCAGAAAAACCACATCCAGTGGTATAAAGGAAAGAGCCTGGATACCCACAGTATTCTTGGACCCTATGTCCTTTTCGCAGAAGATGCAGCTTATCCACCAGACTTCACCGTGGAGACCCGGGTCAACGGAGAGCTTCGCCAGAAAAGCAGCACCCGGTTATTTATACATGATGTGGATAAACTGATCTCTGATTTCTCTAGAGGAATCACGCTGGAAGCAGGGGACATCATAGCCACTGGCACGCCCAGCGGCGTGGGCATGGGTTTTGACCCACCGAAGTTTCTAAAGAGCGGAGACCTGGTGGAGTGCAGTATATCCGGTATTGGCACCCTCAGAAATACAGTGCGGTAAGTTTATAAAAGAAAAAATGGTTCCAGTGGAAGTGAGAAGAAGTGCTTTTCACTTCCGCTTTTTTTGTCCATATGAAGATGTTTTCATTTTCTGACCAGTGAGAAAGTATTAGCAAACAGTGAATAAATTGCGAAAAAAGCACGTTTTTAGAAAAAATTTTCATAAATAAAATTATTTTGGAAAATTTTTCGTTTTTCTATTGAAACCGTCAAACCCGTGTGTTAATGTGTGAGTGTAATAGTTTACAGATTACATATCACCACAGAAAAAATTGAGGGGGAAGAAAATGAAAAAAGTACTTAGTTTAGTTCTTGCATCACTGCTCACTCTGGGTGTACTTGCAGGATGTTCCGGCAAAGAAGAAACACCGGAGACTCCAGGCACAGAAACACCTGGTACAGAAACACCAGGGGAGACACCAGCAGAAGGCGGTGTAATGTATTCCAACGGAGGTCCAGTGGAGTTCTTCGAACATCCTTGGCTGAATCCAGGTGTATTCCTTCACCAGAAGGTGCTCTTTGACAGACTGCTGGTGGCCGATGAAAACCTGAACCCAATCGAAGGACAGCTGGCTAAAGAGTACAGCATCACAGAAGACGGTTCACTGCTGACCATGACCCTGAAGGATGAAATTTACTGGCACGACGGTGAGAAAATCACTGGAGACGATGTAAAATGGTCCATCGAATACGCACTGAAGATCACAGGTCTGAATGGTGTGTTTGCAACTACCTTCAATTCCATTGAAGGCGCAGAAGCATTTGTGAAAGGCGAAGCAGAAGAAATCTCCGGCATCAAAATTGATGGACAGAAGATTGAAATCGCTTTTGCAAAGACAGCGCCAGATGCGCTCTTGACTTTCACACAGTTCGCTCCACTGCCTAAGAAGCATTTCGAAGGCGAAGATCCACTGGCATTCCAGCAGTCCAAGTTCTGGCAGAATCCAATTGGTTCCGGACCTTTCATGGTGGATGAAGTGAAGCTCAACGAGTACACCACTCTGAAGGCTTTCGACAAGTACCATGATGGCGTAGCAAAATACAGTATTTACCTGACACCAAGCCCTGGGGATTCTGATCCAAACCTTGTGACCAACGCACAGGCTGGTATGGTGGATTATGCATACACCAAGAATGTGGAATTTGCAGAGTCCCTGAAGAATGTGGATGGACTGAACGTCACACAGGTGGACATCCGTTACACCAGACTTTTCTATATGAACAAGTTCAAAGGCGCTGACGGTAAAGCATCTCCACTGGCAGACGTAAGAGTACGTCAGGCCATCGCTTATGCCATCGACATGGAATCCATCGCAACCAACCTTTTTAAGGGAGCAGCCATCCCTGCAAACAGCCTGACACCAAATGAAGCAGGTAAAGCAGAAGGCCTGAACGATTACAAATACAACCCAGAAAAAGCCAAGGAACTCCTGGCGGAAGCAAACTGGGATGAAAATGAAGTACTGGACGTTGTGTACTACTACACAGACCAGCAGACCGTAGACTTCATGGCAGCCATCCAGTCCTATCTGAAAGAAGTAGGCATCAAGATGGAATTCAGACTTCTGGAAGGAGACCTGAATACACTTCTTTGGACACCACCAGCTGATCCAGTGAACGGACCAAGCGCAGTGGAATGGGATATGGCCTATGCAGCCAATGCAGCACTGTCCCTTCATGAATACTACAACAGATACCTCACAGGATCCTCCTCCAACTCTCACACACCAAGTGATGCGAAGCTGGATGAGCTCATCAACGCAACTAACTCCACTTTCGACAACGCAGAAAAGACCAAGGCATTCCAGGAACTTCAGAAGTATGAAAATGAAACCCTGTTTACCTATGCCCTCTACTATCAGCCAGTATTCGTTGTAGAAAGCGATAAAATTCTAGAAGGAGCACCTAAGTACGGCAACCCACAGTTCAACTACAATTGGGGAATCCAGAACTGGAAGCTCGCAGCAGAGTAAGAAACGAAGAAAGAGTATAGCTGTGGGAACCCACAGCTATATTTCTTACGAAAGGAGAAAAAATGTTCTCATATATCATCAGAAGAATCTTGTCTCTTATCCCCATGGTTCTGATCATCACGTTTCTGATCTATCTGGGACTGGAACTGACACCGGGAGATGCTGTCTCTCATCTCATTCCACCCGATGCCATGGCCAACGTCAGTGCTGAGCAGCTGGAAGCCCTTCGTGATTCCTTTGGCCTCAACGATCCATTTCTTGTCCGCTATTTCAGGTGGCTGGGTGAGATGGCCCAAGGAAACTTTGGCTACAGCGTCTCCTCCGGGGTGAAAATCTCAGAGATCGTCATGAGAAATCTTTCCGCAACCCTGGAACTTTCCATTGCAGCACTTCTCATTTCCACTGTCCTTGGTAGCATATTGGGACTTGTCAGTGCACTAAAGAAAGGAACTATGGCAGATAATATCCTTACCGTAGCTGGTATGGTAGGCGTCTCCATTCCTCAGTTTTTCTTTGGCCTTGTCTGTATCCTTCTCTTTGTCCTCAAATGGAAGATATTCCCCATCAGGCTTCTTCCACACCAGACTTCTTTCCAGGATGAGTTCAAAGTGCTGATTCTTCCAGCCCTGGTCCTTGGCATCACGCTGACCGCAGGTGTCATGAGATATGCAAGAAGCAGTATGCTGGACGCTATGAACAAGGACTACATCAAAACCGCCAGAAGTAAAGGTCTTCCAGAGTGGCGTGTGAACCTCATCCATGGATTTAGAGTAGCCCTTACTCCTGTGGTGGTCCTCATTGGTTTTAGACTACCGATGCTCATTGGAGGATCCGTAGTCATCGAGAGTATTTTCCAGAGACAGGGCATCGGCAGCACCTTTGTCACTGCGGTACGTGGACAGAACTATCCGCTGGTTATGATGATCGCGCTCTTTAGCGTCATCGCGGTACTGGTTTCGAGCTTTGTGGTGGATCTTCTCACCGCGGCCTTGGACCCAAGAGTAAAGCTGGAGTAGGTGAAAGAATGAGAAGTAAAAGATTAGACCGTAAATTTGATAGAATCCGGGAGAGGGAAGAACAGGGGTTAAATGGCAAGAAGTCCATGAACCGCTCTCTTCGTAAGCTCCTGAAAAATAAACTGGCCATTGCAGGTATCGCTGTGTTTTCAGTGATTCTACTGGCCTCTGTGCTGGCACCTCTTCTGACGAAGTATGATCCCCTGCAGGTCAACATGAGTGCGGTGCTTCAGGCACCATCCAAAGAACATATTCTGGGCACCGACAAGATTGGCAGAGATATTTTCTCCAGACTTCTATATGGTGGGAGAATCTCCATCCTGGTGGGTCTTGGCAGCGCCCTTGGCGCGGCCACCATCGGCGTTCTTCTGGGAGCCTATGCAGGCTATAAAGGCGGAAAGATTGATAAGATCATTCTAAGAATCTCTGAAATCTTCATGTCCTTCCCACAGATCGTCCTGGTGCTTCTACTTGTGACCATCTTAGGCCAGAGCCTTCGAAACCTCCTCATCATCTTCATCGCCACAGGGTGGGGAAGTGTGTACCGTATGACAAGAGCTAAGATGCTCTCCATCCGGGAAGAGGAGTATGTGCAGGCGTTAAGAGCCTTTGGACTCAACGACTTTATTGTATGCTACAAGCATATGCTCCCCAACGCCATTGGACCCATCCTTGTAAACATCACGCTGTCCACAGCCATGTTTATCTTGGAAGAAGCATCCTTAAGCTTCCTTGGCCTTGGTGTTCCGCTGGAAATTGCCACCTGGGGAAATATCTTAAATGCCGCCCAGGATCAGGCGGTTCTTCTCAACAACTGGTGGATCTGGCTTCCAGTGGGTATTGTCATTTCACTGTTTGTTATGGCTGTGAACTTTGTGGGCGATGGCCTCAGAGATTCCACTGACCCAACACAGCAAGGATAAAAGGAGGGACTTACATGGAAAATGATGTTGTATTACGCGTAAAAGATCTGAAGACCTTCTTTTATACCAATGAACGGTGCAATAAAGCCATCAATGGGGTGTCTTTTGAGGTAAAGAAGGGGAAAACCTTAAGCATAGTGGGAGAATCCGGATGCGGGAAAAGCGTCACCGCTTCCTCCATCATGCAGCTTCTACCAGACCTCTCGAGAATTGAAGAAGGTGAAATCACCTACTTTGGAGAACAAGGAGAAATCCGCATCGACAAACTGAAGAAAAATGGAAAAGACATGAGAAGACTCCGAGGTGGAGACATCGCTATGATCTTCCAGGATCCCATGACGGCGCTGAATCCTGTGTACACCATAGGGTTCCAGATCCGGGAGAATCTTCAGAACCATATGAAGATGAATAAGAAACAGGCGCATCAAAGAGCCGTGGAGCTATTAAGCCTCATGGGGATTCCAAATCCGGAGCAAAGAGTCAATGAGTATCCTCACCAGTTCTCCGGCGGTATGCGCCAAAGAGCCATGATCGCCATGGCCATGAGCTGCAATCCAAAAGTGCTCATCGCCGATGAGCCAACCACAGCACTAGATGTGACCATCCAGGCCCAGATCTTTGAGCTCATGATGAAGCTGAAAGAGGAGTTCAACACAGCCATCCTTCTCATCACCCATGACATGGGCGTTGTGAACGAAGTGTCTGATGATATGGCTGTCATGTACATGGGCAATATGGTGGAGAGCGGCTGTACCAAAGAAGTGCTGAAAAAGCCTTGCCATCCCTATACCAAAGCCCTTCTTGAATCCATCCCCATCCTAGGAAAGGGAAGGAACCAGAACCTGGAGCCGATTAAAGGATCCACACCAGACCCTTACCAGAGACCCGTAGGCTGCCAGTTCAAAGACCGGTGCAACTACAGAAGCGAGAAATGTGAAGAGATGCCACCGGAAGAAATCGTCCAGGGAGAGCATATGGTGCGCTGCTGGCATTGGAAAGAGGTGCTAGAAGATGGAAAATAAGAAAGAAGTCCTGTTGGACCTGAAAAATGTCAAAACCTATTTCCCTGTGAAAAAAGGAATCATGAAGAAAACCGTCGGTCACGTCAAGGCCGTGGATGATATCAGCATTGAGATCTATAAGGGAGAGACCCTGGGGCTTGTAGGTGAATCCGGATGCGGAAAGACCACCCTAGGAAAATCCATCCTGCAGCTGATTCCAGCCACCGGTGGCGAGATGAACTACAACTTCGACGGAAACTACAAGAATTTAAGAACCCTTCCCAAGAAGGAGATGGACCTGGCCCGAAAGAGAATGCAGATTGTCTTCCAGGACCCCCATTCCTCTTTAAATCCTTCCTTCACCATCTTCCAGAGCCTTTCAGATCCGCTGAAGAAATTTGGGGTGGAAAAGAAAGAGGACAGAAGAAAGATCATTGGAGATCTTCTGGAGTCTGTCAATATGAGAGCGGAGTACATGGACCGTTACCCTCATGAGTTCTCTGGTGGACAAAGACAGAGAATCGGTATTGCAAGAGCCCTTTCTGTGAACCCTGAAATCATTGTCTGTGATGAGGCGGTGAGCGCACTGGATGTGTCCATCCAGGCCCAGGTGCTGAATCTTCTGAAGAAGCTGAAGGAAGAGAGAGATCTCACCTACATCTTCATCACCCATGACTTAAGTGTTGTGGAGTACATCAGTGACCGTATTGCGGTGATGTATCTGGGTCGGATTGTGGAGCTGGCAGACGCGGATGAACTCTACAAGAACAAGCTTCATCCGTACACCAAAGCACTCCTCTCCGCCATCTTCGTGGCTGAGCCTGACCGTAAAACCAAAAGAATCATTCTGGAAGGGGATGTGCCAAGCCCAATGAACCCACCTTCCGGATGCAGCTTCCACCCCCGTTGTCAGTACTGTATGGAAGTATGCAAGAATGAAAGACCTGAACTGAAAAAATATGTCATCGAAGGCAGTGACCATTATGTGGCCTGTCATCTGGTGGAACAAGAAATGAAAAAGGATGCGTGAATAAAAAATGGCAAAGTTTGAACTGAAAGATATGACAGGGGTTATCCCCGCACTGCTGACACCTTTTGACAAAGACGAGAATCTTCATGAGGAAGGCTTACGAGCCCTCATCAGAAGAATGCTCGCTGACGGCGTTCATGGTCTCTACATCACCGGTTCCACCGGAGAAGGATTCCTCATGGATCTGGAAGAAAGAAAGAGAGCGGTGGAAATCACCGTGGACGAAGTGGCTGGAAAGGTTCCTGTGATGGTTCATGTAGGTGCCATCTCCACAAAGCTTTCTGTGGATCTTACAAGACATGCCTATGAAGCTGGCGCAGACGCCATTTCCTCTGTACCTCCTTTCTACTACAGATTCGGAGAAGCGGAGATCATTGAGTATTATAGAGCTCTGGCTGAAGCTACACCTCTTCCCATGATCGTCTACAACATCCCACTGGCAGGACTCATGGGGTATGACACCATCTTAAAGCTGGCGAAGATTGACAATGTCAAGGGCATCAAGTACACTGCATCCTCCCATTATGAGATCACAAAGCTCAAGGCGGACCTTGGAGAAGACTTCATGATCTACTCCGGTTCCGATGAAATGGCCATCTCCGGACTGCTCGCAGGTGCAGACGGACTCATCGGTTCCACCTACAACGTGCTTGCAGACACCTTTTTATCCCTCTATGACTTCTACATGAAGGGCGACATCGCAAAAGCCAATGACGTGATGAAGGAAGCGGTGGAAGTGATCCTGAAGATGCTTTCCTATGGCAACCTCAATGCACTTCTGAAGACCCTAAATAGAATGAGAGGCGTGGACGCAGGCTATGCCAGAAGCCCTTTCAGAAACTTCACCAAGGAAGAGGAAGTGAAGATTGCAGCAGATCTTCGTGAGCTGAAGAAGACCTTGAATCTTCAGTATGTAGGATTCATCGAGGAGCTGAACTAGACATGGAAAGAAGCCAGATGGAGGAGACCGATGTCCTTGTCATCGGCTCCGGCATTGCGGGGCTTTCCGCTGCTCTTTACAGTGCCATGGGTGGTGTCAAGGTAACTCTTGCCACCGCCGTGCACCTTTTTTCCGGATCCACTTTCTTTCCTGGCACCTGGGGCTTTGGCCTGGTGGGACCGGAAAGTGAAGAGGATGAGGAAGAGTTTATAGAAACCATCCTGTCACTTGGAAAAGGCGTGGCGATTAAAAACCTGGTACGGACCTTTGTCGAGAAAGTCAACGGCAGCGTGGATGAACTGGAAGATATGGGACTGACCCTGCTAAAACCTTCCCTAGAAAAAGAAGGGGAGAAGGAATACATTCCCTGCTTTGACCACAAACACAGAAGGTGGAGAGGGCTCACCAAAAAGAATCTTCTGGAAGTGATGCCTGGACTCTTGGCGAAACATGGCGTAACCATCCGTCCATTTCATAAAGCGCTGGAGCTTACGAAAGAAAACGGCAGAATTTCAGGTGCCTTCTTTATCAAAGAAGGGAAAGAACTGGTTCATATCCGGGCGAAAGCGGTGGTCCTTGCCACAGGAGGCCTTTCAGGGCTCTATAAGTACAGGCTCACCACTGATGACGTCACAGGAACCGGTGTGGGCATGGCGCTTCGGGCTGGAGCAAAGACGGTGAACTTAGAGTTTCTTCAGAAAATGATCGGATTTGTTACCCCTGGACCTAAGACTGTCCATAATGAAAAAACCTTTGAAGCATCAAATTTTTATACGGCTTCGGGAGAGGATCTTTTACGAAAGAGACTTCCTGAGAAGATCTCCAAAGAGGAAGTGCTAAAGCTCAGGGCCCTCCATGGACCCTTCTCCACAGAAACCGACAGCAAATACCTGGATCTTGCTCTTCATGAAGAGCTTCAGGAAAGTGGCCAAAAAGGAGTACTTCTCAGGTATGATGCTGACAAAGTGAAAGCCCAGGGAGAGTTTGTCAAGACCTACTTTGACTGGCTAAAAGAGGAAAAGGGCGTTTCCATAGATGAGGACATTTATGTGGCCCCTTATATGCATGCATCCAATGGAGGCCTCCTCATTGATGAGAAGGCCAGGACTTCCCTGGAAGGGCTCTATGCCGCTGGGGAGTGCACCGGTGGCATGCATGGTGCAGACCGGGTGGGTGGACTGTCCACCGCTAACGGCATTGTCTTTGGAAAGATTGCCGGCGAAGAAGCCGCTGCGTACAGCAGAACAATACAGGACGAAAATGAAAACCAGGAGCTTCTTCAGAATCTTAAAGTATCCTCTGAAGCTGGAAGAAAAGACCTTCAGGACGCTCTGTACACTCATGGGTTTCTCGGCGTCACGGAAGAAAGCATAGAAAAAGCGGAAGGGGTTCTGGACAAGATCACTTTCACAAGAGAAGAACCTTGTGAGCTTAAAGACCTGGAAGACGCCTATAGTCTTTTGAACGAGAAAGCTGCGGCAGCGGTTCTTTTACAAAGCATCAGAGAAAGAAAAGAAAGCAGAGGCTCCTTTTACCGGAAGGATTATGAAAGTCACAGGAATGGTTTTGACAGACCTTTAGTGGTAATCTTCAGAGATGGAAAACCTAAGGCCTCATTTTATAACGAAGGAGAAGAGACAGCATGGTAAGAGTAGGGATTGCAGGCATCGGAGCCATTGCGGAAAGCTATATGAAGCTTTTTGAAGAGGGACTCATAGAAGATGCTCTGCTCACAGGACTTTCCTCAAGAAACAGAGAACGTGTGGAAGGACTTCTGAAGACCTGTCATCTTCCTGAGGCAGTGTATTATGGCACCTATGAAGAAATGCTCGCCTCGGATGAGGTGGATGCGGTGATTCTCACAACGCCCCATGCACAGCATGTGCCCATGGCTCTACTAGCCATGAAAGCCGGAAAACATGTGCTTTCAGACAAGCCTTTGGGCAATAAAGCCTTTGAAGTAAGAGCACTGGTGGAGGAAGAAAAGAAGCATCCTAAGCTGGTTACAGGCGTACTGTTCAACCGCAGGAGCTCAGACCTTTATAACAAGGTGAAGACCCTTGTGGAAAGTGGTGAGATGGGAGAGCTTCGGCGGGCCATCTACGAGATCACGAATCTTTACAGGACCTACCGCTACTATGAAGACAGCAGCTGGAGAGGCACCTATGAGGAAGAGGGCGGCGGCGTCCTCATGAACCAGGCCATCCATCAGCTGGACCTTCTTCTGTATCTTACAGGTCTGCCAGCATCCGTCAGGGCCTTCATGAAAGAGGGATTCCATAGACCCATGACCACGGAGAACGATGCGGCTCTGCATCTTTTTTATGAGAATGGCGCGTCAGGTCATTTTTTGGCCAGCACCCATGAAAGTCCGGGCCTCAACCGCCTGACCCTGTCCTTCAGTAAAGGGCAGATTGAAGTGGAGGACGACGCAAAGCTGAAAATCACCAGGCTTTCAGAAGAAGAGGAAGACTTTGCAAGAAAAACAGACCAGCATTTTCTTCATGTGGCAAAGACCGTGGAGGAGTACTCCTTCAGCATCCTTGGCAACAGTGAGGAGCACAGAAGAACCATTGGAAATTTCATCAAGGCCATACAAGGAAAAGAGAAGATTCTCTGCTCCTTTGAGGATGGACTGAAAAGCATCACCCTCGTCAACGCTGCCCATCTGTCCTTCTGGTCCGGGGAAGAAGTGCCCATGACTTTCAGTGAGGTGGAGTATCTGCTTCATTTAAAAGGTAAAGTCGAGGAAGAGAAGAGGGTTCGGTCATTACAGAAGAAGCGTTGAGAAAAAACAGACTGTGAACGTCGGGGGAGTAAGGTTTACAGTATTTTGAGAGAGGAGGCGGCGGAAACTTCAGATGAATAAGTCATCCGCCGGTACTATAGAATGAGAGATAAAAATGAAATCATGAATGCCATAAGAGGGGGGCTCATCGTCTCCTGTCAGGCACTGCCTGAAGAGCCGCTGCACAGCTCCTTTATCATGGGCAGAATGGCCTATGCCGCATATCTTGGTGGTTCCATCGGCATCCGTGCCAATACTGTGGAAGACATCAAGGAAATCAAAAAGACCGTAGATCTGCCCATCATCGGCATCATCAAGAAGGTGTATGGAGACAATCCGGTGTTCATCACCCCAACCTTCACCGAGGTGAAAGCCCTGGCGGAAGAAGGGGTGGATATCATTGCTCTGGATGCCACCCATCGGGAAAGACCAGATGGAAAGAGCCTGAAAGAACTGATGACGGAAGTGAAAACACATTTTCCACAGCAGCTTTTCATGGCAGACTGCGCCACCTATGAGGATGCAGTCACTGCCAAGAAGCTCGGTTTTGACTTCATCGGCAGCACGTTAGCCGGATACACCGAAGAAACCAAGGGAACAGATCTTCCAGATCTTCCCCTCATAGAAAAAATGGTGGCCTTGGACGTGCCAGTCATTGCGGAAGGCGGCATCTCCACCCCAGAAGAGCTGAAAAGTGTTCTGGATCTTCATGTACACTGCGCTGTGGTGGGTTCTGCCATCACAAGACCCATGGAAATCACAAAAAGATTTGCAGAAGTAGTGAACTCCTAGGAAAGTTTCTTTATGATAGAAGATGAAAGCAGGTGGAATCATGAATGAGAACAGAAAAATACTCTGCGCGGATGTGGGCGGCACAAAGATCAAAGCGGCCCTGGTAAATGAGAAGGGTCAAGTGGAAGGTTTCATGGAAATGCCCACAGAAGCCCATCTTGGGGGGCCTCACGTCATGTCGAACCTCAAGAAGATGTTAAGCACCTATACAGGATATGAAGCCATCGGCATCAGCACTGCAGGACAGGTGGACAGCGAAAAAGGAGAGATCCTCTACGCCAATGAGAATATTCCCCGCTATACGGGAACCAAGGTGAAAGAAGTACTGGAAGAGGCGTTTCAGGTGCCGGTGAAAGTGGAGAATGATGTCAATGCGGCGGCTCTAGGAGAAGCCTTCTTTGGCGCTGGAAGAGAAGAGAAGGATCTTCTGATGCTCACCTATGGCACAGGGGTGGGAGGCGCTCTTCTATTCGGAAAAGAGATTTATAAAGGAAGAGAGGGCATTGCTGGAGAGTTTGGTCATATGATCACCCACCCAGAAGGCACCCTCTGCAACTGCGGACAGAAAGGCTGTTATGAAGTCTATGCTTCCACCACGGCTCTCGTCCGAAAAGTCATGGAGCTGGATGATCATCTCACCAACGGCAAAGAGATATTCAGCGCCATTTTTGAGGGAAGAGAAGAGGTGCGAGATCTATTGGAAGAGTGGGCCCAAGAAGTGTCCTATGGACTGGTGAATCTCATCCATATTTTCAATCCATCTCTCATTTTATTGGGTGGTGGACTTTTGGAACAGCCTTTGGCTTTTGAGCTCATCGAGCGTGAAACAAAAAAAAGGACCATGGAGAGTTTTAGAAAAGTGGTTCTTAAAAATGCCAGCCTAGGCAATCAGGCAGGTTTATTGGGGGCAGCGTCCCTTCATTTGAAATAAGTAGAAGTTTGGGGGAACCTTTTGTGAGCAGTATGGATGTATTTTCAAATATCAGCACCTTATTCAATTCATTCACCAAGTCTGAAAAGCGGGTGGCAGAATATATTCTTCAGAACCGAAGCCAGATCATGTATATGTCCATCACGGAGCTTTCAGAGAAATCCTCCGTAGGTGAATCCAGTATCTTCCGGTTCTGCAAAGGACTAGGCTATACAGGCTATCAGGAGTTCAAAATAGCTGTGGCTCAGAGTCTATCCGGAGAAAACAGTGACGCCACCTACACCATTGGCACGGAAATTCTTCTCAATGACTCTTTGGAAGAGATGGCCAGCAAGGTGAAGATGACCAACATCAGTGCCCTGGATGAAACAGAAAATCTTCTGGACTATGGCGTGCTTCGTGAAGCGGTGGAAAAGATGGTGGAGGCGGATAAGATCCGTTTCTTTGGCATCGGATCGTCCCTCATCACGGCCATGGAAGGGCACAACAAGTTTTTAAGAATCACAAATAAGGCGGAGCTCACCGTGGACAGCCATCTTCAGGCCATGTCCGCAGCGCTTATGACGGATAAAGAAGTGGCCATTGTCATTTCTTACTCCGGACAAACGAAAGACTCCATCGAGGTGGCAAAGATGGCAAAGGCCAGCGGGGCTTATGTCATTGCCATCACCAGGTTCCACAAAAGTCCCATGACAGCCTTTGCCGACGCGACCCTTCTTTGCGGAGCCAATGAAGGACCTCTGCAGGGAGGTTCCCTCTCGGCTAAAATCGCTCAGCTGTATCTTCTCGATGTGCTGTATTTTGAGTACTTCAAGAAAACCTATGAAGTGTCTAAAGTAAATAAGGAAAGAACCGCCAAGGCTGTGGCAGACAAGCTACTATAACTATAGAAAACCTAGACTGTATAAAGTAAGATTTTGTGTATCCGCCCAGAAGGGCGTAAGGAGTTGTAAAAGTATGATCATGGATCATCTGTCCAGAATATCCAGTTACTGTTTTGAAAATGAAAATATGAGAATCGCCCAGGAGTTTCTCATGAAGCATGACTACAGAACCCTTCCCAAAGAAAAAATGGAGATCAAGGGAGACGAGGTGTTCCTTGTGTACCATGATATTACGCAGAGTCCTCTGGAGGAGGCCTTTTATGAAGCCCACAGAGACTATGCAGACGTTCATTTTACCCTGGAAGGAGTAAATTTCATCCGATCTACCCTCATTGACAATATTCATATCACCAAGGAATATGTAAAAGAAGGAGACTACCTTCTGGGATCCTATGAAGGAGAAAGCTATACTGACAGTTATATGGGACCTGGATACTTTGCCATCTATATGCCAGAAGATGCACATCTCACCAACGCGCACCCTATAGAGCGTGCCAATGTGAAGAAATATGTAATCAAAGTGAAAGTCCGATAGGAAGAGGAGCAGCGGAGCTGAAAAGCGTACCGCTGTTTTTTAGTTTGTGGTATTTCTGCTGAAGTCATCTTTTAAAAGAATCATAGACTACGTGTTTTTGCTCTCGTGAAATGACATAAATATGATGGAGATTTGATTAGGACAATTATTCTATTGACCGTCCAAGATACCAACCAAGACACCACGCAAGCTGAAGATGATAGTGATGATGGATTAAAAGCACTACTTGAGTTTTGATCCACGCTAAGAACAAGGAATGAAATGCAAGAATTAATGTAGCTAAAAAATCGGGAATATTTAAGGAAGAAAATACTCAATCCACTAATGAAAGGAAACCTTCTAAAAGCTCACTGTGTCTGATAAGCTGACAAGTCCAAATCGAAAATATTACACGAGTAGATAAATGGAGAGCTCATTACAATGTGCTGGGCTTTTTTATACACTTAGCTTATCAAATGAACCACCAATATAGAAGAAACTCGTATAGGGTTTCAGACGTATCAAGAATTCTGAACGGAAATAAGCTTCTGATATTTAGAAAGACGCAGGTACTGGAATTTTAAATCTAAAGAAATAGCGCTAAGAAAACCCAGCGCTAAAGATGAATGGCGTTATATCCTAAAATGGTTTTGAAGTTTACATGATTATTGACTGCATGGAGAGAATCTTTTCAGGGAGGAGAAGCTTTGCTTCTGTGGCTTCCAGAATTTCCGCCAAGGTGAATTCCTCGTTCATTTCTCTCAAAAGAAGACCTTCCGGTGTCACTTCAATGACGCACATTTCAGTGACGATAAGGTCCACTTCCCCCATGGCTGTCAGGGGCAAAGTGCATTCTTTGAGGATTTTAGGACTGCCTTTGGCGGTATGTTCCATGGCCACGATGACTTTTTTTGCACCGGAGAGAAGATCCATGGCACCACCCATACCGGGCACCATTTTGCCAGGGATCATATAATTGGCGATATTTCCTCTCTCATCCACCTGCAGGGCTCCCAGTACCGTGAGATTCACATGGCCGCCCCTGATGATGCCAAAGGAGGTGGCGCTGTCAAAAAATGCTCCGCCCGGCAGGATGGTCACCGGGACGCCTCCAGCGTTGGTGATGTAAGGATTGATGTTGTCCTCGGAAGGAGAGGGGCCAAGACCTACGAAGCCGTTCTCAGACTGGAAGATGATGGTTTTACCCTGGGGCACGAAATTGGCCACTTTGGTGGGCAGACCGATGCCAAGATTCACCACGTCGCCATCAGAAAGCTCATGGGCCACACGTTTTGCGATAAATTCCTGAACCTTTTCTTTATCCATCATTTAAAAGGCACCTCCATCTACAATGAAATTGACAAAAACCCCAGCGGTATGTACAGAATTCGGATCCAGATCTCCCACTTCCACCACTTCCATGGCCTCCACAATGGTGATGTCTGCTGCTGCAGCCATCATGTTGTTGAAGTTTCGGGTGGAGCCGTGGTAATGGATGTTCCCGAACTTGTCCACCTGATTTCCGAAAATCAGTGCCACATCCGCACGGAGAGGCTTTTCCAGAAGGTAGACTTTACCGTCCACGGTCACCTTATCTTTTCCTTTTTCCACTTCTGTCCCAAGACCTGTGGTGGTGAGTACGCCGCCCAGACCATGACCGCCTGCTCGAATCTGCTCAATAAGCGTGCCCTGAGGCACCAGAACCACTTCGGTTTCTCCAGAAAGCATCTGACGGCCGGTTTCTTTATTGGTGCCCACATGGGAGGCAATGATTTTCTTGAACTGGCGGTTTACTACCATTTTTCCGACACCGCGGTCGATAAAACCGGAATCGTTGCAGATGAGGGTCAGGTCCTTGACGCCTTTTTCGATGAGCGCATCGATGAGACGGTCCGGAGTGCCTACGGCGAGGAAACCTCCGATCATGACGGTGTCTCCGTCTTTCACATGTTCAATGGCTTGGGAGAGGTCAATGAGTTTGTTCATATAAAAGCTCCTTTCCTGTATCTCTATGAAAAGTCTTAGCGTCAGCTCAAAAATACGAGACTGGTTCATCCGAAAAATCATGAGAAAGTACATGGTTTCTCCTGAAGTATTTCTTTACTCAACCTTATTAAAACGTTATCATAGAAGAATGTACAGGATGAAATTTTCATAGATTCTATAACATAAAGTTATCATTGAAAAAGCAGAGAACAAGAATCGTGGAGAAGGAGGAAAAGCATTGAATATAGACCATTTGAAGTATTTTATCACTGTGGTGAACAATGGATTCAACCTCAGTGAGGCATCCAAAAAGCTTCATATTTCACAACCGGCGCTCAGTAAGTATATCCTGAAGTTTGAGGAAGAGGAGCGGGTGGATCTCTTCTATAGAAAACATGGGAGACTTTTGGGGCTCACCCCTTCCGGAGAGAACTTCTTTGCCAATGCCAAGGGTGTGGTGGAAGCCCACGACCGGATGCTTAAGGAGCTTAGGGAAGCTTCCAAGAAAGTGCGGGGAGTCATCCGCATCGGCATTCCACCCCTGATCCTGACGGTCCTTTTTACAGAGGTCATGTCCAAGCTGATTCTTCTCAATCCGCTGATCAAGTTCGAAATCGTGGAAGCAGGAGCTTTTGAGCTCAGGAAGCTTCTGGCCATGAATGAACTGGACTTTGCGGTGCTTCTTTCGCCGTCGGAGCTGAATCCCCAGGCGTTTTTGGAAGTGCTTCTGAAAAAAGACGATCTGACGGTGTTTCTTTCCAGCAGCCATGCTTTAGCGGAAAAAGAAATCTTGACATGGTCGGATCTGGAGAAAGAAAAGCTGGCTCTCTTTAATGAAAGCTTTATGATCCATCATCTTCTCATGGGAAAATTCAGAGCCCTGCGGATGGAACCGGACATCCAGATCCTTTCCGGATCCTGGGACTTTCTCCTGGAGGTGACCAAGGATTCAGAGATGGTGACAATCCTGCCTTCCCCCATCACGAAGTTCATTGCCACGGACGGCATCCTGGAGAAAAAGCTGGTGTCACCGGTATCCTGGAAGGTTGTGCTCACCCATCCTCTGAAATCCTATACCTCCACCCTGGAAAAGTATGTGAAGGAAAGCATTGTGGAGTACTTTCAGAAAGGAAAGGACATTGTGCCCATCAACGGAGAAAGTGAAGAGGAAAAGCCTTTGTGAAGGTTAAATTCAAAAGTAACTTCCGGTTTTAATACAAGACTGAAATAATGCAGAAAGTGTAAGAGTAACTTCCGGTTTGGAAGTTGTAT